>Ga0116231_10005523_pt1 | contig 24850 bp, 19 predicted proteins | sample S1TSphgellanicum_2_FD_89695 | JGI IMG/M metagenome (GOLD analysis project Ga0116231, IMG submission 89695) | Host-associated microbial communities from peat moss isolated from Minnesota, USA - S1T2_Fd - Sphagnum magellanicum MG | ecosystem: Host-associated > Plants > Peat moss > Unclassified... | reverse complement strand
TTTTTTTTCTAAAGAAAATTATATTTTTTTTTTTTTTTTTTTTTTTTTCGGGCTCATTCAGAAAAACCCCCCTCATCCTTTGTTGTTTTTTTGTTTCCCCCCCCCCCCCCCCCCCCCTCAAGATATGGCGATTATCTTTTAAAAACAAGTAAATGTTTTTGGGAATCCTGTCTAATTCTGGCGATTTCTAGCTTTTTTTTTTCCTCAAGATATGGCGATTATCTTTAAAAAAAAATTTCCTGAAAAGCTCTCTATTGGATTCGCCAGGTTAAAAATTCTTTTTTTTTTTTCCCTCGCCACAGTGCGAAATTTCGTCAAAATTTTATATAAAAAAAACACTGATGCCAGTTATGGCTCCTAGTAGGGTTTTTTTTAAAAAAAAAGGGGATTTTGTGATGTCGCAAAGGTGGCGACCATCCAGAAACTAATTTAACCAATTCTGGCTATGAAAGTAGGGGAAAAAAAAAACCAGGATCCTTCTTATATTCTTGGCTACCTACTGGAACTTATTGTAAAAATCTGGCGATTTGAATTTTCGAAATTTGGCGAATTTTTTTGGACCATTTTTCACATGCAAAATCCTTTGTATTGGTCGAAATCACATTTTTCAGGTCGAATTAATTTCGCCAATAAATTTTTTTAAAAAAAACACTGGCTCCTAGTGAACCGAAGGGCAAGCCTCGTAGGGCGAGCCAGCCATTTGGCGAACTGGGAGCCAGTACACGTTTCCTCATCACCTTTCACACCATTCACGTGTGCCTGGGCTGCCGGTTCTCTCGTTTCTCTCGTCTCTCGCGTCGTCGTGGTCGCGCGTTTCCGTCGAGCATTCGCCTGCCGATGGTGTCTTCATCGTATTCTTCTTCGCTGCTTGAAAGCTTCTGAATGTGCTGCAGTAGCGACCGAAACAAAGAAGGGAAATTAGCTTGCATACTTCTTGTTGTTGCAAATGGGTCAGCTATCAGATGGTCCAGCTTCTTCTGTACCCCAATCTGCTTCCACTTTCTTCTCTCCCAATAAGCAGCAGCAGCTCAATGGTAGCGGAGGAGGATTAAGCAGCAAGACAACTACTTCAAAGAATCTGAAGAAGTTTCCATTCGGTGCCTCGGCAGCAGCCTTGCTGTGCGACTATTTGGAAAAAATCCTTGTATGGACGTTCGCAGACTCCGGGGACGCTGGTGCCGGGCCCCATGCAGCAGGGAAGCCAGCAGGCGATCCGCATTACTTTCTTACCGGCGCATTCGGACCAGTGGCTAGCGAGACAGCCCCGGCTTCCGGCCTCACAGTCTCTGGATCAATTCCTGTGAGTTTGTTGCAGAAATGGGGTTTGTCCAGGTCACAATTCCCTTTTTGTTTTTCTAGGCTGATCATTTGCTTTCTGCTGGATAGATCAATATTTGCAACTGTGTACTTGTCAAAGCAAATTAGGTTGAATCAGAAACTGGTGTTTCAGCAATTTTGCTTTAGAACATCTGATCATCCTTGAGGTAAAAATGCCGGCAGAGGTGTGAAAAATGAGATATTGACAAACCTGAGCTTTTCGTGTCCATTTTTGTTTTCGAAGGAATGCTTGAATGGGGAGTTTGTGCAAGTGGTACCAAATCCAAGATTCAGTCCAGTTTCCGAATACCATTGGTAATTAACGAGGGGTTCCAAAGCCTTTTCACGTTTCATTCTTTGGCCATCTGCTGAAGGTTTCCATTGCATGTTGGAACAGCCAGCTTGTTGTGCTCTCTCTCTCTCTCTCTCTCTCTCTCTCTCTCCCGCTCAGCAGAGTTCTTTTTAGCTCTGCAAAGGATGTAGGTAAATATGCATGTCTTTGGCTTGATTACTCTGTCATCTTGATGGGTCTGATTGTATATGCAAAGGATTTACGTTCCTGCTTGATCCAAGAACCTTTGTCTCTTTTGAAGAATTGTAAACCAAAGAGAAAAAATTCTCTAGACTTGTGTGCATGTGTGTGCCCTAAGTGGTATTTCCCCCTACGGACATACACACACAAATTGTGCAACTTAGAACTTCCTACAGTTTGTCCATTAGCCTTGTCAGTGAATGAATTTTGGGATATCTACTGTCCTGTGTGCAGGTTTGATGGAGACGGGTACGATGCCTTTGACTTATTCCATTCTATGTCAACTCATTTACAAAGCTCATTTGAATTTTGTGAAGCCCTCCTTCTGGACTACCCTTTCTAATTGTCACAAGCAATTAATTGAGACTTGCAATTCTCGAATCGTTGTTTGCTGCTTCAAATTCTGATGAGATTTAACAGTCATTTCTAGCATCAGCTTTCCATCTCTTTAATCACACAGTTGTACATTAGTACAGTCCTGTCTGATTCTTGCACCATCAGGCATCCTTTGATTAAAAGATTAGTAGCTGTTCTTTTAGGTAAAGATGCAACTTCAAAACTCTTAGATTAAATGGATCTGTTTGTGGAGGAGTTGATAACACAAATATATGAGTGATCTCCTGTGCACCCAATTAGTTGAAAGTGAGAAAGAGTTGATTGGGATAAGGTTCTGCTAAGTGTTCATGCAGGCTACTACATGGATTGAACATTAAGGATGGGAAGGCCACATATGTTGCACGCTATGTCAAAACCTCCAAATTACAACAAGAGGAGTATTATGGTGCAGCAAAATTTGTGAAGGCAAGTCTCATGATGCCAAACAACATGTGGACCAGGAATCATTTACTTGCCAACAATGTGCCACTAGCTCTGGATGTCATTCTGGAATACTGCTCCTTGGCATTGCATTTTGCTAGGGTTTGGTTGTGTGCAATTGTTTACTTGGGGCATGTGACATGAACCTTTTGAATCACATTGTGGGCATCACAACATGAACAAAGATCCAGAAGACATGATGAAAATATAGATAATATGCTTTGAAATGTGACAGGCTGGGGATATTCATGGCAAGAAGGGCATTGCTTTTGGCTTACTTCATAGCCTCCGAGTTAAGTTAGGGGTCCTTGACATTTCAAATGGAGTACATACAGGTATGTTCGTAGTTGACAAGCCTTTTCTTTCAATTTGTGTCACTATCTCATGAGATGCTTTGTGCTTAAGTATTGGTAAGAGGGTAAATTTTGATATATATCAACTTGACAATGTGGGAGCTTCTTATGGAAAACACTTGCTACAATAACATGTGTATTCTTTTCCTTGTATTGAATATGGTATCTTCCATAGGCTTTATTACATTGTGTGATGATCATGTAGCCTGATCCTAAGCTATTGGAAACAAATTTTATTAGCCTAACTTGAACTTTCATCTCCCAAAAGGAGTGCACATAAATATAGATACCTATTGACCTTACCAACAACTATGTCGAGAACCCAACTTGCTTGAGAAACATAAGAATAGGGCTTTTGGTAATACTTGAAAGTTATTGGGCATGTTGCAGCAAACACTGCTCTTCTGTACCACAACAAGAAGTTACTTGCTTTGCATGAGGGTGATAAGCCTTGTGAGTTCCTTGACCTTCAATTGTGCAATGTGAGGTGACTTGCATACATCTTTTATAAATGGAAATATACACTTGTGGTCAATGTCAATATTGCAATTGATTTACATTGCAATCTCAAATGCAGGATAGGTAGGTCAGAAATTTGTCAAGTTAAGCTTCTCATTCACAAGAGAACTAGTTTTGGGATTGTTAGATAAAGAATGTTCCCTTGAGAATAATATGATGTTTCATGTTTCTTTTCGTGAAGTTGGTCCTTTCATTAGTATGCATGAGTGTTTGGGAAGAGTGATCGCAAGGATGATCTTGGCAGATATAATCAAGGTGCTGGAAGATGGTGATTTGGAGACAGTTGGACGAGAGGACTATGGTACATTGGCAGACCGTCTCACTGCTCACCCTAAAATCGATCCTGTCACAGGTTTGATATCCAACCCCAAGTTGCAAAAACTAGCAACTTTGGTTGTGGCAGAGTTTTACAGTTTTAAATTCAACTCATCTAAGTGCTTATGCATATCCAAGTTCATGCAAGGTAATTGTGTATCTTAATGTGTTATCAAGTATGAAAGAAGTATCAGGGGTGGAGTTTTTTTATTTCCACTGCACAATGGTTGTGATGCAGGAGAGATGTTTGCTTTCTATTGGAAGCAAGTGGAGCTCCCATACCTCACCTATCAGATGTTCTCTAAAGAAGGTGTTTTGTTGGAGCCAGTGCCTATCACTATACCAGAGCGTGTTTTTATTCATGACTTTGCCATCACGGAGAACTATGCTATATTCTTGGATCTTTCTCTCATGATGAATGGAAAGGTGTGTAACATCTATCAACATGAACATTCACAAAGCTTGTGATTACATATTTTATGGAGCCAAATAGGGCATTAGGCAATAAACCTATATGGTCCCTACATGCCAACTCCTTCAAGATATGTCTGTGTTCAATTAGGAACTAGTTTAGAATAAAATTTTATCAACATTTATTTGAATTATTGATATCATGTTTATGATTCAGTTCTTGACTGAAGGCAAAAATGTTTTCAATTTTGACCCAAGCAAAGAATCACGGTTGGGGTTACTTCCACGATATGCCAAGAATGAGTCCCAAATCCGTTGGTTCACAATCCCTCCTTGCATGATCTTCCACACTGGTAAGTACTTGGTAGCTTGTCATATTCATCGCTTCCATTTTGTGCATTCAATTATAATGGGTCAAGTTGTCATGAATGAATCCAACCTCATTTCAAAAGACATTCGTTTCCATTTTGCTCAATATGTAATGACCCTCTATCTTGTAATATGACATTGTATATGGGCTTGTCTTGTTTAGTGTTGTGGTCTTGAACTTATTTATAGATCTGAAATGATTTTTGATTTCAATTAGTGTCTTACATTCAATTGTGTTGTGGCCATTGCAAGGCAAAGTCATATTGTTTGGATGTTGTTGTGTGCTTATTAGTCAATGCATGGGAAGAGGGCGATGAAGTTGTCTTGATCGCATGCCGAATGCCGACATTTGACTTCGCCCTTTTTGCAACATATGATGAAGACAAATATGAGGAATCTCGACCTCAATTGTAAGTCTTCATTTGTACCATTTAGGAAAATCATTTGGTTGGTGATTCAACAATCTGTAACCTTGGTGATTTGGAGTTCAATTGGTAAGGGTTAGACCTTACCAAAATTTGCCAATATTGTCTTGTCTTCAAAGTAATGAATAACACTATTTTCATTGAGTTATGGCCACTCACCAAAATGCAAATATTTGAGTATAGGTATGAGTTCAAGATGAATCTCAAGACAAGTGAAGTGACACAAAGGCTATTGTCAACGTTGACTATTGAGTTTCCAAGGATCAATGACAATTACATGGGCAGGTAATTTGAAGGCTTGCCAAAGATGCATTTTGGGTCTATCCTTTTGTGATGACACACCAAATTAAATCATGTTGTGGATATGGGCTCAACACAGAGGTTTCTTACATACCATTGCAGGGTAGTTGGTGCGATTGAAAAGCTTTCATCTTTGGATGATCGACATATAATCTCACTTTCTCCATAATCAAAGTCAAAACCAAATGAAAGTGAAGGGTTTAGTTATGGCAATTTCATGCCTACTTTCAAGGTTCAAAGCTTACATAACTTGTTGTTTTAATTGTGGCAAAACTTATGAAAAGTTTGACAAATTTCGCAGGAAGCACAGATATGCATATGGATCAATATTTGACAAGAAGATGAAGATTCTTGGAGTGGCTAAGTTTGATTTAGCTTTGGAACCTGAGCTGAACACAAGAGATCTGAAAGTTGGGGGGAACGTCGTAGGTTTGTTTGTTCATGGAGATGGGCGAAGTGGGTCAGAACCTCTTTTTGTCCCTCGTGTGGTTGACAAGGAAATTCCTGAAGATGATGGTTACCTCGTTTGCTTTGTGTATGATGAGAACAAAGGGTACGTTTTCTTGACATCATTTTCCCAATTGCTTCAATTTAGTCTTAAACCTGGAGATGCCATGGAACATCTAAATGGTGGTATTTCAGGTGTACACTTGGCCATAGTGGAGAAAATCTTAAGAAGCTAAATTTCCACCCAACACATGTTTTTTTAATGTGAATGTGTGACTTGGATAATGCACTTAAGCAATAGAAAAACTTCAATTCATGGATGATAAAAAAGGAATATTGGTGAATGCCTAATCAAGATTTTACACACTGTGCAGAAAATCTGAAACAGTGATTATTGATGCCAAAACAATGGCATCTGAACCAATAGGAGTTGTAGATTTACCAACAAGGGTGCCTTGTGGATTCCATTCAATATTTGTCTCTCAGGTTTGCACCCTTGCCTCCTTCCGGTAGCTCTTACAGAAGTAACAGAAAACCCATAATAATATTTATTCATATTGCTAGTAATTGCCCCATTTGTGTATCAATCTCTTCTGTCAGGAATTGTCCTTCAAGGAGAATCTTGTTCTAGGTTCTGTACACAAGGAAAGTCATTAACTTGAAACTGCAAAAATTCCTTCTGGACTACCTAACAAGTTGTGATGTATGCAGGAACAACTCGACAACCAGAGGTATAATTCACCAAAATAGTTGGCATATATTTCACCCTTGAATGCAAGGTCAGTATGCATATGCTATGAATTTTCACTAGCGTATTGGAATAGACTTCCCTACAGGACTTTCAAATGTGTTAAAATATTTTGCTTTGAGCATAATCGCTTCTTACTCTGTATTGTTATATTGTGGTGTTTCAAGATTATTGTAAATTTGGTCATATATAAATGTATGTGACGAGGCACATGACTATGTGTCAATTGTGGAGTGCTGAAACAAAATGTTTTTCAGATTGAAAATGAAAGCGTATATATTTGAAATACATTGTTGTGATCTTCTTGTTATAATCAAGGATTTTTAGTGTTTGTAAACTTTAATATACTTGCATAGGTGATAGTGATTTTATTTGCTTGAAAAACAATTATGATGATTCCATGCTTTCACGTTTCTTAATATTAAATCCAAGTGAGTGCCTTCAAACTTGGCTCATGCAAAAATATGTGCAGGATAGTTTCAGTCGACATGTTTTGAGTACACAGTGCCAAGATATTATTCGGATCCACAATGTTATACTTAAGTATGTAAACATTGTTCATTAGCTTTGTGATCTAGTGTAATAATTCGGTAAGACATTTGCTTGAGTTCATTTAGCTTGTTTTTAATTATACCTTTACAAACACGATTTTGACTAGATCATTTTTCACCTATTTGTATAGTTTGGTCATGGGGAGCATTCTAAACTAAAATTGTACACTTGTTTTCATTTGATCTTTAGTTAGATGAAGCAAAATGGACCAGTTGAATATGACTTTGATATCGGTAATATATCAACGAGGGGTGTGTCACACTTGTGGCCTTGCCATTTACAACAAAGTATTATATCTTAGGGCAAAAGAAGAATTGTTGGAAATTCAAATATTTCACCATGCAAAATTATAATCTTCAAAAAAATCCTCTAAAAGAAACCAAAACCTTTCAAGATACATAACTCTATAACTAGTCTCAAGTTTCAACACAAGCCAAAATATCATCTTTCGAATATCCTCATATGAAAATAGACCTACCACCTAGGGGCCAAAATCCCTTAAGCTACTATACTCTATAATGGATCTAAACACAATATCCTTGCCTTGGTAGGCAAGATTTTCTATGATTCCAAAAACCGCTTTTTGCATAAACCAAGCAAATTTTAAATAGGCCAAGGAAGAGGAAGCAAAAGTTAGTAGAATTGAAATTTTGGTGGACAACAATAAGAAAAAAAGGAATGGTTCTCAAGTTTTGAGGTACTCAAAACATACTAAAATTACCCCCATTTGCATGTTACACATACCTCAGGTTATGAGTTGTAGGTCCATAGTATTGCTAGAATTGGATTTAGAACCAAACATTGAAACCACCCTTCTCTTCCAATTGAACCAAGCTACTAAGCTTTTTAAAATAGGTCTAGGTTCTCTATTAAGTGATAAATACAATTTTTAAAAAAGGAATGAAAGCCAAGCCCTATTTTTTATGCAAGTGAGTATGTTTAAATGGTTGTATAATATTTGTATCATTGTTTGAGAAGCAAGAACAAAGTAGGGGGCTAGTGAAGCAAGTGTATATACACATTAGACACTTACAAATGTAGTAAATGGAGAAATCTTAACTTGTCCTCATGGGAATGCAAACAAGTGCATTTTGTATGAGCTAAAAATATAATTCATGGGCTACCCACCTACTTATCCATGGGTTACTTACCTATCTACCTACCTATTTACTAACCTACCTATGTAGGATATGTACAATGAAAAATCTACATGGGGAGTTACATAGGGCCTATGGCCCTACTAAAGGTTACCAAGAGACCTATCTAGGGGATACCTAGGGGTTATTTAAGGGGCTTATTGAAATAACTTAGGGATCACTCAAAGACTACTTAAAGGCCCCCTAGGGTTCTACCTAGGTTATGAGCTATTTAAGATAAGGGCTATCAAAAAGCTTATATAGGGGTTATATAGGGGCTACTTAGGGACTTATCTAAGTTAGGAAATATCCAAGGGCTACTTAAGGAAATACATAAGATTCACATAGAGGCCATGAATCAAGCTTAAATAGCCTTTAGGTAGTCCCTTATGGCATAGGTCTTACATAACTGCCTTTTGCACTCTTAATCAATCCTAGGTAGTCTCTTAAATAATCCCTAGGTGTCCCTTAACTTAACTAGTCCCATAAGTAGGCTCTATGTAGTTCCCTAATTAGCCTTAAGTATCCCCTTACTTGGGTAGGCTCCTAGGTCTCTTCCTCAGTAGCCCTTTAGATAAACCATTAGGTATCTTGTAACGTATGTAGGCCTTTAGGTGTCTCCTTATGTAACCTTTTATTTAAGCCTTATGTAATCCATATGTAGTCCCCTAGTTTTTTATTGATGATTTTTGGCCATTTTGTGAAAAATATTTTCAAAATTTTTTTTGGGGTCATAAATTCCCTTAAAAAAAGACTTGGAAAAAATTGTGACAATTGCTTACAATATGAAAGGGTGCTTAAAATTTTATATTGTCATATTTTGAATATTGCCGAATTTGGCTAAATATGTCTATGTACTATGAACCAGTTGAGCAACATCACAAAATTGAAAAAAAAAACATTGTCTATGACTCCTGAAATTCATTTTGCTTGTTGGTTTTATCATAGTTGATATAAATAAGCACATTTGAGAATGTTACTACACATTGAACCTTTAAAATATTAATATCTTCTAACTTAACTCTTATTTTCACTAGCTTTTACTCACCAAATTGTTGAGTAAAAACACAAGGTAACATTCCACAAATATATATATATATATATAATAGATAGAAACCCAAACCAATTTCATGGGTTTCAACTCTTCTTTTATCAATGTTTCCTTATGTCATGGGTTACTATAATGTTAGTGAGGCCAACTCCTCTTTAAGGTTAGTGTGGTGATTGATAAAGTTGTTTTCCCAAATGAATATACTTATAGTCTATGTACAACAATTACCGATTCCCAACATGTTGTAAGGCATCCATTGCTCTAAAAAAATTAGTGATAGAACTCTTCATGATAGTTGACATAGGTTTCTATAACAACAAGTCTAGTCACCTGGGCACAAGAGTTAATAGGTAGATGATCACTAGGATCCATCTCCTATACTTTGCCAATTTTGATGCTTCAATCACACTAACCCCCTTTTTTTTAAAGACCACATTGAGGTTCCATTACCGACTTTCTTTAAAATTTTCTCTTACAAATGGAATGGCAATTTCTTGGACCAATACTGAAGACAACTCCAACATAAGATCTTGAGGCGATCAATAGGTTTTACAAAAATTAAGCCAAGTCCATCCAAACTAAATTGTTTTGTTGAATCAATTCATTAACATGGTCAAGTGAGATGAGTTCTTTTATATTCTCATAGCTTTCATATGCATATATCTCATTCCCACTAGGAATGAATTATTCCAAAATGTCACTTCATCATTAACGTCTAATGTTTCCCAAGTCTCACTATTTCTTGAGTTGCAATGTGCTCAAAGTGAGTGAACAAGTTTGGAAAATTCAGAATTTGTATTGGACTATCTAAAGTTGGTGCTTCAAAAGATGGGTTTTCTTTTTCAATGTGTTATGCTCCATATAATGTCTATCATCATAATTTTCATCATTCAATGTGACTTGTATCAATATTTGAGGAGTTATTCCAAACCTCACGACGATGAAATTGTGGAAAAATGAGAGACTATTGCTTCGAATGGGCGAAAGATATAAATCCACCAATATCAAAATGCGAAGCCCCTTTATCAAATCAACAATTAAATGGTAAACAATTCTAAAAGATCACTTGTTGTTCTCTCCTTTATTCATAAATGCAACGATATCAATTTTGATAAATCAACTAGATAAGGATAAATATGAATTTTCAAAAGAACAATATTAGCAAAGTAAAAAGTATAAAAAAAATCCAAATTAGGTGAATAAGGGTATATATCCAAGATTCGCAAAAACTATCAATATGGGGAAAAGGAAATTGAAGTAGATGACTAACATTCACCTTGTTCATAGGGTTAAGGGTTTAGGGTTTTAGGGTTAAATGTCTTATTCTTGTTACCCTATATTCATCTTAAGCTTGATTTAAAAATTTCCCACCCTTTTTTGTTTTGTAAAAGGGACAACAAGAGATGTTTGCAAGCTCTTGCAAAAAGTCACCTGAAAGCAAGTTAATGGCAAAGCCAGGTTTAGGGTTAGAGCTAGCACTAAAGATTATTCACTAATGAGTTTCAGAAGTCACTAATGCTGTCACTAATTGGGAGTCCAATTAGTGCACTAGTCAAGTGGGGGTTGCATTAAGTAGCTGTTGATGTCCGGTCCCCGTGACACACAAAGTTCGGTACTTTTCTTCTCCTCTCTCTCCTCCCCACCCTCGCCTTGCACATCCCTTCTCTCTCTCTTTCTCTCTCTCTCTCTCACACACACCCACACACCCACTTGCCATTGGAGCCCTCATTTGAATCTGATTCTTCAAGCATCCATGCCATGAGGAATTTCTGAATGACCCAAAGCAAATCAAGTAGGTTGAAAAAAAATCCATTTTTGGGTTTTTTGGGGCACATTCTGATGAAATTCTGGATGAAGATGGCATGCACATATATATGTAAAGAGAGAGAGAGAGAAAGAGAGCTTCCAAGCAAATTGTGGGGATGATATGAAGTATGTTGTTGCAATAAGAATTCTCATGGCGCACAGATGTACAAGCAGCAAGATTATAGAAGTACAGGCTGTTGAGAGCAGACTTCAGTGAATGGGTGTGCAAGTGCAAACTGTGGGGAATTGGTAACTTTTGAGGATAGAGAAGAGGGAAAGACAATCAAAGAGGAAGGGATGCAAGCAATTGTAGGGAAGGAATGTGGTATGCGTGGCTAGCTCGTTATTATGAGATGGGTGCCCTCGCAGCTGTCTCCACTTTACACCAAAATCCTCTCCTTGATCATGAACCCTGTGATTCCTCTGCCCCAACCTTGGTCAGTTCCCACTTTCTCCATACTTGTAGAAATTGTTTTTTTGCACAAACTAGTTTGTAACAAACTAACTTGTGATTCTGCAAAGCATTGAGTAAATATTGCCCAGTGATATTGTAACTCATTGCCACTTGCCAAGCTATCAGACTTCAAATTAATGAGACACACACTTGATGTTATTGTAATTGTCAACCTAGCTACAATGGAATCACTGGATGAAGCAGTTATGTCTGAGTCCAGGCACAAATTTAGGGATTTCTGAAGTCCCTCAGGGGCAGGGAGATTTCAGCAACCAACTTGCTCTAGTTTTGGTTGTCTAAAAGTCTCCATGTTTCAAAGAATCCATGGGAATGAACAGACAGCATTAATGAGGATTGCAGGTATTGCTGCTATTCAAGTTTCTACTTCTTGATAGAAGCAGAGGGCAGGGCCATCTCATGGCAGAGGATAGAGTTTTAGGTTGAAACAATTTGACTCGCTCCTTGTTTCAAGCTTTTTTATTATTGAAGCTGCAGGGTGTTCAGTGCATGCTGTTTGATGTGAGCATGCAGGATACATTGCCACTGTGTGGCAGAAAGGCTGCTCGAAGGGAGGCAAGTGATCATTTATTTCCTCCGCCTCCACTCTCATTTCCTGGTAGCTCCAACTTGCCAGAACATGAAGAGGTCTCACCCTCCTCCTGTATGGTCTGGAGCCCACTATTTGAGAATAGCCCTTGCAAAGACTTGAGTTACCAGAACCCAGGAAGAAGTCTCAAGGTTTTATCCTCCTCTTTTCCAGCAGAGGCAGCTTCTCAGAATGGTACTGGGGCTTACCCTGAGCAACAACAGCAACAAGCTGCTCAGGTTCTGACCCACATTGCCAGAATTTTTAACATGCAAAATTCTGGGTCTGGAGCCAGCTATGGAGCTCTGCATAAACCTTACCATGATCAGAGCCCTGCACCAAGCTCACCCAGAGAGGATCAAGGAACAGGGGCCCATGGATGGGGAAATCCAAGCTCCAGTTATGCGGAATTAAAAGCTGGGTTTTGGAAGCGGTTGGCTGAGCAGAGGTGCAGTACTTCCAAAGATGATGATGATGACCACCTTGTATGCAAAACAACAGGAGGGGTTGAGAATATTGAAGACTCTGAGGCTTCTTCCTTAAAGAGGTTTGCAGTAGAGGAAGGCAGGAAAGAAGAGCATACAGAGATGCAGAAGCCAGGGATTGGTAGGGGAAGAGTGGTGGAGAGATTATCAAAGCCGGCTGCGAAGATTGCAGAAGTTCTAGTATCTGCACAATGCAACAGTGATGTGCATGAGTCCACTGATCATGAAGGAATGATATCGTCTGAGCCGTTGCTGTGGAGTGGCAATGGTGGATTCTCTCTTGTAACCAAAGATGACCCAAAACAGAATGGAGCTGTGGAAATCAATTTCATGGACCTTCATTACCAGAGACCAGATCTATCAGTAGATCACAATGTTGAACAGATTGAGACCAATTCAAGTGCACAAGGAGCAGACGGAGCATGCCCAGAATCTGCAAATCAGGAATGCACTACTAGTAGCATTGCCATTAACATGACAAGTGGTGCAATTGGGTGTGGACGAGTTGCAAAACTTGGAGTCCACTCACAGGTACTGTTGATTTCTTAGCCCACCATTACATCTTGGTCTGGACCATCAGTATCTCAAATTCAGAGGCTTGTAGAGGTGTGATGAATGACATACTATGTGGGCTGGTGGTGTCCACAGCCATGGGTCAGTTCAAGACCATTGATCACACAGCAGGTGCCTGATTGCAAGCTTGGGAAGGATAGTGATACTGGAGAGTTTATAAACCAGAACATGTGCCCAAACTGGCGTGTGATGGACAGCTATGTGACAACATACAGTGATGGGAAGGAGACTGTATGGACTGTGAGAGGATTTGAAGAAGATGACGGCGTCTTTGATGAAACTGGCTCTGCTGACTGTTTGAGGGAGGGTGGTACTCTAGTGAGACTAATCTCAGACAAAATGCCTGGCGTTGGTGGGGTAATCATTGCAGGCATACCACTTGAGGGTCCTCAGCTGGGACAAACTGGTGACCGTGCAGAGCCTTCCCCCAAATGGACACAGCAAGTTTCAGAAGAAGAGGCAGTACTGGCCAAGAGTGTGAAAACAAAGAAAGTATCATCGCCTAAATGGTCACTGCACAATAAAATTGCAGTAAAGAACATGAGAAGGAATAATGGGTCTTGTCCCAATTGGTCAGAGCATGGTTCTGAAAGTTTGATAGTAGGAAATAGCATGAGAATTAGACCCAGTGCTGCATGCTTTCCAAAAAAATCAGAGCAATGTGTACAAGATACAGCATCAGCAAGGACCATGAAAAAGAACAATGCTGGGGTTAGGCCACTGAGAAGCACAACTGTTTTGGCAGTGCAGCAGAATCGGACACAGTTTCAAGCTTTGCAAGATGATGGCAACTGTGCAGTCAAGAATCTGAGAATAAAAACTGGGTCTTCTTGCAATGGCCGCACACAACCAGCTGGAAGTTTGCTGGACCATGTGGTGGCAGTCAAGAAATTGAAAACAACAAATGGCTCCTTTTCAAACTGCAAACAGCTTGGTACTACTACTATGCAGGGGCCAATGGTAAAGAATTCCACAACAAAAAGTCCAGTTCCTTCTCCACAATGGACACAGCACTTTGGTACAAAAGAGAGAGTACAGGCAAAGAATTTGAGAAAGAAAATTGTGCCAGATTTAAAAGAGAAAGTGACAAACAATTTGGGAACAAAAACCAGGTTCTTTCATAAACCTACAGAGGAAAGCACAGATGAAGATAAAACAGTTAAGATTAGATCAAAAGTGGTGTCAACTTTAAAACGTACCCAGCAACCAACAAGCTCTGAGAATGCATCTACATTGCCCAGGAATGTCCGACCCAAAAACAAGTCTCCAGAGGAGAGCCAGCAAGTTTTGCAAGAACCGGAGGCAGCCATCAAAACTCTTAGTACAAAACATCATCACCATGAGCCTTCTTCTTTGACAACATGGGCACAACAAACTTTGCAGGTCACAGTCGCCAGGAATTTGAAAACTAGTGATGGATCATCATCATCTCCCGGGACACAACCTGTGGCCAGAAATGTAAGAATGAAGAGTGCAGTTTCAGTTCCAACTTGGACACAGCAAGCTCTGCAACAAACAACTGTGGTGAAGAGAGTGAGAATAAGAAATGGGTTTCCTCCCAAGTGGACAGAGGAAGCTTCACAGCAGATAGTAGTGTTCAGGAATTTAGGAATAAGAAATGGGACTTGGGCACAAGCTCTTCAAGGGAGAGTGTCAGCTAATGCAGTTCCAGATGACACAAGTCACAGGTACAAAAATGGAAAGATGGGTGTCCAGCTGATGCAAAAAGCTCATGCTCATTACTCCGTGGAGAAATCAGGGCATGTGAGAGGGTCTGGATTGTTGCTGAATGGGCTCATTTCCATGGGCAAAATTCTCAAATGCAGGTCTGTCTTAAATCTACAGAACTTAGATATAGCCAGGATTCAATTGCAACAGTTGGAACTGTTCCCATAGTAGATTATATCTTAGTACATAGTCATCTCTTCTTGAATCATTCACAGAACAATGATGCATATTATCCTCTTATCAACAACAAGAATTGCACAGAAGTGTTGGACTTGCATGTTGCAATTGTTGAATTTTGTTTTAGAGAGATTAGGCCTACTAGCTCAAGCTTCATCATATCTTGATGAGCAAATGCTTTTTGGCTAGGACAGGAATAACTCTCTTTTCTGTTTTCAAAAATTGGCTATAGAGTTTTGCTTAACTTATAAGAACAATTGCAATTGTTTTCTCAAGTGCTTTACTGATCAAAGAGATTATTGTGGCCAAGGATGTCAATATACTCAAGACTCCAAGGATGCTCTCTTAAAGATAACTCTATATCTCAAACTTTCTTGGGTTTTATGGGACCCAGGATAGGAGGACCGGCATCAACCATGTTGACTGAAGATACTCTTATAATGGAAACACACACCAACATGCAAGGAGTTGAAACAGATCCATTAACTTCCATGAATGAAAGTGAAAAAATGCACCGGCACTCAGATGCCAGTGTAGCTAGTCTGGTTTCTAGCACCAGTACCAGTGAGTCCCAAACAGGTGAACTTTGTAATTTAATATCCTAGTTCCATTTTTGTCTCTTGACTTGCCCAAAGTCCCTCATTGCATTTTGTTAGATCTTGAATGTTTTTATAAGATCTTGGAGGAGCTGATTTTTTTTTTCATGTTGGTGATTTTTTTCTTCAGATCAACCAAGGGGATCATTGATTTGCAAAACCTGGAGAAGAAAGAAGAGTTGGATCAAGAAGAGGCCATCTAATGCAGCTATGGCTATGGCATGTTGTGCTTCTACAGTTGATGAGACCAGTGAAATTGTTCATTGTATGTGGGAAGACATGCTTGCTCTGGCATTCAATCTGTCAGATATGCATGAACATGATGCTGAAGCCTTGCAGTCTTCAGCTAGCATCATGCGTGCCCATGTGAATTACCTCTGTTCAGATCTTCAGGTAGTCTGGTGAAGAAACTCCAGCATTTTGAACCCAGCTTTTAATTTTCTGGCAACAAACATGAGGGGATTTTCTAAGAGGTTTGCAGTGCAGCTTATGATAGTCAAGCCTCTATTCAAAACTTTCATCAGGGGAATTGCACAAATGTACACATTTCATGGTTTTTGTTATCTGGAACTGTGCACTCTGTTGTTTGCTCTGACATCTCCAGCATATGAGTTTCTAGGGGTTACAGACAGCATCACAAACACATTGCTGATGTTGCAACATTGGTGCAGGGATTCCAATTTGCATGGGAGGAGAAAAAGACTAGATACCCATGGCAACATTTGTTCAAATATGTTGTGGTATCTGTGAGCTTGATGTGGGGTGCACTCAGTGTTCCCCATATCATTAAACTGCTCACCCGTTTACTCGGTACAACATAGCTCTCAACCATCCTGACCATCTCCACATTTTGAGAAAGCAATAATAGACAACCTCCATATTAAAATGCAACCAAAAACAATCCTCTCCTGGACTCAGACTGTGCTGTTCTGATTTTGATGTTCACTCTCATTCCTGAATTGATGATGATACACTAAATTTGGATGGACCAATCTTGGATCCTTAGTAATGTGGGGATGGCACTGGTGTTTGAGAAAGCAGGATTGCCCCCTCGACCAGCCACAAGAAAGGAGAAAGCATTGGTGGCTGCGATGTTCCTATGCAGTGGTGCATGTTTTGGGAAAGGAGTGTGGCAAAGCCTGGTAATTTGCATTTTATTTCTATGTATACATTCTGTTTTGTAGTTGTCTGATTGAAAGGCCATGTCCGGTTGGTTGTAAAAATGTAGTTGGACCTGAGTGATGCTTTACTAGCAGTTGCAGATGAGGCCTGATGTAGGCTGCACACCATTGGAGTTCTCTGTAAGGTTCACATTGGGGTTTAAGAGAGAGAAAGAACGGGAAGGAGATTGTCAATAGTCAATGTGTTGGTTTTGCTTAAGTCTATTGCAAACACAATCATATTTCATTTTGAGACTAGGTTTGTGGAGTGAGAGTTGTCTTTTTCCAGTTCTGAGCTCTTCAGAAGTTCCTTTGCTACTCTCTACTTCATTGAACCCAAGTCCCACTGACAGGAGATTTGATTAAAGGATTTGCTCGTCTTAACGGTGCAGTGGTGGCCCATTGTTTGGCAGGAACATGTGCAGGCAATAAAGAAAGCTCAGGAAGCTCAACTTCGGAAGCAGCTCAAACTTATTCTTCAACGAGCATCTCAAATTGCAGCATTGACACAAATCAACCATCACCCCCTGCAAGCTGTTCGAGACAAACCAACTTCTGTGGCATAAAATTCTCAGCAGCAGGCCAAATAAACTGATTCATCTGATTCATTGTAGTTTTCTGCTTAACTCACTTTCTAGTTTCAAAAGGTGTCATATAGAGCAAGTTTTTGTCATGTTCAACTTCACTTAGTACATTTTGCTTCTTTGTGTAGTTGGTCTGAACACCACCATAGCCACCATGTGCCACTAGATTTCTATGTTTTCATGAACAATTTTTTTTATCATTAAACAATCCAATGAATGCAAATTTGATGCCTTGGTTACAGATCTATCCCAGAAATATACACAATCCTATTCATCTACATAAACAGAACATGACTTGAATTTGTTTATTTGCACATCAGGGCTCATACACCAAACCTATCCCATTAATCCAATATAAACAATTGTGAGCTTGCATTTTAGGTGCTTCACTAAGCTGACCCAAATCTTTTGCTGCAAACAATTCAGTGCATTGTAAAGTATTTATGTATTTATCTGGAAATTGTGTCATTGTGAACGCACTTAAGACAGAAGCAGATTTTCCAGCTTGAAATTATCTTCGGGGCTGTCAATTTTCTAGAACTGATAAGGTAAGTCTTACCTTTGGTTTTAGGCTTTCACATCAGTCAGTTCATCTCAACAATGTCACATTCGGTCTGTCTTTCTACACACAATTCAATTGATCAGCACAGCGATGCCACTTGGAGGATCAACAATGAGCACAGTAATGCCAGCCCAAGGACCAGCAACGTTACCTCCTGTACACATCAAATGACAAATAAACTTAGCTTAAATCAAATAGATTCCAGTCTCTCATGCAAAACTGGTTCCTTCTCTATGTTGACAAAGGATCTGGAGCCTTTTTCTGTGCACTACAATTAGATAAGATCTTGATGATTGATAAGGATCTGGAGCCTGTTTCTGTGCACTACAAATTAGATAAGATCTTGATGAATGAGAAGCTGAACTCTGAAACAAATCAAAGGATATACACTCAACAGACCATAAATGCTTTCCAAGTGAAAGAGAATTTTTTTTTTGACATGCAAGATTTTCTCCCCTTTTTTCGAGGATCGAAGTTTGGATCCAACAACCATGATATTGTTTTGGTAGAAGGTGTGCGGACATGTCTGTTAAGAGGTGCTGCTGTTACCAATAAAAACGTAATGAATTTAACTCACACAACTTCCAAGTACTCTCCAACCTCTTCAGAAAAAACACAAGATTTGCTGCACAATCAGCACAGGAAAAAGCTCCAATTGTGAGTTGGTGTATATATGCCCCTTGTGGAGTTTTGACATACACAGTTTGTCAGAGTAGATACTCCCCCTGGTAATCTGCCATACTGTTCCAAAATTTTAAAGGCAATCATGGACAAATAAGCATGCCATCAACTGGAAAAGACATTTGCTCTAGTGTGCAATACAGATATTCATTCTGTACTCTCTGGTGATGGGGAGACATTTCAATCTTTTTTCTGATGACCAGAAATGCCATATGAGATTCCTACATAGAAATGGCTGGGGAGTGATGTATGGACCCATCTTGCAGACCCAGAACCATCACAAGTTTGATGAAGCACAGTATTCCAATGCCTAAACACAGACAAAAGTCTCCAACAATTGATGAACAGATTATGTGCATCCTGAAGCAACTTTACTAATCAAAACTAGGTTTGAAATCACCGCCTGGTGTTGGAAGTGTGAGAGAGGCAGGTGAAGTCATGCATATGATCAACTTGTGAATGAGAAACAACTTTTAGGTGAAAAATGGTACAAAGGAACACAATTGTTCCAAAAGAGCACACTATGCATCCTGTTTTCAAGGCATGCTAACACTGGAATAATGCAGAACATATGCGAGACAAAGAGCCATCAAATTGAAAGGTAGAAAGCATAAAAACTTTACATTTTCTCACTCCCTAACAAACTTGATTGATTAAATTAGTTGAAATTTAGTTCTGCCCCTGCCACAGCTGTGTTTCTTCAAGGTTCATCCAGGTAAAATCTAGAACTTGAAATTAAAAAAGCCTCGAAAGCCACAATTTGTGCCTAAGCTTTGAACTGAAGCTTTTATTGTCTCTCACCACAAGAGGACAAAATAGACAGATGCCAATACCAGAGCTCCACCATAAAGTAGATTGCCTGCAAATGGTGCATACCTGCAGCCTGGAGAATCATCCACAAATGCTTTGGTGATTATGAGCTACTTCAGCAGCTTATACTACACTACTTCCAAAGTCCCACATCATGAGGTTTATGGAAACAATGATTTGACTTCACATTGATAAAGAAAGACACACATGGCACCAACTAATCTCTGTGAAAATTAGAGTCTCAAAGCAGCCTGCAAAATTTCTCTAGAGTACATGTTTGACAACACATCATGGAACACTTGTCTGTGGATTCCTCAGATATGTTCCTTGATGGGATTTTCGGATCATTGAAGACTATTGAAGCCTACCTGAGCTTTGGCCCTCGGAAGAAGACTCAAATGGTGATGGACTAATGACAGGACCTGCATTAGGGAAGGTATCTGCACAGTAAACTTGATGGGGTTGGTGACAAACTGAGGCTTCAGAGACTCCAGGCACTTTTTGATCACCCTACTTGGGGTTAGGAGCAGAGACAACAAAGTCCAAGGCAAATGACCTCTGGAGTTGCTGGACCAATCGTACCTGGGCTGGGTGTAGTTGCATTTTGGTTTGATGCTGGCGGTGCTGGTGAGGGAGGTGTGAATCCTGGAATTGTAATCCCTAAATTCTGACAATTCCCTCCAATTTCACCTGCATTTTCAAACCATTCATCTCAAAACTCAGCAAATCAGCCTGCAGCATTAGGAGAACATCACAATGTTGAAAGCCCTATCACTCCTAGAATCACCATTATTATGTGCTGACAGTGGCTTGCAAATTGGATAAAGCTGGGTTTGTCTTCACAGCAAACCTGAGCTGAAACAGATAGAAAACGTACATTGATTCACACAGAATCCTGCTGTTAAGTTCAGGACATTTGCATATCCAGGGTCACAAACACACTTGAAGGTTGGAATGAGGGAGGATGTATTTGTTACCACACACTGTCCCCTTCCACAAATCCCAGGCAATGTACAAGCTGCCAACGAAAAAAAAACACATTGAGCCATAAGATAGTCAAACCTAATTTGCAGCTGACTACCAAAGAAGAGGGAAGAAGAATTCAGAACAAATTAAGCTTTTCAACAATACAACATCTCTCAAATATTCATGAAGAATAGATCTCTTCCCACTCATGCCAGTTTGGGCTCAAGGGTGGTTGTCTAAGAGATGGGCATGTTACTCTTCAAACCAAAAAGGAACTAAACAATTGCTGAAAACAAACCATTTGCAGAAGCTGGAGCTGGAGCCAGAGTTTGGGAAGATGGAGCTGGGGATGGAGAACTCCCAGTACAATTTGAATCTAGTGTGCCTGCAACAGTCATTCATGGAATGAAACTCGCAATATGCAAGAGCTCAAGGGATAAACCTCTCAAAAACAAGCACAACTCTGAAGCCAAGTATCTGACTCAGAAGCACCTTTAACCAATGGCTCACCCTAGATGACAACTCTGCTGTAGATGCAGTAAAACCAAAGATGGAAGGTCTGACAACTCTCTATTGACACACTATTCTGAACCATATATCAGTAAAGAGGTTTTTGAGCTACATAGGCTTATTGCAAAAGGCAGAATGAGAATCAGCATTTATACATAGTGCCAAAGTGCATTCCCACAGGGTTTGGATCAATACAATTTGGGATGTTGCATGGAAGCGTTGATGTTGTAACAAATGGGATGAAAGTCTGAAAAGTAGTCCAGCCTGGATCACAATCGCAGTGATATGGAGAGAGCAAGTCATCGATTATGTTGTCACTATTAGGAACGCACGTCCCCTTTTCGCAATCCACATCTTTACAAGTATCATTACCTCCTCCTATACATAAGGTCAAATCACACAAGCACCACTGTAACACATAACAGTTCAATTTTCCAACAACTTCAATGTGAACAATGCAACACTCCTAATTGAGGGTGTAATGTGGAGGTTTGATTGTACATATCATCTGAGAATCAAGCTACTTGTACACAAGCGCATTGTAAAACACTGACAGAGTACATTCAACAATAATAATAACAATAACAATCATCACCTCAAAGACAGGAGTAATGTCAGAAAAGGAAAAACAGAAGGGATATCCAAGGATTGGAAATGCCTATCATCAGGCAGAATGATTTAATCATGTCATGGCAAATAAACCCTAGCTGACAAAGGCAATTTGACATCACAGTTACACTGTACATGATCTAACAGCACTTGGTCCTTTCAAATAACTCAAGAAAAAGGAACTCAAGAAACTTGAGAATCAGGAGCGTACATAGATAAAATTACCTGTACCGAAGCCTGGCACTGGAGGCAGCCCAAAGTTAATGGCATATGCTTGACTTAGAACCATTGACAAAGTTACTGCTATCAAAATGCAGTGCATAATCATCTTGTCTATATATTAAGCCCTCCCTTGTGTGATCTGCAAGAAAAAAACACACGTGCAAAGAATTAGCCATCGTCCAAACACTTACTTAAGCCCCATGGCACCAAAGGAATCAACACAAAAGAGACAACTAAACTTACATGAGAAACTCTTCACAAATTCCTTTTTCCTTCCACAGGAAACACTGGTGTTTGGATACTGGGTTTTTGTTACTGTGATAAAACAGTGGATTCTGAAATCCTTGCTTGATGAATTGGGTGTTGTAACCCACAACAGCTCCTGTGGAAGGAGCCACAACTAGAGAGAGAGACAGAGTGTGTTTTCTACCTCACAAAAGGAGGCTCTCTAGAAGAAGCCTTAATAAACACTCATCAATCTCAATCTGCAGACATGGGAGTATTTTGTCCCTGGAGAAAGAAAAGAACAAGCATACAAGTAGGGCCCTTTTTCGCAGGCAAGGAGCTTACCGAATGGATATCAAATCAGCTGGTGATCTTGTCAAACTATGCTATCCACTTCTTCCTCAATAAATCTCCTTTGCCTCAATTCTCAAGTACAGCTTCTTGGGCTGAGCTCTCTTCTGCACTTGAATGGGTCTCTAGAGCTCAATTTATGACTTACTGAGTGGGTTTCTTTTTTGTTCCGGAAATACCAGTCTTGAGCTCGTCCTCTTCAGCAGTAAAGACAACAAGAGTGAACAACAGATGACAATATTCACACTCTCACAAGTGTACAACGATTTCCCCTGCTGCTGCTCCCAGCTAGCTAAAATTCTGCCTCAACCAAACACACAGAATTCCTTCTGATCTCCCGCCAACTCTCACAGGGGGTTACTACTACATCCAACCTCTCCGCCGTCACGCAACAGAGCAGCAGCCCCTAGTAACCAACCACTTGAAAAACAATCGCTGCAAAAAAATTGGACCCAAAATTGTTGGTTTTCCCACAAGGAAAGAAAGCCAAACTTGCAAAGCATACGGGACTCTCTCAAAATTCTTCGCATTAAGTTCCTTCTCCCGCCTTCAAAAAAACATCCCACCTAAAAAACACACGAACAACAACATCCCACCGAAACTCACGCAGCTGCCAAGAAACAAACACTAGTATTACAAAAAACCGAAGCTTTCCCCCAAAGAAACGGATTCGCTACTTACCCAAAAAAAAACAAACCCAGTTTTGTACAAGCCGCTTCAGGCTCAGTTTCTTCATTGATCAGCCATTAAGAAGGGCAGAGACAGGTGTAGAACAAAACGCTGACACTGCTACCAACTCATCGACACCCAGCTTAAAGACGACGACTTTTAACACACTGACAAAACAAACAAAACAGCAGTGAATGAAAATCAGCTGTCAGAAGTACACACCCTAAGATAATTTCTGAAAACAGAAGACGACGAAGAAAGAAGAGGCAAAGTGAATGACACAATGGAAGGAAGTCGTAGGTAGGGTATATACAACAACGACAACAAGAACAGCAGCAACAACAACAACAACAAGAAGGAGTGTGTCACATTGTGGCCTTGCCATTTGCATTAAAAAGTATCTTAAGGCAAAAGAAGAATTATGGAAAAACTCAAATATTTCACCATGCAAAAGTATGATCTTCAAAAAATCCTCTAAAAGGAACCAAAATCCTTCAAGGTATTATAACTCTATAATAACTAAACTAATCTCAAGTTTCAACACAAGCCTGGCAAAATATCATCTTTCAAAAATCCTCATATAAAAAATAGACCTATTATTATTATTATTATTATTATTACCTAGGGGCCAAAATCCCTTAATGAATACTCTATAATGAATACTATACTCTATAATGAATTTAAACACAATATTTTTGCCTTGGTATTAGGCAAGGTCAACAAAGGAGGAGATAATTACTTCCTCGTGTATGTATGTACTTAGTGAAGTCATTTCCCGTGTGGAGAGGTTGCGAGAAAGGAGGCGAAGGTGAGGGGATGATGATGATGATGATGATGTTGTTGTTGTTGTTGTTGTTGTTGTTGATGATGTAACTAATTACTCCACGACTGTTTGCAGCATTGATGTCGCATTGTGCTCTCTCCGCCACCTCCCCTCCTCTATTGCAATTTGCAACTACCTTCGTGATTCTTCGACCCACCTGCTCAATGGCTATTTCGCAGCAAGCAGCAGCAGTTTCTTCTTCTTCTTATTTTTCTTGTTCAACTTTTTCCACCAACATAAATGCAATGAATGGACAGGACCCAACATCCTTCTTCGTACACTTAACAGTCATTGCACAAAGTTTGTGGTACAAGCAACAAAATTGTTGCAACAGTTTGGCCTTTTGGGAAGTAGTTGGGTGTGAGATCACTCGGTGGTGGTGTCTTTTTTAGGAATTTTTTGTTTGTAGCCAAAGTGGCTATCATCCATAGGAAGATGCAAAAAAACAGTGGCGATCGATCATCCCTAAAAAAAAATTAGCCAAAAAATTAGCCAAAAATCTAGCTAGCTAAATTGTGGGTTTAGGGTTTAGGGTTTAGGATAAACCCTAAACCCCCCTCCCCCCCCTCACTTGTGGTGATTGAAAACTTTCAAAATCTTTTTTTGTTTTTTGAATTTTGAATTTCGCTTTTTGACCAAATTTCGCCAGTAAAAAAAAAACAAGTTGGGTGTGCGTGCCACTGTGTCTGCTGCTGATCATCCGATGATCAATCGTCAGACCATCCATCATCCATCCCATCTGGTGGGTTGGGATCGGACAGCTACCAGTGAGGGATGGATGAAAAAAATCCAGTTTAGAGATTTTTTTGGATGGGATGAATGAAACTCAACCTAGCCTCAGGAGAGGGTCCTGGGACGAAGTTGCGTTTCTTTTTCCCACGACCCCTGACCACAACAAGTTTTTTTTTTTTTTTTTTTTTGGTGTTTTCTCTATTTTTTTTTTTTTTTTTTTTTTTGGTGTTTTTTTTTCTTGTTTTTTTTT
>Ga0116231_10005520_pt1 | contig 24853 bp, 20 predicted proteins | sample S1TSphgellanicum_2_FD_89695 | JGI IMG/M metagenome (GOLD analysis project Ga0116231, IMG submission 89695) | Host-associated microbial communities from peat moss isolated from Minnesota, USA - S1T2_Fd - Sphagnum magellanicum MG | ecosystem: Host-associated > Plants > Peat moss > Unclassified... | reverse complement strand
TTTTTTTTTTTTTTTTTTTTTTTTTTTTTTTTTTTTTTTTTTTTTTTTTTTTTTTTTTTTTTTTTTTTTTTTTTTTTTTTTTTTTTTTTTTTTGGGGGTTTTTTTGGGGTTTTAAAGTTTTTGTTTTCTTGGATTTTTCTTGGATTTGTTCCCCCTTTTTATTTTTTATTTCTTTTTTGTAAATTTTTGTACTTCTTTAAAATTCTGGTTTTATATTTCTTGTTTTCATTTTCTGTAATTAAAAAAGAAAAATTCTATCTTGTTTCTTTTTTCTTTTTTTTGTTGGTTTTCTTAATTATTATTTTTTGGAGTTTTAGAATTTTTGTTTTCCTAGGTTTTTCCTAGATTTTTTCCCCTTGATTTTCTTTGTTTTATATTTTCATATTTTTTCTTTTTGTACTTCTTGAATTTTTTTGTTTTTTATTTCTTTTTTAATTTCTGGTTTTCATTTTCTACAATTTTAAAAAAAATAATTCTCTCTTTTATTTTCTTGTTATTTTAAATGGTTTTTTAATAAATTTTTGTTGGTTTAAATTTTTTTGTTAATCTTGTTTTTGACGTTTTTTAAAAAAAAAATGAAAATCTTATTTATCTTTTTTTTAATTGATGGTTTTCTTTTTTCCTTTCTTTTGGTTTTTTCAATACTATTTTTGGGGTTCGTAATTTTAATTATTCTTTTTTGTTTTTGTTTTGTGTGTGTGTGGAAATATGTAAACCTATCTTTTGAGTGTTAGGCAATTGCTCAAACAAAGACCCATGCCACATGTGAATGGGATCATTTTGAAAGGATAGACTACAAATAAAATCGACATGGATGCCCAAATTGGTAAAAATAGTTCCCTCCAAATTGCTCACTATATTAAGCATTCCAACATGGGGTGTGGGGCCCATTCTTTGCATGTAATGACCAAATTAAAGAAGGATGAAAATCTTGCGGGTTTAATTTGAGGTAGCATGGTTTCTTATGTGATGGGCCTTATAATTGTTTGAGATAGCCAAAATTGGACAAGATTTTCATCTAAAAAGAAATGTGAAAAGGAGATCATTTGACTTGTGAATTACCATGAATTCGAAATGATTCATGGCCAATAAGTTCCATCGCATTCAATTTTCATTTCAAATTTGCATTGTGCTTCAAACATGTGTTTTCCAAACTATACTCATTGGTTTGTGTGTATGTTCATTTTAGGATTTGACATACCACCAAGGAAGACATCATAGTTGATTCAATGAATATAATTTTTGCAAACTAGCAATTATAAACTTGACAATATGCTTAATTTGCACAAAATGCAATGGCACACTATAAAAGTGCAAATGGATTATCATTGAAATCTATTAGTGAAAGTTTTAGTGAGAGTGAAGGTGAGAACAATTAGCTTAACATTTCATTTTTGGACCAATGCACATTTTGTATCATATGTATGGCATCCACGAATTTTTTCTACCACATTTTTGTAGATTAATTTAGCCTCCATGGATATAGCTTGTTGGCATTGGAAATAAATGTATGTAAAGATATCTAGTAGTAAAAAATTTGAACTTTATTTGTATAAAAACAAGGTTATTAAGATTCACATATAATGTATGTGCTCTTGCATTAAACAAAAAATTGATTGCATGTATTGCTAATACATGAGGGTCTTGCAATTGTACAAATGTTTGTGGAAGTTCCATTAAAGCTTAAAGGCATGATTTTGTGCAATAACCTCATTGTAAAAAATCCCTTATTTCATATTTAGAATTTTGAGATAGTTTATATATGCATGATGAAGGTATTGCGTTTTCACTTTTGTTATGCAATACTTTCAAGATAGGACAAAACATATTCCATCAACTTTATCTTTAAACTTAATACAACCATAACGATATTACATAGACTTTGATTGTTTTTTGGTCCATGTAATACCTTCACCTTAAAACACCCATGATAGTACTACATAACCCTAATGGGAATAGGTAAATCAAATAAGGGTATTGCAATTGAACTAGATTTCTTTACTTTAATATTATGTGAGGCCACAATTAAATATTGGTTAACTCCCATATTAAAGTATTGCATATAGGGTCAACATAAATTATTTCCAATATGTTTTCAGGGTATTGCATTGTTCAATTAGATAATATGAAATATAACCTAAGCATGAGGGTATTGTATAAGATCAAAATAATCTGATAATTGCATTTTTGAATCAAATAAGGTGAAAATATATTATCTTGGACATAAGTATTGCATAACAACAAAATAATCCAGTGCATTTGCATTACTTTGATGAGGGTAATGCATGTGTGAATTGGGTTGGATATTATATTGTCAATGTGTCAATAGGTATTGCACAAATGAAATAAATGAAATAAAATAATTACAACTAGGCCTATTGGGGTATTACGAAACAATAAAATGATCTAGTGCATTTGCATTGCCTTGATGATGAAGGTAATGCATGTGGGCATTAGTTGGATATGTTATTTCCAATGTGTCCTTGGGGTATTACATTGTTGAATTAGATGAAACGAAAGTAATTTAATAAGATTGAAAGTATTGCATTATAGTAAATCTGTTGCGCTCATGCATTAGGTTGATGAGAGTATTAAAAAAAGAACCAAGTGCAATATGATATTTTCCTTTTGCCCTAATAGTATTGCATTTCAATAAAATCATCTAGTGGGTGTGCATTACCTTTATGAAGGCAATGTGATGATTAATTAATTTATATATATATTTGCAAGTTGTGTTAAGGGTATGGCACAAATTTGAAATCTAATAATTGTGAGGAAGTTCAATGAAGGTATTGCAAGAATGGTTACATCAATGGATCGATGTGGCTTGAGTAAAGATATCAAGTTCATTTGCAATACCTTCATCAACATGCATCGTCATTGCCTTGGTGGAGATTTAATGTGTGAGTACACAGGTAGGTAGGTTATTGGGAAGGTAGGGAAATGGGTGAGTAGGTAAATAGATGGGTGAGTAGGTAGGTAAGTAGGTGAAGGAGAGAAAAGGCCAAAGGTTCACAGATAAGTAGTCTAAATGTATGTAGGTATGTGAGACCAGGCGGGCATGGGGGGTGAGGAAAAAAAAAAGTTCCCAAAAGAAAAAAAAACTAACCTGGGCTGAGGTCTAAGGAAAGGGCAAAAAAAAGCCAAGGTCAACTTGAGTTCCCCACCTTGGTTAGCCCAGGGATAGGGGATGGATGAAAAAGGTACAACCATGGGTGCAACATCCATCCACATTGGTGCACTGGTGGATGCTGGTTCACTCTGGCCACCAGATGTGGCTCTTCTTCGATGACGAGGATTTGGAATTTCCTGGCGGGATTGGTTCAATGACGTCAACGACGATGAATCTCAAGAAATTGTAGCTGCTCCCATCCCATCATCATCACCAGATCACCAGATTCCCAAATTTGCAAACCCAAAAAAAAAGACAAAACAAAACCTTAAATCGGTACATAAAAACGTTACCCAAATGTAGTTCCAGTTGTTTTTTTGGAGGTGGGTGATTGAATTTCTTTGGCAATTTCGATGGTTGTTCGATGATCTTCTACTAGACTCTAGAAGGAAGGGAAAACAAAAAAAACCCAAAAACAATTTCAAAAGAAAAAAACAGAAAAGGGTTTTACAAGAAGAAGGAAAGGGGACTTTGCGTTTGTATGAAGTTTTCGACAGTTTTGGGTGTTGTTGGGGGGGGATTTTTTCGTAAGTAGACGTGATCCATGCTCCAAGGAATTTCAAACCCAATTGAAATGAGCTAGAAACACGGGTACCCATTTGCCACAATTTTGATTTCAGCAGTACCATCAGAATTCAGAATTTGGGAATTAGGGTTTGCAACAGGTTTGTTTGTGTGAAGAGTTTTTTTTTGGTTGAATCTGGAAGGAATTGAATTGCAGTTTGTGTTCTTATAATCTCTAGTAGCTAGCAGCTGCTGAGAATTTGGAGAAGAATTCACAAGAAACAGAAGGGAGGGTTGTTAGTAGTAGTAGAAAGATTTTTGTCTGCAGGCTGGAAGTTGTAGTAGCATGAGGAAAAACTTATGCATGGGTTGGACGACAGCAAATTCCTGTGACCGGTTTTGTGTTTGAAGATTTTTCAGGCTTTGTTTTGTTTGTTGTGTTTGAATCCAGAAGCTGAATTTTGTGAGGAAGAAGAAAGACTCTCTCTCTCAAGTGGTGCAAGAGAGGGTGGTGACAAGAAGCTCTGGAATTTTGATTTGTGACAAAAAAAAAATCGTGTGCCAGAGAGAAACACAGAATTCAGACAGAGACAGAGGTGGAATAGGGAGCAATGAATTTTGTGTTCGACTGGTTTTTGGGTATGTTATGGAGCTATGGATTCTTCCAGAAGGATGCAAAAATCTTGTTTCTAGGTCTAGACAATGCGGGCAAGACTACCCTTCTTCACATGCTCAAGGATGAGGTGGGTTTTGGATTCTCTTTTTTTTTTGCAAAGGGATTTTTTTTCTAGCTGGCAGCTGCTCTGTTTTGGGCTCCTTAATTTTCTCAAGTTTTAAGTATTATTTTGTGCTTGGTTTTTTCTTAATCTAGATCCTGGATCGAGAGAGAGAGAGAGAGAGTTTTCCAGACTCTCAAACCACCACCCAGAGTTCTTGATATTCTTTTTTATGTTATTGATATGCATGCGGTTTTTATGTTGTTGTTTTGTTGTAGAGATTGGGCACCCATGCCCCTACCCAATTCCCAACATCTGAAGAGCTTAGCATCGGCAGGTTGAGGATCACAGCTTTTGATTTAGGTGGACACAGAACCGCACGCAGGGTCTGGAAAGACTATTATGCCAAGGTACCATTTACTGAATGAAATTCAGACATGTGCAAGGCTGCGAGTGTTGACCCACCCCCCCTCAATCAACAACATCTGGAATTGGGAATTTGTTTGAATTCTCCTGAGACCAGAATAGGGTTTGATGAGAGCGAGAATTTTTCTGTTTTGTTTCTGGTGACAAATTTGTTTGTACCTTTGGGGTTTTGAGGAGGGACCTATGACCAAGATCTGAAGAATCTGGCGTTGAATTGCAGGTGCATGGGGTAATATACTTGGTGGATGCATTTGACAGAGAAAGGTTTGCAGAAGCAAGGGAAAGCTTGTATGCCTTGCTTTCTGATGAGCACCTGAATGAAGTACCCTTTCTGATTCTGGGCAACAAGATTGACATCCCCCAAGCAGCATCTGAGGAGGAGCTCCGTGAAGCCTTGGGGTTGGGCAATTTTACAACAGGCAAGTGTAGAGCTGCTTTTTCCCCCTTTAAAAGAGCATAGCAAAACCCGACTTTTGAATCTTCCACATGCAATAATTATATGTGGGAAATAAAACCAGCTCTCATATTGCATTCAGAAATCTGCACATGCTCCATCTTCTTCAGCATGAGAGTTGTTATATTGAGAATTTCTCTGCCTTATACTAGCTACCCCATAGGCTAGCTAGTGACATTTTGTCTGCATAATTCACTAGGTTGCATAATTCCACAGTTGATTGTTTAACAAGGTGGTGTGGGAGGCAGGGTTTGGTCCTGGCTTATAACTTTGGGTTTGTTGTTGCAGGCCAAGGGATTGTGGATTTGAGTGACTCAAAGGTTCGACCACTGGAAATTTTCATGTGCAGTATAGTGAAACAACAAGGTTATGGTGCAGGGATCAAGTGGCTTTCTCAGTATATTTAAGTCTTTTCTGCCTCCAATTTTCCATGGCACTCATCTTCCTCCCATGTTTATATACTTGGGGAAAGGAACTTGTTTTGCACTTCCTTAAAGATGGACTCAAAACTCTTTCTAGTCTGCATCTTAGCTATACTCATGTACAGGAAACAAATTCATGTGAGACAAATGGATACAAAATCTCAGAGAAATTTGTAATACCTGCAGTGACGCCACGCAAATGTGTGTCAGTGGTAGAGCAGAAGTACATTCAGGAGTTTCAAAATAGCGAGAGCTAGTTGGTACCCTTTTCCCATCAGAGCAGAATCTCTGGGACAAAGATAGATACATGCGTGTATATTATCCTCAGTGCAGCCCAACACAAGAGGGACTTCCTCATTTTGTATACACAAATTGCAATAGATATACAGGTTACGCTTTTGCGAAAGAAGTCTCCAGACAGGTGTTGTAGGATATAGAATGTTGTGTTGCAGCTGCATTTGACTGTCATTGAATGATAATCCCATCTTGTGCATTTCCTCTCTGCATACACAACAAGCTTCTCTGGAGTAGTATCCACTCATATAGTTGTGTTTGGAAGAAGGCTTCGTTGTGCAAGTGGGGTTGTAGTCTGTTCCAAGTTTTACACTTGCCTGCATCCTCTAGACCCAGATACTTTTTTCGAGTTGCAGAATGAACACGAACAGACCTGTCGGTGGGAGGTCATTTGCTTCTGAAAAGCTCTGTTGAAGAAGCCCTGTCAATTTGCTGCACAAGTATCAGCTCTGCACAATAGGCCCCAGGCTTTGCATGTGCCAGGAAGCTTGTCTCTCCTCCAATATGCCAGAAGAAGATGGTTGACTCACATTTCAAGTATAAGATCTGCAACAACCATGCACAGGAAAAATTCAGGACTGTCACTCTAGCATGATTCAGGGATGCTGGGAACAATTCTTTCTGCTGAGGATTGTTGAGCTTAGTTGCTGAGGAAATCCACATATAAAAACAACATGAGAGCATCGAGAGCTTGGAGCAAGCAACAACAGAGAAAGACATACATTCGGAATCAGTTGTTATCCAATGGCCATTTTCATCATCTGGTATGTTGTAATCCCTTCGCAATTTTCGGTTTACATATCTGCACAGATCCATCATGTACTGCTCTTTGCAGGTACTGCACTCACAGTGTTGTTGATGTCTTATGTGGCTCCCATCATCAACCTGCTGCTTTCCCTTTCGATTCCAGTTTGCTGTTCTCCTTGCTGCATGAGATTGTTGCTTTGCCAGAGCTGTTGATGTGTCCTTGCCTGGTGGTGCAGAACTCACCATCTCTTGGCCATCTCCGACATCAGGATTGTTGCAGAGTGCTGCAGTCTGCTGTGTACCACCCACCCCACTTGAACTTAGCTGCAAGATTCGTTTTGCACCCATTTTTGCTATCAACCTTGTAAACACACACAGAGTTCATTGCCTTGATGAGCTTCATGTGTAGAGGGATCAATCAGAGAATGCTTTACCTGTGCCTTGCGCTGCTGCTGCTGATGACGACGATGTGGTGTTGAATGTCCCAACCACATCTTTCGAAGCTTACGGAAAGAGTTTGCACTGCCATCAGATTTCAACAAGCTTCACAACTTTAGAATGTAAGCTTTGTTGGGTTGCATTCCCAGATCATGTTGAAGAAGATACAACCTTGCAGTTTTGTTTGAAGAAATCACAAGAATCTGTGCTTGCTCATGATCTGTGGAGAGCTGATCTGGTGCGATTTACAAGTTTGGATTGGGGGGGTGGGTTTTTCCTTTCATTGGTTACCTGAATAATCCACAAGCAAAGCTGGTAGTGTACGCTGAGAAATCTTTCGGCTTGGAAGCTCGAGTGTAGATGGGAAGTTCTGTGAGTGCCTCAGCCCAACAGTTGGGTGGCAGGGGGAACACTTGTTTTCTCAGACCATGGAAAAACATATGGCCATCATCATCAGGTTTTCTCATGACGGATCTGCTCAGCTCCTTCTTTGACTCTCCCTTTTGATGTTTGTCAACTTCTGCTTGTTTCTCAGCTCTCTTGGGTGCTTGATAAATGGTCATGGTTGCAAGTCCCTCACAAGCTTTTGCTTGAGCGGCAGCAGCAATATTTGTCTTCTTGTCTTCTTGAAGAAGAGTGTCAGCATTGTAAACTTGTATGACAGATCTTTGCATGGTGATGTCGTCATTGTTCTCATCATCAGGCTCTGCAACTAGCACTCTTGTCTCTTGCAACCATGTCTCGTGCATTTCAAGATCAGTCATTTGGCTCAGCAGAAGTGCTTGCTCCTCATCATCATCTGCAGAATCAGCGGCGGCGGCGGCAGTGGCAGGGGGGGGATTCCGTTGAGGCCGTAGTGTACTCACCTCATCCAATGCGAAGGTACCAATTGCAAGAAGCCCCTTTTGCTCATAACTAAACACAACCCGAATTGATTCCTGCAATCTTCCCTCCCAATCTGCTGCATCCTCATCATGATCATCATCTGCTGCCCCCTCCTCCTCCAGCACCACTGTTGTTGCACTTCTTGAATCACATCTTTTCACATGTGCAGTGGTAGTAGTAGTAGTAGTCTGTGAGTAGCTTGCATGATGCTGCTGGACCGTGCTGCTGCTAAAACATTGTGAGTAACTCGCATGATGCTGCTGCTGCTGCTGCACTGTGCTGCTGAAACTTTCTTCATCACATTTGCTGAATAAGGATCTGAACGAGGAGGAGGGGTCTTCGAAATCCGGTGGCCTGTGGTCAGATGATGATGTCCTCCCACGCCGACTGCTTTTGTAGTTTCTGTAAGCAGCACCTGCAGCACCTGCAGCACCTGCTGCTGAACAACAAACACCATGCTATGAACTTCTTGGGTGTTACAAGTTGCACCATGAGACAATGTCATGGACACCTGCTGTCAACATTGCAGCAGCTAAGGTCAGATCAAAGACTGACAATGATAGTAATGGGTGTACCTGATTTCTCATGTCTACTGTTCTTCTGCTTGAGTGATGGCGCTTGATGATCTCGCTGTTTTCCACCGTCCCAACCAAAGAACTGCAATCAGAATCAGCTGATGAGAATCAGATATGAGAATCAGCCATCCCACCCAAAGAACTGCAATCAGAATGATTCAGCTGAGAGAATCAGATACAAGAATCACCCGTCCCACCCAAAGAACTGCAATTAGAATCAGCTAAGAATCCGATAGCAGAAAACAGATCATTAACAAGCTGCGCCTTTAGCTTGGTTGTGGAATCTGAAGCTTCTTCATCAGTTCCCAAAACTTCAAAGTGCATTTCCAGCTACTTACAACTCATGTCACTGCTGCAGCAATTTGAATTCCACACAATAATTTTCTCATCACAAAACCAATCTTGAATAAGAAAAAAAGAAAGAAAGAAAGAAAGAAAAATTTGCAACCCAAAAAACAAAACAAAAAACACAAATTCAGTGAGTAGTATTTGTTAGTACCCACCTTCATTTTCTGGATGTTCAGCAGCTGGCACAAGAGATTACAGATGATGCAGGATGATGAGGAAAGGAAAAAGAGTCTTCCTCCAAGGACTCCTGGGTCAGGGAATAATTTGCATCATTATCAGCCCATTGATGAGCTCTGCTTGTAAATCAAAGCTGAGCTAAGACAAGGAGCTGTTGCTGCTGCTACTGCTACTGTTGTTGTTGTTGCTGCTGCTGTTGCTGCCGTGATTTCGGTGTTGCTGCTGCTGCTACTGTTGTTGTTGTTGCTGTGATTTGGGTGTGTGCAAGCTGCACATTAGATTCACATGAAATGGTGATGTGCTGCAAAAATGGGCAAAAAAAGGAATTTTAGTTTTGAGAGAATACTTACTTACAACGCAAGATGGGTTGGTTGGTGAGATGGGTGAGATGCTGCACGGATCCATTTTGTGGCATCACGTCCAGCTCTTGTCACACCATCTCCAGAGTTTCCGACAATGTCTGTCGACTTTCCTGCGATTCTCCCACCTGTATTTGTTTACCGAGTCTTGTCTTTTTTTTCTTTCTTTTTTCTTTCTTTCTGTCTTCGTTTTTTTTGGGGTTTGTTTTCGCTTTTTCTTTGGGTTTGGTGTTTTGCTGTGTGGTTGGATATCGCTGAAGAAAGGAGATCTATTGTTGGTAGATTGATAGATCAGATCAGATTACAGAATTCTCTTTCTCTCTCTCTCTCTCTCTCTCTCTCTCTCTCTGTGTCTGTGTCTCTGTGGATGCTTTTTCTTTTCCTGGCAAGCAAATTTTCACTGGACCCATGATCAAGCGGCTTTTCTTCTTGCCAGATCCAACAACAACAACATCTGCAATCTGGTTCTGGTTCTGGTTCTGGTCGGTGGAGGTGCAAATTTTTCTGTTGTTGGGAAGAAAAGGAGAGAGAATATTATTTATCATTCAAAGCTGTTTTAAAAACACTGCAGACGTGGAATTCCACAACAACAACACCCATCACCACTACCACCACCACCACCACCACCAACAACAACAACAACAAACAACAACAAACAAAAAACAACCAACAACAACAACAACAAAAGCTCTCTATTTGCCAAAAATGTAAAGTTCAAGATTTTGGTAAATTATCTCTCTATCTCTCTCTCTCTCTCTCTCTCTCTCTCTGTGCCTGGACAAAGAAAAACTACTCCCAAGAAACTCTGGGTTGTCAGAATGCAAAAATGTCTGAAGGTTTTTTGGTAACTCTGTTGCAAAAAAGTTGAAGAAGATTTTGTCTTTTGTCACACTCCAAAACTCACTCTCAAATCTCAGAATTGCCCAAAATCAAACTTTTTGAGGATTTTTTTGGTAGCATCTCCAAAACTCCAAAACTGGGTTGCCAGAAATGGAGTTTTTGAGGATTTTTGTGGCATTTCCCCAAAAAAACTCTGCTGGTTGCCAGAAATGGAGATTTATTTGAAGAGTTTGTGGCATTTCACAAGAGTCAAATTAACTTATATTAAAAAAATTAACTACATTACTAATAGTTTCTAATGAATCAACACAATTTATTTTTATTTTTTATAATGCCAATTGGTTTCATGTTTTTCCCCTTTGAAATGTGTCATCTTGCCACCCTAGAATCAGCCCTCAAACACTCCCAAGTTCCCATAAAACCCACCCCCAAACAGCCCAAATCTGCCCTCAAAATTAGCCCTAAAAAATCCTCCAATTCACCCACTTTTTGCCCCCCCAATCTGCCCTAAATCACCCCACCAAAACACCATTTTGCCCTACTTTGCCAAAGCGAACTAAGTTTTGATTGGAATTTTAAGCTTCCATGGGGCACTCTAATTGTCATACATGTGTTGTGCCCATCTTGTTGTCCCTTCTCACTTTTTTGGGCACATATGATTTTTTTTACAAAATGGATTGTATTTCCTAGATGGAAATCAAAATTAAACCAACACAAACTTTAGAATCATTTTTGGCATTTTGACAACACTTAAACATAACATGCCCCCAACATGTCTTTACAAATTGTTTTGCCAACCCCAACACTTCATATGAAATTTTAAAAATCAATTTAATAACCTAAGCATTGAGCATGTGTTTTTCAAATACTTCATTAACTTGTAAAGCCATGGTAATCCCACAAATTTATCCTATCTCCAAACAAAACAATGGTTACCTTCAAAAAAATGCACAATGAAAACAAATACGTCCATTTTTACTTCGGAAATCTATGAATCAAAATTCATGGTGCAAAAATTACAAGACTTAAAGGTTTTAGCAATGTACTTTTCCTTGGTCTTTGTTGCCATCTCAGCAAGATCTCATTAACCATGGTTCATTTGGATGCAAAAGTAAACAAGGACTATGTCTCAAAATTAGCCTCCTAAAAATAGGGCCTCTGCCAAAAAGCCAATTGCACTAACTCTTGACTTATAAATAATGTCAAATCTTCTTCAAACTCTTTTTGGTGAGAATCATCTTTAGGGTAAAACACTTCATTACCCAAAAAAAAAAATGATTGAATGGTAAAGGTTAAACTTATTTTTTTAAGGTCACCTCTCTCCCTCAAGTTGATTTTTCTTTTGTTCAATCCATTCATTTCACATTTGTCAATGAACACTTTTAATATGCTTTTAAAGTGTAAAAATTTCATTTGTTGTCTTCTATAATATGATGCCCATATGACCAAAAAGAAGGGGAGATGATTTTTGGTGTGGAAATTCTTAACATTTTGAATACAAACTCCACAAGATTTGCTAGAAATTTTCAAAGAGTAAAAAGAAGGTTAGAACAAGTATTGTTTCTAAACGTAAATCCTTCCAACCAAGCAAATTTTGTTATTTTAATGCTATGGACCTCAAGGGATCGAACCTCTTTTGATTTCTTCTCAAGGAGCCAACAGATTGTTAATGAGTGTGGTAGCTCATCCTTCAAGAACAAAATCCCCACAAATGTTATCCCCACACCATTACATAGTTTCTTTCAGAAGTTGGACAAAGACTAAAAACAAAGCAAATAGATATGATCATCTACACCTCATAACATCCTTTAGTTCCAAAATCCCCAGAGCTCCCACTATATCATAGGTAGTCTCTTCTCAGAGTAAACCACGTTACATGTTCACATTGAAACCCCCAAAAACTAACAAAGATGATGATTGCCACTATAATCGTTCTTGAAATCCTAGACTCTTTCATAATTTCCTTTGATATGGTCCTTAAAATGAAAACACTAAACCTCCTATTTCCTTCTTAATGCTCTTGACACAATAAAATATCAAGTGTCAGATTCAAGAAAAGAAGAAGTCCAAAGGGACTTCTATCCCCAATTGATTACTATCAAAGTCTAAACAAATTCCACACATCCTATTTAGTAGAATAGGAACTTAGCTTCTCCCACTTGCAAAAGAAAAATTCCCCTATTCCTTTTTTTTAGCCAACTTCATATAGCTTTGCATTGTCCACATCATTTCACTCCTTTGAAAGCTTAGCATTAATGGTCTCCAAGAACCGTGATTCACACTACTCATAAAGATTGTCCATTGAGTAGCTAAGATCCCACTCCATCATCGAAACTAGCTCATCAAAACCACTCCACAATAACCTACAAAACAACAAATTAAGCCAAAAACAAAAAAACAAGTAATTGAACTTTTCGGCGTCCTTGAAACACAACAGCTTCAGCATCATTTGCCACAAAGCTGAATTAGGGTTTCTACTTTCATCCACAAAAAATGTTGGACATTGTTTTTAGGTCACACCCCTTTTACATCCTACAATTGGAAGAAAGGGATAACAAATAACACACTTCAATAGTTTGGATCGGTTTGTGCTTGAACTTACTTCAAAAAAAGTTTATGTTCATAGATGCAAAGAATGCCCAAATTGTGATAGTGCAATTATTGGGTTTCCAAAAGTTTGATTGTTGTACAACAGCTATGGTTTTAGAGTTTGTTTTCGTTGTTGTGCTTGTAGCTATAATAGAAATTGATACATATATGCAAGGTCCTAATTCTTTAAGGTGCACCAAAATCATCACATCACATCACCATTTTTTGTATTTTTTACCTAGTTCGTTTCTATCATGTAAAAGCACATTTATAAATTATTATGATGGAATCTAGAATTGTAATGGTCTAAAATATGGTACTTCTAAAATATTTGATATTGTTTTACTCATTAATTTTGATGGGGATCAAAATACAAGGGAAAAAAAGACTACAATAAGGACTAAGCACTTTTCATCCTTGGTGGTACACCTTAAAAAAAAATTCACTTGAACAATCAACCTCCAATGGAAGCTTGGCAGAATAAAACAACTTTTCAAAAGTAACCTCCATTGCATCAAACCTTAAAGCCTAGAAAAAAACACAAAAAATAAAGCAATGATAGGAAATGTGAATCAAAAGAAGAACATGAAGGAGGTGATGGCAATAGGATGAACTAAGAAAAGAACACAAAATAAAGCAATGGTTAAGCATGGAATCAAAATTGGTTTTTTTTTCAACAAACTATGTGAATTCTAGTTATTAAATCCATTTAGGAACCAAGGTTAAGTCTACTTATCCATTCCTTCACATATTGGAAGGAGGTCAATTCCCAACCCAGTTTTCAAACCTTAATCTAACCATAATTTAGTTTTCACATTAATTCTAGAACCTCAAGTTGATTCAAAGTCCTTGAAATCAAAAATCACTTCTAAATAATCAACTAACTTTGTTACATGCACAACATCACTCATGACTTTTGCTCTCATAAAATCATATAAAATTCGAGAACTAATTTTAATATATAACCACCATTATCAAACAAATAAAAAATAATGAAAATATTCATCATTAAATATTGCATTGGCAGTCACAAATGTTTGTGTATTTTGGGTTGTTAGAATTTGCATTGGTGAATAAAGATTTTTTTTAATTAAAATATTTTTTAAAAAACCTTAAAAAAATTCCACTTCCCTCCCCCAATAAGGTTTTTTTTTTCTCAATTTTGTGATTTAGCCAAATTGGCAATCATCCACAAGAGGAATTTGCCAAATTTGGCTACAAGTTAGAGAGGAAAGTCAAACATTTTAAAAATCTTGCTATATTTTGGCAATTCATTGGAACCTATTATTTAAATATGGCAATTTCAGAAAGGAAAAAAAAATCTTTGAAATTTGGCAACTTTGGCACATCTTTTTAGACAAAAATAATTTGGATAAGTTGCACTAGATTTAATTAATTAATTAATATTTTTTTTGGTCACTAAGTGGCAAAATTTGCCAAGAAAAAAAAACGCTTCTCACCAACCACCTTCCCCCCTCCCTTTGGAACCAAAATCAAGGCATGAAAAAAGGGTGGGCACCTGGTCCCCAAAATGGTAGAAAAATAAAAAAATATTAACTCAGTTGAGGTTCATCCACAACTGAGTCATAAACAGACATTCAGTGGATGATGGTGCACTGCTGGTCAGTGCTGGTTCACCTCCAAACATATTTCATCCAGAAATTTTCATCCAACCAATTGGATGATCGGCCAACAGGGTGGCCCCCAAGAAAAGTTGGCTGGTACCCTCTTTCTTTGCTACCTCATCCCAAAAGTCTGGTCCAGTCAGATCAGACAGGTCCAGTCAGATCAGACAGGTCCAGTCAGGTCAGACAGGTCTGTCTAGTCCAACAGGTCCAAAGTCAGGCAATATTTGAAATTTGGGAACTTAGTATGTAGGGTTATCTGTAAAGGTCACCCTGTGTTTGGCCCCTAGTTTGACTATCTCTAAACCCTGTTTCATCCCCAGATTGAAAGTACTGGTAAAGTGAGGTAAAATGAGCAAAACTGGGTGCTGTTTCATGAAACTGGGTATCAGTTCACAAGATCTTATTTTGACAAGACTTTGATTTAATCTCAGAATATGGGTAGCAATCAAGGTGCAAGTAAAGGCAAATTCAAAACTGGGGACAAAACTCCCTTGAAGACCAAATTAGGTTAGAAAACCAGTTTTGTCCTCTTCTTTTTCCGGTTTTGTCCCCAGTTTTGTCCTCCTCATTTTGTCCCCAGTTTTCCTGAAACTGGGGTGGACCAATACCTACAGTTTGGGGTACTTTATGGATAACCCTAAATCCTTCAACCAAGGATTAAAAATCTAGCTTAAAAGGCTTAAAAACTTAGGTAAAAAAAGGAGCCAAATTCTTTGCTATATATATATATATATTTCAAAGATCTATTCCAATTAATTCCTTGGGTATCTCATTTTATTTTCATTCTACAAGTGCAAAAAAAAGTTAGATTAGTCATGATGTTGTTGAAAGCACTTCACTCTAATGGGAAGAAAAAGGTTGCACATGACAAATGCATCTATATCTATCCATCCCTAATGCCTTAAACCCAAAGGTGCCTTCACCATTCCCAATTTTGGGAGAAGCCAAAAGTACATACATATGTGTGGGGACCTTAAAAGAAGATTATGGGCTAGGTACTTGATGTTAAATATGAGTCATAATGTGAGATTTAACTCAAAGCATACAACTTGATGATCACACAAACCCAAAGTTAAGTCATTATATATAATAGGGGATAGGAAGGTTATCACACACCTTTGTATTGTAATATCCTACCCTTATTCCAAATCTTGATGTTTTCCTAAATATAAGTCATTTTGGAGACAATTTTGGTTCCAATCGAAATGGATGAGTCATATATGCCATAAATTTGATTGAAATGCTTACTAAGTTGATTGAAGAGACAAGTAGTTGGAGTTCATGTGATTGAATTTAGTTTTTTTATTATTTATATCATTTTATTATATAAATAGTTTAATTTTTTATCAAATTATGGATGGGTCATCATAGTGCAATGGGCCCATGCTTGGAACTATTATATATTTATATTTTTCTTTATATTTAATTATATATATGTATGATCAATTTGATTCTAGATTGGTAACCATGCCATCACATGAACCTCATGATTCAATAACATCAAAATAGATCCAAAAATTGTTAGGTTGTCAATAGATTGTTGGACCCACAATGCATCATCCAACTTTCTTGCCACATCAACATGATTATATTTACTACTGTAAATCACAATTATAACATGTACAAAGTGAGATTTGAATTTTCATTCCCTTGGTCATTGTTGTGACATTAGCTTTGGTTTCATGAACAAGGTTAAATCATGACAACGGAAGCAATTGAGAGAGGGTGTATGGGGATTCAAACACACACCCCCACAAGTGTGAGAAAGTGTAAAAGAGTGAGTCCCCAACATTTGCAAATGGATTTTCATTTTGGGAGTTATAATCTTGCGATGTTTTGAAATTGTACAACAAGATATGGGGAGCCAAACATTGTCCAAATTGCAAGGCCCACTTTATATTGTTGGAAAGCTTTTCAAAAGTAAATATCCAAATTGGGGTTGCACTCTCCATTTGAATATCTAAAACATTGTTTACTACCAAATAAATGGTTGCAAAGTTGGTAGTTCAACTTTTGACCATAAATCCTCCAATAAAAAATTGAAAACACTTTTGATTAGAGCACATAATATTTTGTTGGAATTTTTTTTCAATGTTAATAACTTTTCCTTCAAGAACTAGAAATCCACGTGTGGGAGTTATGAGCTTGTAAAGTAATATGACTCGTGACTTGGTAAAGTTAGGAAAATTTAGAGACTCCCATTTGGGAACCTTTAAAATTTATGCCACTTTGATGTTAGTAATCATTTTCACCATCTATATCATATATTATAACGCACGTATTGTGAATGTGTCTCTCATGATTTTGTCCACATACCATTTTGGTTTCAATTTGTATAAACCAACCTTTTTTTAATTTCATTTTGGATTCAATTTTGTGAAGTCATCCTAATCCCATTTCAAAGTTAACACACTTTTCTTCTTTATGGGAGTTAAGGAACACACCCATAGTTTGCATTTTGTTGCAAAACTAAAATCAACATGGTGTTTGACTCTCAATACCATTTAACGAACCTAAAGGTGCATCAATCACAATGAAATGACTTAATTATCACACCACCACTTCACATGATGACATCAAGTATTGTCATTGCAAAAAATGCAAACATTTGTTTTTCAACACTATCTTCCTTATACAATAACATAATGTAAGTATGTTACTTCATAATGAAATTTATTTCACATGTAAAGGTATTACATTGATTTTCAATATTTATTTGAAATATTAAATTAATTTTTTTATATTTTGATTTGGGTTATTAATTTAAATAAAATATCAATTTTTCATTTTAACATTTTCCACAAATTTATTTAATTTTCCAATGTCAAAATATTACATTAATTTGCATATTTTGATTTTGAGCCATAAGTTCAACTATAATATTTTTATTTGAAGTAAGTACTTTCCAATTTCATAATGAAATAAATTTCACTCATGAGATTATATAATTAAATTCATATTTTATTCAATCCCATAATTACAATTAATTTCTTGATTTCAAACACAAATACATTACATTAGTTCAAAAATTTCAATATGTTTTTTAAAAAATGAATCATCATAAATACTAATTAGTTTGATAACATATTATTTAACCTTCCAAGAAATATGAAAAGCACACTACTTTATTAGTCATAGAATTAATTTCAAAATGGTATAAAGTTTTACATTATAATGCATGCATGTAGCATCAAAACTAACATTGCAATTAGAAATGTGAAATGTGACAATCCATCCTACAATTTGGATGGTTTATTTCAATCACATTAGTGAAGTGTTAAAGTCCATGTAAGTATTGCATCCATCACATGTATCCAATTGTGTTATAGTTTGAATAGATAAAAAATGGAAATTAATCATAACATACACACTTATTTTTCATGCTAATAAAAACAAACTTAGTTAACCATTTTACACTACTAACCTTCATTTTACAATCAATGTAGTTGCAATGCAATTATTGGAAAAACCATGGTTTTGTTTTACTACTCGACGACATCCAATGACTCATCAACCAACATGAGCTGTTGTTCTAAATTCATAGTAGTCATGTAAGCAATAAGCTATCATAATACATTAACTACAAAATGTCCAAATTCTAAATGACACTAAAAGTACATTTTGAGGTGTTGCATTTTTTGGATTTTTTTTCCCAACATGTTCTCAATATCACCTCCCTTTGTCCCAAATGCTTTGTTTAATGTTATTTTCTTGGAACCTATTCAGGTGGGCCAACATTAGAACTTACATGTTTTTCTATGTTTGATGTAAAGATTTTAATATTGTGGGAATCTAACAAAGTTGTGGAATTGTTTTGTGGTGATGGGTCAATCGAAGAGGCTCATTTTCTAAACTTGGAAAACACCTTTCAACTAAGTAATAGGAATCGCTCTATATCATCACAATTTCATTCACTAATTTCCAAGGTATGATGACCAAATTTTTGCCTTGCACATACATATGTTGTGTACGGTTACAAGAAAAATAAATATAAAAATTATTTTTATTCTTACTCTACCCAACACTTGCATACCATAGGGCATGGTCAAAATTATATACACAAGTTGGGTCTTATTTTCACATGATGTAAAAAACCCAAGTTAAAGGACTATATCAAGTTTGAATGGTAGATGCACATTTTTTGACCTCATGATTTTGAGCATCATAGGATTCCCTTGGGTGTGAAAGGTGAATAAAACATATTCTTGACTAACTTTGAATAATATAGGTCTAAGGCTTATGGGAAGTCATTTATGCTACCATGTAACCCCTTTTATCACTCCTTCAACCACCTCCCCAAAGCTATGAAAAGAAAGGGTCTAACTTTACTTACAAAAGGCCTATTTACAAGATGGGTAAGTGGGGATTAAGCAACCTTTCCCGCTCTCTAAATTAAGATATTATATATATACAATAAAATAGAATAAAATAAACTAGCAAAATTTAATGATCAACTTTTTATATGAAGTAGTTATCTTCATTAAACATATGTTGTAAAATAACATTATTTACAAAACTTCATTTTTTCCCAAAATTATGACATTGTAAGACTTTGAAAATGGATGTAAATTTCCACATCGTCCTTTAGGGGCTCCTTGAAGGTTTTCATGGAAATAATTAGGCCATGTACTTGTGGATGTTTATCCTTTCATTTCTAATTACCATAGTACTTCGTTTGGCTTGGTAGCAAGTTGTGATTTATGTATGTAATCATTTGTGTTTGGTGATTAAAAAATAATGATATTTTACAATTCATCATTACAATTATACTAAATAATGGGGCTAGTGTGCTTAAGAGTTTCTTTTAAATTTTTGGTATTGTAGACAAACATTTTTCAAAATTTTCAACAATTCAAAAAATAATAATTATTGCCCAACCAAGCTAAGTGCTATGGTGGTCAAATAAAGCCTTCCCCCACTTATGCTCCAACCGAATTTCCTTGGAAGAAAAGACATGTGTGGGGAGTAAGGAAATAAAATGTTCCAAATTTTTTGCCCAAAATGGAATTGTGTTTCTCAATAGTCTAAACATAAATTACTAGAAGAAATCCCAACCATTCAAAGCATTACCAAATCATGTCTAAATGGAAAGTTTGATACAATCTTGAAAAGGTCTTGACAAGGCCTATAGAAAGTTGGGCTTGCATGTAAACATCTATGATAAATTGCTTGAAAGTCATAGCTTTTCAACATTTCAATACACTTAATGTTTTGAAACTTTGGCATTTCATTGTAGATTGCATGGAGATCTATAAAGTATCATATGTAGAGGTGTAATGCCTCCTACAAAGGTTTAGGTCATGATGTATTCAAGTGCAAGTCCATGACAAGTCTAATTCTAGTTTTGGTTCAAAATTACAGTAAATCATTTTTTTTGTTTCTTAAATGTGATGGGTTAACCAAAGATTGCATACCAAATGTGTTATTTTTACATTTTTCAAACTCACACTAGTTAAATTGAATCGTGAATACCATAATACCTTTACCATTTCAACAACAAATTGCCAAATAATTATCTAAATTTAAAATTTTAACTTTGGCACTTGGTTTTTTATTTTGAATTTTTTGGTAGGTAATGATTATAAAAAATAAAAAATAGTGTTTTGTCAATGTTATGGAGTAGTCTACTGTGTCTAGATTGCTCTAATATTAAATTATTGTCATGGAAGGTCTATGATTCAAATATTAACAATTGAACTTCAAATTTATTAGAATTTCACCACAAACAATAAATAAAATTTCAAAAGTTCAGCAAAATGAAAAATAATTTAATTTATGTTGAAATGGTAAAGGTACTACAGTGGTCAAATAATGCATTCTAGGTTTTGGCAAATTTCCTTGTGGTTCCAATTAGCAAATGACCACATATACCACTAGAAAAGCTTAAAAGCGCATAATTTCACATAAATGGCATGACTTCCACCTCAAGATAAGTCCATCAATGCACATGTATTTTGATGTGCTTTGAAAATATAATTTTTCATGCATGAAGCTTAGACATAAGGATACTATAATATTCATCAATTTTACAAAATTTATCATTATATCAAATTATGGCACGTACATCCATTTAAACAAACAATGTAACCATGTGCTTTTAAAACTAAACCAAACAAATTCCCAAAACATGGAAATGACTCACAACAATTTCAAGATTTTTAAAAATTTTATTATTACAAAATTTGCACTAATGCCACCATTGTGCATTTATTCCATCAACAAGGTTTATTACATTAAATTTGAAGCCTTCTTTTTTTTAAAAATCTAACCTTCCATAATAAGATTCCCATATTTAAATCATTGAATGAACAATCCCACCAAATTTGACTTTAATGACACTTGCAAGTTGCAATAATGAACAAAAAATTGGTTACAATAAAAAGAGATAAACCATTGGACCTTGAACTATAGTTGGCAAGTTTTTGAATGGTAAATGTAGGGAAAAGTCTAAGGCAATAAAATTTATTCAGTGTAAAGACTTTGCATTGGTTTGTTGTTTCAAATTTGGGAAATGTGAATAATCTTTCAATTAGCAAATAAATGACATTGATTGTTCTTTTGAAGTGGTGCATATTTAATATTTACACCTATAAACCTTATATTATGTCACATTTGGTTAATCAATCACCACCTTAATCATGTAATGATCATTAATTAAACATTAGCAATACAATGTAACATCCATGTGCCACATGATAAGGAATCAAAACAATAATTTAAAAAAATAAATTTCATGGTCTAATAATGAATTATATGTTCAAAGGATTTCACACCTATTGTGGTACAAAATTCCATTCAAATAGTGAATTCCATAACAATTGAAGCCAAATTTACCATCTTTGGTCATTTTTTCAAAATCAATTAATTTTCATACATGTTTGCCAATGTTTTACCTATTTTAACTAGCACAACCTATGGCCCAAACATCAAGTTCATGAAATAAAAGAAGTCCATAATATTACATTAGTATTTCTCTTAGACCATAACAATCCCCACCCTTCCAAATAGGATGGCAATTTTTTTATAAATGTATGGAGTTTGAAAACTTCTATAAATTGGCTCAATTCAAATTATATAAAAACATCATTAATTAAAATAATAATGCCATGGAAAACACTTACATTATTGTATAATTTATGGTTTTCTCTTTATTGCCAATGAAAACTTTGATTAAAAATCGATGTAATCAAATGCATTATCACTACCAACTCATTGGGGCACCATGCATTTTTACAATAACTATCATCTTCAAAATCATTGATTCCAGTTTTGAACCCTAATTCATGCACATATATGCTTATCAATTGTCATGGATTTTGACAAGGTAGTTAACACCTTCATCACACCTCAATTCGTAATATATTTTAAAAATATTTCCTATTTGTAATGAAAAATTCAATTTGTTTGTCAATCACAACTTTATACAACTAAACCTAACTCATCACAAATGTTGATGTCAAACCCTAGATCTTCATTGAGTTAACATGTGTTATGACAATTGAAAGTCCTTCCTTACTTTTTGGCACCTTTATGCATTGTGGGGTGGTGTGGGGCCATCAAGAAACTATATGGAAGGGAGGTTGGATGTTGTCAGGGTTTAGTACCATAATTTGTAATGCATTGTTCACAACATGTTGCAATTACCAACTTCCATTTAAATTAATGTTATCTTGTTAGGCAACAATGACAATCTTTGATTTTTGTAAACCTAAAATTATCGACATAATTTGCAATCAAACCACACACAAACTAAAAGTAAATGTAATGCTCGTGGGCTTTAGTACCACAATTTGTAATGTATTGTTCACAACACGTTGCAATTACCAACTTCCATTTAAATTAATGTTATCTTGTTAGGCAACAATGACAATCTTTGATTTTTGTAAACTTAAAATTCTCAACATAATTTGCAATCAAACCACACACAAACTAAAAGTAAACATAATGCTTGTGGGCTTTAGTACCATAATTTGTAATGTATTGTTGACAACACGTTGCAATTACCAACTTCCATTTAAATTAATGTTATTTTGTTAGGCAATAATGGCAATATTTTGTTTTTGTAAACCTAAAATTATCAACTTAATTTGCCATCAAGCCACACATAAACTAATAGTAAGTGTAATACTTGTGGGCCTTAGTATCACAATTTGTACTGTATTGTTCACAACACACAACAATTACCAACTTCCATGTAAATGACTATTATCTTGTCAAGTAACAATGGCAATCTTTTGCTTTTGTAAACCTAAAATTATCAACTTAATTTGCAATCATGTCACATACAAATTAGAAGTAAAGGTGATGTTTGTTAAAAATATTTTTGAATCCAAACACAAATAAACTTTTCAACCCTAATGATTGACAACATCTTTTTCATCTACCAATTAGTTTTCAAGATGGTGAAACACAATAGTAACATGTTCAAAATTGACAAACAATGAGATAACAAGTGAAAACATCAAGAGCTTGGTGATAAAATAATGAAAGAAAAATTAACCATGATTGTGGAATAACCTATTAAAACAAAAATGAATGAACAATTGAATTGATTGTATGGTCCACAAGGGTGGCCTATAATGCATGTGTGTAAAAATGTTGACCACAACAAAGGAGATGGCATCAAAATGAATAACCACCAAAAATGAATGAATTGTATAAACTCACATATGATTTGGGGATGAAATTATCACCACCCTATGTAAATTATGCCCTAAACATGTCCATGTGGCAAATGATCTAAATGACTACATTATGAAATGAAAAATTTTAAAATAAAAAAATGAGATTTAAAAAAATATAAGGTGTGTTTTCCAAGGATGAAAATATTAAATGAGTTAAAACATTTGTAAGGGTTTTATGATTAATTTTAAAATAGGTATACTATTATTTTGGGTGTGTAAATAACTAGTGAATTAATAGTTTATCCTCAAATGTTATTTTTCTTTGAGTTTCAAGCAAATCAAACAAACATTTGGATGTCATGTGTGTGGTGAATACCAATTTTTTTAAAGAATTTTTTTTTGGTGAAAAAATGACAATCGTCCTTAAGAAGATTTAACCAAATTTGGTTATAAACCAAATATGAAGTAAACAATATTTAATTATCTTTTTATATTTTGGCTACACAATGAAAACTAAATATAAAAATATAATGATTTTTATTTTTTTCACTTTTGATGATTGAAAACTTCCAAAATCATTTTTTTTAATTTTTAATTTTGATTTTTGGTGAAGTTTTGTCCATAAAAAAGAAGTTGATGCATGCACCAAAAAAAAAGCCATGAAATCATTGCCCTATAGCAAGTATCATTGAGGAAAAAGTCATAATTGTTTTGACATTATTAGTGTTAAGAAGTTCTAGATAAAGCTGACAAGATGAAACACTTTTGCAAAGCTGGTAATTGCTTTTTCAAGTTCACAAATGCTTTGTCATTTGATTGGGTTACATGCAGTATACGGTCCATGAACAAGAAAAGCACGAAACCAATTTCATATAAACCAAATCAAGTTCACAATCCCAAGACAAACTAAACATCGAAATTCAAATGCATGGATTCAATGTCTGAATCAAATCGTTTTTTTTATCGATGAAGATCTTATGGACTACACCAACATTTGGTGCCCTCACAAATTGACACATCATGCTTCTTCGAAAAGCTCCAGGGTTGTTAGTGTAAAGTGTAAAAGGGGCCCACATTTGAGACATTTTTTTGTGAAGCAATCTAAAGATATTTTTAATTTCTAGAGTTCCACAAAGACAATGATGTTGCAAAATCCATAGCAACTTATTTCCAAGAAGATTTTACAAAGCTAGATTTTTATTTTTTTTGAATTTAGCAACTTAGCACAAATGAGCTTGTCTTTTATGTTAAGTTCAAAAACAAATCACCAAAGATGATAAAAGTTTTTAGCTTGGTTAAGAAGTTATAACTATACTAGGTATAAGGCTACCCACTTTAGGTTATCACATAGTTCTAATTAGCTCACCATATTCCCAAGCGGGGTTAGCCCCATACCTTCGCACCGACCACCCCTTGTTATATAGGCAAAAATTTACAACCACGACGGCACCCACTAGTGGCTTAGAAAAAAAAGGAGAAAAAAAATTCTTAAAATTAGATTATTAAAATTAAAATTTATTAAAATAATTAAAATAAAAAATAATTAATTAAATTTAAAAAAAAAAAAAAAAAAAACTCTTTTAATAGTGAAGCTTTGTAAGGAAAGGACTACTAGCCGGCTAGGCGATAAAAACTCACCACAGTCCACCACGAAA
>Ga0116231_10005518_pt1 | contig 24856 bp, 21 predicted proteins | sample S1TSphgellanicum_2_FD_89695 | JGI IMG/M metagenome (GOLD analysis project Ga0116231, IMG submission 89695) | Host-associated microbial communities from peat moss isolated from Minnesota, USA - S1T2_Fd - Sphagnum magellanicum MG | ecosystem: Host-associated > Plants > Peat moss > Unclassified... | reverse complement strand
CATGGATCCAAAAACCTCTTGACCCTTCAAATGAGGTGTCTTGGTAGTGAAGGAAAAACTACTGGTGTATTTTGTGACGGTGTTGGCCATTTGCAACAGGTCACCAAATTGGCTTGCTCATCGGATTCACAATTAATCTTTGTTATGATCTTTTTTGCATCTTCCACCATTCAAATATACCTTGTACAATGCACTTTGTCTGAAAGCACAAACATAATCATTAGAAGTCGTAACATAAAGGCATCCACCCCTTTTCCCACAATGTTGTAACCAAATGTTATGGATTGTTTGAAACAAGTTACAAGTTGTTTAAACTTTTACAAGCATTCTCAAAGAAAGACAAATTAGTTATTGGCATCAATAATGATAATAATAATCTCACATGTAGCATGAAGCCCTCCCATTGTCTCACATGAAAATGCCAAAAACCCAACCAATTATTAAGTTCACGAATTGCATTCTTGGGAGCAACCTTTAAATAATACCACCAACATTGAATTACAACATATTGACATCTGTTTCTTCCAAAGATGTTGCATTTTTGTATTCAAAACACAAGGCCTTGGTTTGTTTTTGTAACTTTGGTGCAATCAACTATTTTTTGTGACACACTCCCAATCTCCTCAAGAAACTCAAATGTGAGTTTAAGATGAAAACAACGGAAGAGTAGGAAGTTGGGGCACGCTTCTTAGCTTACAGCACTTCGGGGGTAGAGGGGTGTGCTGGAGCTTTGAGATGGGACTAGGAAGATGGACAAGCACTTCAATCATTCACACAAACTTGCACAAACCAAACAACAAGTTGGTTAATGCATAGCTAGAGCACTTTTGGTGCTAGACGAGCTATGGGAAAACTTGGACTCACAAGACTCACCATGGTTCAGACTTGGGGGAAGCCACCACCTTCCCCCTTATAGTACACTTTGTGCTTCTCCACGAGGCCCACATCCAAATGGCATTTTGTCTCGGGACTCCCAAATGGGAATCCCAAAATTCCCAAAGTTGAGACTCTCGCAACTTTGGGGCCCCATAACTTTGTGTGCAGACCTATGATTAAGATGAGGTCGAAAACAAAGTTGTAACCCTTGTTGAGAGCTTTCCAATGGTATGTCGCACACCACCTGCACGTAAGGGAATTGTGGCGGTTCCTGACTTTCAATGGTTGGAAGTCAAATTGCCAATTTGACTTCCGGCCTTTCTTCTAACCATAACTTGTATTTTAGATGTCCAAATGGGTCATGCAAGCCCATTTTAGATATCTACGTTTTAACAACTTTTCAATGATATGAATAATTCTTTAATCCAATGGGTTTTGACCCCTACAATCGCCCTCTAAAAATTTGAAAGTCCATTGGGAGTCCAATTCCCAAAATGGGAGTTCATTTGGGAGTGTGAGGGTTCATTCCCTCACACTTTTTTGCACTTTCGGGAGCATGAGATGTGATCCCCATGCTTGCCTCTTGGCCCACAACCTTGCACGCCCTTGCCTTGGTCGTGAACCCAAGGCTAGGGTTGCGACATTTTGTGTATGTCAAGTGATTAAGTCCAATTAGAACAAGAAAGTTCATTATTTGTGAACCATCTTCATAGAAGCATCTCCAAAACTATACATAATACGAACACCATTTTAATTGGCATGTGCATTATTTGCGATGAAACCTTTGAAATTGAGGTTTGTAAGACCAAACTTGAGTGTCACCTAGTTTAGTTTTGTCCACATGACATATTGAGCTTCTATGGATTTCAATTGAATGTCACAAATTGCAATGGTGAGCACTTTACATTACACTGGGTCATAAACATTACAAGCCGTGGTAATCCACTCATGAACATGTTTGACATGATCAAACATCAACCAACAATTTTGCAAATCACCTTTAGGTTGCATGTGCCTCACCAAATCAACACCACTTGCTACCCCATATAACAACATTGTAAACATAATCACCTTTGTCCCAACCATTTGTCCAAGGAAACATCTATCTTAAATATAATAATAAGGACTCTTCAACTTGAAAAATATGTTATCCAAGGGGCCTCTAGTACTAGCACTATGCTTAAAGGATGCAATGAGGTTTTGAATGTTGGGAGAACAAAGGGGTTGGAACTTGTCCATCACCTTGTCAAGTTTCTCACCTTGAAAAATTTCCATAGGCCCTTCCCCATCTTCATTGAACAAATGATGTGCTAAGAAAGCTTTATTTGTATTCAAAGCGATTGTAGAGATTTTCCCCTTAAAGGTGCAACAAACCTAACCTTCTACCAAACCCTTGATTTCTTCCAAAAAAACCCTACACATACCCTCTATGACAGGGTATAATGGCAATAACTAAGTAATGCATGATGCAACAAGACCAAGGTTTTATTTATTTATTTATTTTTCAATTTTGTGATATAGTCAAACTACCTATAATCACAACAAGATTTAACCAATTTGGCTATAGGCCAAATGTGAATGTAGAAAAATAGTAAATTTAAAAATATTTTTTATATTTTGGCTATTTGTTGGAACCTACCATAAAAACTTGATAATTATTTTTCAACATCTAGCAAATTAGGGCCAAGATTCCACAAAAATCCTTTGTATGTGTTGAAGTCACATTTTTCAAATTGAGAAAGAGAAAACAAGAAGATTTGCAATAAATAAGTAAACAAATAAATAAATAAAAATTGGAAAAGACAAATAAAGATGAATCAAATATGTAAGGTAAGATAATTCAACATAAAAGAAAGAACCTCTTTGGATCTGTTGTCATTTTGATATCATAACATTTTGAATGAAGATTGAAAGATATGGAAAATTTAGAAAGGGAACATAATTAGTGGGGTTGGAGAGTGGTTTTGAGACACCTTTGATTCATACATTGTTTGACAAGGACAAGTATGTTGTGATTTTGATCACATAATTTGTTAGCAAAATCTTGATTTTTTAATATATGTTTAAATTTGAAACCAAAGTTATTTCATCCTTTTTTTAAATTTATTTTCTATTAGATTTACAAAGAAGGAATGCAAATTACTTTTGTCTTCAACATTTTGACAATTTTTGCATGCTAAATCTTTTTTTAAAGCACATTGATTGAAATAACATACCTAATTGACATCAATCCAATCACCATAGTCTTACAAAAGGGCAAGCCATGCTTATAAGTTGTAGTGGGTAAAACCATGGTAAAGTAACCACCAAAAAAACGTGTCTACTTGAATCTAGTAACATTCATATAAAGACCATAAAGTAATATCAACATAATTCATATAATAAAAGATCATCCATGCCCTTATTGGACTTATAAGAAATCACATAAAAAATATTATGAAAAGATGAACTTAGAAAATATATTAAATACACATTTTTAAATGAATGGTAAATTTTTGTTAAAATCTACTTCAACACAACATGTTCAATGGGATAATTGTATATTTAGATTAGGACATAAAGATAATGCATACTAATGAATAAGTATTTAAACTTTGATTGTTTAACTAAAAACATTCAACATTTAACAATTTTATGATGAGATTTGTTGGTACTTTCCATGCAACCTTGATCACAAGGTAGTTTCATTGTCTACATATTGCTAAAAATGTGTGGTAACGTAAATTCCACGATTCTTTGGATCATTGGTGCCATCAAAACAAAATCATAAAAATATGTGACTAAGTCATCCAATAGCATAACATTTCTAATGAGATTCATAAAACTTTAAGATGGATAAACTAAACAAACAACATAGAAAAACTATCATGTTTGAAAGTTACATTTGTCATTTGGATCAACCCCAAGAAAAATTGACTTTAATATTTTTCCTATAAAATTCCTTGTCAACCTTAACATCCAAGAATGCAAATAACACTCTACTACAATTAAAATGTTTTTGCAAAACCTACCATTAAACATTAAGACATTGTTTTGTCCAAATAGATGTTGATTTTGGAAAGTTATGGTACATTATAAATCCATTTTATAGGACTTATTTCATCTTTGTGTCACTACTACACCATTCAAACATTGTTTTTGGATACACATTAGTTTCAATTATTAAACATTTGTTCATGGGTTATCATAGTCATTGCAATTATTTTTTATGTATCATGTGATTCCTTGAGTGTTGTAAAACACCAAAAGATATATTTATCTATAAAGTATTTGACTTTCATAACTATCATTCACCATTTCAAAGTTTTCCCTCCTATTCAACTTGGGCTCCATGTTGTTATGCACTACCAATGACAAAATAATCAACTATTTTTTCTTCTTCTTCTTATGTTCCCATATGGTTTCTAGTAGTTCAAGGTCTCCTAAACCATGATGCCTTTGTTGTGCTTTTGGTATTTTTGGAAAGCCTTCAATGAATGCACGAAGGTGGCCTTTTAATGTTCAAACCTATTGTGTAAGAATTATTCAATTTTGAATAAATTTGCCATTGAAAAATCAATAAATCTAAATTTAAAATTATGGAGAAATTGGGGCACACTCTTGCTACTACTGGAAAGCTTTGAATGAATAGGGATGCATGGTGGTGACTTCATAATTTTTGGACCTATGGTGCAAAAATATTGAATTTTTTGAGTAATTTTTTGTCATTGGCAATTTAGTAAAAATTAGAGAATTTAATTTGAATGGAAATTAGATTTTGAGCTCAAATTAATGAAGGTGTACCATTTTCCCTTTCAAATTTCATTCAAAATTATGTATGTGTTCAACAACACAAGCCACACACATATAAATTAATCATGTGTAAGCCCATGCATTTAAAATGATTCTATTTTCTACCACATGACTGTGCCAAGGTGGATTTTATAAATTAAACCTTGAATGAAACATTATGCATGGATCATAGATGGTAATTTTGGAGGGATGGCACAAAGTTTTGTTTTTTGGATGGAAATGGATGAATTCCCAATGAATGTTCGATGCACAAATGTGTATATTTGTTAATCCTAACCTTTCCACCCTTTATGACAACTACAAAATTGTTTTACCAATCCAACATGTCTTGGCCTTCAAATTGGTGAAAGTAAAACATTAAACCATAATCATAAATCCATTACCACAAGCTTAAGTATCTGCATTTTGCAATTTATATTCCATGTTAATTGTTGTAATTAACTCCAAATATACATAGGTACAATAAGCATACTAATATTTTTTCAACGTAAAAAGATTTTATTCATTTGAAAATGAAAAATAACATCTACAATAAAATGTTTGAATTCAAAATCATCCTTCAACATCAATATAAACACATCAACAATGCATTAGTTAACATCAACAATTACGATGGTCTCTTCATTTCATACCATCATCTTTTGTTGAATCCTACCCTTCTCCCCCCAATAGAATGCTCTCAATTTGAGTCCTTTGAAGCAAAAACAATATCACACCATACAATGCCCATACAAAAGGTCCATCATTTGGCCCTCTAAAAGCGAACTACATTTTTCCTTCAAAATACAAAACATAATGAAAAGGCATTTTTAATCATGCCAAATTTCAACTAGCATCAAATCATTATAGAATGAAATGAAATATATTACATATCATGTGTGTTTTTGTAAAATATACAAAATGTGTGTATACAAATTGCATTTGAGAAAAAAATGAAAAAATAGAATACAATAGTGAATAAATATTCAAAGAAATATTATTATTTAAAATGATATTATTACTCCTTGTCTTTTTCATTTCTGACACACCCTCAAACCCCATGTTCTCCAACCCCTTCAAGAAAGCAAAAACTTGGATTGAAAAGAAAGAAGGAAAGAATGAAAGGGATTTTCATTGTCCAACTGCTCCAATCCCAAGTTCTCCAAATGCCAAGTTATCCAACCCCATGTTTTCTCACCCTAAGTTCTCCAATCTCATGTTCTCCAAATCCTACGTTTCTCCAACCCAAACCCCTTCAAAAAACCAAAAACCTTAGATTGAAAACACAGAAGGAAAGAAGGAAGAGAAAGGGATTTTCATTGTCCAATTGCTCCAATCCCCAAGTTCTCCAAATCCCAAGCTATCCAACCCCATACTCTCCAAACCCTAGGTTGTCCAATCCCATGTTCTCCAAACCACAAGTTATCCAACCCCATGTTCTCAAGCCTTGGGTTTCCAAACCCTAAGTTGTCAAACCCTAGGTTCTCCAAACCCTAGGTTGTACCCCACGTTCTCCAAACCACAAGTTGTCCAATCCTATGTTCTCAAACCTTGGGTTTCCAAACCTTAAGTTCTCAAACCTTAGGTTGTCCAAACCACAAGTTGTCCAATTACCCCATGTTCTCAAGCCTTGGGTCTCCAAACCCTATGTTCGCCAAACCTTAAATTCTTGAACCCTAGGTTTGAGAAACCCTAAATTCTCGAACCTCATGTTCTCCAAACCCTAAATTCTTGAACCCTAGGTTCGAGAAACCCTTGAGAAACCAAAACCTTGGATTGGGAAGGGAGGAAGGAAGGAAGGAAGGAAGGGATTTTCATCGATTGAAATTTAGTTAAGAAGAAGAAAGGTGAAGTCGGACGAGAGATGAATAAGTGCCGTTCTTGTTGGCCAACAAGGCGCGATGAGTCCCTTGTTCCACGATCGCGCCGTTCTTGACGACGGCGATCACGTCCGCATTTTGGATCGTCGACAGACGATGCGCCACCACGATGGTGGTGCGATTCTGCATCACTCGATCGAGGGCCTCTTGGACTACACGCTCGGATTCCGCATCCAAAGCGCTGGTGGCTTCATCTAGTAACAAGATTTTGGGGTCTTTGATGATCGCGCGAGCAATGGCGATGCGCTGTTTTTGACCGCCGGAGAGTTGCACCCCCTTCTCTCCCACAAGAGTGTTAAATCCGTCTGGTAAACTGGTGATGAATTTGTGAGCATTGGATGCCTTAGCAGCAACTTCCACTTCCGTCTCTGTCACGTTGTCGTTCCTGCCGTATGTGATGTTCTCTTTGATGCTTATGTTGAACAGCACCGGCTCTTGACTCACCAGTCCCATTTGTTGTCGTAGCCATTTTACTTGAAACTGCTTGATGTCGACTCCATCTAGTAGAATCGCTCCGCTATCCGGGTCGTAAAACCGCTCTATGAGAGAAATGACTGTGGATTTTCCACTTCCAGATTCCCCCACCAACGCCATGGTCTACATTGACATCACAAAGCCATGCATTAAACAAACAAACAAACAAACGAGACTCAAGAAATCGATTGCTGCTGTGATTGTTCTATTTTTGTACATTTGGGAGATCCAAGGAGAAAACTTAGAGCCGCGATTTTGTTAGAAAAATGTGAAGCTCAGGAGTTGTTTCTGTTGCTGAATGTTCAAAGAAGATGCCACATGCCTAGGTTTTAGGGTTTACGGTTGCTAACCTTGCATCCAAAGAGAAAAGTTAGAGCCGTGATTTTGTTAGAAAGCTGTGTACCTCAGGAGCTGTTGATGAGTGTTTAAAGAAGATGTCACATGCCTAGGATTTAGGGATAAGGGTTTAGGGTTTAGGGTTGCTAACCTTGCCCACTTGCTAATGTGAATGTGAAGCTAAACCTGAGCCAAATATGAAGCTTAGGAGTTGTTTTTGTCGATGAATGTTCAAAGAAGATGTCACATGCCCAGGGTTTAGGATTGCTAACCTTGCCTGCTTGCACAGTCAAATTCAAGCCTTTGAAAATGGGCAATGTTGGTCTTCGAGGATATGCAAATCCAACATTGCGGAGCTCAACTTCACCTCTCACCAGTTTGGGTGTCTGTCCTGACTTCTCAAGTGGGTCGATCTTGGATTTGAGGTCAATGATCTCGAAGATGGAGTTGACAGCACTCTTAACTTTTGTTAGATCCGTAGACCTGCTGGTTGATCGTGAAATAGCAAGAGCACTCATGGTGATTGCAAAAAACACCTGCCAAATCAAAACTGTTTCTTGATCAGTAAATCACCATTGCATCAGCTCAAGAAAATCTCAAAGCACTAGCTTAGTTTTGCTTGAACCCTGGAATAACTTAGAGCATCTCCAGCAGTGCTCAGTATGTGACCCTACAAAAATACTTCTCACATCTAAGTTTAGTTGTTCACATTTTTCCAACCCCATGCATAAAGCTGGGACTGCAAATAGGTGGGAGACTACTAATAGCAACCCACCTGGACTAATCAAACTATTTAGCCAACAACACCAGGTGTTATGATTTGCTATGCCTTTTACCAGCCTCAGCACCCTGTGCTAAAATGCTGGGCCAAAACCATTTTGCTGAGCCAAACGGGCATGTTTTAACTTTTCTTCATCCAATTTTGTTTTGCAGGGCCAGATACTGAGCACTGGTGGAGCTGCAGTTACACTTCTAATTCTGGAGCAAGATCAGTGTTGGAGCTCAAGGACATTCTCATTCCTGGTTAGCAGACAGTTTGCAGCAACTGAAACTTTCTGCAGAGTGTAAGAACTTGCAAAGAGTCATTCAGGGATCAGTGAGACAAAAGCCTAATATTATGAACCTTGAAAACATCGCCAAATGTGGTTTTGTTCTCCTTCACCAAGATTGCACCAACCCAAAAAGCCAAGGCACTGCAGGCATATTGGACAAAGTTGGAGAATGCCAAGCCTGTGCCACTTATGTATCCTTGCTTGATACCACTATTCAATGGCATTTTGCACTTCTCTTCATACAATTGTACCACTGTGTCTTCTGCACAAAATGATGCCACTGTGCGAATACTTGAAACTGCATCACCTGCCACTCGACTTGCATCTTGGTATTCAACCTGCAGCATTTGATGATGATGGTAGTGATGAGGATTAATTTCAAAACAATGTGACAAACTGTAAATCATGATAGATATGGTTGTTTGAGGACGATCAATGTAGCAGCTCATTGATCTCCTCTGTCTCTCACATATATACATACATGTTTGCAAATTTGGAAAAGGAAGAAGAAGAAGAAGAAGAAGTGGGGACCTTGGCATCGTTGCTGAAGCCTTTGGAAAATTTGACTTGCATGAATCCTTGCATGCTCAAGAGGGGTACCATAGCCAGAATCAGTAGAGACAGTTCCCAGTTTGCAGAAAAGGCAATGGAGAGACCACACACAATTGTGCTTAGATTTTGCACAACTAGAGCCAAGTTGTCTCCCACCATAGCCCTCACCGACGCTGCATCTGTTGATAGCCGTGCCCCTAAAGAACCACTGCAAAACATTCCCCCAACATGGTCCCAACTTCCCATTCAGGTAGCTGCAATGCAAGTAAATTGTAAATACTCTATGCTCGCAAGCTTTGCTAGCATCCTGACTTTGACCTCATCAAGCTGAATATATTACAAATGGTTTGCTGTTCTAGATTGTATACTGTTGCATACCTTCCATTGTCATCTTTGTCAAACCATGCCACTTCCTGGCGCACTATGCGTTCAAACACAATGCGACGAACACGACGGATCAGTCTCTGCCCTATTAAACCAAAAGAGGAGTACTGAATGGGTATGATGATGAAAAGCCCAATTGCCATCAGTCCATACACTAGTGCCCACTTATCAGCCTCATGACGTAACTGATGTACGTTTGGGAGGAAGAATGCACTGATGAAGTTGGAAATAAGCAGCCCTGAAATGGGAAACATCAATCCAGTTCCTGCAGCTGCCAGGGATCCCAGAATGAAGAATGGTAACTCTGGCTTGTTCAGAGCTACAAGACGGAACAAGGAACTCTCAGCTGGTAATGATTTCAAAGATAACTTCTTGGCCGAGGAAGTTTTTTTCCCTTGTGCATCAGTAGTGCTGCTGGACTCAAGATCTTCATGATGAGCTCGTTGTTGTGATCCACTGCTCTTGAAGCTGCTTTTGAATTTGTCGTCATCAGGATGGGAGGATATTCCAACCCTTGCCAGAGATGCAGTTGAATGACGGGTACTAGTGGCTGACTTCCTGCCTGATGAGATACGTCCACTCACAGACCTGGTGATTATGTCAGAAGTGTTGGAATTGATTTGATCTACCGATTCAGGAAACTGATTGTCTTCTCCTATGCTTCTACGATATTCCTCCGGCTGCTGTTTCTCAATCTGTTGGAGACGGACCAGCTGTGAGTATGCTCCATCTGGATTTCTTAGAAGCTCAGTATGTGTCCCTGCAGTAACAAATAGCCATCATCCCATCCAGTGAGATTCATGCACACTATAGAAAACATCAAGTGCATCAGGGCCCAGCAAAAGTCCAAAGTTGAAATCATATATCTCACATAGACCATGTACCCCTCTGCAGCTCCATCCAGAACAACAATGCTTCTTGTAACCAACAAGACATCAAGGGGTGCAAGAAGACATCATTGTGTAGTTTACCTGTTTCTACAATATTGCCACGTTGAAGGACAGCAATAACATTGGCGTTGCGGATGGTAGTGAGACGGTGGGCAACCACAACAGTGGTACGTCCGACCATGATATGTTCCAATGCATCCTGCACCACCCTCTCTGACTCTGCATCCAATGCACTGGTAGCTTCATCCAGCAGGAGGATCCCTGGGTTCTTCAGAATTGCCCTTGCTATTGCCACCCGCTGCTTCTGCCCCCCTGATAATTGAATCCCTGCCTCCCCAACTTGTGTCTCATATCCCTACCCACATTGCACCAGCCACGAGTACCGTCAATACTAATGAAACTCTTCTATGTCAGGTTCAGATTACTACTAACCTTGGGTGCTGTACAATGCAATGACAGACCAAAGAATTTTGTTGTGTCTCACCTCTGGCATTTTGTTGATGAAGTTAGCTGCATTGGCACGTACAGCTGCAGCTTGAATCTCCTCATCTGTTGCTCCATCCTTACCATATGCAATATTGTCTCGAATTGATGTGCTAAACAACACTGGCTCCTGACTGACAAGGCCAATCTGTTGCCTCAACCACTTGAGTTGCAGTGTCTTAATATCGATCCTGTCCACCAACACAGCACCTCCATTCGGGTCATAGAATCTTTGTATCAAGCTTACGACCGTCGATTTCCCTGACCCACTTTCTCCAACCAATGCCACTGTGGTGCCTGGAGATATGGTGAGGTTGAAATTTGTGAAGATTGGCACATCTGGCCGAGCCGGGTAAGAGAAGTCAATGTTCTTGAGCGTGATTTCTCCTTGAAGGGTGTCAGGAATTATACCCCTCAAATCAGATGTGTCAATTGGAGGTGTCCGTTCAATCACTTCAAACATCTTGTATGCTGCTGCTTGACCTGCAGCAAACGCACTCAGGAAAGGACCTGCTTGCCCCAGTGACCTGCACATGACATGAAAGAACCAGACAGGGAGACATACAAATTTAATGGGTTTAAAACGTCAATTGTCCTTTGCAAGACATAGTACACATGCAAAACTAGAAATATTGGTCTTGCATTGTATTTTCTGCCAGCAAGAACTGCACAATTGGAAGCAAAACTGCGCATGTCAAGGTCAGATGCATACCTTCCGCCACCAATAGCAGAAAAGATGACAGTGACAATACTCCCCCCTGATGCTCCATGATATGCAACCTGGTTGGTTTGACATCAGGAACTTGTCAAGCACACATGAAGCTGTAATAGGTGGTCCCTCTCTCCAGCACTGGTTTTATTGGCAATGCAAATGCTCAATGTTGAGAAGTCTTTTCTTCAAGAAAATGTTTGAGATATTATTATTCAAATCTTGGGTTACTCTGCAAAGGAAAGCTACTAGTTCAACTTCATGCACTGAGGTGTATGGTGCACTGATACTCTGGTTTAGGGTTTAGGGTTTATGATGCACTGAGAACTGCTCAAGGTCATAGCTGTGTGCTGGTTGTTATGAGATCTGAATGTCATAGATGCAGATTCAGTTTCATGTTTTGCTTACCAAAATTGAGCCGTACCACATTGCCAGCCCATAACTTCCAAACATTACCAACATAGCAAACCCCAGTCCAACGCCAGTGGCCAAGCCTCCTTTGATACCTGCTACCTCTGATTTTGCCAATGCCTTGTCATACTCCTGGACTGCCTTTGCTTCACCTGTGTATGCTGCCACCTAAACCAATGCAAAATTGGGTACTTCTCATGAGTTATGCAAACCTTGAACTTGCCAGCTAAACTTTGATTTGTTCTCTGCTTAGCAATTCAACATTGATTTGTTCATCGATTTAAAGTTGATCTTCTAAGATACAGAAGAGAAGTCATTCATGCGAGTGTGGTGCAAATGTTGCAGCAGAAGAAGAAGATCAGGATGCTGCTACTCACAGTCCGTATAGAACCAAGAACTTGCTGAACAGTGTTTCCGGCAGCAGCATAGTGTTCCTGCCCTCGACCCGCCAATCTGGAAAGCTTTTTAGCCACTATGGTGATGGCTCCTACCATAAGAGGCATGATTGCCACCATCACAAGTGTCAACTTCCATTGCTTTGTAAATGCAACAACAAAGCCACCAACAAATGTTGATACATACTGTTGGAATGTGCCCACCTGCAAATTGAACAACACACCCAAACATTCCAAAGCTGTAGACAAAGAAGACTCTTGCCAGAAATTAATTCTTTTCATTGTACATTTCTACAAACAGCGAAAAACTGCAACATCCATTTATACTCATGAACAACACATTTAGAGATTTCTTTCACAAAATGAACAAACATGAACTTCAATGTCAAACATCACTTTCATAATAAATCCTACTATTCCCGATTGGTGATGATGAGCAAAAGAAGGAAAAAAAATTGGGTATACATACCTTCTCACCAATTGCGTCCTGAATAAGGACAGTATCCCCTGCCATCCTTCCAACCATCTCACCTGTGCTGGTCTCTTTATCAAAGAAAGTAACATCCTGCCGCAAGATGGCTTTCAGATACTTGCTCCTAATTCGAGCTGCCTGTCGCTCCCCAGTTATGACCCAACATGTCACTTCTGCACATCAAGACCACGATTTACATATTTTCAGTCTGAATTTCAGCACCCGCCCATTGATTACACAACACAAAAACTTCAAACCTTTGGTCATCATCATCATTATCACCCATCTTTGACTACCAACAAAAGAACTGCAAAAGTTTGATCATCATCATCACCCATCTATTGCTACCAATGAAACAACTACCAAAATACTCCAATTATCATCAATACACATAACATATATCACTACCAAAAACAAATCTAACAATATTATTGGATCAGTCATCACACATCATTTAAATTTACACAATTTGAAACTTTTCACAATTTGCTTGAATCATATGTATGAAAGATGTGATGAGGAGCATAATGGCCCACATGCATCATGTGAGGCAACAAGATTAATCCAACAATGATAGGCAAAGTTCGCACCAGCATAGGACGCCACTGCAGCTCCTATACCTAAATAAACATACTTCAGAGACATCTGCAAACACAACATTAGCACAGAACTAAATCAGAGGGGGGGAAAAAAACACAGACCAAAAAAACATGTACTCTACTTCCATAGACAAAGTTCATACAAAGGCTTCAAGAGCTTTCAAAATTCATGATTGAAGGTGTGGTTGAATCTTCAAGGCTTCACCTGATTTCCAAGTTCAGAAATTGAAGAGATAGACAGACCAAAGAAATAACAACAACAACATTTCTTCTTCTTCTTCTTCTTCTCATTTGGAGAAGGGATGATGTGAGAGAATTGAGATCTGGGTATAGAAGCTGAGGGGTCCTTGTAGTTAGTAGCAGGTTGAATCTCAGAATTAGGTCAAGAGGGAGGATAACATGTTCCACATTAATTCAACAACAGATCAATCCATCTCTTTCTAGATCTTGAACTGCTAAACCTAAAAATTAAACAATCTCCACCAGTTGAGAAGAAGAGTAATAAGTGTGTGGAATCAAACATGATCAAGCCTTTTTTTGTTTTTGGGGTTCTGATCATTCACAATGTTTGCTCCTGTCAGTATTACTTGGTTGCTGATTTTCTTTTTGAAGAGATGTTGGAGGAGTAGGTGAGCAGAAGATCTCAATATCTGTTACAAAGCTCCTGAGCTCTTGAAAACTCTTGAAGGCTGGCTGGCTGGCTGGCTGCATGGGTACAAGTACAAAGTGCAGAAAAAAAGGTTTACAGATTTTTGACGACGGGTATGGTCCAAGATTCTTGACACCCAAGAAGAGTTCATAAGTCTTCAGAATTCTTCTTCCCAAGATTCTACAAAGGGACTACTGTACCATGTGTGTTGTTGTTGTTGGACTTTCTAAGACGTCTTTTGTACGTACCTTTGAAACTGCATGAATCACTTGCTGGTTGTCGTTCTGATTATCGCCGAAGGCATTGATGAGTCCCCCCAGTATAAGAGTCATGATTGGAAGGGTCATACCGTTGCCAATGGAGCCGATTGTCCCTAGCGTCATGAGAAGGTAATCCAAGGGATCAGCAAATGAAAACAGCTTGAAGTATGGGACAACTTGTGCACTACGCGCTGGAACTTTGCTCTTCTTCTTTTCCTTCTTCTCCTGGTGGTGCTTGTCCTCTTCAGAAGAATCGGAAACTGATTTTTCCCCATTCGAAACCTCGAGTTTCTGATCAGCAACTCGAGTACTGTTCAATCCTCGGACTGGATCCACTTCATGATCTTCCACATTATTATGCTTCCTAACTCCATCACCGTTTGTTGAGCCCGACTGCTGTTGTGTTGCTTCTTGGTCAGCCATGCTTCTTCTTCTTCTTCTTCTTCTTTTTCTGCTGCTGTTTGAGTGTTCTGCTGATTCTAGTGTTGGGTGTTACCTGAATTCTTCGTGACTTCTTGGACACTTTCTCAACACACCCTCCTCCTCACCGCCTTCTCTTCCTCCTTCACCTCCTCCGTCTTCCCACTCTCTCATCCCACCTCTGAGACACAGCAACAGATTCAAAACACAGAGCTTAAGAAATTTATTTTTGTTAAAATCTTCTTCATGCAGATCTCAACTAGCTACAGCACCAACCACAGATCTACATACATGATGATCAAAACTTCTTTAAATTACAACTGGCGACTGGTTCTTTATTCATAAAACTTAAGACACGCCACATCTTAATGTAATAATTTCTCTCTCTCATAAAGTTACAAGAATTTCCCATGTCCCATGAAAGAAGAAGGATAGATCAAATTACATCATGGGTTTCTTCCCAACTGATCACACAACAAACTCAAGACACTCTCCACATCATAAGAACAAAAGAATTCTCTCTCTCTCTCTCTCTCATCTTTACCAGAAATTCTGATGTTCCATGAAAGAAGGACAAGAGCAGATCCTTATCAACCATCAGATCAGATTCTTGGCAGCTGATTGAATACAACCAGACCCAAGAGAATGATATTACTCCTCCTGGACATGTCTTGCTTTGAATTCTGGAGCTTGCACTCTCTCTCCCCTCCCTCTCTCTTTCCTTTATGCATCAGAATTTCTGGAAGAAGATTAGATTGCAACTTGCTTTTGCTTACTTGCAGAAAAAACAAAACAAAATTTAAAAAATTGAATAAATCCACATCCTACTGTTTAGGTGTGGATACAAGAGTGACATGTGTGCACACACAAGGTTTAATATTGTTTTCTATTCTATTGGGTTTTTTTCTATTTCTGTTTTTTTGGCTTTGCTTTGCTAATTGGGTAATTGATCCATTGGGTTTTTGCACGGTTGCATCAATTGAACTTTGTAACTTCCCTTTGTCACCAAGTCTTGGCATTTGAGCTTTTTGGCAAGTCTTGGCATGATGCCACCTCAAAAGCCAACAACTGTTTGAATGGAAGTTTCCAAGTCAAGTGCTGTGGAAATTTCCATCTGACGTGCTGAGGAAACTTGTGCTCAAGAATCTCCCAAGACATAAGCTACCTAGTGAAGTGTGCTCTTTTCCCCTTTTGAAAGTGTCCCATGCAAGGATCTCTTTTTGTTTTCATACCACATGCACAATAGTAAGAGAAAGAGAAAACAGAAGAGAGTTGTGTGTGTGTGTGTGTGTGTGTGTGTCTCTTATTTTCCCTCAAAAGAGAAAAAGGATAAGAACCATAGTACCTTTACCATTCCGACAATAATTAAATTATTTTTTTAATAAATCGCACTTTTGTTCAAAATCAAGTGCTCACCACCCAAAGTTTTAGAAATTTGTTTGACATTATTGTTGTTGCTTAGTACCAGTGTTGTGTATGTAAGTGTCAATAGCCGTATATACAGCGTGTAAGTGTAAATCATTTACACTTACACGTCCAAATTTTTTACACTTACACTTATCCAGTTGCAGTGTATATATATATTTATTTTATTTTATTTTTTTACACTTACACAAGGCCAGTGTAAATATTTGTCAAATACACTTACACAGCCCTGTGTAAATGTTTTGAGGTGTGTAAGTCTAAGTGCAAATACTAAAATTATTTGTAAAGTCACCCTGTCTTTGGGCCTACTTTCACCCCAAACCCTTCTTTCAGGGGTATCTCTATAAAGTAAGAATTTTTTTATTAAATCTGGGGATGAAATGTTGAAAATCAGCATTTAATGCACAAGGTTCAAGACTAATTATAGTAGCTTTACAAGTAGGAGCAGTAAAATATATGCAGTAACACTGGAGGAGCTAAACGAAAAGGAAAGCCAGGGTGAAACTCAGTTCACCACAGAAACTGAGGTCCCCCCACCCTTAAATAATGCTAGTGTTTTTTATTTTTTTGAATTTCACCCTATTTATGATAAGCTCAGGGATCTAATGTTGTTTTTCCTTACTTTATAGGTAATTTTATTATACATTTTTAATGACCAGACCTTATTGCAAAGCCATATGAATTAGTTGTGGGTGTATATTTGGATGGGTTTTTTTTTTTTTTTTGCAATGGGCCATTTAGTTGGCTTATCTTTGAAAACATTATGAAACCTCCTCTCGTCAAGTAAAAATCACATTATCTACATTGTTATATATTTAGATTTTTTACATAGCAATGTAAAATCATATAAATATATATTTTTGTATATTTACATTGTTTATCGAACCTCATAAAATTATACAAATATATTTATTTTTACACTTACACTGTTTTACACGGCATAAAATAAATTTCATATTCTACATTTACACTTACACAGAGTGTAAGTCTTAAACCATTTACACGCACAACACTGCTTAGTAGGATAAAGCTTGGTGGTATGATGTGCCTAATAAGTAAGGAATGCAAAATTACTTGGCATTGGCAAACCCAACACACCTCAAATGTAGAAATTTTAGGAAACGTTTATTTCTACTACCTACTGGTCAAAGTGAAAAATCAAAAAATAAATAAATATTTGTCAAGAAAAAGGTACTGCAATATCTACTTGTTATAGAGTCATTATAATTAATTAATTGATTTTGAAATTTTCATTTAAAAAAATAAAATACTCTTGAAAATTCAGTATTTTGCTTCACAATTTTTTAATTTAATTTTTTTAAAAAAATTAACATTTCTGAAAATAATATAATTAATGGTGAAGCTACCAATGTAGGTAGTAGGGCAAGGAGGACAGCTTATAATGCTTAAGAATCCCCCCACTGAGCTGTCCATGGCTTTTTTTAAGTGTAAGGTTAAGCCCAAGGGGATGGCAATTCCAAAATAAGGCTCCCTTTAGAATACCGTAGTACCTTTTCAGGCTCGGCACCTCAGTGCCAAATAATTAATTTAATTTTCAATTTTTAATTCGCGGTTAAAATTTGAATTCTGAAAATTTGGGCACTCTCTATTAAATTTATTTTAACAAAACACTTGAAAAAATGGGTTTAGTGCTTTTCTGGCTTGGTGGTCAGTGAGTTACTTTTGGAAGCCACTCAGAGGGGGAGGTTCAGGGATCAAACTTGATTGGCTGCATGAACTTTTTAAATTTTTGTCACAACTAACTATTAATATCCAAAACATTCGACAAATTAGAAAATAATTTAATTTATGCTGAACTTGAAAAGGTACTATGGTAGGAGGGGAGGCCAAGAAATCTTGAGGCCAATAAGTGGACACTTTTGGCCTGTTGTTTGGCTTCAAGTTACTAATAAAATGATGACTTTTTTTTTAATAATAGATTTTCTTTTTAAGGTCAAGGATTTGTTGTGTAAACTTGTTGAGGCCAAGAACTTGGAACCAAAGTCTTCCATGTTTTTGGCCCTTGAAAGGTTGTTGCTTCCACAAGTTGATAGGTATTATTTTTTTGGGCCCTTGTGACCATCATGGGGCAAAAAAGTCACGGATTAAAATAATTCTTTTTTTGTTTGGCAGCATTCACTCTTATTTTATAAAGCCCTTGAGACTAATTTCAATGGCCACACCAATAGGATTGCTTGATTTGGGTTTAACCTTGACCTCGACTCCTTGTGTAAAGTAGACCTACTAAGGGGCCAAGGATGAGGCAGTAGCGGAGTTGATCCCCACTCTTTAAAGAATGTACCCAACCCACTTTGTGCTTTACCGATGGGCTTTACCGATCATATAGCCAAGATGAATGGTATCATGAACCTTTTTTAATATTTAAAAATATTTTTCCTTCATATTTAAAAAATTCCTTAATATTAAAAATATTTTTTCCTTAAATATTCCTTAATAAGTGTGACATCTCTAAAACTCTCTGGTCCAATTTGGAGTGTGCAATTATCAGAACATGTGATTGACCTTTCTTCTTCTTTTTGGTCCTCTCCAACCCTCGTGTTCTATTTCTTGTTACACATACAAATGGATTGCTTTATTTCATTGACCCTCCTCTTTTGGACCCTCATCTCAAGTGTCCCTTACTCTAGGCCCCAAAAAATGGTGACAAACAAAGCTAGGAATAGAAGGTCCCAAGAGGCCCAGTTTTGGATTATGGTGTTCCATATGGTTCTCAACATGTTCTCATCAAGTTCTCCATGTTTCGTTATGATGTCCACAACTTAATCCCCAGTTCTCATGTATTCCCGGGGTGGTTCCCATAACACCATGCTTTATCCCATATCCTTTGGCCAAAGTCCTACTCTTGTAACCTACAAAGCTAGGGCAAACACATTTATGTTTTATGTGTGTGTCCACCCACTAAATGAGGCCCATTAACCCTCAAAAATATAATTGAACTTGGGAAAAACTAATTAAAACCAGCATTGCTGTAGTCCAAACATGTATTTGTAACCTAGGGTTGGTTTAGAGGCAGGGTTAGTCCATCAATTAGTTAGTTTAGAAAACATTATGGTAATTTTGAATTCCTAGTTGCAGGGTTTTCTTCCAGGTAAATTTTCATCAAATGGTGAATATTTCATTCAAAATGGTGAAAATTTAATGTTTTCTAAGCTTTTTAGTCAAAAAATTTAGGATTAAAAAATATATATTAAAAAAAATGCAAAACTCTATCCTATGGTCCAATAGGTAGCCAAAAATATAGAAGGATGCTAGATTTTTTTTATTTTCATATTTTCTTATTGTCACATCTGGCCTAAATTGACTTATGGATGAATGTATTTTGTTTACATCACAAAAATTGGGGGAAAAAAAAAGAAAAAAAAGACTTAGTGAGGAATTGCCTTACTATCTCCAATTGATTTAGGAGGTGAAGCCTTTTTGCCAAACTAATGAGCTAGAAGTTGCGCATGAGGCAATTTGCCACTAATTTAGGAGCAAATGGATTAGATTTAGAGTAATCCTATCTTTAGGAAAACATGAGGAAGTCCCTTATTCATTTAATGAAGATAGGAATTGCTTGGGCTTCACATTTCCTCTTTACCACTTTTTGGACATGTACTTGGAAGAGACTTTTTGTCAATACATTTTTGGTGTGGTTTTTGGTGAGGAATCTATGCAATGTGTTAGGCTAGGTCATGTCTACTTTTTTCTATGTTAAATTATATGAGTTAGTCATATTTGATATAGAATATTGTATTACTCTATAAAAGTGGTTATGAGCTATTGAAAAAAAATATGCAATAGGCTAATATGAGGGCATTTGTTGTTGGAAAGGAAGATGATCAATGAAAATTGCTTGCTAGAAGTTTTAGGATATGTTTAAAGGAGGGGCAACAACATTGGAAAATAGTCATTTCCAACAACCTAATACAATAAAATTCTTAGGTGAAAAATAGTAAAGCAATTTTATTGGGTTTAAAAAAAATTCAAAACAAGTGTAATAGACTAAGTCTAAACTAATGGATAGAACAATTCAACACACATTTTTCCCTAAGTAACACACATGTCAACAATGAGAGTAACACACACACAATGAAAGAATAATCCTCTTTTTTTAATATTTGTTTCACAACCGCACATTATAAAGCTATTGAAATATTACAATAGCTTAACTAGTATCGTCACTGCAACCCTACTTACGTTTGACCTCCACACACACATGTCCTCTATTTAAAAATCTTCACATGTGCATTTTCCTTTACTATCCCAACACAATTATACCTTTAAATTAAAAATTAGCCTTTTATGTAGTTGAGGTAACCTTATTTACCTCCTACAAAAATGGCGACTAGATTCATCTTAATCAACTAAAACTCTTCCAAAATCAACCAAGATCCTACTTTAATGACTAAACTCCAAGGTCATCTAATTAACCCTAATTTATTTTTTTAAATATTAATTATAACAATGGAAGGAAGTCAATTGTTTGCAAAAACAATGGAAATAGTGAGTTTTTAATCCACTCCTACCTATTGTAAATAAATTGGAATTATTGAACCATTATAATAAACAATAAAAACCAACCTCAAATTCTGATCCAATAATTTTTCCTTTGACAAATATTTTAGGATATGGTAGATACCTCCTAAGAGGGTTGTATTGAACACTTGTTTGTGTGTATTTATTAACCTTGTTTGTATACAGACAAGGGTTATAATATTAATTTACTAACATATATAAGGTTTTGAATAAATTTGAGTGTAAATGTGAAAAAAAAATGTTATGGTTAGTGAAAATATTGGATTTAGAGTGCAAGCAAGGTAAAGTAAATAACTCATTGCTCTATATCAAAAATAATTACAAATAACTATGAAAAAATGTATTGACAAAAAATAGTTTCAATTATTTTGACTTCAATGTAGGAATGTTATTTCATGAGTAGGTGAGTGAAAATAAGACAAAATATTTTAAGTACATTTCATCCATGTCAAAAGAATATTTTTTAACAGATTTTTCCAATGTGGATGGAATATATTTTAACGAATTATCTAATTTGACCACGTCAACAAAAAATTCCACTTGGGCCTCTTGGTTCCATCCAATCTGAATTGATTCAACCATCGACCCAAATGTGATTGTAAATCCATTAGAAATCCATCTTGGAAATACATGAATTACCTAGATGATATTATTGGGTTAATATAACAATATTAAAAATGTCTACCTACCACAATGAAATAATGGTTACCCTTTGTAATTTCAAGCAATGGTTTAAAATGCATTGACACGGTCATATGAAATTTGATCCATTTCATATTGCAATTCATGGTTAAACTCAATTCACTATGTCGAAGCAAAGAGAAATAGTAACAACACACCAAATCCAAGAAACATAGAAAATATGGTCAACTTTATTAGAACTAGAATGCACTAAACTATCCACCCAACCTTAAGACCACATCAAAAAATATATGATCCCCTCTCAAGCCCAAATGTATTCCTAATTAAAAGGAAACAAATAAAGGATGCAATGGGCACAAAATGTTGCTGCAAAAGAATTGATCAACATATCAACAATAACAGAATTTATAACTCATGAGGAAGTAGCTAATGATTTAGTTCAAAATTAGCATATGTAAATATGCCTAGGTCTTCAATAATCACTAACCATGAATATGTAACAACATCAAAAATCTTAGTTGAAGATTTGGCATAGGCTTCATTAGATGTGGAAGTAGTAGTCATAAACCTAGAGTGTTCAATTTAAGAAACATTGGTAGGGAGGAGTTTGTTATCATTGCCACAACTACCTATAAGAAGGACCCATGGACAAAAACCTTTAGTGGATTATTTGCTGAGCCATGCTATGTGTCACAACCCTAGCCTTGGGCTCGTGACCAAGGTAAGGGCTTGCAAAGTTGTGGGCCAAGAGGGAAGCTCGGGAGTGAAGGAAAGTGTGAAGGAATGAACCCTCACACTCCCAAAGGAGTTTCCACTTTGAGAGTTGGAGTCCCGATGGACTCTTGAATGTTCAGAAAGTGATTGCAAAGGTCAAAACCTAATGGATCCAGTAGTTTTTTATATCATTAATGGATTATTTGTAGAGCCATGCTATGTGTCGCAACCCTAACCTTGGGCTTGCGACCAAGGTAAAGGCTTGCAAAGTTGCAGGCCAAGAGGGAAGCCCGGGAGTGAAAGAAAGTGTGAAGGAATGAACCTTCACACTCCCAAATGAGTTTCCACTTCGGGAGTTAGAGTCCCGGTGGACTCCCGAATGTTCAAAAAGTGATTGCAAAGGTCAAAACCTAATGGATCCAGTAGTTCTTTATATCATTGGAAAGCTATTGAAACTTAGATGTTTAAAATGGGCTCAAATCACCCATTTGGACATCTAAAACACAAGTTATGGCCAAAAGAAGGGCTGGAAGTCAAATTGGTAGTTTGACTCTTGACTATTAAAAGTCGGGAATCACCTTGATTTCCTTGCGTGCAAATGGCATGCGACATACCGTTGGAAAGCTTTTGACAAGGGCTACAACTTTGTTTTAGACCTTGTTTCAATTAGAGGTTTACACACAAAATTATGGGGCCCCATACTCGTGGGAGTCCTAACTTTGGCAATTTCGGGACTCCCACTTGGGAATCTCGAGACAAAATGTCATTTGGATGTGGGCCTCGTGGAGAAGCACAAAGTATACTATAAGGGGGAAGGGGATGGTTTCCCCCAAGTCCGAGCCGTGGTGAATCTTGTGAGTTCGAGTTTGCCCGTGGCTCGTCCTAACACCAAAAGTGCTAAAACTATGCACTAACCACCTTGTGTTGGTTTTGTGCAGGTCCATGTGAGTAGTTGATGCTTGTCACTCTTCCTAGTCCCATCCCGGAGCTCCAGCGCGCCCCTCTACCTCTCAAAGTGCTGCGAGCTAGGGAGCATGCCCCGATTCCTTACTTTTTTGTTGTTTTCAGTTTGGGTTCACATTTGAGTCCATTAAGGAGCTTGGGGGTGCGTCACTATGACTTCAAAAAAACATCTAAAAGTTATGCGACAAAAATTAATGAATAAGGAGGCAATAAACGAAATTTAAAAAAAAAAAACTAACTAAAAAAGTTTTTTACAACAATGATTAAAACTACAAGAACAATTGAAAGGGAATAAGTGTAAAACAACATTGAGTAAATTATATCTTAACTTGGTCAGCCACAATAGTTAAAGGAATTCGGAATGAATTTCATCACAACTTCAAAGAAGGATGAAAATTCACCTTGCTAGATATAAGGGTGTCAATTTAGGTTAAACAACAAACGCCCAGAAATGGGCCCAATAGTGGGCTAGGGCTCGAATGTAGCAAAGAAGGGTCGTTGGGAGAGAAATAAAGAACAATAGTATAGTGAAGGTTTGATTCTTCACAACATTGTGATAGCCAGATCGCTATGAACACCAAAGTTGCAATTCAAAATCGAAGTTCAAAAGGAGCAATAGGTGATCAAGTTTTAGGCTCAAGAGGAGTGACGAATGATCAAGTTTCGACCTTAAAAAAAGTGGAAATTAATGAAGTTCCAAGCTTAAAAGAAGCGAAATTTTATCAAGTTCCAAGTTTAAGGAATAGAAATCAAGGTTCCAAATTCAAGAAAAATAGTAGGTGATCAAGTTCCAAGTTCAAGAGGTGCTATAATTGATCGGGTTCTAAGCTCAAAAGGTGCTATAGTTGATCAAATTCTGAGTTGAAGACAAACAACAACTGATCAAATTCCAAGCTTAAGAGGAGTAACGATTGAGGTTCCAAGTTTTAAAATAGCAATAATTAATCAAGTTCCAAACTCAAAAAGACCAATAGTTAAGGTTCCAAGCTCAAAAACAATAGCAGTTAAGGTTCTAAGCTCAAGAAGAATGACAATTGATCAAGTTCCAAGTTGAAAAAAAGCAATAATTGAGGTTCCAAGCTTAGGAGGAGCCATAGTTGATTAGGTTCCAAGTTCAAGAAGAGTAGTAGCTAAGGTTCCAAATTCAAAATGAACAGTAGCTAAGGTTCCAAACTTAAAAGAAGCATCAATTGATCAAGTTCTAAGCTGAAAAGAAGCAACAATTGCGGTTCCAAGATCAAGAAGACGACAACTGATCAAGTTCAAAGCTCAAGAGGAGCGGCACCCGATCAAGTTCCAAGCTTTAAAAGAGCAGCAAATGATCAAGTTCCAAGCTTACAAATAATAACAACTAATCAAGTTCCAAGCTTAAAAAATAACAATAGCTAATCAAGTTCCAAGCTCAAAAGGAGTAGCAATCAATCAAGTTCAAAGCTCAAGAGGACAATCAAGTTTAGATGAATAACACCAAGGAAAGGTTGCAAAAAAATACCTTTAGAGCACCAAGAAGACCACAAAGAACACATGCACAAAGATCAGGAGAAGACCTTGAAAAACACATGCACCTATCCGAGGACCCACTCCCACACCTGCACCTCACAAACAACTTGGAATTACTAAGCATGTAGGAGAAAAGCTTGGAAGTTGCAACTACTTGTCCCTCAAGACAATGCCTTGAGCACACAATGAGGGTTGGAGTGAATTAGCAGCCACCAATGCACCAATTGCGGATGAGCCCGTTGAGGCCGTTTTCCGGATGAACGAAAATCCCATCCTCCCTGCCCGGATTTTTTTTTTCTTTCCACCTCTTCTCTACCCCAAAATTTTCCCCCCTCCTACCTACCCCCCCCCTCCCCCCTCCTACCTGCCCTCTACCTCCCTCCTCCTTCCCACCACCTACCAACCCCTCCCCCTTCACCCCATCACCAGAGCTCCAGAGACGTTGAGCGGGAGGCAGCTT
>Ga0116231_10005517_pt1 | contig 24857 bp, 23 predicted proteins | sample S1TSphgellanicum_2_FD_89695 | JGI IMG/M metagenome (GOLD analysis project Ga0116231, IMG submission 89695) | Host-associated microbial communities from peat moss isolated from Minnesota, USA - S1T2_Fd - Sphagnum magellanicum MG | ecosystem: Host-associated > Plants > Peat moss > Unclassified... | reverse complement strand
TTATCTCATCTGACCGTGCAGAGTTTTTTTTTTTTTTTTGGGGTGCAATTTTGTGACGTGGACAAACTGGCGACCATCCATAGCTAAATTTAGCTAAATATGGCTATAAACCATTTTTTCTTTTTTTTTTTTTGTTTTTTTTTCTGTTTCCGGTTTGATGTTTTTTTTTTTTTTTGGGGTGCAATTTTGTGACGTGGACAAACTGGCGACCATCCATAGCTAAATTTAGCTAAATATGGCTATACACCATTTTTTCTTTTTCTTTTTGAGTTTTATCTCATCTAGACGTGCAGGATTTTCTTTCTTTTTTTGTGAAATTTTGTGATGTAGCCAAACTGGCGATCATCCACAACTGAATTTAGCTAAATATAGCTATAGACCAGATTTTTCTTTTTCTTTTTTGAGTTTTATCTCCTCTGACCGTGCAGGGTTTTCCTTTTTCTTTTTGGTGCAGTTTTGTGATGTAGCCAAACTGGCGATCATTCACAACTGAATTTAGTTAAATATGGCTATAGTCCAGATGTGAAACTAGAAATTTTCTAAGATTCATGTTGTAGTTTGGCTACCTACTGGCAGCTGCTGTAGAAATATGGCCCTTTTTTTTTAATTTCAAAATCTAGCTAATTAGTCCTTTTTTCACAAAAATCCTTTGTTTGTGCCGAAATCATATTTTGCAGGTCCAAAAAAATGCCAAATTTCGCCCCCAGAAAAAAATATAAATAAATAAATAAATAATTTTTTTAATTAAAAAAAATCTCTGACGGGGCTAGAGTTGCCTTCTTCTTCCTGGCACCAGAAGAGGCCACGTCGCTCCTGTGCTGGCGGAAGCCCCAAGAAATTATTTTTGTTTCTGGTGGAGAAACCAAGAAATTAGTCCCTTTTTTTTTCGGGCGGAGCATCCAAGAAACTAGTTTTTTCGAGGCGGAAAACCCAAGAAATATTAGGGTTCCAGGCTCCGAGAAATTAGGGTTTTGTGCGTTCGTATGTCGTGCGCGAGAGTGTGTGGGGGAGGGAGAGGGAGGGAGAGAGAGTGTGCGCGGAAGAAGATGAAGATCGGGGGCGTGCAATCGAGTACGTACAAGCAATTCCAGTTGCGTCGCAGACGCCAAGATCAAAGGTGGCCTCAAGGTTTGGATTCTTTTTTTGTCTTTCTCTGCTTTGGATTTTTTTTGTTGAATGTGAGGAGGGAGTGTTAGTGAAAATGTGCATAGTCGACAAGTTGGATGGAGGTTGGTGCATTGGAGGATTCCAAGAACAAATTTGCTCACCCGTAAAATAAATTTCTTTTCTTTTGCTCTCCACATGTCCTCGTCGTTGGAATCTTTTAGGATGAGGAAGGGCGACTCTTGTGAAAGATTTCGTGTTGCTCCGTTACTAGTCAATTGCGTCTAGGGTTGGGTGATTTCTTTCTTGCAAGTAAAAGTCATTGTTCATGAATCACAGCCGTACATTTTGGCCAGTTGTGGTGTATCCAGTTCTGGAGAAGCTCACCCCTGTTAGCTATGATTGATGCAACAGTTGAATCACAAACTGTTAACTGTCACACTTTGCAATCATCTCCCAGGTGGTGCTTCAGAGTAATGTAGTCCCAGGAAAGCAATTCTCTCGGTTGTGATAACTATATTGGTTGTGTTTTGCACATGTTTGGTGATTTATTTGGCTTCAAGCATTTGAACTGGTTCTTTTTTTTTTTTGGGTTGCAGGACAATGGCATGGCAGTGGGGATGATGGGGTCAGGATTTGTAGGGCAAGAACAGGTGTGGAGCTTCATGCCTGCTTACAGACATAATATGTGAGAAGAAAATGCTAGGCTCGACCTCAGTATTGCTCTTGGCCTTGGACTAAAATCCAAAGAAAACAAGGTCTATGAGTGTGAGGTGAGCAACATCAAGACTCAACCTTATAACATCAGAAATAAAGAATAAAAAACTGTTTGGTTACGTATCCCAAAATTCAGTACTGCAATCTACAATTAGGAACCTTTTGGAAGTCGAAATGTAGCTCTCATATGATTGGACTCCAGAAGGGTCGTTTTGTCTGGTTTTGGATGCAAAGGAGTTATGAACTATGTGTAGACATTGAGCAAGCGATGTATGCCTTTTCCAGCACCTGGATTTTTTGATGACTTGCCTCTGTGGAGACCCTCTTAGCTCTACTTTGGGATGTGACAAGAAGTTGAGTGATCTGGTTCCACAGTGTGCATAGTGTTTTGGGAGTTGAGATTTGACTCTTTTGTAGCTGACTGAAGTTACAGCAGATGAACCAGAAACTGTAACAGGAGGGTTATGGCAAGAGTTCTTACCAGTTATACTGGGGCTGACAACTGTGAAAGGAACCAAACAGCAAGGGGAGAAGTAAAGTAAGCCAAACAGCTGAGCAGGGTTGAAGTGGGTAGGGCATAGTCACACCTTTGCTACTGAGTTTGATTTGGAAGCAGAGGAATATTTTCCTCTTCTGAAAGTAGAAGCCCACAAAAAGAAAAGAAACTGTTCAGGTAGTTCTTTCTTGATCTTGTTCCAGAAATGCATACCCTAGAGTCTGGATTGGATGGAGTCAGCCTGGCACTACAACAAACCAGAACTTTTTGGATTCTTAATGACAATTATGATGTCATGTTTGAGGCTGGGGGGTCTGTGTGCTGAAGGACTTCTATTGTTCTGGTGACTGTAAGTGGAACTACATTTTTGGCTGCTGCAAATGTGTCTCAATAGGGTGAGGAAGTTATTTTCACGAAGATGAGGCAGATGATGAAACCCTGCAAAATGAAAACCACTCATAAGTTGCAGCAAGGATGAATAGGGTCATTTTTTGCATGGGTTTCTATCATTTATACCCTTTATATGCCTGTCTATTCCTTAGTCTTAATGCTTGCTGATGAAGTCAGTGGGTAGTCATGGCAATTTGTCACTGTATTTATGACTAAGGTGATGCTCTGTGACTAACACTCATAAGGTTATGACCACACACACTCATCTTGTTGTGTTAATCTTTTTGTTTTGCTGCAACTAACAGACTCTAGAGTTACACTAAGTGTTACTCCAGACTTTTCTAGGCAACATTCATAGATATGATGCCTCCCCAAGTCCCATAATTTGCTTTTGGATTCAGTCTGACTATTTGATAACTTGGTCGGTGCCATATCTCTATTTTTGTACTTTCTGAAATTCATACTGTGGTTGGTATGTAAGTTGTTTTGCAGGGTCAGGTTCTAAACAGATACGCAGATCAAGCTGTGGCAAAATTTGTCTCAGGTGATCACTTTGTTGATGAGGTACATGTCTTCTCTTCATGACATTCTTTGGAGCATTTCATTTCTTTTAACAGAGCAGGGGTTGCCAACATTTTGTGTTCCATGTAGGGTGTCACTAAACCCATACATATTTTGAAACTGTAAGTGACAAGAAGAGAAACAGATGACCCCATCATCTTGGATGTCTGAAAACAGGCCTCTTTACTGGCAGCAGTTTTTGGACAAAGAATAAAGTGGTAAAGGTAAAATGCTTCCACATAATTGCTCATACAAGCTAGTTGCTCAATTGGTTGATCATCATGCTTTGGGCCTGATGGAATTTCAATGGTTAAGAGAATAATTATTGTATTGCAGCAGGTGCACATGCTGGACATGGATAGCCTCATACATAACTCATACCTGGGAAAGCTCAGCAACGCCTTACCTTCACAAAGACCACATTGAATTGAGGACATCAGAAAGCAGGGTAGAAGACAACACTGGGTTGCCAAGGAGAGGGGGAGAACCACAATTTCACAGTCAAGGCTACCATTGGAAGCTCACAACAAGCTACCAGAAACCCCTTGGATGATAGAAACCTTCCAAAGTAACAACAAACCATGCCTTCAAGGTGCACAAGTATCTTTACTCCAGGAAGGTAAGATACTACTAGCAAACATGAAGGCAATAATCATTCCTTCCAAACAGCAATGAATGGATATAAAAAATTCTTAAACCAATCTCTTTAACCAAAAAGAATTTTTCAATTGCACGGTTTGACATTGGGTTCTTTTATGTGCATGAATATTGTGTTTTTTTCTTGAAAAATAGCTTGTAATTCCATTTGCACAGTAACGTAAATGGATAAGCAGAAGGACCTCCAAAAAAAAAGATACTATGACTCATCATTTCCAAATCATCAGACCCTGTGGTGTCACAGAACAGGTTATTGGTCCCCAAACAAAAATGGTTAGATATGTATGGAGGGTACAATTGTTGAATGAAGGGGAAAAAAAACAGTTGAATTTTTTGGTGAATAATGTGAGAGGATGTTAGAATGGCAATGTGGTCTTGAGCTCTGTGGGAACAACACCCTTAGTTTGGTGCTTGCGAAGTGCAGGAAGCATCAAGCTTGTTGAGTGTAATGGTTTGTCAAGTTTAAGAAGAGCACAAGCTTGAAAGTAAGTCCCCTTATCCTAATCCTTACACAAATCCTTCCTACTTGATTGGTAAACAAATATCAATCACCCATTTCCATGGGCTAATTAACCTAACGACTTCATCCTTAAAATAAACTAAAGGATGGTAAGTGATATACCACTAATAATTACTTAGTTATTAGAAGGCTCATAAGAATAACTAATCTAGGTAGATTTTTTTACCTTTAACAAAAATGTGTGTTCTTTACAAAAAAAATTTGATGACTTGTGAGTTTTTGCAATCGACAAAACATGGGGTGCTTATGATTTTTTGTGAGCTTTGGCAATGGCCAAAATTTGGGGCACTTTTGAGTTTTTGTGAGAATCAATCATGGTGAAAATAAGAGGGCACTAATGATTCTTTTGTGAGCTTTGGTAGTGACTGAATTTTGGGGTGTTGATTGTGATTTTTTTGTCAACTTTGGCAATGGCCAAATGAAGTGGGTGCTTGTTGTTAAAAGCCAAATTAAACGTTTTTAATTTTTAATTTTGTGCCTTTGATAACCATTGGTTTACTGAATTTGCAATTTTTAAGAAATCAAGTTCAACATAACATTAATCGTTTATGACAATGACCTTTGAAAGAGTCATCAACAATATTGTCATGGAGGTACCAACTACCAACCATCTTCACAAATGCACCTAACATTATGGAATCCTTTCACTAGTTTTTCAAAAAGGTGAATGTTTTTTTTTAATGAATATTTTAAGGAAGTTTACATGGTTGTTTTAGGGAGCAACACTTTTGATAATTTTGATGTTTGAGTATACACTAAATAAGAAAAAAATTGCATATTTAACTATTTGGTAATAAAATGGTTTATCTATTAGATTTGATTGTTTTATGTTGTTTTATTTTTCTTCTACAATTAATGTTGTTGTAATCGATCCTATAACATTATTTTTTTCTATATGTGGAAAATATGTGATAGAACAAACATTAAGTCCTTAGTCAACTTGGAGTTGCAAATGTTTTTAATTACCTATCGAATTAGATCGATAAAGGCCAGTGGGTAAAAACACAATTGATAAATTCCATTTAGTCATTTTGATGAGTGGTTCTACATTTGGCAAACCTATTGTGGACATCAAACCAACAATTTTAATTTTGTGGACTAGAGTGAGTAGTAGAATTCTTACAATAAATAAATGCATAATCACAAAAACTTAAACACTATGAATATTTTATCTTGTAGGAAAGTTCTACACGATTACAAAAGTTTAAACATTATAAAATTAAATCAACATTTTTGTTGCATCTTAACATTTTTCATTATGCCATCAAGTATGTTTGCTCATAGCTAAGCAAAATGTGTTGAGGAGCTATTGACATAACACAACGTAAGCAAAGGTGTTGATGAAGTCACTATCGAACATGAACACTTGGAAAAAAAAAAAGTGGCAATAGATCATTTGCTTTAAGTAATGGACAAGAGGGAAAAACAAAAAACAAACATTTGATTATTTCAATAATGGGGCACAATATACCATGGGAATTGAATGAATTGATTATCACTTAGCTTCAACTCTTATTGAATTCATTACATACACCTCCAATACTAAATATAGTTGAAAATATTTTTTGAATGTGACAACACTTTGATCATTTAAAGGAGTTGCAACATCAACTATGAAAATGTAACTCAACCCTTTCCCACATGGGTTTCAAACAAAAAAAAAGGCAATTGTGACTTTAGTTTTTGAAAAAAACTCCAATTTTGGTAGCACCTTTAGACTCGTTTTCTTGGGTTTTTTATGGATATTGTGGACATACCAGCCATGGCTATGGAGAATGTTTGTTCTTACTTTTGTTTCAACCATTTGTGTCTACTCCATAACATGTTTGTAGCCCAAATTGCATGATTCCATTATTTTTGTCCTAAAATGTTAACTGCCTTTTCCTTGTTATTATTTTATTTTTCTAGTTCAATAATTATAAAAATGAGTACTCTAATAGGTTTGGTAGAAAATTTTGTACCTTTGAGTTTAATAGGCAATAAATATTCAATAGGCATAAATGAATGAAATCCATACACCAATTGAAAGGGTGTATGGCCCATGGGTCACCTTGAATGTAGTTTGGTAAGCATAAGAACAATATGCAAGTGTTCATCCTAGTCATTGCATTTTTTATTGATAAATTTCATCAAGTTCCAATGGTGTTGTTGTTGGATTTAGCTTGAGCATTCTTTTATGGATAATAGGTGGCAAAACTAGTATGCCAAAATAAAAAATGAGTAATCAAAATTTGGATGAAGTAAGTGATGAAATGAACCCCTTGATCATTTACCAAAATAAATGGACATCCAAATTAAATTTGAGGATGATTTTACAAATGAATTTTATTATAATAGTTGTTCTGTAAGTCTTTAAGGATCTAATTTCAACCCATTTGGTAACATTGTTGGTAACTACTAATATGCATTTGTTGTTTGTATATTTTTTGATTAGTTGAATGGGTTGTGTGAAATCCAAACCCAATTTCATAAATGGTTTTATAGGTAACATGGTTATCAATTTGGCTATGTTTGATGTGATTAGGTTCCCAATCTTTTGGCAATCATCATAAATATGACAACAGTTGAAAATGTTTCAATAAAGCATACATCATCAATATTTTGCATTAATTTTTTTTCAATTTAAGTGATAAAGTGACCTCTTCATGTTCCTTTGTGCATTTTTTGTAGTATCAATTAAGTTTAATTTGGTTGCCTAAGTTTAATTTGGTTGAAGGCAATTTCACAAAATTTGGTCATGTCCCATTCAGTAGAATTGTCTTTCAACAAAAGTGAACAACATGGCTTTCAAGATAAGTTTCTTATTATGTTCAATAGTGAAGTGAGCAAGAAAGTTTTTAGTGCATAGAATCATATTTCTCTCGTAGCCAAATCAATTATAAGTGAAAAATGTGGCATCAAATATTTAATCTAATATTCATGGTTCATTTGTAGAGGTTAGTAACCAAGAAATTGAGGGCAACAACTACCAAGTGGGATCATCTAAGCTTATATACTACCAAAAAATCATTACTCAAAAAATAAGAGAGGCCATTGGGCAATTCCCCTTGAAATTTGTAATTTTTGGATTAAATATTCTCTACATAGATTTTTATTTTTATTTTAAAAATAATACCTAAAATTTGTGCAAGTTATACACCATAATTAATGTTTCATGTTTACTATATGTATAATTTTGTTTGGCTCTATTAAGGAATCAAGAAACATAATTAATTTGTTGATTGCATTTATTCACAATGTTATGAGCCAACATTGTTCCCATAACTAAATTAGATGCATTAGAATGAACATGGAATTCCAAATCCCAACGAGGTGCAATCAAGATTGGTGCATCCACCTACCATTTACTCCTCCTAAATGACAACCTCATCTAGTTGAAGATCCATTGCCACCCTTGGGCCTAATATAATATTCATCATTTGTACATCCCCCATTAACCCCCATTTTTTGGAGGCAAATAATGATAATATATTAAATTTTTTATAGGTAGGAACACCATTACGTCTCTTTGCAATTATTAAAATGGATGAAACCTCTTTTACTGAATTAGGTGTAATTTTGGTACTTGTATTACCAAAAATGTCTTTAGTTATCAACATCACGGGAACTTCTAATGGAAGAATGGATAATGGTCAAGTCTCCCAAAAAGGAATGATGATTAAAGTAGAGTGCAAACTCCAAATTATAAAAGGAATGGATGAAAATGATGAATTGGACAACGGATTACCTAATACACGGAGCTCCTAGAATATAACCTTGTGAAAAACAATGTTAAAGACATTTATAAATGTATGTACTTGTAGCACCACACAATTAGAGTGAACATCAAAGACTATCATAATAGCATGCACCACTACTTCACACCCTCCTTTAACAATGTCAAATTGAGAGCGGGATAATGAGCATAAAATTCATTTCAAAATTGAAAACACAAAATCTTATTCACCAATTGATATATGACCTCACCCACTATGATTGATCAATGCCTCCAAAAGGCTTGGCCACTATTAAAAATTACATGACCTTGGAAATATGACATTACATAAAATTTTGAAAACTCCATAAAAAAATCATTGTGACCTAATGTGGAATTATGGCCAAATTCAATAGCAAAATTCCACCAACAAACATAATGGAAAATACAAAATTCAAAAATAAAACCATATTGGATAGTTCCATTGTTAGAAAAAAATTTAAAGAAATGTTTTTGCCAAATTCCCATATATGGTTCCAAAATAACCAAAAATGGTTAAATCTTCCTATGGATAATAACCATTATAACTACCTTACAAAATTCATAAAATGATGTAGTGTTAATTATAACAATTATATTATCCAACAAATATTAGTAAATAATTAGTTCAATACACATACAAATGGAATGTAAAAACCCTTGGTACCATCTTCAAAGTGAGTTACTAACTAGGTCTCCTATAATTCCAACAACCAATTGTAAGGAAAATGAGAACCCATGCAAGGTATATCCACCATTTGCTCGAAATCTTAACAATTAATTGAATTGAAGTCAATTGTCATGTAGATACAAGCTGCATTCTGGACGTAAGACACAAAGCGGATAACCTTTATCTATGTATCTAATATTTTTATGAAAAAAAAGAACTCCAAATGGAATTACTTGTACATAATGTTATTTTCAATGTATTGGTATATATATATTTTAAAATTTTGAAATCAATCTAATGAATGAAAAATATCCAAAAACATTTTGCAAACATTGAAATTAGTGCTTTAAAACAATAAAAGGACTTGCAAATGGACTTGAATTTTTTTAATAATGACATATTTGTAGCAAATTTTTTATATGAACCATAATATAACAATGTGGCCTTTTAATCTTCTTTTGTTGCAAGACAACTTTCAAGGTGCTTCAAGCTTGGTACCATAACTACACCTTCACTTATTTCATAACAAATTTTGCATTTAATGATTTAATAATGAATGTTGTTTGAAATTTGTTCATTCATTAGTTTGAACATTTTTCACAAAGGGATTGTGTGTTGAAAACATGTTTGACACACAAATATATAGGATGATGCAAAGTTTTTATACATAGGTTTGTACTTCATCCATTAACACATTTATTTGCGTGTTAGACATGTTTTTAATGCATGATAATATCTGTGCAAAATTAAAAACATATGAATGAATGAACTTTGCACGATTTTCATGAAATTAAAATTTTGGATATTAAGTTTGTGATGGTTTCATTTTTTAAATATACATTCATTAGTATTATCTACATTTATTGTAGCCAAAGGTTTGAGCCTTTTCATTGGTTTTTTTTTTTTTTTTCTTTTTTCGCCCCTTGAAGTTTTTTTTTAAAATCAATCAACAATGAATGAACATGAAAAATGCATTTTTAGAGTGTTTGTATTTGTACAATTCCAAAGTTTTAAAAAAAATTCTCATTCTTAACACCACTTTCATTCGATGCAAGAAACCCCATAATTATTTAAAAATTGATAGACATAATGTTTTATGAACTCCCATTTTTTGTTTCCAAACTTGTAATTGGGTGTTGTGCACAACTAATAAGATTGACTAATAAGATTGTTGTTGTAGTGTTGTAGAACTATGTGACCTCATAAAGCTTGATTATTTGACCCATTTCTAGTAGTTGGACGGTGAAGCACATTCACTTAGAGTTGTTTTTCCTCATCTAACACAAAAAAATTCCCCTTCCTTACTCTTCCAATTTTTTTCATTTTGCATTGCCATTGCAACAAGAAGGACAACAAAACAAAAACAACAAAAATCACATATGAAACAAAAACAACAAAGATCACATATGAAGATGGTGATTCTTCCCATTTGTACAATTGCTTGCCTAGAGTAAAAAACCCAAGCCTCAGCCTACCATTGTGCACTATGATGTGGGGCCTAGCGAGTTTTTTAGCGGTGCCCATTGCACTATTTAACAATAAATGGTGATGATGGGGTAGGTAAGGGTTTTTAACAATAAGTGGTGATGGTTAAGTGATGTTGGTGAGGTAGTAGGGTTTCGATAAAGTTTGTGATTACATCCACCATGATGTGTTATTCATGCACCCTTTGCAAGGTGTGATGGAGATGATGCTTTACAAACTTGGCAAAGGCTTTATCAATTAGGTCTACGTAAAGACCTAACTAGTTTTTTTTCAAAAATGTAATACTTAGACACCTTCGTATGGAACAAAAAGAAATTCGTTTGATTCTTACATGGACCTTACAATTTTCATAAAGCTTGCCTACATTTTCCATGAGCTTTATGAAATTCATGAAGAAGGAGAATTGGTTTCTTTTTGCAATGAATTTTTTCATGTGTGTCGTTCGCAAACATTTTTAATTAATTAATTAATTAATTATTATAAATAAATAAATTAAAAAAAACCCAACAACCTATTTATTAGCCTACAACTAAAGAGGCTCATTCATTCCTAACCCATAAAAAGGTACAACAACTACTTCCTTTTCCATCATTTGTTGAAAAAAACAAAATGGAAGAATGGAACATGCCTGTTTTTTGTCCAAATATTTGATCCACCCACCCCCAAATCTATGGAACTTGGACCCACAAATCTTTGTTCCCATTTTTTGGCACTTTGTATCATACCCTATTCTTTTGAAAATCAATAATACATGTTTTCCTTTTTTTTTAAAAAAAATTTTGATATTGAAAAATCGGCAAATTTTTCTCAAAAATAGAAAAAAAAATTAGTCAAATAGTAATTTAAACTAGAGAAGAAAAAAAATTCCAAATTTTTTTGGTTAAATAAACTACAAAATTTGTGGCCTAAATTTATTTACAAAAAAAAACCAAAAAAAATAAAATAAAATCCTATTGTGGCCCAAATAGGGGGGTCCCTTCACCTTGGGTTAATAACTCTTTGGGTTTTTTAAAATTTTTTAACCATCACCAAAACTCATTCAGAGATTGATTCATCCATCTTTTCATCAGTCATTCATTCATTCATTTATTCGTTCGTTCGTTCTTTCATTCATCCATCTGATGGGCATACTACCTGAGTAGAAGAATGTGGAGGACCAGCGGTCCGTCCCTTCCCAACCGGTTTCTTGTCAGGCACAGCTGTCGTCTTTATACGCACCACGTGTATTTATACGCCGTATTTTGAGGGGGGGGGGAGGGAATTCCACGCTCAGAGAGGGTGGGTAGGTAGCCGCATACAAGGCGATCCAGTTGTGACAACGGGTCCACTTATGGCAACGGGTCCACTTGTGATTCGCCCGTACTAGATAAAAGTGGACCGGTGGAACTAAGCGCCTTACTAATAACAGGCTTGTTTTTATTATTTATTATTTATTATTTTAAATTATTATTTTTAAATTAAAAAATTAAATTAAAATTTTAGGTGGTATTATTTTATTTAAGAGCATCTGCCCTGATTAAAATTTTATTTTCCTTTTTTTAGCCTCATTTTTAATCACAAGTGTAAAAGAGAAAATAAATTATAAAAATGAATAAAGCTTTATGAAAAATGCCATAGTACCTACATAAAAGTCTTAAAATTTTTTTAATAAAAAGTATCAAAATTTTAAAAAAAAAACTTTATTTTACTTAATTAAAAATTTAAAAAATGACTTGATATATAAATAAATAAATAAATAAATAAATGTCTCGGTTACCCGCAGGTCCGACCGAAATTCATCGACCTGCGGAAATCCCGGGTCTGCTGTCAAAGAACGTTATTGGTGTGCTGTACCTAGGCTTGAAAACCGGGGCCGGGTGCACATGGCAAGGGCGTCTTGCCTTGTCTACCCGTTCAGTGGACCCGGCCCGTGATCTCCACAAGGCTTGTCGCGCGCGGCTAGGAAACGAAGACGAAGACGAAGCCCTGCGGAGAGACAGACGAGGCGCACCGCACACGGAGAAGGGCAAGGAAACGGAGCACGTCAGTGAGCAATAGAGCTTCGAGATCGCCTCCTCCATGGCTGCTTCTTCCGCTGTAGCTTTTGCAGGCGTCTCTGTATCCTTGGGATGTGAAAAAATGGAGTTCCGAGCTCTTACGAGCTCGTTCAGAGCCCCGGGAGTCGTCTGTTTGTCGAAGGCAACATCATGCCTGCAACGAGAAGTTGTTGCCGTGTCTGCTGCTGTGCATGGACGGAGAACGGCTGGCCAGATCTGTGCCAAGCGACCCGCATTGCACTCTTCGTTTCTTGCAAAGCCTGTGGCTGCTCGCGGGCTGCCGCCTTTTGCCCCGTTGGAGACCAACTTGAAGAACGTTTTAAGCCCCAAGAAAGGTGTCTTTGCATCCCCGGTTTGCATGGCCGCTGCCTACGACGCCGAGGGAGCGTCAGTTCCTGAGTAAGCAAAGTGCTGAAGAAATGCTTTTTATTCTTCTGTGACGGTATAACTAGTAGCCTTGCAGGCATTTTGTTTACTGTGTGGCAATGGCGGCTCAGGTTCTGTTTGTTAAATGAAGCATTTCTTTCTGTCTGACATATAATGATGTTGATGATGATGATGATGATGAGGATTAGAGCTTCGATGTGCAGGATTGTAAAAGATACTGGTGCGGCCACTGAATCTTTCGTTTCAAAGAACCCGGCGCTGGTAACTGGATTCTTCTTTTTCGCCTGGTACGTCCTGGCATCCCACCTCTTTGTAACATGCATTGTTTTTTCCTCTTCAATGACCGCTTCAGGTCGTCGGTATGATGAGTGTATGACACATCTCATGAAGGTTAGGTTTTCCTTATTACTTGACTACTCATTGAATCCTTCACTTATTCCCTTGAAGAAGACAGAGGTTGATTTTAGCTATGTCAATTGTATCATTCATCTTGCCACTGATGAAAGGAGGCCTGAATGTGAAACCCTCCAAATGCATCTCATACTCGACATAACCTCAACACCAGCAGAATGTCATACAGAAAAAGCCAGTAAGATCCTGGAACATTTGTGAATTGCACATTGGAGTTCATAGCTGATCTCCAACTACTTCAATCTCATGGATGGAGTAGTTGGAGATTGCCTCTCTCCACAAATAGTAAGAAGAGGAACTTCTGATTTTACATCAGTGGGAGAGGAGGAGTACACCAGTTTTGCTAACATTGTTGTCATGAACTGGCAGGTACTTTTTGAATGTGATATTCAACATCATGAACAAGAAGCTTTACAACTACTTTCCGTATCCTTAGTGAGTCCTTTGTTTCTTCTAACTTTGAATACTCTCTTGGTGGCCACTTTGGTGGTCATTTTTGGACAATGGTGGATTGTAGGTGTCTTATTTTCCCCTGCAATGAAAATGTGCTTATTTGTAGCATTGGATGCTGGCAAAGTTTGTGCAATCAGCAGAATTATGGATAGTGGATACTGTCAGGAAAGTAAGGGTTCAACGCTCTCTGAAAAATGGACTTATGATGCTGTCGACACCTAATAGATACACGATTGTTGAATCTCCAAGTTCATTACTGATGGGCTACTCGTCTGTCTCTGCAGTTTTGTTTCTGCCATACACTTGGGTGTTGGTGTTGCCTATTGTTCCATTTCTTGGCTCCTTGGGATGCCAAAGCGAGCGGTATGTGCAGCTTTTCCTTCTTGCATCTTTTGCCTCAACATTTTGATGTCTATGCAGAAGACCCTTCCAGTGCTCCTATCAGCACTTGTCATCCAGGCCAGGTCAAGCTGAATTGAAATGTAGCTGTTGCTGACTCTCTTCACTCTAGTCAAATGCATGTTTGTAGCTTTATGAATTTTGTGGTGTTCTGGATGTTCACTTGAGTCCATTAGGAAGAACCCTGACAGGTAAGAACCTTAGTTTTGCAAACTTTCTGTGTATCAAGATGGTTCATTGTTGCAATGCAGCCAATTGATGGAGAACTCTTCAAGCTGTTGATACCTGTGTCAATTTGCCATGCATTGGGTCATGTGATGACCAATGTCTCTTTTGCTGCAGTGGCTGTCTCCTTCACCCATACAATCAAAGGTTAGTTTGCTTAAGAGACTGTTGGAATTTGGAACAGCTGAGGATTTCAACTGTTTTTCTCTGACAGCTGCAGAGTGATATTGTGATCAAGTAGTTCCAGAGCATAACTTTCATTCTGTACAGACACTGTCATGGCATGATTTTGAATTTGTGTGCAAGTTTTGTTAGTAGTTAACTCCCTGCTTGCTTGTTTTCACAGCCCTGGAGCCCTTTTTCAATGCTGCAGCCTCACAATTCATTCTTGGTCAACAGATTCCAGTTACTCTTTGGTTATCTTTGGCACCTATTGTCCTTGGTAATTTCACTAGCTTTACTATTAATTCAGCAGCTCAGCTTTCTTTGTTCTGTCAGTTGTGCAGTCTGTTGTGTGCTCAAGAACTGTTGGAAATCTGCAGCTGAGACTTCACTATTTTCTCAAGGACTTCTGTTGGTGGATTTTTCTGGGTGCTGTGATTCCTTCAATGCTTTACTTTGTTATCAACAGGTGTCTCTATGGCATCACTGACTGAGCTCTCCTTCAACTGGAAGGGTTTCATAAGTGCTATGACCGCAAATGTTGCTTTCACATACAGGAATATCTATTCAAAGAAAGCCATGGTATGTCTCACTGTTATCTGAAAAGGCCTGCAGAACCTTTTGTTGCAAGATATTGCTCCATTCCAACTGCCAAGGATTCCTATGGCCTTGTGTATTACTTCTCAAGATGATAGTTGTTGCACTTTGGTCTGTCAAGACCTTTTTCCCTGCTTTTGCTTCGTTCTTGTTCTTGGTGTGGTGACAAACATGGTATTGCAAATGCTTGGAAACATGGAAGATTTTCTAACAATGTATAGGCCAACTAAGTTTATAGTCCCTGCTGTTTTGTAGACTGGGATGGACAGCACCAATGTGTATGCCTACATCTCCATCATCTCTCTGGCTTTGTGCATTCCTCCAGCAATTTTGGTAAGTCTTGGTTGTACTCCTTTTTGTATGATTACGAGATCTTGTGGATGTCTTGCATGTGGATGAAGGCCGTTGCTGTCTTTTAGCAATATGGTGCCAAATGCTTATATTGCTGTTATTGCAAACAGGACAGCAGCCATAATTAATTTTCCATCCTAATGGCTTTTAAGTGAGGTTGCCATGTGCACATTGATCTTCTTTTTCCAGGGCAATATAATGATATTCGGTCTTTCCTTGTACAGATTGAAGGCCCAAAACTGATGCAGTCTGGCTTTGCTGATGCAATTGCCAAAGTTGGCATTAGTAAGTTTGTGTCTGACCTCTTTTGGGTCGGCATGTTCTATCACCTCTACAACCAGGTATGGATCTTCCTATGCATCCTTGTTTCATACTTGAGCAGAAATGGTCATTTCAGGGCACAGAGGTGTAAAATGATGTAGTTTGTACTGGAAGGTGCTGCAAAATTTGGTGTTGCCAGTGCTAAGAGTTGTGTGAATTTTTTATGTCTTAGAAATCCTTCTACCAAGAATTTGATTGGTTGAATTATGTTTTTTCTAAATTTATAATAGCCATTTCATTTCTAAATCTGTATAAATATCCTTGAAAATCGGAAGAAAAACAAAGCAGCACTCCACATTAGTGCTTTGTTTTTTATTATCTTGTGGGGATTCAAACTGCAGCTTGCAAACAACACACTGGAGAGGGTGGCACCCCTCACCCATGCTGTCGGGAATGTCCTGAAGCGGGTGTTTGTCATTGGATTCTCAATTGTTGTGTTTGGTAAGTTGTTATTTCTCATATTCTTCTCTCGGATGAATGTGTCATGATTTTTTACAATGAGGAATTTAAGGTCAGCCCAGGAAGTTATGGGAGAGTAGTTGACTGCAAGGTCAGCTTCAGAATGTTTGTGCATTTGTTGTGTCATTGCTGCATGTAGCTGTGTTTCTACTTCATTGAGTGGAAAGTAGTGAGTGGCAGCCTTCTGTCTCATTGCTATAATGCCACAGATTTATGGAGGATGGTTTGTTCCATTCAGTAGTCAAGTATGAGGAAGTTCATAACCCCTTCCTGAATTAGACTTCTGAGATTGTTGCTCATATGTTGTCTGCAGGTAACAAGATTTCGACCCAAACTGGTATTGGAACTGCTGTAGCGATTGGTGGTGTGGCTCTCTACTCTTTCATCAAGGCAAAGTTGGAGGAAGAGAAAAGGGCAAAGGCAGCAACCAGCTAGTTGATCATCCTTGATGTCTGGTAATGAAAACAGGCATTTCTGATTGCATGCAGTCTTTTCCTCATCTTTCCTGAGCTCCATAAGAAAGTTCATTTTTTTGGTTATGTATCATGGATGAAAGATTAAGCCCAGTTTTGTCTGCTCTTGCTTGGGGGTGAGATATTTGGTCTGTCTAGATCTCTTTGTTATTCGTTGAGCATATGAAGGCTGCTTCACTCATTCTGGTAAAAGATGTCAGTCGAGGGATGATCTGTGTTTGTGTCCAACAGGAGGGCATCTCACTTGTAACATCTAGTCTTCAAAACAACACTCAGTTAGCTGTTTCTGATTTCTGTTTCTGTGGCATCATCTTACATGGAGGTTTGTCAACCCAGCCCTTGATCCCCCCCCAGTCTATGAAAAGAACAATCCTGTCTGCAGCATGTTGCATAGAAATTTTTGATCCATAGCTATACACTTCGAAGCTCATGAACCCAGCAATTGATCTAATTGTTGCAAGTGACCTTCACCTAAGATCTGTTTTGCAACAGTACTTGGTACTATTAAACCAGCTGGTTCATGCATGTTGCTTGTCATTCAAATGTCCACCACTCTCAAATTAGTACTACTCTTTCGCACCTCACACTCAAATTAGTGTACTCTTTCTCACATGACACAAATAGTCAATAGTAGCACACATTTGTTGAAGATGGAATCATTGTTATTTTTTTGGTCATTTGTTGGACAATACTGGGCTAGGTGTTGCTACCCAACATGCATGTGGGGTCTTTTTCCAAAGCACCAAATTACATGAGCATTCATTCATTCATTCATTCCTTGGAAATGTTGAATTGGACTTGTTCTAGCCCTGTGTGGATTGATATTTTAGGCATGGGATAATTAACATGTAAACATTTTGTTTTGAGGCTTGGTTGTATGGGTAGTGCCTCACTATTTTATTTTTCAAATACTGAGAACTTGCCATAATTTAAGGGCAAGAGCTACTACTCCCCTTTAGATTGGTGCATTTTGGGTGTGCAATCTTTCTCCTTTGTTTATCAAATGCATTGAAATTTTCATAGCTTGTTCTTTAAACCATGTTCGTCAACTCCAATAGTGCATTTTCTTTTATCTCTTAGTATGTGTGGAGATTCATGATATTCAAGTGTCATGAGATTTTCTCCTTGTAAGCACTAGGATTCATGTGAAACCTAATAATACTAGCATTCAATATAATGTTTTCCCCATTTGTGAATAAATTCAACAAAAGTCTGGTTGAGGCAAGACAAGGATCTCATCATGCCTAGAATGATTGGTTTAGGGTTTAGATTGATTAGTTCTAGACTAACAAGGAATCATCAATTTAGGGATTTCTATAAACACTAAATTGTCATGTTCTCACATACAAGATTATGATTGAGTTCAAATTGAGCAATGGAAGCATCCATTTTGTAGTCTTTAGAAAGAGCTTTCCAGTGTTGTGTTAGTTAGCCCCTTTTTTTTCTTTCTTCTGTGTGTCCATATTCTTGAGGTGGGTTGACATGTTGAGCACTTGGTTCTCTGCTGGATCAGATTGTTCATTTTTTAGTTCCTCCTCAATTCAAGAGGAACTATTGATAGTGTGTAGGTAGAATCCAAAGGTGGTGAGGTGAGTATATCACCACTTGGTGGTGTTTACTGTGTTGACAGACAGAAAACTGGCAATGTCCAGAGCTTTTGGGAGACCATGCAATTAAGGAGCATCTCGGTGTAGAGCCTGACTATCTCGAATGGTATAGCTTGGGCTATGAGGATGAGTCCTTCATAATCACTAGTGACAGATTGTGGAAAGTCATGGACAACCAAGATGCAGTTGATCATGTGCAGGTTTCAACCCTCCACAATGGTGGCTGACTGCCAAGGATTTGGCAGCTATTACCTTGAAGTGAGGCAGTTGGGATGAGATTTCTTAACTTGTTCTCTGTTTTGAACATCAAAATCGTCCCTCTGGATGTGTCATATCCCAAGTGAAGATTCCTTGATATGGTGACCTGAAGGACGTCAAATGAGAAAAGGACTAGGTCAACAAGGGTGCCAAGCAAGAAGACCCAATGGGTGAAAGGATTTGGATTGAAAGGGTGCATAGCCAAAAAGAAAGGTCTGGTAGCAAGTTTTGTGGCACTTTTAAGGTCTAAGACACGTAGTTTGCATTTGAAGTGTGCACAACACAAACCTAGGTTTCAGGGTGTCAATGACGTCCAAATGAAAAGTGTAGACCCTCTTTGGAAAGGGCGTGAAGTCTAGATGCTCATGAAGCCCTTGTAGGCTTGGTTTGAGCAAGAAACAATGAAGATGTGACCCTTTGAAGGTGTGGGTTGTGTAGTTTTCATTTGGAGTCCGCAAAAGGAAAAACATAGGAATGAGGGCCTAAATGAAGTCCAAATTGCAAGTTCAAACCCTCTTTGCAAAGCGCTTTAAGTCTAGATGCTCATGAAGTCTTGGCATGCTTGATTTGAACAAGCAACAAGGAAGATGTGACCCTTTTAAGGTCTGGGATGTCAGAATTCCTTCATTGTAATTTTTTGGAGCTTACATAGGCATTTTACAAACATCATCGAAAAACTAAAAATGACGAGCAAATATACATGGAGTTGAAGAATATGAAGTAGGAGGAGATTGAGAGGGTGGAGGTTTACTATGAGCGGATTTAGAAGTTGGTTCATGGTTTACAAGTACCAACCATAGACAATTTTTTGATTACTGTGATGAAAACATGTTTGTAATCATACCTCATAATTGTGATTGCAAGGATGAAATTGTCGACATTACAACAACATAAGGAGGCGGTAGTGTTGTGTGAAAAAGGCATGACTATTGCAAAAACAAGGAGTGCATTTTTAATACCACATAGTACCAAATAGGTAGCATTAGTGAAAACAAAGAATAATACAAGGAAGATTGATAAACATTGCACAAATTATGAGATGATGAATCACAATGTGGAGACATGAAGAAAAAAGAAAAAAGAAATCACGATGGCAACCACAGAGGTAGCATAACCAAGTCAAAAACCATACAAGACATCTTCATATGCATGCCACATTTGTAGTTTGAATGGACATAAAATGATAGATTGTCCAAAGTTTGTTGAGATGCAGAAGATGTTTCATGGGAAATATGTGGCTGTAACAAAGGTTCAACCTCTTATTGACACACAAACAATCATTTCAAATGCGAATGTGGTGGATGTTGATGTTACCACAAGAATTAAAATAACTGAAGAACATGTGTTCAAGGATAGAAAGCTAAGAAAAGCAAAAAATGTTGTTAACTAGGAGAAAAAAAAATGATTGAAGAAGTCAATGGTGGAAATAATTCAATAGATTCAAAATATAAAAACCCAAACAAAAGGGCCATCCACATCCATGGAAGGATGGAACACAACCTGGCCGGGTTTGCCAAATACCACTCTTATGGAAGCACAAAAATTTCAAGAAGTAATGAATTCACAAGAGAAATTGATCACAATATAAGAGATTTCAAACTTTAGGAAAACAATTTGTTAAATTTTCACCACATTTGGACTCTGATTTTAGTTTGGTAGCATTATGAAAAATAATTTTCTTATTATTTGGGTAGGTTCTAAAAACATGTTGCCAATTATTGTTAAATCCCTTTTGGGATGCTAGCCAATGATGCAACATTAGAAAATTGAAAAATATATCATTGACCTCAAATAGTCATTAGGCAACAATGATTCATTTTTTCGATGAATTTTTTTTCTTTTAAATTGCAAAATTTTCTTTTGGGTGGTGGTTGTTATAGGTCTCTCCACTAGCTTCATTATTTAATGGGTAGGGTGTTCTTTGCAAGGGGTATTAGCCCAAGCTGAAAATGGTGATGAACTTTTTTGGGAAGAGAAATTTCATGTAGCCAATGGGAAGGCCGACATGCATTCAAGGTGCCTTGCTTTTTTTTCCTTTTAAATTTTGGGGACAAGGGGGTGAAGAATTTTTTTCATTTTGCCTTGCTTCCCAATGTGTTCCCACTAGGTTACATTCAAGTTCTCAATGGGTCCCCAATATGTTCCCCAAGTTCCTAATGTGTTCCCCAACATGTTTTTCATATCACCTCACCTTTATCCCATATGTTTTGGCAAATGTTGTTTCCCTTTCACCTATATATGTGCACCAAAGGGTATGAACCTTATAAGTCAAAACAGAACCTTCTATTTTGGAGAGCCTCCAAAGTTTCAATTTTTTAATGATTAGTGAATCAAGGAATCACATCATCTAGTTAAGTCAAAATCTGTCTAGGGATACTGGCTGCTATTGCTACATTACGAAATTGGAATTTTAAAAAAAAAATTGTAAAAATAAAAATAAAAAACATAAAAAACACACTAGCCCCAAGTATACCCCTTAAAATGCACCTCCTAGAAAAGAGAAGGGTTAAGGTAGGCATAAATTGGACCCTCCTGTTCCACAAATACTAGGCATAAGGTCCCTCACACCCCTATGCCTTGAGAGTTTGGATTTGTTTTGGCTTACTGTAAGGTTTTGTCTCATGCTTTGAGTCAGCATTTCTTTTATTGGCAAGTTTTCGCCAAATTTCGACCTATGCAAAGGAATTTCCATGGAAAGAAATGACCAGAATTCACCAGATTTCAAAGAAGCTAAAAAATTCAAATCATTAGAATTTTATAATAACTTCTAGTAGGTAGCCACAAGACAACATAGAAACGGTTCTTTTTTTTTGTACTTTCATATCTAACATGTAGCCAAATTTGGTTAAATTATTTTCTGGATGATTGCCACTATGACCACATGACAAAATCCTTAAAGAAACCCTGCTTCAAGTTGAGTGAGGCTGCTGACACGTGAGGGATATTCCCAAGATGTGCTGAGCTGGGCAGGGTTGTAGCTTATTTTGAGATTGCCCCCACCCTAGGGCTCAAGCCTTAAGCCCGTACAAATATTCACATTATTTATAGGAGTCATGACAGGATGCTTGCGGCTTTTTTCATATCATATATTATGTTGTAACCAGTTGGAGCGAAATAAATTGAAAATTTATCTTCAAGGAAGGAAGTTAAGTTAGAGCAGAATGACGCACAAGCAAGTAAGCTCGCTCGCTTGCATGCAAGTTATAGGAGGAGAAGGCCTATTACAAGACCCTAAACCCTAGGAAGTTTCGAAGAACGTCTCAGGTCCCAACGCAACGCAATCGAAGACGTTTTAGTTAAATTTTTACATATAAATACACCTTTAAAACTTTTTATACTTACATATACAAGCACCTTTTAGTTGCATACATGATGACCAATGTGATGTGGACCTATGTCTTACACTTAGAGCCCTAAATTTGATAATGCATAATAGACATATATATAGAAACATATATGTATATAAGGATATATGAAGAATGTATATTTCAGATATTTTTAATTGTATATTAAATTGTAGGTTCTTACCTATCTAGGTTTTTACTTGTCGAGACCAGCAACCAACCCATCTATTAGGTATCTACCTAGCATGTTTTAGAATAGGCATCTACCTACCTATTACTTATTTAACATAAACTATTTTAATTAACCTAGGTAGATAGGTACCTAGGTAGAAAACGTAAGGAGGTATGTAGATAGCCTACATAGGTAGTTGACATGTAGCCTCAGTTAAAGCCCTTCAACTTCAAGGGGTCATATCTCCTTCATTTTTCCTTTGTTTTTAACTATTCAAAGTTTGTTGGATGCACCAAAACTTATTTGGTCTACACTTGCTTCTTGGACACCGTAATGATTTTTGGATTCCTTTGTAATTCAAAGACCTTTAAAACATTATTTGAATACACATTAAAATGCTTTGTGGGATCTAAAGTTTTAATGATTTTGTCCCATTTTTTCTGGCAACTTTAATTTTACAAGCTATTTAACCATGGAAGGATGGGCTTCACATATTACACAATACAAACATTCAAAGTGTATGTGTCATTTGAGATGAATCAATAAAAAAACATATTGCAAACAAAAAAAGGGTCTCAAAGCTATTTAAAATATAAAATTGACCACATGTATAAATCATAAAACATAACAAAATGATGATTAAGATTTAAAAGTTGAAATTTAAATTTTATTTATATAATACATTTCTACTTGCCACATGGCAAAATGGAATTGGTTTCCATGATAATTGCATGGAGGTTGCAAACCCTTGTAAATGTGGTAAGCGTATACCAATGGTCAATGGATGATCTTATATTATTCATGGAATATATATTTCATTTGGCAAAAGATTTGATGTCATTTTGATGTCATCATTTGTGATTAAAAGGTGCATTTGACTTGTCAAAGTGGAATCCAACATTAATTAGTAATAGTTGTCGATTCTAACTAAAATGAGTTGCAAGTTGAAATAAAAATTAACAATTTTGCTAGTGCATATAAGGCATCCACAAAACCCTAAAATAAAAATAAACAAATTCAAAGTACACATACTCCCAATCTAACATTGGTTCATCTCATTGAATGCATATATAATCATTTTAAACTTATAACATTTGACGAAAACAATCCCAAGTGAGAAAAAAGAAGTGCAACCACATATTTGTCGAATAGTCATTGTAAAATGTTTAATTTGGAATTTTGACCTAGTATACCAAATGCAATGGTTTTGTTGTAAGACAATATGTTGGTGAGTAGGTGAAAACTTATTATATTTTCTATCATTAAGTTTGACTTGGGGGTATTACCAACAACTTGTTAGTCAAGTTTGTTGTTGCGTTTCCAAAAGCAAGATAAAAATCTAATTTGGTAGAATTGTAAGGGACTTCAAATTGAATCTTTTGATAAAAAATAAAATTGGTTGAGAAATGAAAAATCCCCAGTGTAGAAAGTGAAACATTATTAATTATGGACAAGTTTCATAATTCCACATTTTTGGAGGATTTGATAAGCTGTGACGATTCAATGATCACAAAAATTTTAAGATAGATAAAAAACATAAATATGAAGTTGGTGAAAAAAGATTTGCTACATTTAAACTTGGGATGAGAAAGAAAAAAATGTTTCAACATGCATATATAATGGCACACACAATCAAAGAAAAATGACCTTTTTTGATCATTTTTGGACACCTTAATTTTTTTAACCTCTCCCACGCTCTAGTCCATGTAGCATATGAATATAGTAAAACTTGGGATCTAGATCTAGAAATTCTAATTCTAGATCTAGTTAATGGTTAATTTTCTTTGTTGGAACCTCTAGTCAAGTTCTAAACCTTGGTCCTTTTACCACGAGTGAATCCGTGATGAAGCAACAACAATAGTCAGTGAAAAAGGGGAACGGAAAAGGAGGTTGGAATCTTGTGAGAAGAAAGGAATAAAAGGAAATTGATAGTTGAAAGGAGGAGGAATAAGGGTTAGGGAACTAGAGCCTAGTAGATGAGGAGGATTGTAGGGTTAAAGCCTCGTGTAGCAGCAAACAAAGAAGAAAAAATTAAAGGAGAAAATTTCATTTAAGGTTAGTTTTAATTTCTTCAACCTTGATTTAGAGTTTTGGATTTGGTTAGGGCTTTCGTCTTGTCTTGAATTTGTGTTTTGGTGGAACCCTTGGGATTTTAATGAGATTGACTACTAGATTACAACCTTTGGGTATCAACTTGTCAAAAAAAACTTTGGACTATTTATAAACTTTTTAAAAAATGGTGTAGGTTCTCACGGAAGATGAAAAAGGAACAACAAAAATCCAACAACTCCACCTCCCTTCCCCAAGGGAAAAAAATGAACCCTCGCCAGTGTATGGGTGCATGTTCCAATGTTGTGCATGTAAGTGTTAATAGTCATATATACAATGTGTAAATCTTGTGTGTAAGTGTAAATCATTTATATTTACACATACAAACTTTTTCCATTACACTTATATTGTTATCATGTATTATTATTTTTTTACACTTAAATGAATGCAGTGTAGATATTTGTCAAATACATTTACATGATCTCATGTAAATATTTTGGGACATGTAAATGTATATATTATATATCCTTAGTGATCATACCTTCTTCCAAACCCATATAAATTAGTTGTGAATGCATCCCAAAGTTTTATTTATTTATTTATTTTTTGCAATGGGCCACTTTGATTGCCCTTCACAAAAAAATGATGATATTTTGAAACTCCCTAAACATATGCATTTTCTACCAATATGGGATTCTGGTGGTGTTATTCCAAGAAATATTTTGAATAAACATTTCACCCCACTTCATTGCTCGAGTAAAACTTTTATTCTTAACTTTGTTCATCACCATTTTTTACCTAAGCTTTTACAAGAGCTTAG
>Ga0116231_10005516_pt1 | contig 24858 bp, 20 predicted proteins | sample S1TSphgellanicum_2_FD_89695 | JGI IMG/M metagenome (GOLD analysis project Ga0116231, IMG submission 89695) | Host-associated microbial communities from peat moss isolated from Minnesota, USA - S1T2_Fd - Sphagnum magellanicum MG | ecosystem: Host-associated > Plants > Peat moss > Unclassified... | reverse complement strand
TGGCAGTCGCCGAGGACGTCCAGGTGACCAAGCTCGTCAGGTCATGGCTCGATCCGTCCGAGTAGACGCCGGTTGCCATGAACTGTTGCGTGAGCCCGGCTGCGACGGCGGCGGTGGTGGGCGTCACTTCGATCGATGCGAGCACGGCTGCGGTGACGCTCACCGTGGTCGCCGCGGACAATCCGCTGAGCGTTGCCGTGATCGTCGCCGAGCCGACGCCCACCAAGCTCGCAAGTCCCGCGGTGGACCCATTGCCGACCGATGCAACAGCCACGTTCGAAGAGGTCCACCGGGCCGATGCAGTGAGGTTCTGCGTCGAGTGATCCGTATACGTCGCCGTGACGGTGAGTTGCGAGACCGAGCCTGCGGGAAGATTGATGCCGGCGGGAGTCAGGTCGATCGCAACGAGTGCAGCGTCGGTCACCGTCACGCTCGTCGTTCCGGACACATCGGCGTAGGTCGCGGTGATGCTTGTTTGCCCTAAGTCGACGGCGGTGAGAAGTCCGGCCGTGGCTGCAGTGTTGCTGACCGACGCGACACTTGCATTGGCGGTACTCCACGTCACCATCGCGAGCAGTTCACGCCGCGTACCGTCACTATAAATCCCCGTCGCCACGAGTTGGCTGCTCGAGCCCTTGGGGAGAACCGCTGCGGCGGGACCGATCGAAATAGATGTCAATCGAGCACCGGAATCGCTAGAGCCGCAAGCGGCGAGCAATCCCATGAGTGCCGTCAGCGCCAGACCGTGAATGAGGGAGATGAGTTTCAGGAGTGCAGCATCCGGCAGCGGTGCGCCGCAGCGTCTTCTACACTGCGACGACAGTCCCTTATCGAGCTATGATGCGCGACGAAGTTCACAAAGGCCAGCCTCGAGCATGAACACATTTCCCCGACGAGAGTTTCTGCGCCGCTCAGCGGGCATGCTCGGCGCCGCGACCGCGGTCTCGTTGCTGCCGCATTGCATCCGACGCGCGCTCGCCATTCCGGCGACGGTCGAGACCGGCACGATCCAAGACGTCAAACATGTCGTCATCCTGATGCAGGAGAACCGCTCTTTCGATCACTATTTCGGCAGCTTGCGTGGTGTGCGCGGCTTCGGCGACCCCTTCCCGCTCGCGCTGCAGAGCGGTCAGTCGGTCTGGTATGAGTCCGACGGCACGACGACGATCCCGCCCTATCATCTGAACCCCGCCGTCAGCAGCGCATTGCTTGTGCCGGATTGCCCGCATAGTTTTGCCGATGCGCAAGCTGCATGGAACCAAGGTATCTACGGCGCATGGCCGCTGCACAAGACCGGATATTCGATGGGCTACTACCGGCGTGCCGACATTCCATTTCAATTTGCGCTCGCCGAAGCCTTCACGCTCTGCGACAGCTACCATTGCTCGGTGACGACCGGCACCGATCCGAATCGCATCGTGCTGTTTTCGGGTTCCAATCTCGATCCGTCGCTGCGGGCCCAAGGCGTCAATTGCAGCGCACAGAATGCGGAAGTGAACAATGGGCGTTGCTCCGTCACGGGAGGAATGCCGGCGCCCGGATACATCTACAATGACACCGCGTTCAGCTGGGCGACGCTGCCCGACATACTGCAAGCGGCCGGTATCAGCTGGCGCATCTACCAGGATCCGAACGACAATTGGGGCGGCTTGATGCACGGCGGTTTGGCATTCGAAAGTTTTCGACTGGCAACGGCGGCATCGGGTAGCGCGATCTACGCAAGCGGCATGACGCTCAATTCGCTCGACGACTTGACCAACGACGTGACGAATGGTTCGCTGCCGCAAGTTTCCTGGGTGCTGCCCTCGGCCGCGCAATCCGAACATCCGGGCGCCTCCAATCCCGATGCCGGCGCCTTTTTCATTTCGCAAGTTCTCGACGCGATCACCGCCAATCCGGCGGTGTGGAGCCAAACGGCATTCTTCGTTCTATTCGACGAGAACGATGGTCTGTTCGATCACGTACCGCCGCCCGCTGTACCGTCGTACACGGCCGAAGGCGTGCTCGCGGGCGGAGCCACGCTGTCGCTGGCGGGTGAATACTTCGACGGCTCGACGGGCGGTTTACTCGATGCGAGCGCGGTGACCGGCTCGTTGCGACCTTGGGGCATGGGGGCCCGGGTTCCGGCGTACGTCATCTCGCCGTGGAGCCGCGGAGGATGGGTGAATTCACAGGTCTTCGACCACACCTCGATCGGGATGTTTCTCGAAAAGTGTTTCCTTATCAATGTGGACAACATCAGCCCGTGGCGTCGAGCCGTGAGCGGCGATCTCACGTCGGCTTTCGATTTTGCGTCGCCCAATGATTCTGCATTACCGGTGCTGCCCGACATGAGCAACTACGCGGCCGCCGTGGCCGTGCAGGCCACGCTGCCGCTGCCGAGTCCCCCCGCGCAGCCGGAGGCATTGTTCCAGGAACGGGGCTTCAGATCCTCCCGCGCCCTGCCTTACGAGCTGTATACGACCGCCTCCATCGGCGGTGAGAACGTGTCGCTCACGTTCACGAACTCAGGCACCCAAGGCGCCGTTTTCCACGTTTATGACCAATTGAATTTGGGCCGGATCCCGCGTCGTTACACCGTCGAAGCGGGCAAGTCCCTCACCGACGCCTGGCCCGGTTTTGCCGATGCGGGCAACTACGACTTGATGGTCTACGCCCCCAATGGATTCGTGCGGCAATTCAGCGGCAACGCGCATAGATGGTCGGCACACGCGTTCCGTCCCGAGATTCTGGTCGCCTATGTCGCCAATGCGGGCGAGTTGTCATTGGCGATCCGTAACGGTGGTTCACAGGCCGGCGCGGTGACGGTGGGCGCCAACAATGCATTCATGGCCTTCGCCGTCCGGACGATCACGATTGCGCCCGCGACGATCGCCAACGTGCCCATCGCTTTGAAGAGCAGCGCCAACTGGTACGATCTTTCGGTCTCTGGAGCGAACTTCGGACGCCGTTTTGCCGGTCGCATGGAGACGGGTGCGGACGGCATCAGCGATCCGGCGATGGCGACGACTCTTGGCTAGCCCTTGTAGGTGCGCAAAAGATCCGCGACCGGAACACCGTTGAGCGTCAGCCCATCGATACGGGAGTCGACGATCGAAGCGTTTGAAAGATCGACGTCGGCGAATTGGGCGCCCGATAAATTGACGTCTCGAAACCGGCTCATTCGCAAATTGATATCCTGAAAACTTGCGTCTTTCAGATTCACGTCGGAGAACCTCGAGCCTGCGAGGTTGCAGTCTTCGACGACGAGCGGCTTGCGGATCCGCCGCAGCGTTTGGGCGGCCGGTGCTTGGAAGGCAAGGACGTAGCCATTGCAGTCCTTGACGCCGAATTCCCTTGACCCATGCACCATCTCTTGCAGAGGCCAGACAAGCTCGAGCTTGTCCTTGACCGCTTCGAAGTAGCGGCCTATGTCGGCGACCGAGATGTATATCGTCAAGGACCCGGAGCCGGCGCTCTGCCAGAGGTCCGACTCCGTGAAGATCAGCGAGCTGCCGTTGAGAGTCGCAGTCAGCGTGTCACCCGGGGAATCGCCGACCTCGAACCCCAGCGCATCCCGATAGAACGCGCGCGTGGCAGTCAAGCTCTTGCAATGCAGCAGCAAAGTCAAGGACATGCGGACAACTCCTGCGTAGGGCTATTTTGTCGTGGGCCCGAATGGAATCAGCATCGGGATCTTGCGGCGGTATCGCTGATACGCTTGCGCCTCGAGTTCGCTCGAAAGCCATGTTTCCTCGAGGCGGGCCTTGATCCAGATGCCGAGCGTGATCAAGAGCAAGCCCGCAAGACCCGGGATCGTTCCCTTCGCGGCGGCCGTTGCGATGACCGCCGTTAGAATTCCGGTATAGATTGGATGGCGGACGATTGCATACGGTCCGCTGTCGACGACGTAATGACTCTCTTTGACGGTCACCTGCCCCGTCCATAGCGCGCCCAAATGCACGCGCGCCCACCATGCAAAGGCGAACCCGCCGGCGATGACGAGCACGCAGCCCCACGCCTCGGTCCGGCTCACGAGCCAGAGGCGCAGCGGACCTTCGTAGCCGTGCGCGGGAACGCCCAGCACGATTGCACCGACAATGAGGAGTGTCCGATAGGCGATCTCGCGTCGGATTCCGATGCGCTTCACGACGGCGCTGCTCCATCCGGCGGCAAGCAACCATGAAGCGGCAAACGCAATCCACTCGATCATGATGACAAAGCCGGGTCGCAGCATCGCCTACCTCTCCTGTGCAGCTGTCGGTGTACAATCCGGCTCGGACGCGAGCGCGATCAGAGCCTCGAGGGTTTCTCGAGTATGCCGGACGCGCTCCACACCCACGGTCTCGGTAAGCCGGCGCTCGACACCATCAATCGCGGCTCGGGACAGCGCCGCGACCTCCTGTCCCCGATCCGTCAGACCCAAGCGCATGCGACGGCGATCGACCGTATCGATCGATCGCTGCACGTAGCCACGCAGCACGAGCGAATCCAGCAGCTGGCTCACGGCCTGTTTCGATACGCCCAGCTGCACACGCAAGGTGGCGGGCGAGATCTCGCCCGCGGCGATCGACGCAACGGTGTAGACCCCGTCGCGAGGCAAATCATCGAACCCCGACGCGGCCAGGGGCAGCCGCACGGCTTCTACGTAAGTGTTGCGCGCAGCTCTCATGAGGGCCGCCAGACTCCGTTTGCGTACTGCCAATGGCTTTCCCACCGACCGAGAGTAACAGTCACTGGGAATTAGTCAATATAATTGATGATCATTAAAATTGACCATAAATCATTGGCCATAACCCAGAGACGACAGCCAGGCGCGGCGGCGCCGGACCACGGCGTCTTCGCCGTTGCTCGCACGACCCACCACCAACATGCCTGCTGAGCGATGAGCGAGTACGCCGGGCATTCAAGTCCTCGGCCTCGATGCCGATCATAAGGGCCAGACGCGGGGTTTTGCCCTGGCCGGCCCGGCGCCAGCACTTAGCGCCGACTTTTCGATTTCTCCAATGCAGGAAGCAACAATTATGAAATCCGTGCTGTTGGTCGATGACGACAATGCGATCCTGCTTGGCTTAGGAATGCGCTTGAGGAACCTGGGATACACGGTGTACACGGCCAAGGATGCGATCAGCGCCGTGGCGACCGCCGTCAAGAGCAAACCCGATGTCGTCGTACTCGATATCTCCTTGCCGGCAGGCGATGGTTTCTTGGTTTCGAAGCGCCTGCAAAATCTCGCCGGATCGACCGCGACACCGGTGATCTTCATGACCGCGAGCGAGAATCCCCGGCTGCGCGAGCGTGCCAAGGAGTTGGGGGCGGCGTTTTTCACCAAACCCTTTAACGCCACCTTTCTCGCGGATGCGATCGAAACGGCGGACCGGACTTGGGTCATCGATATTGCGTCATAGCGACGTCGTGACCCAGCCCTTCGATCCAGAGCCCGCGGTACCTGGTCCGGCCGGTCTTCCCCCGTCGCTGGATGCCGGCGTCGTTCAGCAAATGTTCGGCGATGACCTCGAGCTGTTTCGCAACCTGCTCGAACGACTGGTGCGGAACTTTGCCGATCTTGCCTTGCCTCTGACCCGATTACCCGAGGACCCCGAATCGGTCGCTGTCTTGCGGGGGCGAGCCCACAAACTCAAGGGAAGCTCGGGCATGATAGGCGCGGCGAACGTCTCCCGCCTCGCCGGCGCATTGGAGGAGGCGCTCAACGAGAATCCGGCCGCGACTGGCGTGCGCGAGAGCGCCGCGCGCCTCGCCGCGGCCCTCACGACCTTGGGCCGGGAGGCTCGAGTTTATTTGCAGGATCTCGGGCCGCCGGTCGCGACCGCACCGCCTGCAGCCGAGCGGGGGGCAAGGATCGGTACGGAAGACCTCGCTGAACTGTGCCGGCTGCTCGACATGCACGACCTGTCCGCCATGGAAAAATTTGCGGCACTGTCCCCGTCCTTACGCCAAGGATTCGCGCCGGCGGCATTCGATCGGCTTGCCCGGTTCGTCGAGGAGTTGGAATTCGGTCGCGCTGCGCAGTTCCTGCGCAGTTTGGAGCAGTCCGGACGATAATCACGGTCCAGGCGTGTGCGAAATTCCCGATCACCGTGCGGAGAGTTGCGATCCTGAAAATGAGGCTGAACCCGCTGCTCGCGGTCGGCGGCTTGCTCGCGATCGCTGTCGCGCTCTGCGGACTGCAGGCGGCCCGCAGCGGTGTACTCGAGTCCCGGGTCGACGTCGGCAGCATTCCGGCCACGATCTTTCGGCCGGCGGACGGCGCGCTGCACCCCGTGGTCGTGATCGCGCATGGCTTTGCCGGATCGCAGCAACTGATGCGTTCCTTCGCCCTGGGATTTGCGCGCAACGGCTACATCGCCGTGACCTTCGACTTTCCGGGTCACGGCCGCAATCCCGCACCGCTCACCGGCAGCATCACCGAAGCGAGCGGAGCGACCCAGACTCTCCTCACCGCTCTCACCCGGGTCGCGGCTTTCGCGCGCGGCCTGGGTGATGGCCGGCTTGCCGTACTCGGACACTCGATGGCGTCCGATATCGTCGTACGCTACGCAGAAGGATCCCCCGGCGTGGCTGCGACGATCGCGGTCTCGATGTTCTCGCCGGTCGTCACGGCCACGGCACCCCGCAATCTGCTCGTGATCGTGGGCGCATGGGAGGGGCCGCTCAAGCGCGAGGCCCTGCGCGTGGCCGGACTCGTCACCGCGCCCGCGCCGGCCCACGCGTTCGTTACCTACGGCGACCCCGCGACCGGCACCGGTCGGCGCGTCGCCTTCAGCGCCCACGTCGAGCATGCGAGCGTGCTATTCAGTGAGCAGAGCCAGCGCGAGGCCCTCGCCTGGCTGGATGCGAGCTTTCGGATCGAACGCCGAGCGACGCCGCGGATCGATCCGCGCGGGCCTTGGATCATGCTGCTGTTCGCGGGCGTGGTCGCACTCGCCCGGCCGTGCGCAACGCTGCTCCCGCGGGTGTCCGCGCTGCCGCTCGGCGCGGGGCTCGGCTGGCGGCGTCTGTGGCTGCCGGTGGTACTGCCGATGCTTGCGACGCCCGTGCTGCTGCGCTTCGTGCCGACGCATTTCCTGCCCGTGCTGGTCGGCGATTATCTCGCCGTCCATTATGCAGTGTACGGTCTCCTCACCCTGATCGGCTGGAGCTGGGTACGCCGGCGCGCCGAAACCGCCGCGCCCACCGCGCCCCCCGCGCCCGCCGCGCCGGTTTCGCTGCCGGCGCTCGCCGGCGCCGCGCTGCTCGTGATCGGCTATGGCTTTGTCGCGATCGTCTGGCCGCTCGATACCTTCGTGACCTCGTTCGTGCCGGGGCCCGAGCGGCTGCTGCTGATCGGCGCGATGTTCGTCGGTACTTCGAGCTACTTTCTCAGTGACGAATGGGTGACGCGTGGCCTCGGTGCCGCGCGCGGCGCCTACCCGGTGTCCAAGCTGGCCTTGCTGATATCGCTCGCGATCGCGGTGAGCCTGGATCTCGAACATTTGTTCTTCCTGATCATCATCGTTCCGGTCATCGCGCTGTTCCTGCTCGTGTACGGCTCGTTCAGCGCCTGGGTCTATCGCAGCACGCGACACCCCTTGGTCGCGGCGCTCGCCAATGCCGTGGCGTTCGCCTGGGCCATCGGCGTGACGTTTCCATTGCTCGCGGGCTGAGGGTCTTTGCAAGCCGGGTTCGCGCGGGTTAGGGCTGCCGCTCAGTGCGCCTCAGCCCGATCGACCGCCCGTGGATTCTCCTTGAGCCAGCGCATCGAATCGTAGACTCGCGTGTGGCCGCTCGGATGATCGAAGAAGATGATTTCTTCGAGGCGCGTCGGTTCGAGCTTGCGGTAACTCGACAGGCGCATCGCCGCCATCGCGAAGCCGTAAGGCTCACGCGCCGTGTTGAGCCCAAAGATGTCCGCCTCCTGCTCGGCGGACCGCGTGATCGAATTCAGCAGCGGCGTTGCCAGGAACAGAAAGCTCGTGAACAGCGCGGCGACCAAGGGCAGAGCGGCGATGTCGGATAGATCGCGCAGCGCGAAGCGATCGCGCCATCGTGCGATCAGTCGAGTCGCGCTCCAATTTATGAACGCATAACCCAGCGCAAAGACGAGGCTGTCGTAAATGACCAGGCGCAGGACGTGGTGCAAGACGTAATGCCCCAATTCATGGCCCATGACCGCCTTGATTTCGGGGAGCGAGGTCTTGTCGAGCAAATTATCGTTGAGGCTCACGCGTGTCGTGCCGAGAAACCCGCTCACATTGGCGCTGACGCGGTTGCTCTGCTTCGAAGCGTCGAACCAATAAACATTTTCGGCAGGCACTCCATCGGCGCGCGCCATGCTGAGCACCGCGGATCTCACCGGTCCGTCGGCGAGGACCTTGTAATCGTTGAACAAGGGCGCGATCCAGACGGGAACCACGAGGCTGACCAGCAGCAGGAACACGACGGTGAAGCCGGTCAGCCAGATCCACCAGGAATTGATGAATTTCGCAATGAAGGCATAGGCCACGGCCAGGAATACGGAGCCGCCGATGACCCCGACCCCGAGACCGGTGAGCTGTTCGCCGAACCACGGGCCGAAGGTTTGGTTCGCAAGCCCGTAGGCATGCTCGCGGAAAAAGTCCGAGTAGATCGTCAAGGGCAGCATCAGCAGGAATCCCGCGACGATATAAGCGGCGGAATAAAGCAGATTGCGCAACCATCGGCGCCGCGTGAGGCGTTCGCACACATTGCGCAGCCGCGCGGACCGGCGCTTCGCGAGCAGCAGCCACGATACACCGAGCGAGTTCAGGAAGCCCCAGAGCTGCAGCCAATAGCCGCCCTCGAAATAGGCGTTGGAACGCGCCCGCTGCGCGGGCGAGAGCAGGTTCATGTACGCCTGCGTCGCCTTCTCGACGTCGAACTCCGGCGTCAGTGCGGCGTCCGGCGGAACGATGAGGCCGGGCGGGAACTCGTGCACGAGTGTCTCCGCGGCGCAAGCCAAGCCTGCGCAAGCCAACATGGCACCGACCAGCAGCAAAAACCACATCGCGCGGAGCATATGACAGCATAACAGCTCCGCCTTTGCCGCCCAATGAGGCCGGCTCCCGATGCGGGGCGGCGTCGCTAACGAATCACTGGCCGACCACCTGGCGCAGCGCCTCCGAACTCTTCTCGCCGTTCGTCCCATCGCCCATATAAACGGCGGTCAGCAGATGCACTCCGATGGGAAGTCCCTGCACCTGCAGGGCTATCGTGCCGCCCGCAAGGACTCCCTCAGCCCACAGCTTGCTGCCTTCCATCAACTTCACCTTGCCGGTCGGTGCCGCGGCCGAACTCCCCTTCACCTCTACCTTAACCTGCACGGTGTGGCTCGCCGCCACGGGATTTGCCGCGGACGTCAAGCTGACCTTCGGCTTCGCCGCCACAGCCGTGCCGGTCACGGCCAGAGTCGGCGTTCCGGTCGAAGTCTCCACGGACACCGACGCCGTTCTCGTTCCCGTCGCCGTCGGCTTGAACGTCAGCGTGATCGTGCACGATCCGGCCGCGGCCACGGAGCCGCCGCAGTTGTTCGCGACCGCATAATCGCCTGCGTCCGTCCCGGTCATCTTGATGGAGGTCACGCCCAGCGCCACCTTCCCCGTGTTGGCGAGCGTGATCGTCTGCGGCGCGCTTGCCGTTCCCACGGCCTGCGGCGCAAGCGTCAGCGACGTGGGAGCCAGCGAGGGCTTTGCAGCCGCCGCGGCGCCAACCCCGGTCAGCGTCAAGGTCTGCTTGCCTCCGATGGCGTTGTCGGTCACGGTCACCGTCGCCGTGAGCGTTCCAGTCGTCTTCGGCTTGAAGACCACCGAGACCGTGCAGCTTGCCCCGATCGCCAGCGTCGTGCCACAGGTCGTCGTCTCGGAATACGAGCTCGCACCCGTTCCGGAAAGCGCGATCGAGCTGATGCTCAGCACGCCCTGGCCCGTGTTGCTCAGGGTAGCCACCTGCGCAGCCGACGAGGCACCGACCGCCGTGCTCGCGAACGAGAAGCTGCCTGGCTTCAGTGTCGCCGATGTGGTGCCCGTGCCGCTCAGCTGGATCGTATTGACCCCGGCAATGGTATCGTCCGTGATCGTCAAGACGGCCGACCTCACCCCCGCCGCACTCGGCGTGAAGATGAACCCGATCTTGCAGCTTCGCCCCGCAGCCAACGCCACGCTGAAGTTGCAGCTCGTCGTGTTCGGATCGATGACGAAGTCCGACGTGTTGCCCGAGCTGAAGCCCACGTGCGTAAAGTCCAGCGCGCTATTGCCCGTGTTCGCAAGCTGTACCGTCTGCGCAGCGGATGATAAGCCGACGATACCGCTGCCGAAGTTCAGAGCGCCAACCGTACCCACCTTGCGCACTACCTGCGCGGTTCCCGTCGTCGCGGAGTTGCTGATGATGTAAACCTGGCCCTGCGAGTCGACCGCAACACCGGTCGGGGCACTCAACGAGGCTGCCGTTGCCGGGCCGCCGTCTCCGGTATACCCGGCAATGCCATCGCCCGCGATCGTCGTGATGATTCCGGTATCTGCGTCGACACGGCGCACGCGCTGGTTTCCCGTGTCGCTGAAATAGAGGTTGCCGGCGACATCGAAGGTCATCTGGCTCACGTTCAAACTAATCTCGGCCGAGTCCGCCTGGCCACCATCGCCTGAGAAACCACAGGTTCGTCCGCCGGCTACCGTCCGAAAGTCCTGTTCGGAGTTCACTGCATTGTCGAACGTCTGAAGGGCAATCGCGCAATACCCCGACGTAGCGTAGGAGTAGATATCGTCATCCGCGTCAACGGCGATGGCTCCCTGGTTCGGGGTTTGAAACGTGAACGGATCATAGAGACGGTAGTAATTGGGGGGATAAGGCAGAGGAATCAGTACCGCGGCGCCGCCGCCGACCGTACCCTCGACAAAGAATATCTGTCCGCCAGAGTCAACCGTCATCTCCCCCGGCTGAATGACCGATTCATTAGTGATAGGGCATGGTGCCGCATAAGTACAGGTGTCGCTTCCCAACCCACTCAGTTCATCAACGTAACCATAATCGTAGATCTCATAAAGCGCATTCTGTGTAGGCACGTCGAAAAAAATATCTCCGAAGGCATCCACGGCAACACCGACCGCCGCGAATGGCCCGAACCCGGTGTAAGGGGTTCGAACGACCCCGCTCGAATCGATATACCGGACTTGGCCGTTACCCGTGTCGGCCATGTACAAGTTGTCGCCGGCATCGATCGCCAGATTGAGGGCACCATTCAACAAGCCGGCGTTGTTGACGTAGGTGCCGGGAACGGTCGAGATGAGCGACGGGGTGAAGCTGATCGTCGGCGAGTATCCAAACCCGCCCAACCCCACGTTGAGCGGCTCGGCATCGACCGAGTTCGTGATCGCGAGCTTGCCGAGCCTGCGCCCCGGCCCTTGCGGCGTCGACCGCACCAGCAGGGTACAAGTCGCGTTCGCCGTATAAGAAAGGCCTGCCACGCAGCTTCCGCCCGGCTCCACCTTGAAGTCCGGCGTGCTCTCGATCGCGAGCAGCTGCGCCGGTGCCGAGAAGCGCAGGCTCAGCGTCTGCGTCTCGCCGATCTGCCCCTGGCTGACCGCGTCGAAGCGGCGGAAGTTCGCCGGCAGAGTTTGCGGCAATTTCGTCCCCTCCACGAGGCTTCGGGCCGCCAGTTGCTCCGGTGTCTCCGGCTCGAGTGTGACGATTCCGCGCGGGGCGCCCGAACGCACGTCGCTAGCGGGGACCGTGGCCTGGAGCGTCTGCGCCTTTGCGGCGGCACTGCCGAGTAACAAGACAAATAGAACGGCACTTATATGGGAAGACACGTTACGGACAGGTGGCGCAGAATGCATGAAAAGCTCCTCAGAGAATGTCGAACGATGCAGCGTTTTGGATAGTGTCGTGGCGCACGGATTCGTTACAGGCATGGATTCGTTACGGTCCCGCCGAGCGAAAAGAGCGGTTCGCTGCGCATGCGGCGGGCGGTGTGTGATTTCGATTGGCATCCATTCCAACTAGTCCTGCGTGGCGCGAGCGGGGCGGTGGCAACTATAAGCCCAGCGCTGCATTCCAATCCAGCACATATGTCGGATCGGTACTTGGCATGACATAACGCATGCGGAACGCTCGTCTACGCTGCGTTACGGCGTCAAGGACAGACGATCCCGAGCAACGATCTTTGGATTGCGGCAAGTTGCTTCGAACACGGTGCGGCGCTCTTGACGTTCGACGGCCACTTTCAGACAGTCGGTGGCCTGCGAGTCGGTAAGAAGCTCGACGATTTTTTGCCTTGAGTGCGGTCGCGGAAATACCGCCTTTTCGGCATCGACGAGACCGTAGCCGGTGAACGCGCCGTGACTGACAGCGACGGTCGATTGGATCCTCGAGACGTAGGTCCGGCCATCGTCCATCGTGACGCCGAATTGGGTACCGCGCGTCAGCGACGACGGTCCCAGCGCACTCAGTTGCAGACGCTCGTTGGACCGAACCGCGCTCTGCCCGCTACCCGAGCGCCGCCTGCGACTCTGGCAGGATCTGTCCGCCGTCGATGACGAGGCTCTGCCCCGTCACGTACGCGGCCTCGTCGCTGGCGAAGTACAGCGCCGCGTTCGCGACGTCGGCGACCGTGCCGAGGCGGCGCATCGGCACGGCCGCCTCCATGCCGCGAATGTACTCCTCGCCCATGCCGGCGAGACCTTCGGTCATGATGTTGCCGGGGAGGACGGCGTTGACGGTGATGCCGAACGGCGCCAATTCGATCGCCGCCGTGCGCATGAAGCCGAGCTGACCCGCCTTGCTCGCGCCATAGTGTGACCAGCCTGGGAACCCGGTCACTGGACCGGTGATCGAGGAGGTGAGGATGATGCGCCCCTTGCGCTGCGCCTGCATCGCGGGAAGACAGGCCGTCACGCTCAGGAAGGTGCCCTTGAGATTCGTGCCGAGGACCTGGTCGAAGTCCGCAGCCGTCATCTCGCCGAGCCTCCCTGCGGGAAAGATGCCGGCGTTGGCGCAGAGGATGTCGAGACTTCCGAACGCCGCGACCGCGGCAGCGGCCATCGCGGCCATCTCGTCGGGCCGGGTCACGTCGGCGGCGTATGGCTGCGCCCTGCCCCCGGCCGCGATGATCTGCGCCACGACCGCCGCGGCTTCGCTTAAGTTGCGCGAGACCACGAGCACGGCGCAGCCGGCCGCCGCGAAGCGCAGCGCGATGCCGCGGCCGATACCCTTGCTCGATCCCGTGACGATGACGCTGCGGCCGGACAAAGACTGAAACATGCGAACTCCCGTTTGTCACACATGAGCCAGGTGCCTCGGCTGGCGGCTTTGGCTACCCGCACTCGACGACGCGACGCCGCAGACGGGCATAGTAACCAAGCGGACGCGCAACGACGCGGGAATCGCCCAAGCGCGGCTCGCCGTCGACGCGGCCAGCGCTTTTATCCGCCGAGAGATAGCCGACCGGGGCGAGCGAGCGGGCCTGAAGCTGCTCGAGCGTGTCGCCGAGCGACCCGCCGCTTTACGCGAGAACTGTGGCGAGACGACCCTCGTACTGGCATCCGTCCAGCCACTGCTCGGCGAGGCGCACCGTGCCCTCGGTGTATTCGACGCCGAAACGACGCGCGAACGGAATCTCCGCGTGCGAGGCGAGCCAGGCCGAGAGCAGCACACGTCGCAGCACCAGGAAACTCGGAATCTCGGCAAGGTCCTCCGGTAGCAAGGGCGCGAATTGCCGGTAGCCGCGCAGCCACGCCGCGAGCAGCTCGGGGACCTGCGGTTCATGCTCGATGAAGCTCACAGCGGTCGCGAAATCGTACATGAACCAACCGAAGCCACAATCGTCGAAGTCGATGATGCGCAACTGCGTGCCGTCGGCGAGTAGATTGGCGAGACGCAGGTCGGCGTGGATCAGTCCGAATCGCTCGGGTCCACGGCCGTAGCGCGCGAGCCGCGCGCGGATCTCGGCGAGCGCCCGTCCGATCACGCTTGCGCCGTGATCCTCCAGGCCCGCGCTCGCCCGCCAATCGCCCCAACAGGCCTGCGGGCCGATCATCGCATCGAGATCCCAGCACTTGCGACGAAAGCCCGGCGGCGGTGCCCAAGCGCGGGCATGCCCGTGCAGGCGCGCCGTCAGGAAACCCAGTCGCTCGAACCAAGGCTCGGCGCCGCTGCCGGCATCCGGTTCGCGCCCGGGCAGATGTTCGAACACGACCGCATGGCGCGCCGGTCGCCCGGAGGGCGAGCGCAAGATCTGCACGAAGCTGCCGTCGGCCGCGGCGACCGGCGCGGCGGTCGCGATCACGCACGCCGAGCGTAGCGCCTCGATCCACGCGAGTTCGGAGCGGATCTGCGCGAACGAGGAATAGCCCACACGATGCAGGCGCAGCACCAGACGCCTGCCGCCGGACTCGTCGCTGAGCGCGTAAGTCGCGTTCTCGGACAGGTTCAGCAACTCGATCCGCGTCGTCGCGGGTAAATCCCAAGCCGCGAGACCGTCGGCTACCATGCGTTCGAGATCGCCGAGGATCTCTGCGGTGTATTCATAGTTCGTGCAGGCCGCGACCGCGGGGGGTGCCACGACGCTCATGCATCCGCCGGCAACGTGGCGAGCACCGCATCGAGAGCGGTGAGCAGCCGCTCGGCCTGCGCGATCGACAGACACAGCGGCGGGCGCAGCTTGAGCACATTGCCGCGTGCTCCGGCCGCTCCGATCAGCACCTGACGCTCGCGCAGCTCATTGATGACCCGGCTCGTGAACCGCGCGACGTCTTGGCCTGCGGGCGCCCGCAGCTCGACGCCTAGGTAGAGCCCGACCCCGCGGACCTCGGCGATCGCCGGGTGACGCGCGCCCAGCACCTCGAGGCCGCGCTTGAGATGCGCGCCGACGACGGCGGCATTGGCCACGAGGCCCTCTGCGGCGATCACCTCGAGCACGGCCTGGCCGACGGCGGCGGCGACCGGCGAACCGCCGAAGGTATTGAAATAGCCGACGTTCGCGCAGAACGCGTCGAGGACCTCCGGACGGGTCACGAGCGCCGCGAGGGGATAACCGTTGCCCATGGGCTTGCCCATCGTGACGATGTCCGGCGCGATGCCGTGCCGCGCGAAGCCCCAGAGCGCGGCGCCGGTGCGACCGAAGCCGGGTTGCACCTCGTCGGCGATCACGAGGCCGCCGGCACGCTGTGCAAGCTCGACCGCTGGCGCCAAGAATCCCGCCGGCTCGGCGAATACCCCGTCGCTCGAGAAGATGCTGTCGAACAGCAGCGCCGCGAAGCCATGGCCGTCGCGCTGCAGGGCGTCGATCCCAGCGGCGACGTCGGCCGCGAAACGCCGCGCGACTTCGGCGGCCGGCCGCGAGTCGTTTCGGCAGAGCGGCGCCGGTATGACCCGCACGTGCGGCGGCGGGCCGCCGCGCCGATACGAACTCGGGCTCACCTCGGTTGCGAGGGCGGTATTGCCATGGTAGGCGGCGGCGGTCACGATCACGCCGCGGGCAGAGGTGAAATTCGCGGCGAGCCGCAGCGCGAGATCGTTGCTCTCGCTGCCGGTGCAGGTGAACGTGACGTTCGTCAGCGGCGGCGGCAGCGTCGCCAGCAGGGCTTCGGCAAACGCGAGCGTGCCCTCGTGTAAATAGCGGTTATGGATGTTGAGCGCGGCGAGTTGCCGCGTCGCGGCCGCGACGATGTGCGGATGACAGTGCCCGACCGAGGGTACGTTGTTGTAGGCGTCGAGGTATGCGACGCCGTCGCGGTCGTACAACCAGCAGCCCTCGGCACGCACGAACTCGAGCGGCCGGTCATAGAACAGCACCGACGCCGCGCCAAAGGCGCGGGCGCGGCGTGCGAGCTCGAGCGCGAGCGGCCCGTCAAAGCTGGCACCCGCGCGCGGGTCGAAGGCATTGAGCGCGAGAATTTCCTTCATGAGAGGTCTCACGGATCAAAGCTGCGGCCGAGCGCAGCCGGTTGATTGAGGCGCAGCGTCTGCGGATCGCGGCAAATGATCACGAGCACGAGGATGGTTGCCGCGTACGGCAGCATCGACAAGAACTCGCTCGGAATGCCGATGCCGAGACCCTGTGCATACATTTGCAGTACCGTCACGAGACCGAACAGATACGCGCCCGCCAGCACGCGCCACGGCCGCCACGTGCCGAAGACGACCAGCGCCAGCGCAATCCAGCCGCGGCCCGCGGTCATCCCCTCCACCCACATCGGCGTCGCCGCCGTGGACAGATAGGCACCCGCGAGCCCACTCATGGCACCGCCGAACAGCACGGCCAGATAGCGGATGCGGGTCACCGGTTCGCCGAGCGCATGCGCGGTCGCGGGCGACTCACCGACGGCGCGCATTCGCAGCCCGAGGCGCGAGCGGCCGAGCATCCAGGCGATGCCGGCGCAAAGCGCCAGGGACGATAGCGGCCCGCGCAGCGGCAGGTCGCGCAGCGACGGCTGCTCGCCGAGCAACGGGAGCCGCAAGCCAAGCAAATGCGGCAGCGCCAATCCGGCATAACCGCGGCCGGCAAAGGCGCTCACGCCGACGCCGAACAAAGTCAGCGCCAGACCGGTCGCGACCTGGTTGGTCTGCAGGCTCAAGCTCAGGATCGCGAAGAGCAAAGCGAGCGCCGCGCCCGCGCCGGCAGCGGCAAGATAGGCGAGCGTCAGGCTGCCGCTCGAAAAGCCCACGGCGAAGCCGCTGAGCGCGCCCACGAGCATCATGCCCTCGACACCGAGGTTCAAGACGCCGGTGCGCTCGACGACCAATTCGCCGAGCGCCGCGTAGACCAAAGGCGTCGCCGCCGCCGCCGCGCTCGCGACGATCGCCATCACCGCCGTCGCGTTCACGTCCGCACCCGGCGCAATCGGTAATGAATGAACAGCTCCGCCGCGAGCAGAAAGAACAGCAACACCGACTGGAACAAGCCGCTGACCGAGGCGGGCAGCTGCAGCTCGATCTGCGCCGACTCGCCGCCGAGATAGAGCGCCGCGATGAGCAGCGCCGCGAACACGATGCCGATCGGGTGCAGTCGGCCGACGCAGGCGACGATGATTGCCGTGAAGCCATATCCCGGCGAAATCACCGGCTGCAGCATGCCGATCGGGCCCGCCACTTCGAGGATCCCGGCCAGGCCCGCCGCACCGCCGCCGATCAACATCGCCACCCAGATGGTGGCCTGAGTGCTGATGCCGGCGTAGCGCGCCGCAGCCGGTGCGAGCCCGCAGACGCGCATGCGAAAGCCCGCGGCGGTACGCGCGCCGAACCACCAGGCGAGCAGCGCGAATGCGAGTGCGAGCGCAAAGCCCCAGTTCGCCCGTGCGCCATCCACCAGCATCGGGACCATCGCATTGTCGGCGAATGCCTGCGATTGTGGAAAATTTTGTCCCGCCGGATCGCGCCAGGGTCCGCGCACGAGGTAGGCGAGGAACAATTGCGCGACGTAGACGAGCATGAGGCTCACGAAGATCTCGCTGGTGTTGAAACGCGTGCGCAGTAGCGCCGGTATCGCGGCCCAGAGCATCCCGCCGGCGATGCCGGCGACCAGCATCAGGGGCAGCGCCCACGCGCCGAGAGCGGCCGCGTGAAACAGCGCGACACCGCTGCCGGCGATCGCGCCGATCGTCAGCTGTCCCTCGGCGCCGATGTTCCAAACATTGGCGCGATAGCCGAGCGCGAGGCCCAATGCGCAAATCATCAAGGGCGTCGCCTTGAGCAGCAACTCGCCGACGCCGTAGAGCGAACTGAAAGGCTCGATGAAGAACACCGAGAACGCAGCCCACGGGTCCTTGCCGAGCAGGCTCGAGAGGCACACCCCCATTGCCAGCATCAGCGCCGCCGCAAGCGGCGAGGCGGCGAGGCGCATCGCGCGTGAGGGACGCGCACGCCGCTCGAGCCGCAGCGGCCACAGGCCGCGATCAAGCAACGCCGAGCGCACCGAAATCCCCGGTCATGGCGACCCCGATCGACTCCGCGGTCCAGTGGCTGCGCGGCAGCGCGGGCGACAAGCGCCCGCGCGCGAGCACCGCGATCCGGTCGCAGATCGCGAACAATTCCTCGAGTTCCTCGCACAGCACGAGGATCGCCACACCGGCGTCGCGCAGATCGATCAAGGCCTGGCGGATCTTGAGGGCCGCGCCGACATCCACGCCCCAAGTCGGCTGCGCGACGAGCAGCAGCCGCGGCGCGAAACCGATCTCGCGTCCGACGATGAATTTCTGCAGGTTGCCGCCGGACAGACTCGCGGCCGCCGCCCGCTCGCCCGGGGCCTTGACGGAGAAGCGTGCGATGATCCCGCGTGCGTAGCGGCGCGCCGCATCGCGCTGCACGAGCCCGCGCCGGACGAGCCCCTTGCCCGCCCCGGTGAGCACGCAGTTCTCGCCCAGATCCATCTCGGGGACGGTACCACGGCCGAGACGCTCCTCCGGCACGTAGCGCAAGCCGGCGCGCCGGCGCGCGGCCGCACCGAGCCGGCCCATGTCGCGCCCGCCGATTCGAATCGCGCGCGCGTCGGCCGAGAGCGTCTCGCCCGACAAGCCGGCGAGCAATTCCGCCTGGCCATTGCCCGAGACGCCGGCGATGCCGACGAGTTCGGCGCCGCGCACCTCGAGATCGATGTTCTGCAGATTCGTGCCGTAGGGATCCGCGCTCGGCAAGGACCAGTCCCGCAGCGCCAGACGCACCTCGCCCGCCGGCAGCGGCTGCAGACGGCATTCAGGCAGATCGGCGCCGATCATCAGGCGCGCGAGACTCGCGTCGCTCTCGGCTCGCGGCAGCGCCGTGCCGCTGACGCGGCCGTGCCTCATGACCGTGGCGACGTCGCAGAGCGCGCGAATCTCGCCGAGTTTATGGCTGATGTAGAGAATGCTGAGGCCCTCGGCGGCGAGCCGTCGCAGCGTCTCGAACAGCGCGAGCACCGCCTGCGGCGTCAATACGGAAGTCGGCTCGTCGAGGATCAAGAGGCGAGGGTCTTGCAACAGGCAGCGCACGATCTCCACGCGCTGGCACTCGCCGACCGAGAGCGCATGGACCCGGCGCTGCGCGTCGATCGGCACGCCATAGCGCGCGCCGACCGCGGCGATGCGTGCAACGAGTTCGCGGCCGGGCGGCGGCTCACCGAGTGCCAGCGCAATGTTCTCGGCGACCGTCAAGGTATCGAACAGGGCAAAGTGCTGAAAGACCATGCCGATCCCGAGCCGCCGCGCTTGCGCCGGACTGCGAATCGACACAGGTTCGCCCTGCCATTCGATCCGTCCGGCGTCCGGCGTGACGACGCCGGCGACGATCTTCATCAAGGTGCTCTTGCCCGCGCCGTTTTCACCCAGCAGCGCGTGGATCTGCCCGACCGCCACGTCGAGGTCGACCGAGTCATTGGCGATCGTCTCGCCGTAGCGCTTCGTGATCCCGCGCAGCGCGAGGCGGGGCGGCCCGGCCGCGATCATGGGGCCGCGTTCGGAAGCAGCGCGAGTCGGCGTTCGCGGCATGGCATCGTGAACATTGCAACCGGTGGTGATTCTTACAGTACACACGCCTGGGAGGCCTGTAAACAGCCTCATATAACGGGCGGTCCTCGCGCCAGCAGCAATAGTTATTAGACGACCCGACGAGATCCGAGCGAATCTTCGGAGCAGGACAAGACATTGCATGCTCCTCGCCGTGAGGTGCGCGCGCGAGTTTGTGAAACCTAGGAGATCCTGATGACCCGCAAGAAAATCGTTAACGAAGTCAGCTCGACGATCTACAGTCTGCCCTGGTTCGTGGCTCGCGACGAAGGTTTCTTCGCCGCGGAAAACCTCGATGTAGAGTTCATCAAGGCGCGCGGCGGCACGCCGAAGAACGGCCTGTCCGACACGTCCCTCGTGAATCCGATCGTGGGTCACGCGCCGTTCGAGCAGGGCGAGGTAAAGCTGTTTCGCGCATGCGAGGAAGGCAATGTGCGACGCGCCTGGGATCTCGGCCAAAAAACTGTCGCTGGCTGCGATGTTCACATCACGAGCCTGCAACCGAGCCGACCGCTGCATGCCCTGGTCGCCGCCCCTGGCTCGAAGATCGACCATCCGGCGCAACTGATCGGGAAGGGAGTCGGGGTGAATTTCTACGCAGGGTCACACTTTGCGGCAATCCGTATCCTGGAGGGCTTCGTGGGTCGCGAGAACGTGAAGCTCCTGCACTTCGGCGGGCCGGCTGAGCGCCTCGCCGCGGTGCTACGCGGCGAAGTGGACGCCGCGATCATCATGGAGCCTTATGTCACGCTCGCAGAAAAGCTCGGCGCCAACATCCTGGCCGAGGGATTTTTCGTGGCAACCGATGTGGCCCGAGACGACTTCGATCCCGAGGACTTGAAGGCGCTCTACCGTGCGCTCGACCGCGCATCGGACTTCCTGAATGCGAGTCCTGCGAACAAGCGCAAATATCTGCCGTACCTGCTCGAAGACATCCCCAACGACTACCCCTGGGGCAAACCGGCGGTTGAAGACTTCCACCTCCCGCGCCTTCGTTTCGGCCATACCGAACCCTATTCTCGGGCGGAATTTGAGCGCAGCCGCCAGATTCTCGTGGACTATAACTTGCTGGCGCCGGATGCGAGCTTCGCGCGCGTGGTCGACAATCGCGTCGCGCAGTCTGTCGCTGCTGCTTGAGTCTGGCCAGGGGCACACGGCATGCATGTATGGACGATAAGTCGGCTCGGCGCTCGGACTCTTCTCGTTGGTCTGACGCTGCTCGCCTCTTCGGTACTGGTCTCGGCCGCCACCCCGGCGGCCGAGACTCCCGCGTTGCCGCACCTTGCCATCACGGTCTTTGCTCCGCCGTCCTACAGCGTGTGGTTCCCGACTTTGATCCAAAAGTTGGGGCTGGACGTGAAGCACGGATTCAGGCTTGACGTCACTCCGAAGCCCGGTCAGCTGGCATACACGGAGTTCGCCAGTGGGTCGGACAAGGTTTGCTATTGCGCAGCACCCGCCGCGGTGGCGCGTTTCGTCGAGCACGGCGCCGATATCACGCTCCTCTGGAACGTCTTCGACCTGCGCTACGACATCGCCACGGCGGATCCTTCGATACGGGCCCCGAAGGATCTCGAAGGGAGGAGCTTCTCGGCCGACACCAACACCGGCGGTTGGGCAATCACCGCGCTTCTGCTCAAAGAGCATGGGGTCGATCTGACGAAGATACGGATACATTCGGCTTCGAACGCTGCTCAGATCGCCGAGCTCTCCGTTGGGCGGGTTGATGCCGCCATGCTCGGTCCGGTGGATCTCGCGCAGCTTCAGATCCAGAGCCCGCAGAAGTTTCATTCGTTCACGATTTTCGACAACGTGGCTTGGCAGAAATCCGCGGCCACTCCCCACCCCGGCATCCCAAGCATCGCGATGGGCGTCTGGCGTGACTGGTTGGCCGCCCCAGCCAACCGTGATCTCGTGGAGCGACTCTATGCGGCAAACCAAGATGCTGTGGCATTTGCTCGAGCACATCCCGATGAGGCTGCGGACATCATCAGTCAGGCCGAGCACATTGATCGCAAGGTACTCGTGTTCGGACTCACCCACTACTTCGAAATCGTTGATCTGCGACCGATCAGCGAGTACCGCGAGGCCATCAAGGTGTTGACACAATCCCTGCTTCCAGATGCGAAGCTTCTCGACCGACCGATGACCGATGCTGAGCTTGCCGCTTACGTGTCCGATTTTGGCGCCGCACCCGGCGCTCGCCCTCCCAAAGGATCATGAATGTCGGTTGGCGGCCCTATTGCAACCGTCACCGGTCGCGGCTCGAGCACGGCGATCGATTCTGCCGTGCCCGCTCGTGCCGGCGCGACGATCAACATCGAGGGCATCGGCGTGCTACTAGGCTTGGCTGTGATCTGGCAGATCGCCTCACACTATTTTCCTCCGTTTCTCTTTCCGCCCTTGCGGACGATAGCGGCAACGCTCGTCAGCACTCTGCGCGACCCGGCGTCGCTTTCGACCATCGGCTTCACCTTCGTGCGTATCGTGATTTCGCTCGGCATGACCTTCATTCTGGGGAGCGCGCTTGGCATCGCAGCGGCCTTGCATTCACGCACCGCCCGGGCCCTCGAGCCGCTGATACAACTGAAGCAAGGCGTGCCCGGCGTCTGCTGGATCATTTTCTCCATCCTCTGGTTCAAGGGCATGGAAACCCGCATCGGTTTCATCGTCGCCATCGGTACGCTGCCAAGCTTTTATTACCAGGCCCATGATGCCGTGCGGGGCATCTCATTGGACCTGTGGCAGATGGTGCGTGCCTGGCGCCCGACCCGGTGGCAGATGCTGGTCAAGCTGATTCTGCCCGCGCTTCGGCCCGCGTTGCTGACCGCGTGGCGCATCAATCTGGGCGGTGGCACGCGCATGGTCATCATGGCCGAGCTTCTCGCGGGCGTGAGCGGTATCGGTTATCAGCTGCGGGCCGCGGAGGAACAATTTCGCATGGATGCTGCGATCGCTTGGACCGTGATTCTCGTCGCATTCGTGTTGATCAGTGACGCGATTTTGAAGTGGGTGGAGCGGCGCCTGCCGATCGGCGCGCTTGCCACCCAGCTCACGACATGACGCTGCTGGATCAAGATTCCAACTCGATTGCGTTCGTGGACGTGTCGAAGACCTTTCCGACTGCGCGCGGCGCGGTGACCGCGCTCGAACGCTTGAGCTTCTCGATCCGGCGCGGCGAGTACGCCTGCATTCTCGGCCAGTCTGGATGCGGAAAGTCGACCACAGCCAATTTGATCCTGGGACTGGAGCGTCCGACATCGGGTTTCATAACGGTGGCCGGTGCCGATCCGGCACGAGAATTCGCCCGACTGCGCGGGCGCCTGGGTTCGGTGTTTCAATCGGACCGTTTACTGCCGTGGCGAACGGCGATCGCAAACGTTCGCCTACCGCTCGAGATCCTGAAGATCCCGGAGTCCTCGCTCACCCGACGTGCGGCGCAGTGGCTGAAGCGCCTTGGATTGGAGGGATTCGAGGACAGTTACCCGCAGCAGCTTTCGGGCGGCATGCGCCAGCGGGTGGCACTCGCACGCGCGCTCGTGCCGGAGCCCGAGATCCTGGTTTTGGATGAGGCGTTTGCCCATCTGGATGAAGTCACCAGCGAACGCCTGCGCATCGACTTTCATCGGCTGAGCAAAGAGACAGGCAAGACGGTTGTGCACATTACGCACTCGATCGAAGAGGCGCTCATGCTCGGCGATCGCATCTTTGTCCTCGGTAAGCCGGGCAAGCTGCTCGCCGTGATTGATGACGTGGTCGGAAAAGACCGGGCTGAATTGCGGTCGGACATTCTCTCGCACCTGCAAGGAGCCGCGCGCCACGCTCGGAAGGAGCGTTCGAGCATCGATCGGCCGGGCGGTCGGGCCGCTATCGGTGAAGAGTGGGCCACTTGAACCTATCCGCCGACGCGAGTTTGGAGGCGAGCCGATTGCCGGGCGAACGCGCGCTCGCGCTGGTCGTGGCGAGCGCTTTTTTAATGGAGCAATTGGACTCCACCGTCCTCACCACGGCGCTTCCCGCCATGGCCGGGAGTTTTCAGGTCAACCCTTTGCACATGAGCATTGCGCTCACTGCCTACCTTGTGAGTCTCACTGCGTTCATTCCGGCGTCCGGAAGGCTTGCCGACTGGTTCGGCGGTCGCAGGGTATTTTGCATCGCCTTGACGCTGTTTACGGTGAGCTCCGTGCTTTGCAGTCATGCAGAAACGCTCTGGACTCTTGTCGCTGCGAGGTTCGTTCAGGGCGTCGGCGGCGCGATGATGGTGCCGGTCGGTCGGCTGGTGTTACTGCGGACTGTACCGAAGGCCCGCGTGGTTAGCGCCATGGCCTGGGTTCTGATGCCGACGATGGTAGCGCCGATCCTAGGCCCGCTGGTTGGGGGCTTCCTCGTCACCTATTTTTCCTGGCACTGGATCTTCTACATCAACATTCCGATCGGTATCGCCGGGGTCGCTGCTGCGCTTGCGCTGTTTCCCGATCAACGTCTGCAGCGGAGCGAGCGATTCGACATGACGGGATTGCTGATATCGGCTCTCGCACTTTCCCTCTTCGTGATCGGACTCGAGTGCCTGAACTGGGGCGTGTTCGATCGGATCTACGCTCTCGTGCTGCTCGGCGGTTCGGTGGCATGCGGCTTTGTGTACGCCCGCCACGCGCGCCGCTCCCCACATCCCATCCTGGATTTCACCCTGACGCGAATCGCGACATTTGGGATCGCAATGTGGGGCGGCACCCTTTTCCGGATTGGGATCGGCGCGGTCCCCTTCCTGCTGCCGATGATGCTGCAGCTGGGATTTGGGCTGTCAGCCTTGCGCAGTGGTCTATTGACGTTCTCGAGCGGTGTGGCGGCGCTGGTGGTTAAAGCGACGACAGTGCAAATCCTGCGGCGAGTGGGCTATCGCAACGCCATGATCTGGAACAGCGTATTCGCAAGCCTGTTTCTCGCCCTTTGCGCATTCTTCCGGCCGGGCTGGCCCGTGGCGCTCCTGTACGGCGTATTGCTGCTCGGAGGCTTCGTGCGGTCGCTGCAATTCAACGCCCTCGGCACGATCGCCTTCGCCGACGTCCCGCAGAACCGCATGAGCGCGGCGACGAGTCTGCATAGCGTCGTACAACAAGTGTCGGGAACGGCGGGCATCTCGATATCGGCGGCGATCCTTGCCGGCGCCGTCCTGCTGCGCGGTCATTCACGACCAGAACTCTCCGACTTCTCGGTGTCATTTTTGAGCATCGCTGCGATATCCGCTTTTTCGGCGCCTTATTGCATGCGGCTTGCGCGGGATGCCGGTGCCGAACTCAGCGGACAGCGAACGTCATAGCAACCTGGGAATTCAAACAGACTAAAGAACATGATCATGATCAAGAATCAACAGCTCTCCTCGAGATTACGTTTGCTC
>Ga0116231_10005514_pt1 | contig 24867 bp, 18 predicted proteins | sample S1TSphgellanicum_2_FD_89695 | JGI IMG/M metagenome (GOLD analysis project Ga0116231, IMG submission 89695) | Host-associated microbial communities from peat moss isolated from Minnesota, USA - S1T2_Fd - Sphagnum magellanicum MG | ecosystem: Host-associated > Plants > Peat moss > Unclassified... | reverse complement strand
ATAAAATAAAATAAAATAAAATGATCTTTGTGTTTTATGCCAATTAGAAATAAACACCAACACCATCTACTTTTTTTTTTCCATTTTGTTTATGTTCCTTCTACCACAACCACATCAGAATCAACTTGAACAACGCATAAACAAAATAAAAAAAAAAAAAAAAAGAAAAAAAAAAAAAAAAAAAAAAAAAAAAAAAAAAAAAAAAAAAAAAAAAAAACAAAACCAACCCTGGCCTATTTTTTATTTTATTTTAAAAAAATACCTACAAACAAAAAACATTACAACTGTTTTTTTTTCTTTGTATTTTTGGGTCTCTCACTTATGCTAAGAAAACCCCAAAACTAACCACCACATGTCAGGACATAACACCAGAGGTCAGTAGTTAGAGTCAGGAGTCAGGACCTCAGGACATGAAAATGAAGCACTAAGGCCCACCCCAGTGAGGACAAGATCCTGATTAGCGAGGACAAAGTAACCTAAGGATGGATGATAAATTGACTATTTGGATGACATCCCCAACAATGGTATTGTAAAAGTTGGATAGAAGGAAACCACAGAAACAGATAGGAGGGAGGGGATCAGAAGAAGTGCAAGTAACCGAAGGATGGATGATAAATTGACTACTTGGATGACATCCCCAACAATGGTATTGTAAAAGTTGGATAGAAGGAAACCACAGAAACAGATAGGAGGGAAGGGATCAGAAGAAGTGCAAGTAACGTAAGGATGGATGATAATTGACTATTTGGATGACATCCCCAATAATGTTAGTGTAAAAGTTGGATAGAAGGTGTCATCCAACAATGGTATTGTAAAAGTTGGATAGAAGGAACGACAGAAATAGGTAAGGGGGTGGGAGGGGATCACATAAAGTGGGATATGGATTTCAAAAAAGATTCAATCAAAGGCTTCCCAAATCTGGCCAAATTATCCTTTGCAAAACCAACACACCACCAAGCTCAAGAAACAAAGAAGAAGAAGAAAAACAACAACAACTACTACTACTACCCGACCCAAAAAAATTCCCCAAAAAACACTAAAACCATTTCCAAACTCTCTGTTTTTTCATCAAACCCAAGCTATTAGCAAAAACATTTTGTCAAGAATTTTTGGTTGTTCATACACCTAGAAGTGATCAAGATCTCATTCAGTTCTGGTACTTGAGCTTCTCCTCCTCTTCCTTCAAGTGGGTGAAGAAACAGGGAGAGAATTGTGTGTGTTTCAGACAGACTGACAGACAGATAGATAGATAGACACAGAAGAGATAGAGTTGCCATGTTGCTCTCATCTTTGACTGGAGGCCAACTTATGCAGCAGCAGAGATTCAAGGCTTTTCAGGTGAGGATGTGTGATGGGTGCAACCGGACAGGAGGGATGAGAACATGGCAAGGGAGAGTGGGGTGGAGGTTCAAAGAAGCAGATCATCATGTGGAGTGTAGGGTTGTGAATGGAGGTGGTACCTTCAGTGAGAGCAATGAAGACAGGAAACAGAGTGACGGGATCTCTACTACTAACCTATCTTCTTCCAAGTGAGTTTGTTTTTTTCGGTCCCCCCCTTGGAGTTTTGATCCCAAGTTCTGATCTTAGCTTAAAAAGGATGATCAAAGAAAAGCTGGCTGTCTTTTTTCCTCCGTGAAAGCTTTAATTTGGGAAAAACTGGAAGCAGACAGCTGAAAAAACAGCAGTGCACTCACACTGCCATATGAGAAAGGCAAAAAAAGGAGTTTAGACTGATAATGGAATATGGGTGTGGGAGAATATGCCAGGACAGAGATTGACACAGATGCATTTTGTATAATAGAAGGGCGTGAAACAGTGCTGGATTTTGCCCAAATGCAGCTTCAGGAGATTCGGGATAATATCACCAGACGAAGAAACAAAATTTTCCTCCTGATGGAAGAGGTTTACCAAATTCCCTGCTGAAAATGGTAGATGTCCTTTGTTATCAAGGGCTTGAATGCAGCAGGTGGGCGATGTGGTTTTGAAAACACCCATTTTGATGGACAGGTGTTTCCCTTCAAGCTTGAGCAGCGATTCTTCAAGAGGGTCTGATAAGTGAAATTTTTCTTTGAGTTTTCTTGCAGGTACGAAGACTGCGAATCCAGCAGCGAATCAAGGGCCAAGAGCAAGGAGTGAATGTAACTGAGCAGGATGAAGCAATGCCTGAATACCCATCCTCCATACCTTTCCTTCCACCTTTGGTACGATTCCCTCCAACATAAATGTCTTCAGCATTTGCATGCCACTCACCTGACTCCCACTGCAGACATTGCTCACAATAGTAGGGTTGTTGAATTCTCTGTTGCTTTCATCAAAATGTTGTCAATCGTTAATTTCTCTCTGTGTTTGCAGACTACAGATTCACTGAAGCAATATTATGCAACCTGCTTTGCACTGGTGGGGGCAATCATCTTATTTGGAGGTTTAATTGCTCCTGTTGTGAGTAACTGGAGCTTCTTCCCATGCCCCTCATAATCTTGCAATATCTGTGATAAAATAAGTAGGGTTTACCACCACCAAGTCTTGCCCTCTGATGAAAGCCCAGAGCACCAAACCTTGTTCTGTTTCTAGGTTTTTAGGTTTTTTAGTTGTGAGTTGAGTGTGCTTGGCTTGGCTTGGTGAAACAGCTGGAGCTAAAACTCGGGATGGGAGGTACTTCATATGCAGATTTCATTCGAAGCATGCACTTGCCACTCCAACTAAGGTAATTTTTGTCCAAGTTTCCCACTACAATGCTTCAATGAAATAATGCTAGATCTGTAGCTCATCTCTGCTGTTTTGTTCTTTGCTCCCCAAGCATACAAGCGAGTACTAGTCAGAACTCTACTATCAATCATGCAGGATATGAAACTAGTGTCCAGCTTACAATGGGAAACTACCACGCCCTATAATCCTGGGGAAGGAAATCATCATTCTTCAGGCATACCTTCAGATGTCATTCATAGTGAGCAATAAGCATGTTGAGTGGGACCTAGAGGATAGAGTAGCTTTAGGTGCAGCACTACTACTTTCTGTGAGATCTACATGGCAAATCTAGTTACTGTGTACTGTGTGGGGGACGGGTTGAATATTGGGGGCAGTGAGGTGGATCCAATAGTGGCATCATTTTCCGGGGGTGCAGTGGGAGTCATATCTTCTCTTATGGTAGTGGAGATAAACAATGTGAAGCAGCAAGAGCGCAAACGTTGCCGTTATTGTCATGGAACTGGTATCCTTTCTGTCCACTATAGCCCTAATTGCAGATCCAGTTGCTTTGGAGGTTTCTTGTCCCTCAACTACGCAATTTAGTGAGCAGAAAGTGGTAGTTTCCCCATACCTTTGCAGTATTCTGACCTCTTCTAATCACAGGAGTTTTCTGTCTCTCTCATTCAATAGGTGTGTTTCTATCCTAAAACTCTTTGATTGAACTTCCTCTCAACTGTGTATTCACTGGAAATATAGGCTACTTAGCATGCGCACGATGTGCGGGTTCTGGAGCATTGATAGATGTTGAGCCAGTGGCTATAGTAGGGGACAATGATTCACCCCTTTCACCACCCAAAGCTCAACGGTGCCCTACCTGTTCAGGAGCTGCCAAGGTATCTATCTATATACACACCAACTTCGTGTTTTTCTGGTTGTGTTGTTCTACATAGCTTTGAAGTCAGCGCCTGCCCTCTGAAAGATTTGCCCAAGTTTAAGGTGATGATGAATTTCCTGGATATGGTGCAGGTGATGTGCCCAACTTGTTTGTGTACAGGGATGGCTCTGGCAAGTGAGCATGACCCTCGAATCGATCCCTTCCAGTGACATTGTCAATGAATGTGCATCTTGTCATGAAGGCATGACAAGATTCACACTCCAAATAACTGTTCTTTGGAACAACGATTGTGAGTAATGGTGTTTGGATTATTCATCGCTGTCAAGGGTTTCAGTGTTCATGTGAGTCTATACTGTACCATTTGGTTTCTTTAGAAATTGATTTGAGGTGTAGGATTTTTGCATGCAGAGAGACTGTAGCATGATGTTCTCAAGACTTGTATAGCCACATTTGTCTACCAGGAGTTGATGAACAGTTGTTCCAGACCATAGGCCAAAAGATGTGTTTCCATGGTGAGTGAACCATTTGTTAAATTTTCAAGTCTCAACAAATTGGGTGCTATGATATATGATTATTATATAATGAACTGAGCGTCAGGATGTTGCTATCCTGCTGCACAGGAAGAAGGCCTTTCAGTCACCCAAGCTTCAGCTGGCGGCTGCCATGTATACTATACAGGACTTTTACATGTGCATAAGTCTCTGGAAAAAGTCTTATGTTTGAAGCAAGGGTGTGATTGAGACTCAAAAGAGAAAATAATACCCTGTGAGGCTTGATAGGAAATTTCTTTTTGTTCCTGAAGCCTCGATTCAATGGATGAGCACAAAAGGCACAATTGGTTTTGGGGAATGTCTCAGTATCTGTAACATTACCAATGTGTGGTTCTGTAGCTCTGTGCAAATATACCTGAAGATCATAGCAGCAAATTGGGTGGAATTAGATCTGCACTAGTGATGAGATCTTAAGATGAAAGACAACTCTAACACCAAAGTGCTATTGGAAAAAGTGATGACACAGTGACGACAGTGTGCTCCTGTGTTTGAGCTAAACGAATGCACTTCGCATTCAGAATTTGATCAAAACTTAGTCCAATGATGTCAATAATGGGTTGACCTCATCTTGCCTGCATTCTATTGAAATAAAAATAACAATTCACATATTCATGAGGGCATTCAATTGGATACATAAACAAAAACCAAAGTCTATCTACAATTATATGTTGTCCATTGTGAAGTTTGTTATATCAAAATTCCCAACTTCTCAAACCTTCTGAATACTATATATGTGCTTTGGTTGCCAACTTCAGGACACCCATGAAAACAATAAATTTCATATCATCAGATCTGTTGAGAAATAAATCCATGAATTTCATATCATCGAATCTGGTGAGAACAAATCCATGAATTTCATATCATTGGATCTGGTGAGAACAAGTCCATGAATTTCATATCATTGGATTTGGTGGGAATCTAATGGAAAAATGTGTTGGGCAGGTTTACAATTCCCAATCAGGTCCCAAATTGGGGGATTTTATTAATACCTGTTTTGGTACATGCAATGCCAAGAAGGGTTGGTTCTTTCTTATTGTTTCATGGGGAAGAAAGCTTGAAGAGGGAAAGATTGCACAAACCCTTTGCAATCCTTGAAATGAATTTTGCCAAATGTTGTATCATCATCTACCCACAGCTCTCTGTAATTTACAGATAAATACAGAGTTTTGTGGACAATGGGTTTCATTTTCCAACCATTCAAATCCAAAATCTTGCCTTTCTGAATCCTGCCTGACATTTGCTCCCCACAAAACACCATTGAGTTTGCACTTTGAAACTCTTGTTCACATCGTGTTTTCAACCGCAACCACCACCTGCCTGAGCTCCTGTCAAAACCAAATTCTTCAACACATCGTAGTGGAAACATACCTGGAGGAAAGCCAAATTCCTCTAACAATAACAAGAATTTTGGAAGTGCTGCAGGCCCCTTGATCACATCCTGCTCTTGTATAATACCATTTGCAAGCTCTGATGTAGGAGGAGGAGGAGGAGGAGACCCTAAGTCGTCTGCCATTATTGTCTCATCTGGTCTTCCTGTACTACCTTGAAGAATACATTGAGGCTGAAGAAGCCACAATGATTTGCAACTTGAGTGACTGGAAAATTTTGCAATGTCTGTTGCTTGTGTTATATTGTGATTGTTGCACCAATTTGGGTGCAACAGGGAGATGCAATGGTGATCATTGCAACATCTTTTTTCTTTGTTACTTGCAACTGTATCCATGTGTGATCCCACTCTGCTTGTGCAAGGAAGGCAACAAATCAACCGACTTGACAACAAAGAAGCTTTGGTGCTGCACCCAAAACCATGTTTTGGTACCACCTCTCAGCACCAGTACCCATATACATTTGTCCCCACAAAAGTCACACTGTCACCAGATCTACAAGGACTCTAGATCTAGAACCAACAACAGCTTTTATGATCTCCAGTTTGCCTAAACCCTAATGGTGCAGGCACCCATCTGATCTTCTCTCAAGTGCTCCTGCTTGCACTTCCATGCATCCTTGAACAATAGCTTTGATGGAACAACTTAGTCTTAGTGCAGGTCTAGAATTCTTGGAAATTTTTTTTTCCATTTCCAGCTTGATGACATACTTACTTGTTTCCATGCATCCTTGGAGAATAGCTTGATGGATCAAAGTCTTGGTGCAGATCTAGAATTTCTTTGAATAACTTTTTTTCCCCTTTCCAGCTTAATGATGCACTTACTTGTTTCCATGCATCCTCCTACAATAGCTTGATGGATCAAAGTCTTGGTGCAGGTCTAGAATTCTTGTAATAAATTTTGTCCATTTCCAGCTTAATGATGCACTGTTTCCATGCATCCTTGCCTTCCTTGTACTCAGGTTTCTTGCTATATGGATTTTAAAATCTCAAGCAAGCTTATAGAAGGTGAGGAAAAAAATTGCTTGAAATACCAACGGTGCAATTCTGTATTGTAATTTGGTTGGTATTGTAGTGCAATTGCATTGTAATTTGGTGTATATGCTTCACTCAACATGTTTGTCAACACCTTTTTTGAATTTTTTGGTGGTGTGTTTTATGCCCTATTCTTCAGTTTCAAATTCTCTTTTGGACTTTCCATCTGAGAATAATTGTGTTGTCTTCATGGATTGATTCAAGTTGGTGGTATCGAATTTGATAGACACAAAGATCACTTTACTTCTTGTTCATCATTTGGTAGCTGCATCTGTGTTTTTGTTTCATAGCACCAGATCTTCCCAATTTTCTATCTTGCTGTCTTTCCATTCTTGGAAAATTTGGCAGAATTCAATTATTAGGAAATCCAGATGAAAACAACTTCGTTTTTTTCCCCCCCACTCGCCATCTTGAGAATTATTTAGCATCAAACATGTGTGACAGGTATGATAATCCAGATTAAGAGACCATAACAAACAACAAACAAAAGGTGCATTGCTCTTGAGTTCAACCCTTGCAAGCTTCAATATGTAATTTGGTATGATTTTTGAACATGGGTCATGGAAATATCAAGCTCATCTTGAAGTGGTTGGAGCTGATGATAAAAAGCCACTTTCTGATTTTCTTCCTCAGTAAATGGAGCCAGATTTGATGCAGATATGGGGAAAGACATGAAACAACAATGTTAACTTAGAGCTACAAGTTGAAATATACCAATGACTCAAGTCTTGTGATAGCAATAGAATATGTTGCAACTTGAAACCAGTGTGTTGGAAGGTCCTCGACTTTTAAGGATAAACTCTGGTTCTAGTTTTACCATTCAACACAGAGAATGCTTCCAGGTCCAGTTGGGTTTTTTGAAAATGTAAAAGACTTGGTTGGATGGTGTTTCCGTTTTATAACCAAACTCAGGGCCAGTTCCAAATCTGGTTTGGTTCTTTCAAAAGGTCAAAAGTGCCATCTGGTTTGGGTCTGGGTTCTCAATTGTGAGGTGTGGATCTAGATCCTTTTGTTTAAAGAAACTTTGCCCAATTCCTAGTTAACAATTTGAATAGGTTATGGTTAGTTCTTGGTTAGGTTGCAATTGGGTAAACTAGATTAATTTTGCCTTTGCAGAATCAAACATTGTGTGTCAAAAAAAGGGGATGATTTTATTGCCAGAAAGCGTTGCAATGTAAAACAATATGTAGATTGACACCTAAAGGCTAGGATGAGAGCCAACACTCAACGTTTGAAAAAATCTAGAGTTGAACAATACAATGGGAAGTGGCAACAATTCAATAGTAAAATGGTCTTGGATCTCGAACACCAACTTTTCCAAGGTCCAAGTCCGAACAACAAATCTTCAAGATTAGAGTTGAATCTACAGTCATCACATGCTTTTCAAAATCCAAAACCCATCAAAAATTCAAATTTGAGTAGGTCATCTTGGATGAGACCATCCTTCACTTAGCAAAATTTATTTGTCATGTTCATTTTTCTCTTTCATGTTATTTCTTCTATATCAATGTATTTGAACTTTGAACCATTCATTCCCTTTCTCTCACAAATTTCAAAAAACTAGAAAATTTAAGACTTTGACTAACCTTTGTATCCATTCAACAATAAATGATAACTTGATGCATTTTACTTTCAATCTTTCAATTTGTAATCTCTTGGCTTTCAAGTTTTGTGACAACACTTAGCACTAATGTGACAAACTCTACATTTCCTCAATTGTCTCATTATTTCTAGATGCTCAACTTCAATTAATATACAACTTAACAACAAAGAATCACAATCTTCCTTGTAACTACATGCCTTCACATCATAAAGTCCCATTGTTTTGCCAACAATGACCATAGCCCACCATTTAATGATATGGAAGATAAATATGGCTTTAAAGGACTAGGAACACAACCAACAAAGGTTGGTGCAATGGTAGAAACACAACAATCTAAGTCTATTAATTTGATGGTAATGCTAACCATTGCATGAACTTAGGGGTTTCAAGAACTTCAACATGATGAACATCCTCCATCTTTTTTTAAACTACAAAAATAAACACAAACAAGACCTTCTAATAACATAACAAAAGAAAACGCAAAGACAAAGCAAACAAAAATGACAAGCACAAAACAAAATAAACATAGAGAGAAAATATATTCTAGGTTTGAAGCACAATGGGCCTTTGTTGTGCTTGGTGAGCCAAAATGTGATGAACAAGGTGAGCAACAAAACATGGAAAGGTCACACACATAAAAAAACACATGTGGCAAACCCAAAATGAAAAAAACACACAATAAACAAAACACAATGGAACAAAAAGATGAAACACATGGTAATATTGATGGAGTTATTACATAGCCAACAAAATGTGATGTGACAAAGTTGTTAAAATAATGAACCGATGATGGTGGAATCATTGAACAAAAAAAATGAAGCTAAAAAACGATGATGACGAAGCCTTTGCATAATAAATACAACACATAATATCACAAACTTAGCATCTCACGATTTAGTAATGGAATTCATCAAAATTTATTCATTCATAATTTGTACGTTTCACACACTAATATTGTGCATTGAAAATACATTTGAAACACAAATTTATTGGAAGATGCAAAATTTGTGTGACATTCGTTCATTCATAAATTCATACTTCATTTGTCAACACATTTATCTATGTGTCAAACATGTTTTTAACACATGATATTTGTGCATAAAATGTACGAACCTATGAATGAACGAATTTCAAAAGATTTTTATGTGACGACATGTTAAATTTGTGATGAATAAATTGTTAAAAATTTGACTGAAAACACTTTTGAATTCACATTTACAAAAATAATAAATCAATTTAAACAAAAAGAGGTTTTTTGATTTATTCATAACACATTTTTAATTAATTGTTTTAAATTTTAAATTAATTATTTCTTAAATTATAATTATTTGATGAATACATTATTGAATAAACTTCAAGATCATGTTTTCATTTGTAACATTTGAATAAATTTTGAAAAACAAAATGTATGTTGAAATTTGAATTTCCTAAACAAATTTTCTTGGTCTTTATATGGGTTGTAATGGGGAGCTCATCATAACAACGAAAGACCTTGTTTTATGGAACTTGTTCACCAAAATCACATAAGTTTGCTTTGAGAACATTTCCATAATCAAAAGGACACATAAGTTTATTGCAACATAGGTTCAATACATAAAAGGCTTATCTCAAGGTTTAACACAAAAATAACAACATGAAATCACGAAAGGAAGAATGTGATTTGAAACTCCACTCACAACCCCTTATATACTTGCAAAGAAGAATAGATGAATTATCAACCCCATTCATCTACATTTACTATACATTCTCCTTCATCAACTATAATTCAATAATATTATGCTACATACACAAGTGGAAAAGCTTTCATTTGCAATCAATTGTTCACAACTAAAACTAACGATTGTGATTGTTATAGTTCCAAATGACAATTGCAAACAACATGTTTTAGTCACAAGTGATAATAGTTTTAATTGCAAACAATTGGTTGCAAACAATAGTTTCTCCACTAATGATATTATTTTTCCAAAATTATTATCCTTCCTATGAATAAGTCAACTCACACAATTCACTTTCGATTATGTTTAATCCACAATAATTAGCTAAAATATTCATGAGTCCAAATCTATGTCCCTAATCAAAGATTCTCAAAATAAGGTATATAAGTCAAGTTATTTATTTCCATGTTTACTCATCCATCTATCCCTATGCCACAATTTTTAACCCTAGGAACCCATCTTGGTGTTATAAAGCTACTTCCGAAATTTGGGGAGGGACCCTAGTTGAAGTTGGGGGATGTCATTTGTAACATTTAAAAAAAGATTTTACAACTTTGCCAACATCCCCATCTTTCATTGTCCTGCCTTGTTTATAGTATGAACATGTGAAGCAAAATTTGCATTTGAATGATCCACATGCATTTTCACCATAAACATAATATGAATTTAACAATGATGTTTAACCTATTAAGGACATGATTGAGTTACTAACATCATGTGATGCTCAAAGTATATTTGATTTACTATGATGATGCAATGATGTTGGATATGTAGCTCATATAATCAATCCTAAACATTTCATAGGAAAATTGTAATCAATAATGGGTTTTAGATTGTTGGGGTTTTAAGATTTTTGAGGAGGAATTTTTTTTTTCCATACCACAATGACAGAGAGTTCATCCAAAAAAATGATGTTGGGTTCATCCAAAAAGTGATGTTGGCGGCCTTTTTCATTAGTCATTGGAGATGCTCTTATACATTATAGAGGAAAGTAGCATTAATCAAAATCTACAGATGCTTTTGTTTCCCTTGAAATCATTTTGAAGGCCTCCTCCAACTCTCCCCCCCCTTTACAAAATCATTACAAAGTGCCCCTCCCTTTAAACCTCAATCAAGTACTTGTCGTCGGTAAGTAAGGCCAAGCAAGAGAGAATATGATTTTCCAATAACCGTAATGCACTGCCAAAACATGACAATGTATTTGGAGAGCACATTCTAAAGTGGAATTTGACATCCCCTACCCTCCCCCCAAATAAACCTAGAAGATTCCAGAAGATTTTGTTCTCAAAGTTTGAAAGCAGGTTCCCAAAGTTAAACAGGAGGTTCCCAATTTTGAACAAGTTCAAATCTTGAGTTTTCAGCTGAAATAGCTAGTGCAGAATTATTTATTTATTTATTTATTTATTTTCTCCACAACTTTGGTGATTACCTTAGTCCCTTGGTTGGCCAGTTCGACACTAATTATATTTATTTTCAGAAATGTTGAAATTTTCAGAAATTATTTCTTCCAATCCACAAAATAATATTGTGAAGGAAAATAGTGGATATTTAGGAATATTCCACTTGTTGAAACGAATGTTTCAAAAATTAATTAATTAATTAATGAAGTAGTCGACGGACATGTGTCGAAATGGCCAAGGTACTACGGTATTTATTGCCTAACCTTAGTCACTAGTATATTCACATTTTTAGCCACATTGCTATGAAACCCAATAGAGAAACCTGGCAATTTATTTATTTGTTTTCTAATTTTGGCAACTAGAAAACCAGAAATAAAATAAATTAGCCATATATTTTGAGCCACTTTGAAAAAGAATCTAGTCACACAAAAAAAAACCCTGACCTCTACTAGGTAGTACCATGGAAAAAACTAGAATCCCCAAAGTTAAACCGATTAACCAACGGATATTACCCCTGGCCCACCCCCCCCTTCCCCCATGTGTCTTATTAAACACAAGACAATCATGGAGAGGAACCTGTGGGTCCCGTTCCCATGTGACTTTCGATATACGTGGCTTCTTTTCCTTGGCCAAATGACTTTGGTTAATTGATATCAACCAATCGCCTGGCTGCAAATGACGTTATGGCCCATCATGGTGGCCATGGTGGGTCATGATGGGTTACCCCATCTAAATCACTAACTACTTTAGGTCATGACGCAATAGAACCAAATTTATTTTATTGTACCCACCAAGTTCTTTAAAAAATTGTAAAGCTTTGGTATTTTTAGTTTAGATGGCTACTATACATGTACCACCAAAATAATAATTAATTAATTAATAAAATAAAATAAAATAAAATAAAATTCTCACTTATATTAGGGCCACCAGCACCCACCAGTGCACCACAAAGGATGGATGATAAGTGGTCAGGAAGCAGTTTTCTGTTGGGTTCCAGATCCCTAGCTAACCATGGTGGTTAGCTTAGTTGCTATTTTTTTTTTTACTACCTATCTACTAACAACCCACAAGCAGGCTGTTAGTAGGTAGGTAGTAAAAACGGCCCTTGCCTATTGTATAAACCATTTACTTACCTAGTAATTACCTATTTTCCTTAGGTATCTTCCTATACATGGGACCTATCTTTTACAAAATTGGTTACCACGGTGAAACCAAATATTAACTCAGTTGAGGGTTATCCACAACTGAGTAATAACAAGCATCCAGTGGATGGTGCGATGGTGGGTGCTGGTTCATTGTGGCTGTATATTATTATATGGGGCTAAGGTTAAAATTTTGAGGTTGCACAAATATGTTAATAGTGCTTACAATTTCAATAAATTTGATTACAACATATTAAGATAAAGAAGTTCAAAACTGGGTGACACAACCCAAGTTGTAAAAGCTTGTGTTGATTACATTCATCAAAATTACACAAACATTTGGCAAAAGGTCCTTTACATTGAATAGCATTCATGCTACATAAATAAAAAAACGTTAAAGCAAATTTGTAACGTGTACATGGTCCCTTAAATTTGAGCCTTAGTGTTGTCAATCATTTTGTTAAAAAAGGATATGACTTTGAAAAACACGACCCAAAACAATTTCTTCAAAAACACAAATAGTAGGCATTATGAACATTCAAACAACTCTCAACTTTTAAGACATCAAGTTAAAAAAAACAGAAACAACTTGACATTTGTAAGTGATCCTAGATATTCAACATTTTTAACCATTCAATTACAATGTATGCATTTTGAAACTACATGCTTGAGACATCAAAAGACCCAAGGTCCCCATGGACTTGCATAAACATATATGCTATGAATGACCCACACAAAAGAGCCTTCCAAATCCGAAAAAAAATTAAGCACATAAAAATAATATGTGACTAACTTAACCCATAAAAAAAAGCTTTCTACATCTGAAAAAAAAGTAATGCAAATGCTAATGATGAAACATGAATGTATGTATCGAAGGCTAGTGATCCTCACTCTCAGAAGGGAACAATCTAGCAATAAACTTAAATGTTTTGGTCCAAATGTAACGACCTTGTGACAAATGATAGATCTCATTAGTTCTACTTGGTTATAGACTCCATCTATCAAATAACATAACATAGAGGATATCATTGCCAACACCATTTGGTTTTGAAGTTAATTTTTTGTACTTAAACTTTCTTATTACAATAGGTCTTTAGTTAGGCATGGATTTCTCGAGCAATTTGGTTTATTTTAACCCATAAAATAACCCTTGGTTTGACATCCTCAATTTTAATATTTTAGAAATTTGATACAATAATCAACATAAGCGCAAAAGGTGCACAATTCCCTTATGTTTTGATAATATAGTGTACACAATTTTGTAAAATTTTCTTTTTAATGTCAAGGGTTCTCCCTCTTGTAATTTCAACAATGCTTAACATTGTGCCTTTAGTTAAAGTTTTTTTAGGTGTTACCCTTTGTTTTTTTTCTTGGGGCAATTATTCCATCCTAGCCTTTGGTTGTTGTTGGTTGTTTCTTTTTTAACATTGGTGGGGATTTTATGGTAATCTAGTGGCAAGGATAGTCATTAGTTAGCACAAGGTTGAAAGTTTAATTCTCTAGTTTTTCAAGAGTGCATAACTTTGGTTTTGTGAATTGCTTCACATTATTAACAATAATGAAATGATGGAAAAGGTGATTTGATTGTGTAAAAAATTAAGTTCCAATTGAATGAAAATATTGAATGACATTGCATGCAACTTGAACATTGATCCTACCAAATTTAGAAGAGAAAAATGTTGTGTTCAATTCGATTCAATTTATAAATTTTAATTGAATTGAATCTAAGTGAATTTGGTTTAATTGAATCAAATTTAATTCAATTTAAATTGGTTGAAATTTTGAATTAAATCAAATTCAAACCAATTTTTTTTTTTTTTCAATCCAATTTTTTTCATAAATTGGTTGAATGAATTCAATTTTTTTTGAAAAGGCACATGTTAAAAAATAATTCGTATTCATGTAGGTGGGTTGGTGAAAAGAATGAAATATCTAGGATTGGAATCTCATAACTGTCAAGTTAGCAATTTCTAGTTTTCCAATAGTGCATAATTAACACCATATCTTATTCACAAGTACAACATTATGCCCAACATAAGATTATGTACAATTGATTTTATTTTTTTGGGGAATTTTGAGATTTCAAAAAGGTGGTTATAGACAAAAAGAAAAAAAGAAGCCTAATATGTTAGGATTTCAATTTTTTTTAATGAACCTATGGGTAAAAATGACTATATGGAAAAATTATTTATCACAAAAATTTCGTTACAAACTCACAATATTTAGTACTTGGAGTTGATTAGTAGTAGCGAACTTTTTTTTGAACATGTGGGTACACTTGCAAAACCTTTATAACAAATGTCTTTTTACAAAACAAAAAAAAAGTGCAAAAACAAAGTGCCACTTGCATGGTGATCAAAACACAAGAAACTTTTCCATAAAATCAATATTGGAAAGAACAAAAAATTCATTGTAAACTTCAAAACAATTGCAAATGCTTGAGAATGAAAGTCAAGAACAAAAACAAAACCAAAAACTTGAAAATATAAATTAAAAGCTTGAAATGATATAGCTCAAGAAAGTACTAGGAGCCTATATCATCAATGCATAAGTTGCAAAAGTGGAGCTAAATTATAACAAGACCATGCTATTCCTTTGTGAAAAGCTTATTCAAGTTAATGATCTAAGATCTATTTTGATACATGTTTATGTGTTTTGCATCACATATCATAGGCACCATTATAAACAAAAATTTCTAAAGTAAAAAATCTCTAGGAAATCACTTTCACAACAATATGCAAGTGATCAAAGAACCTATTTTTCAACTTTGATTTCATGAAAGATAAAGTTGATTTTTTTCTTCATCCTTCATGCTTTCTAAAACCCACCTGGTAGCAATGTATGCCAACTTGAAACATTTGGGGAAGGGCTACTTCAAAATTTGTGACATTGATAAAGTGTGTCATGACTTTGAAAAATGGTTCACTAAAAATGAAGGTTCCTTTGTTATAGCAATGTTTACTTTCATATTGCATTTGAAAATACTAGCTTGTAGTTCAAACGCCCCAAAGGATAAGATGGGAGGAAAAATGGGACCTCTTATTACAAGTGACTTTAGGAATAATAATGACTTTTGATCAAAAGAATGTGTTTGGTGAAGTCTTCTTCTACATCAAATTTAGGCCAATATGTGAGGTATACCACTTTTACAACCTTTGGCAAATTTGTAAGGAACATGATGACGAAGGTGGCCAAGGACATCATGCATGATGAACTTGGATGTGGCACTTCTAGGAGTGTTGTAAATAACTATATAAGGATAACAAGAAATGTGCACATGGAAAATGCTAAAGGTAGAAAAGAAAAGAAAAACCAAAAATGGATCATCCTCATTAGGGATTCTAGTTTTGAAAAAGAGAAGTGGCATACACATGTACAATGTAGAAGAAATTGGATAACATTGAAGGAATGAAGTCCAACTCGCACAATTAGGCAATGAATCAATGTGTTTGCACATGTTATACAAACTTTAATTATATAAGTTGTAAGTGGTGTGTGATTTGGAGTTTTTGGTTTGGTTGATTATGTGGCCTACATTATAGTGGTTTTGTTCAATTGTTTTGAAGTTGTTGAGAAAGGTGTGAATAGTTCAAAATAAGTGCCTAGGTGTAAAAAAAAACCCAAGGCAAATGTTTGGGTGAAAAGTTCAAGGGCAAAATGAATTTGTAGCTTTTTAACTTTGTAAAGTCTTGAAGGGCAAAAGTAGTTACAAATCATTAACTCTTGTATTAGAATATTGATTATCCTTGTCCTACATAACAACAAACTAAAACCATTAACAAAATTTCAAAGCAAAAATTAAATGAGTAAAATATAAATCATAAATTCAAAAATGACATGAGATAAAAATAGGGTGCACCTTTACAAGTTTTCTTCCCATCACCCACAATAATGTTAAAAGGCCTTTTCACATATAAGCCCAAGCATGCTTGTCATAAGATCATGGTAGTTTGCATGTATAATCATATTAGCACAACTCAAACACTAAACATTCTAGATCAAGGGTGTTGAAATCAATTGAAGAAGCTTTCAACTTTAAATTGATTTTTCACATTTGCATAACTCCAAATCCTTAAAATCCTTGAATGCATTGGAATGAAATGACATAGTAAGGTCATTGCATAATTCATGGATATGATATTGGCAAACTTGTATGGTTGTCACATAGGTAGATACAAATAAAATTCGGGGTCAACTTTACCAAGCTATAGATAGTTTCCAACAACACTAATAAATAAGCCAATGCCATCAACAAAAACACATCACACGACAAATCAAGATTAGTTTTTGCCATCATACTATTAGTCTTGTCTTTAAACATTTTGCTCATTGAATCTAATACTTGTACAGTACACATGTTTTGCCAAACTAACATTAAATCAAAATAGGGTCCCAAAAGGAATATGCATTCGTTCTAGGCTAGAAACATGATAAGAGTTTGCATAAGTGTTATTCTCGTGTTTACTATGCCCAAACATGGATTTGATTATTAAACCATCTTCTAACTGTTGTCATAATGTAAGCATGTAATTTTATTTCATCTCAAACATGACCTTTTTATAAAATAAAGACAAAATTATGACTACATGAGTATAAATATGATTATAAGTAATTATGACTATAAATACGATTAGTTGATTAATATATTAGTTCACCTAGTTTTATTTGATTAAAATTTAATTGCCACATGGTAATTCATAAATGGCTAATAAATATTTTGAGTGTATCCTATGCTACCATGTGGGACCAAAAATTAATTAAAATTTATATTTATATTTTAAAGATTAAATCTCAACCATTAAATATGTCATCCATGAATGTGATAAATATGACTATAGTGATAAAATGACATAGTTGCAAATGGTGATTATGACTATGGCCATGGATATGATTTGAAACATATATGACACGAATGTTTAAACTACATAATTATGTAATCATGCCCACTTGTATATGGTGGTTAAGACTACAAATGCAATCATTTTTTATTCTATGTGCCATGTTTTGGCATAATGTTTTTTCATGGACACAATGCTTATGAACATACCATTCCCCCTTAGCTTAAATGGTAAACATATCCTTAGTGATTTTTTCTTACTTGCATATTTTTCCAAATTGTTAGGTTCCAGTGCGAGCAATACATTCTTCCCCTTCACAAATGGGCAATAAGTATAATTCACATTATGGACATGTCCATTTTTGCCATGTAACATTACAACCCAAGCAAATTTGTACAACTAACTTTTTATCATTATATATATATTATTTATTTATTTATTTATTTATTTATTTATTTATATTTATATATATGGGAAAGACAATATGTAAGGCACACAAAAAGGTTGTTCATGATAAATGTTATTCCTCCTATTGCTTTTCCTAAGAGGTTCATTTGTAGTTGTTGAACCCCAAGCACCTTTTGAAAACCTAAGGATTTAAGGATTGTAAAATTGGAGGAACATCGGCTCACACAAGGAACTATAACAATGTCATATAAGGGAACTTCAAGGTCATGACAAATATCAAAACAAGTTTGTGAGTTGATTTTGGTTTTCCATTGTGTCTCATTGCTCATATAACCTAGCCCCAAACCAATATATCGACAATTAAAACACAAGGTAAGGTCAAAAGAAAATAAGAACAACCTAAGTTTGTCCAAAAAGAGAGGAACCAAAGAACGATGAACTATATAGTTTGGACTCCCCATGTAGCTTTCTCAAAGAATACAAAGCAAACATATATTTGCACTAGCTACCACTATATCTATGATCTCAATCTTGAGGTGCCGTAGCCATTCTTTCATTGTTTCCACCTTTGATAGCAAATTCACAAACCCACTCCTCAAAATCAAAACAACACTTTCCACTATCCCACTTCTTGACATTATCATTCTTGGATGCTATAGGGTGTTGAAACTTGCAACTAAGAGTGGACCACATCCTCATCAATGTTATACCTATAAGTGATGAGCTATAAATGTTAGAGAATCCAAGGATAATTGCTATTCAATTGTGTAGATGGTAGCCCTAAGTGACAATATGTAACCTTTACCCAAAATATTAAAGTGATGATAGGACCTTCCTTAAAGTATCTAGATGTAAATAACATGGCTAATGTATGAAAACATTTCTAGCAATGTTAAGCAATAGAGAAGGTAGTGGATGTAGCATTGTGCCTACTCTTGTTGGGAGAACAAAATAATTCTAGTTAAGACTTAATTACAAACCTTCCATTTCATTTAATGCTTTTGCTTAAGTAATTTTTCAGGAAAATTAGGCAATTTTTAGCCACCAAAAAAAGACCAAGTAGAATTGGAAGGCCTCACTTGATGGCTTGGTGGGTAAACCACAACACTCAAAGTGTGCAACCTCAAGGTTGATCATGAGACTTTGGGTTAAGTGCATTTGCAATTAGTAAATTAGGATTGAGCTTTTAGGGGGAAATGACAACTCCCATAGTGAGCAACCCTTTTCTATTGGTGAAATTTGGCCTGAAAATAGAAGATAGAGACACAAAAATTGAAAATGAATTGATTCTTGTTGATTTCAATCATCAATATTTTAAGAATAATGAAAATCACCAAATTTGTATATTTTTGTTCCAGTTAGCAGCCCAAAATTGTAAGAGTATGATTGAAAATCGTAAGTGGGATTTTTCATACTTTCATATTTGGTTCATAGCCAGATTTGCCTATGGATAATCACCACTTTGGCTACACCACAAAATTGATTTAAAAATCACTGGAGCCAACAAAGCATTTAATTCTGAAACTGAAGTTGGTGGTTAATATATATATTTTTCCTCAAAATTCAAAATTATGGGTGGGCAACAATAATTTGGGATTTTTAAAGAGGGAAAAAACATTAAACCTTTTGTTATTTTTCTTTTCCCCCCAAAAAAAACAAAAAATACTAGTCCAAAGCAAACTACTAGCAGAACAACCACCATTGAAAGGGCCTGACTGGTGTGTAATATCCCAAAGTGAAGGTATTAGGAACAACTTTCTACTGCCATTGGTTGGAGTAGCATAATAACCCATCTTAAAAAATAACAAAATCCTCTTTGTTGTGTTGAAATGTCCAAGTAGCAATTTTGGCTTGATGCTGGCTTTTTATTAATATATTCCATGTCCTCTTTGTACTGTAGGGCCCATTCCAACATAGAACACATGGAGCCCAGCATGGTGAGCCATGGTTCCATTAGGTGGTAATGGGTTCTTCCAAGGCATGTTCCAAAGCATAACCAATTTTCTCACTACCTATTCAAATTTCAGTTTTGTTCTCAATCATTGATTCACATTAAACCAAAGGTTGATATCTGACAAAGATTTGTAATGTATTTGGAGGATCATTTACTGAGTGTAAGAACCCATGGGCCATTTGGGAAGACATAATGCCCACACTTATGAGCATTTCATTTTCCAAAATGCCCCAAGTCAGTTTTTTTTACCCCCCAATGATACCACAAGTGTTTCATGAGAGAATTTTTGCCTGAGAAGTAGATCGGGGCAAATTGGTTACTCATTGGCCAAATGATGTGCTTAAAGGTAATGCTCAAATCAAAAAATAGGTTTGGAATGCACAATGAATTTTTAAGGTAGCCAAATTTGCCAAATAATAACTCCTTTTGTAAATGAGTGATCTTTTCTTGTTCTTTTGTAAATTCAATGGTCTTGGGACTTGTTGTACTGGATTGGAGGTTGTTGACCAACAAGTTGTACCTATATATCTATTTTTGTGACATGTTCCAAAGGTGGACACAAGAGGGGATATATCATTTGCATATCACACCAACCTTTCTTTAAAAAGATGACAACACTAAGAGCAATTGTAAGATGGATTCTTATAAATTTGACAAACAACAAAAGCATTAGGAATCAATGTTGAAATCAAAATCTGACTATCACAAAGTTGATGGGAACATCTTGATCACAAAATGGACAAAAAAGTTAGGGAATCTCTTTCTTAGCCTTTTACATTTGAGTGAAATTATTTCTGCAATTTAGCTATAAACATTCCTAAACAACACTTGATCATAGCCCATTTTGTGGACTAATTAAGCCTTTGCTTTCATATTGGGGTTTGTGAGCCAATTGTCTAACAAGAGCAACATTTGGTCAAGTTTTGAGTTCCATTTCCCTAAGATCCATGCCTTAGCCGTTAACCTTGGCCGAATATGATGATGATGATGAACATAGTTCTGAATGTAAATTGTTGATAGCCAATGTAGTGAGGCAAGCATGCACACAACCAAGAGCCCCTAGTTTATTTTCTTTGGGGGTTGGGCGGGGAACATTACAATTATTCCACTATTGGGATTATGCAAAGTTGAATATTTTTGTTGGTGGTGGGTCAATCAGTGAGGCCCATCACCAAAAAAGAAATTTAGCTTTGGATGCGAATCATATGGATGTATATCATTCTAAAGGTGCATTCACACTTAGTGTTAGGGACTCTAGTGTTGAATCCCCTAACACCATGCTAGTCATTTAGAACTTACACCTACTTACCATGAACATTTTATAGTTAACATTCATTTAACATTAAGCTATTGACCATTTAACATTGGGTGCCACCTAGGATGCCACCTAGATTTTCGTTTAACATTGACTTAACATCAAATGTGAATGCACCATAAGTTTCACAATTTGTTACTGCTAAAAAAAAACTCTATGTGAACAGAAGTGCAATTGTCCAATTTGTAGACATTTGAGAATAATGACATAAGTTACCCCCCAAAAAAAGAAAAAAACCCAAAATAATTGGCCATGAGACTGAAATATTTTTCCATTCCCTTCAAAAGTTTTTTTTTTTTGAGTTTTTTTCCCCCTATTACCTTAAACCCTAAATCTTAAACCCTACCTACCATTTGTGGATACTACTAGTTGGAAACTTGAAATTGTCAAACTTTTAAGGACCATTGAAACACCTACCTAAAAAATATACCTACCTATTAAGTCCTACAAACCAATGGAGCCCATTGGTTGCTTTTTCAAGTCTCAACCAATGGGAGTCCCGTAGTGATGAAACTCATGTCCCTTGTGAAACCAAGCACCTTCATTAAAGTCATCTTTTATAAAGCTACTCCTAAGTAGGTAGGTTGGCAAGTACCTACTTGTTTTTTCTATTTTCCTTATTTATTGATCTTTTGGTCCCCACTTGGGTTCAAACACTCACTAGCTAAGTAAATAAACCTTTGAAACCTAATAAGGACCCAAACACACACACACTCTCTCTTGCAAAGTTAAAATAGCTGACCTTATTATTTCACATTTAAGAACAAGTTTTAAAATGGTATTCTCTTGATTAAAAAATAATAATTCTTGCTGAAATTTGGTATGTAGGCTAGGACCTATCCTACTATGTTGTCCACAAACCCCAATTCTCAGAATGTGCAAAATGTAGCCTATATGAAAATCTATGGCCTACAACTAAATTATGTAAACTGGGTTCAACAATTTCCATTTTCCCCATGATTGCACAATTCATTGCACACCTCATTTTGCCAAACAAAAAAAAAACCCTATAATTGCAATCCTTCATGCACAAAAAGACCCTACAATTGCACACCCTATAAGTTACTTTAAGATTATTAAGCATTTCGCTTACAAGAACCCAAGTGTTGTTATCCAAGGTATATGAAACACAAGTGTGTGAAAGATAGGGTTTTTGTATGCAAGGAGAGAACAAGGGTGCCTGGCAATAAGGGACCTGGTGTGTGATGGTAATAGGGGAATTGCAATGATAGAGGTCCCTTTACACTTGGAAATTTAAGAAAATATATGCAAAACAACACAAAATCATATGCCCGATAAACCTTCTATTTGCCAATTATGGGAAATATTTTCATTATATATGAGTTATTTAATTTTAATTTTTGTGGGTTAGTGGGTTGTCTCCCTTTGTTGAAAATTGATGAAGAAATTCAATAAATATGGATGAAAACATGGATGGACATATTGAAAGATTTTCATCCAGTTTAAGGATCCATGCAACCCTATTATGCTAATAATCCATGCCAATTTCCAAAATTGCAAATGTAAAAAGATCTCCACCAAAATATCAGGAAAATACTAAATATCACTTCTGTGCTAAGACTGTACCTACCTTGTCTTTAAAATAGCAGGACAACAATACCCTAGTACCTTGGCCAATTCGACACTAATTATATTATTTTCAGAAATGTTGAAATTTTTATTTCTTCCAAATCAAAAAATATTGTGAAGGATAATAGTGAATATTTAGGTATATTCCATTTGTTGAAATGAATTTTTCAAAATTAATTAGTTATTCGACAGACATGTGTTGAGATGGCCAAGGTATTAAGGTAATAACTTGATAACTATAAAGAGTTGATTTCCCAACACTCTCACTTGTGTCTCTTTTTGTGACACAAACTAATTCATGAGGAAAAGAAAACACCCCCACAAGAGTCCATGTTTGGTTACTGAGGGTTAATTGGCGCCTACCTTAACACCTTCACCTCAGCCCCAAGGACAACAATAAAATTTTGGATGAGGCAATTGCCACAATGGTGTGAAAATGGGTTTGCTTCACTCTTGTGAAAGATTCTAGATCCAAAGTAAGAATTGATGGTTTAGGTTATAGGTATCAAGATCCACATCTGAAATTCAGACTAAAAACTAGAACTACCTAAGGACCATTACATGAGGAGTTGCCCACGTGGAAATGACAATGCGGTTCCACCTCTATGGAGAATGCATTGGAGTGATCTGACTCAAGATTGCCCCAAGGTTTAGATGTTTAGGTAGATGGAGGGTTCAGGGTTTAGGGTTGAGTTTAACTTCTTTTTTTTTTGGGTTGGCCTCTCCTAGCTTTCTCTAGGTTTTCTCCTCTAGGGATTTTGACCTTTCTTCCAATTCATTGTCTTGTTATTTCTATTGTGTTCTATCCCCATGCTTGGCAAGCCAATATTGCCTTCTTCATCTCTTTGAGAAGTCTACAAAATGTGACAAAACATGTCCCATTTGTTTCAAAACACGTACCTTCGTTCGTCTTGTCTTTATGTAACCTTTGGGATATTTTGTGTGATGGATAGGAAAACTAGTTCAAGGACTCAAAATAAAACAAGGGGTGTGTCACATTGTGGCCTTGCCATTTACATAAAAAAATATCTTAAGGGAAAAAAGAATTATGGAAACTCAAATGTTTCACCATGCAAAAAGATAATCTTCAAAAAGTCCTTTAAAAAAAACCAAAATCCTTAAAATATTACGACTCTATAACTAATCTCAAGTTTCAAAATAGACCTATTACCTAGGGGCCAAAATCCCTTAAGCTACTATATTCTATAATGAATCTAAACACAATATCCTTGCCTTGGTAGGCAAGGCCAATAGACATTTTTTTAATTGGAGCCCTAATTTCAAACCACACCTGAAATTGAATCCCTTTCACAATACCTTTGTCCTTATACTCCATAATCGCCATGTTTAGGGAAAGTAAAGGAAATTGTATCAAAAAGTTTTAACATTTTTTTTAAAAAATTCAAAACCTTATCCTAAAGGGTTCTCAAAAAATTTAATATATAAGATTCAAGATTGTAGCTAAAATTCAAGTTTACAAGAGCAATCCCTATAAACTTGCCTCTTGATATTACTTGTTAAAAAAAATTATTTTGTCAAGGGCCACATCCTAGATGCAAAGAGATGAAGAAGGTTTTTGGCCAAATTGTGACCAAAATTGAAGGAATTATTAGTGGTTTGCACTTATCAGAACATGGATGAACTACTATCAGCTGTTATAGAGATGGCGAAAATGTTGGGAGGGATAGGAGAAACACCATATGAACCTTAATAGGAGGAAAAGGAGGAGGAATTAGCACTAGGAGAAACCAATACTAACAAGTAGTTACATGTGCTCAATGAAACTTTGGTTAATTATTTTGGGTGAGGAATAGATGGTGATAAAAGATCTAGTCCAGGAATGACCGGCATCATCCAATGCCAATGTTGCAAGTTAGAAGAACATATCACATTTGCATGCCTTAAACTCATTGATTTAAGGCCAAGGTGTGCCAAATGTGGTGGGGAGCATAAAACATATAATTGCGGTCTTAAATGTTTTTTTTGTTTGGGCATGGGGCACATAAAAGATAGATGTTGGAAAAAAAATGGCAAAAGCCCATCCACTTGTGCAATTTTTTTTAAAATGTTAATCAATGACAAAAAAACTTTATTGACTAAATTAAATCAACTATTTGGAACAAATCACAATGTTTTACCTAGAGTTAAAATGTCAAAATGCAAGATGCATGTACAAGCATCCACATATAAAACAAAAGGATAAAAAGTATTTGAAGAAGAAAATAAAAAATCTTGACACCTTAGTGCAGATGGAAACATCAAATCTAAGACATTGTCACATTTTGTTAAAAGGAAGATCTCTTTAACACCCATGGAAACCATCCTCATTATTCCTAGGGAGTTGGAATATTT
>Ga0116231_10005513_pt1 | contig 24867 bp, 9 predicted proteins | sample S1TSphgellanicum_2_FD_89695 | JGI IMG/M metagenome (GOLD analysis project Ga0116231, IMG submission 89695) | Host-associated microbial communities from peat moss isolated from Minnesota, USA - S1T2_Fd - Sphagnum magellanicum MG | ecosystem: Host-associated > Plants > Peat moss > Unclassified... | reverse complement strand
GTTTTAGGAACAACTAAGGTTGCAAATGATTAGGGAGGAGGATTGGGTCATGTCTTGTTGGAATATCTATGTAGATGTAGACACACATGTACATGAGTTAGAATTTGTTACCTATGATAATGTGCAAACCACATTTATACAAAAAAAAAACGTGGTGATTTTCCATTCATTCAAAAAAGATATATTATAATTACAATAATTATAATATTATTAATTATATATTACAATAATTAAATTCAATATTGTAATTAATTAATTATAATCTATCCTAGGCTATGGTAGATAAGCTACCGAGCATAGGTTAAGTAAGTAGGTAGGATCCTATTTATTTTGTTGGGGAAAAGCCTTTTGATTAGCTCATCTCAAATGACACATGCACTATGTTTATAGTGCATACCATGAATGTAGTTCATTATTTCACCTACTTATATATTTACAAGTTTGAAGTTATAAACAAAGGATGGGGGATAAATTCTAATGAAAGGGAAACACTATAACATTATCACATCATGTCCCATATAAAAAAATATCATATATCCACACAAAAAAATATTTAATATTTTCCCTAACTATTTACTACCACCCTACTTACTACCTACTTCCTATCCTACTTACTAATATTACCTAAGCTACATATCTACTATCTACTACCTAACCTACATTCAATAAATTAATTACTTAACATACCTAATTTATTTTTATTATCATAAAAAAATCATATATACACATAATAAAATATTTGCAATTTAACCTATGTATTACTTACTACTACCTATCCTAGCTACTCATCACACATAATTAATTAATTAATCAATTAATATAAAAAAATAATGATATATTCACAAAATAAAATACCTTTTACTTAACTTACCTACTTACTTACTATTTATTAGTACCTATCCTACTTATTACATACTACCTAGCCTACTAATTAATTAATGACCTAACCTACCAACTACCTACCTAACTTACCTAGCCTAACTAGGTCTAACCTTCATAGCATAATGGCCTATTGGCTACACCTAATAAAATAGCCTATTACTACTTATAAATAACTTAAGCCAATTAACTAAGTATGCAAGTTAGGTTAAGCTACCAATGTACGTAGGCCTACAAGTTAGTTTAACATAACCTATTAAACTTACCTAACTTAGTTTACCAACTAAGTTATAATAGCCTTTTTTAGCAACCTATTAACTATTAAAAATCATATCATGGAAAACCCATGGCTGATTGCAAAAAAAGACCCATGGATGGGTACATTTTTTTTTAAAAAAATCCAATTGAAATAGTAAAGTTTGCCATGTGTGGTTTATGTTTCTTTGTACATGTGATAGAATATACTATTGCAATTGCAAAAAAATTCATTGTAATTATAAAAATAACTATGTTATCATCCATTGATGGATGCAATCAAAACTGGATGACATTATTCACTTTTCATCTACATTTTTAATGAAAATCATATTAGTTGTAAGTTGTAGTTGTATCTACAACTAAAATTTTGTTCAACCCTTCTTATAGTTGCATATGCATACGCAACTAGAAGTTGCAACTACATTGACACGTAGGACTAACACATTGCTAATCATAAAATAAGTTGGTTTGGACATGGACACTAGTCACATAGTAGTTGCAAAAATATGGTTAGAATGGACAACATTTCTTCTAATGGTTGTTTAAACACATTTGTCAAGTAAAATTTGTGAATTCATTCATTTGCATATATATATATTGCATATGAATTTGTTTGGATTTTCAAAATCCATGTAATAATATATGCCAAATTACCATACCCCTGTGTCAAAACCTATTCATTTAAGAAAAACCATATTTTATTGTGAAACATAATGGGAAATGTAAGGAACCTTATAATACATATAAGTATTCATTTAGGTTAGATTTTATGTTGGTCTAAATATAGGGTCCCAACAAGACTTATAAGCCCAAGTATGAATATGGGTATTTAAGAACCTACCAAATTGGTTTGATGTAAGCAAATAGCATTTTCATACTAATATTGCCCTTAGTATGAAATCAAAGAAACAGATATTTTGACTCCAACCCTCCCAAATAGGTACCAACTCCAATATTTTTTAGCAATTTATTAATGTTAATGCATTGGTCTTCCTCTTCCCCTTGGTATGAGTTTGACAATTTAGGATTTTCATTTTTATATTTTGTACTTTGCTTTAAAATGAAGGTTTTAGTAGTAAACGTCTAGATATGTGTGTCTAGAACTTGGTTTCTTTATTCTTTCTTATCATTATCACCATGCATATTTCAATAGTAGAAAGTTCAACATGTTGATGTTCGAAAATTTAATGCAAAGCCTAAAACATCACTTGAACTATTATTTAATGATACCTAAACCTTTGGATTCTTAGTGATTATTGCATATTGTGTGCATGGTGTGTGATCTTGAATAACAACTTGTTTTGAATCTTATAAAGATTTGCTATATTTCATGTGCACATATTTGAAAGTTGGCCAATTGTCTACTTGTGATGATACAAGACATGTTTGCAAATTTTTGAATGTTATTTTTACTAATGAATCACATTTGAAGATTTTTTTGGCTATTATTTCACATTTGAATTTTTTAATAGTGTTTTCATATTTGATTTTTTTTTGGTTATTACCTTGAATGGAAACGGTGACATCAAATGTTTTTAGGTAATTTGAAATTCCTATTGGTGATGAAAGGTTAAAACATCTCCATCACAAAGGACAAACTTCCCCTTTAACATTTTAATTTAACTTAATGATAAATATCATCTTATTCCCATTCATACATTTCTAAAAGTACAACTTCAAAATTGATGGAACATTTACTATACTACATTTGGGCCAATGATTAATGAAAAACCATAGTGAATCCAAAGTAGTGAATTTATCTGAAGGGGTTGAATATTACCCCACCATAAATGGCAAATTTGCAAGGTGGTGAGGGCTTTTACACCATCCTATTATTCAAATTTAATATGATGCCTAGAGGATATTACAATGGAGATGCTTTTAGAGGTTAGGACACAATTGGAGTTAGAAATGCATTTTTCATCAATAGTTGCAAAATCATTTGGTCTTAAGAAAAAGTTTGAAAGTTTTGTGTAGTTGTTTGCCAACACACCTTACTTGCACCCTTACCACTAATTAGTCTTTTAGTGTTAAACAGTTTTTCTATTGAATAATGCACAACAACAAGTCAATGTCCACATTGTCCAAATCATGAAACTACATTAATATGGGCCATTCAACTAAAAAATAAAAAATTTGCACAATAGTACCCAATTTTGAAAGGCCTATGTTTTTTATAATCCTCAATATGGAATTGCACATTCCATGAATAAACATATGTGTTAAATGAACACAAATCAACCCAAGGACCAAATACAAGGTGCATTATAAAGGAGAAGAGGAAATTGGTGAGGTTAGTAGAAAATTAAAAAGAGAAATTTAATTTCATTGGAGGTTACAAATAAAAGTGAACTTGCTCAATAATGATTCTTAGAAGCTCTACTAGTTTTTTTTGTTACAAAAGGATATGGAACATTATATGTGATGGAAAATTCATAGTTGTGGATTCATTAGTTACATGTCAATGTACTAATTTTGGGTTCCCATCATGAAAACAACCTGTAAGGAAGCTAGAATTTTGTTACCATAATACAAAAAACTATGGAAATGTATCTTTTTCCTACTCTTGTTCAATGTGCCATAATAAGTATCACATCCGATTTGTGGATTTTAAGAACTAGATTTGATACATTTGTTCTGCTTGTCAATTTTATCAATGATCAATGAGTGCCTTGTCATTTGACTATTAGTTTTTTTGAAATTCCAAACACGACTAGAGTTGCTCTAGATGGATAATGAAGGTATTATTAGCTAAATTTTATTTTTAAAATAAAATTATTACATATGTCAAGGATGGGGGTCAAATTTGAACACCCTTGCTACATGACCTGGTTAGTTTAGTGTCTTGTGAACCATTACAAATTATATAATTCTTTATCCTAGTTCCCATTAAGTAAGAAACTTTGACCATGTTGTGTCCAAGGTGTGCCATTATGCAATATGAACATGATGCATGCCAAAGTATGTTTTCGAATTATGGAAGTTTTTTGGAAGAAGCAAAAGTAAGCTTAAACCAAGAAAAATGGCAAGGATTTTCATTCAAGCATTGAATCTAGGTTATTTTCAAAGAAGTTCCCGCAAGGGACAATTAGTGTAAAGTTTGGGATATAGGTGCATTAAACAACCATTTTTAGGGGGGGTATTAAATAATTGTCCAACCCATTTTTTATCACCCTATTATTATCTAATTTTATAATATATACATATTAAAGCAATCATATATTAATTATAATCCATTATTTCAAATTATTGCATACCCTATGTTATAATTAAATTAATTATTTGAATAAAATGTACCCTATTTTTTAACTAATTAACTTATAATTTTTACCAACAACCAATATATTGTACCTTATATTTTTACTCACGTATTTTCTACTTTTTTTTACTAGTGTTCCCCCTCGGGAGGAAGTTTAAAGACATTGATGAAAACTCACATAATTTGTTTGCAAAGTGATATTAAAAGACCTTGGATTATGTCAAACCATCACCATTTATTATAGCCACCAATCACTACATTTGCACGCTTAACTACCAAGTGGACCTACATGGGGCATTCCCAACATAAAACCCATACAAAAACTCTACGTCCCTTGTTGATGTCAATGTGCTTTCAACCACACAAGGGGTATTTGACTCTTGTTTGGTGCATTATTTATTGCCATCTCCATCCTTGTGAACCTTAAAGGTGAATGTAATCATAGAATAAATATTGTGCCTAGTTTGATTTATGGGGAAATTGATTAAAAGCTAAAAACTTTTGCATGCAAGAATGGCTACTAAAGTGATCCATGCACTGCAACCTTCTTGACGTTTTGTGTAGGGGATTAAAACAACTATATCAAAACATAGCATGTTGATTTTGATGTTTTTAATGCCATGTTCAAGGATTTCCAATGTATGATTGATTATGTTAGGCCAAAGAAATCTTAAGTATTAATTGGCAAGTATGAATATAAAAACATGTGGTGGTTCCATTGAATTAGTCAATGCTTTTAAATTCCTTAATCATGGTTATGAGTGTGATTCTCTTGCAAAGACCACCAATTTCCACTTTCTTTAATTGTTTGGGGCTCTTGTCTTTTGATAGAAAAAACTATTGAAATCTTACTCAAATTGGGGTTAACATTTCATTGATGATTCATAGTAGCCAAAATTGATTTGACATCACCTTTGTTGTGATATGGAAAGAGTGCCATGAAACATGATAAATCCCTAATCTTGACTTTTTGGCCCACCAATTTTTGGGTATCAACTTTAGTTCTCAAATTGAAATTGAACTAATTTTCAATATTGTCATTGTGTTGACAAACTTAAAATGTTCCCACCTTGGTGTGGACAATCTCGATAAGCTTGTGATGATTTGTAAAAACTAGCAAGATGATGCTAAAGCTTATCATGCTATTATATTGCATGAAGGGGTTATTGATTTTTAAATTGTCAAGGTGGAATTGATTGATGATAATGAGGAAAAGTTGATGGAAAATGGGTATTTCAATAGTGTTTCACATTTGTTTTGTTCTTCAAGTTTCATTCAATTGCTTAAGTATATTGTAATTTGATATCAATAAGCATTGGAGGACAAAGATAACTTTTGAAAGGACAATTTTTGAAAAATCCAACAATTTTCATTTGTGTACGTGATTGGTGATTGATGTTCATATATTTCCTTTGTTCTTATAACACGAATAATAGAATTTGGGGTTTTAAAATGATGATGCATTTCACCATTATCAACTTTTCAATGACAAATAAATTACTTATTTTTGGATGACCTTATTTCTTTTATATGTGTTGTGTTTCCTTGTGTATTAAATCCAAACATTAAAGCATGATTCCATCCAAACATTTAATGACCTTGTGGCTTTTATATGCGTGTTGAATCAAACACGAAAACAATGATATTGCAAACAAATCAAGCATCTAAACACAAGTGTATTGAAAAACATTCAATCTAAGTTTTTGTTCATGAAATATCATACTAAATATTCAATACCTTAGTGAAAGCATAGCTTAGTCAACAATTTGGATAGTCACAATCACATTTTTTTGGGATAACATATGAACTTATTTAATGTGAAGTCATATTCAACATAAACATCGTCAATTTTTTAATTATCCATGTTGCAATTGACTTTAGTTGGAATCAAATTTGAAAATATGGACAAGTTATAAGGCAAGAATCAAATTCATAACACACTTTCAAAATTAAACATTGTCCCAATCATCTAAAATAAAAATTGAAATGTAAACTCAAAAAAAATGACATAATAGGGTAAATGTTTTAAATAAAAAACAAAAACACATCAAATGAGATATTTAAGAACGAAATGCATTGAAACTTTCCCAATATAAAACAAAATTTTCATTTTTAATGAAATATTGCAATATGAAGTCTTATTTGTTTGTTTCGCATTCAAAACTTCATGTATTTACATGAATGTTTATGACCAAGTATATATTTAGCCATGTACACACTTAGGGTTACCCATATTTTTGAATGGAAACATAAGGAAATACACAATAGATGCATAAATTGTTATTTATCATATTGCAAGAATTTTAACAAATGTAAAAAATGAACTTTTGAAAAAAGGTCAATTTTGAACCACCTAACTGTGTTTATACCCACCCACTCAATATTCAATATATGTTTATCTTAAGTATCCACCTACTCATACTTGTGTTGTTGGAAAATTTTGAATTTGGACCACATATATTCCATATTGGTATTATAATTTCAAAATTTTCAATAATTTTAATACTTCTATACAAGTATTTTTTTAATGAAATTGAAACATTTGGCCTTGGTTGATATGCTAAAAAACTAATATTAGATTAACATTAATCATATCATATGGGCGACCAACAATATTTTTGGCAACATGGACAACATGTTGTATATTGCCATTGTAATTGCATTTAGGAAGTTCATTAGTTTTTTTTCTATGCCATGTTTTATCACCAACATCTTATTACTGGTCAAAAATTTGAGAATTTGTCTTTGACTACTAGCAGCCTAAATAATATTTAGACATCCAAATATAAATATAATATCTAATTCCAATTTTGTAAACATAATTTGCTAAGCATAAGTAGACTTAGATGCATTAACCTTGGTTGTAATCACATTAACATGACTTAAACAATTGTAACCAATGTTTAATTTTTGATGTTAAATTAATGTCCAAAATTGCATTAATCTTGCAAGTCATTGAAAAACATTCATGACAATGTTTTTAATATATTATGGAAACATGTGGTATGATTTGGAATGAATGTAATGAGGATAAAATATTTAATTTAAACATTATAACTTTGCTTTAAAAATATAATACAAATTTTTATTTTTGGGAAGATTTTTGAAATATATCTTTAGATAATAGTATTATGTAACATCTTTTTAGGTCATAAGGATTTTTAATGATTTTTCAAGTTACAAATGAAAATACTTTGGAAATATTCCTTGAAAAAGTTCATTGAAAGGTGTAAGGTTGGCTTGTGTTAATGTGAAGACAACCTTTTCCAAAATGAATGACTTGAACAATTCTATGGTCATATTATCATCATGGATTGTAGAAACTTCATTGTTATCATAACACACATGTCATCATTAAAAAACAAAAGAAATAAGGTGATGGGTGCAATTAAACAATTGGTAGTGATTGGTTGAAGAGGTGGTTCATTGTTCCAAACTCACTAACATGTTCTTTAATTTTCCCCCATAGTTGTTTAAAAGTGATTTGTCACAAGATTTGACCTTTCATTGTGGTTCATCCTTTTTTTATCCCCTTATTTCAATATTTTTCTCATGTATCACCTTTTATCCAATGTGATTTTAAGTGGACTTTCAACATTTGTCATGTAAAACCAAATAAATACATATGTGCGTGCACATTTTTTGGTTCACAAACAACATTGAATTTTTTATTTTTTTTCCACAAACATGCTTAAAAGTCATTATGTATGATTGAACAAAATGGAGAAGTGTTGGACATGACTTTCAATTGGAAAAAAATTACATTTTATAATACACAACATGGCACAATGAAAATCATGGGTGATGTGACAAAGTTTCCATGTGGAAATAATAAAATTGAGATTCAATTTAAAGTTCAAGGTAAACAAAAAACATTTATGATGATACTATTGCATGAAAATTGTGTGAACATACCTTCAAAATTATGAATAATTTTTTTGTGAACAAACCAACATCTAGAGGGACAAAAGATATGTATGTGTATATACATGACCAATGTGCCAACCTTGCATTTCACACAAATCTATACATTAAAGTCTTTATGACAACATAGATGCCACAACCACATCAAACTCCTTTTTCAAAATTTATATTTATATTCAAATTTAAATAACATTCCATCAACCATAAAGTCCAAGGAAAACAAAAGTAATTCATAGAAGTACAACAAAAAATAGTTAAACAATATGATAATGATAAAGAAGGCAATGTTGTTTATGTAATGAGATGTACAATCTCCATGAAACAATGTTGTTGACATGTTATATGACATGATGTCAATTTGAGCCATTATAGCTTTTTAAATTGAAGATGTTGTGAATGAGATCTCAAGGGGGAGGGGACACTTAGTGTAAAGTTTGGAATCTACGTGTGTCAAATGACCATTTTAAAGGGGGGTATTAGATAATTGTCCAACCTATTTTTTATCACCATATTATTATTTAATTTTCTAATATATACATATTAAAACCACCCTATATTAATTATAATCCATTATTTTAGATTATTACATACCCTATATTATAATTAAATTGATTATTTGAATAAAATGTACCTTATTTTTAAATTAATCAACTTATAATTTTTACCCAACAACCAATATATTGCACCCTATATTTTTACTCATGTATTTTCTACTTTTTTTTACTAGTGTCCCCCTCGGGAATGAGATTTATCAAACACACTTTCATTAATTTTATATTTTTACTTGGACTAGGTCATTCCAATTCACACTTCCAAGGTTGAAATTTTTCAACAATGGCTAGGAGTCAAAGACAAAAGTCTCAATGTCAAATTGATTGAAATTTGACAAAAGAAAAAAAAAAAGTTTTCTTTTGATATGACTTCAAGTAATTTCCATAGAAATGGGTTGTATAAACTACAATGAGGCATTGACTTTTACTAGAACATGGTTTGTAATATATTCAATAGGAACAATTGTTAATTTGATAATGATATATTCATTATTGTTAATCACCATAAAAAGGATACAAGAACTAGGAAACAAGAACCAAAAAAAAAAAGAAAAAGTTTAGTAACAAGTGTTTAGGAACATTCAATAGGAGTACTTGTTAAATTAAGAATCACATAATATCTAATTCCTATTATTAGCTGAGGTGTTTTTTGTTCAAATTTTGTCAAGTAGGTAGATTGGTAATCATCCAAAAGAGGAATAAGCCAAATTTGGCTAGACGTCAAACAATATAATAGAAGTTTTTTGGAATCTTGCCTAGTTATGGTGACCTACTGAAACTCATTATTTAAATTTAACAACTTCTAACTTTTTCCCTCAAAATATGGTGACTTTTGTGTGCGTGTTTTTTTAAGAAAACCCTTGATTGAATGTGCACTATATATATTTGTTGCCATAGGGAAAAAAGATTGACCAGAAAAAAACATTGTTGTTAACCATGATCATAGGAATATTCAAGAACAAAAAAAATGTTAATGAACAAAATGTTTAAAACCCTTCAATTGGAAAATTTGTTAATAATACATGATAAGGTTAATTGAACACAAATGTTGGACTAAAATACAAACAATTGTGTTATTATTCATTTGTGTTAATGTTATTTTTAATGGTCCTACTATAATTAGGCAACGTGTTTGAGATTAATTGATTTCTATCCTTTATGAATAAGCAAATTTATTGAATTTGGAAACGAAATTGATTATCCAATTGATGAGTTGAAGATATGAGTATTGAGGAATCTCCAATGTTTTGTTGTTGGTAATCATACATGTGTGTTCATCAATTTCAATAATAATAATTGGAAGTAATGCATATGGATAAACACAAAGTCCATGTAATTGTAAATGTCTAAAATTCTCCTTCCCTTTTGTGATCATCAATGTTTTTGCTATCTAAAATGCATATAATTAAATCAACATGTGCTTTGATTTTACCACATTGAATTGTAAAACTTAGTGAATTCAATTCAATGTTAAGATTTATATGAACCCGTAATCATTATTTGCAAGGAAGCATCTATCCACTCATAACTCTATTAACTTTTAGTTGATGGTTTTGTATGTGTTTTAATTTTGCAAATGCTTATGTAAGCAAAAGGCAGAGTTGAAACTTCCGAACAATAAAAAAAATGCATTACACATGTTACTTGTTTACTATCGCAGATGATTCAATTTTAACAAAGTGACCTCCAATTTTTAGGCAAAAGTATGCCAATGCATAAAGGGCTTATGCAAGTAGCATGTGACCAAACATGTGTTAAAGAAGACTTTTCTTGTCCACATTTCTAAATTTTGTGGACAATGATGTGAGACAAATGTAAACAAGAACAAGGTGAAAAAATTCTTCATTCAATATGTAAAAGCTTAGATAATTTATCTACATGCAAAACAATTTAAATTTCTTTGAATTTATTTTAGGCTTACTCAATCTTTTACTTAAGCAAACATGTGTGAGCACCAACAACAATCCACTATTAAACTCTTAAATATCCACATTTTCAATTCTCCACAATTGAAAGATAACTTTCATGTTCATGTTCATTTTTGCTTGATCATTGACTTGGACACACCATTAATTAATGCCCTAAAATTGCTTTTTTTCATTCATAATAAACTAATGGAATAGTGACATTGTAAGAACTAAAGTATGACATTACGATTCATTCCTTAGTGGGTGTAACAAACATGGAAATCAAAACCATTTCAACATCACTTGAATGGAATAATGTATTTATATCTTTAAAGAATCTTTTTGTAAAACTCAACTCAAATCATGTTTTTCACATTACATCAGGTGTAAACCAAATACTCATCATGTTGATGGTTCACTTCAGAATTATAGCTCATTTTACTTAAACAACTATGATTGCATAGCTTTAATAGAAGGAAAAAGGCATAGTCCAAGTTCAACATGCAAAAAAATCATACCTCTTACAACCTCTCATGAGCTAAATTTAAATCCTATTTCTATTCAAAAGGGTTATAATATTAGTGTATAAAAATATACACAAGGATGAAGGATGTTGGAATAGGCATGTGCTTAAATGTCAAAACAATCACACTTTGGGTAATGAAATTGTAAAATTTGGAAGAGTTGTTTGAATGAACTAGAAGTTGAATGTTGTAACAAGTGTTCATAACTTATACCTAGGTGTGAAGAAAAATCCTTTCAAACAATGAGATTGTTAGAAATAGGTGGCTTGAGTTGTTTTAAAAAGTTGTCTTCCATGAACTAGTAATTTAATATTGTGGTCAAAAAAAGATCATTTTTTATCTTTGCATGAAAGACATGCGAAGCGAAATGAGGTGTCATGATTGAGAGAAGGAATTCTAAATGGCATTCTTACTTTGAACAAGAATCTACTTGCAATACTTTAGTTGCACATTCAATTATACAAGCTCCTTCTCATAGTGACACAAAAGGTTCTAACACATTACTTGTGCAACTTGATTGTCAATACATTGCAATTCCATTAACATAATAAAAAGCAACATTTGGTCACATGCATTTAAACTGATGTTACATGTTCAAGCTTGCAACCTCATCCCCATAGTAACACATCAGATTCTAATACATTAGTCGTGTAATTTGTTTCCAATCAATAAAATGCATTCCATGAACATAACAAACGAAGATTTGATTACTTGCATTACTTTTCTTACATGTTCAACACATTGCTTCTCATAGTAACACATGGGATTCTAACACATTACTCAGTGTGCAATTTGTTTATGATCAATACAATGCATTCTTTGAACAAAACAAGCAAGATTTGATTAATTGCAGAAGTTCTAATTACTTGTTCATTGTGACCATGCAACCTTCAGAATCCTCATTGCAACACACATTGAGGTTGAATCACATGTGCAATTTGTTTAATATCAAATACATAGTTGCTGCATTCCATGAACTTTCATAGTAAGCAAGGTTTGATTGGTAGTTGCAGAATTTACTTGAATTTTCAACCTGCCAACCCTCCTTCCTGCTGCTGCTCATAGTAGCAGCTGGGCAGCAGCAGCAGCACCCAAGGTGGTGGTTTCGGACTTCTGGCACATCACCACTTGTGCAACAACTCCTGTACTTTGGGGCCAAACTAGCGCGTGTCACCGACTGGAGGACGCCACTTAGAACCGCACTGTGTTCGGCAGTTGGCCACTGTGACCGATGGATAACGACGATGGTTGCGTCAAGCACCCCTCTAGATACCAAGGGTTGTATCACTTGAGACGAAAACATTTGAAGGAAGGTCGTGAGTTGCAAAATCATTGCTCACTTTCTCTTGATCATCTTCAGTTTCCCTTGCACTTTTAGAATTTCAGTACCCTAAAGCCACCACCCCTGTGTGTTTCAATCGTCTCTCATAGATCGAACTGTTATAGATCGAATTGCGAGATTTTGCGCAAAAATTAGGTTATCTGCATAGTCTGATCTCTTGGTTTTGAGGCTTGGATGATGGAGGGGGATGTGGGTGATGTTGATCAGGCCAGTGAGTCCGTCTCCGACGCTAGGGACGTCCAAGTAGGGGAAGCTCCGAGAAGATCTTCGGTGAAAAGTGGATTGCCAGCCATGATGGACAAGAGGAGCTCCAAGGCCGGAGACGCCAGGAAGAGGTCCAGTTTCGTAACAGGAGGAGAGGCCGCCACCACAGCTGTGCCCAAGTGGACTCAGAAGACGGTCACACTCCCTCCTCAGAAGCGTGGCTGCCATCTCATCACACCCCTGGTGAGTCTCATCCCTAACTTTCGAGTCTAGTTTTGATGTTGTTTATCCACATCTCAGGTTTTCTTCTGCATTGGAAGTTGAACTCGGATGATGATGATGATGATGCATGGTGATATGCTCTGATAATTGGTGAGTAACTCATAAGCTTTATATGTGACTGCACCCATGCTCCTCATGTTGGGTCTTGGTTTTCTGCTGCCGCTGATATGACGGCAGTCAGCTTCAGAGGCATTATAGCCAAGTTTTCTCTGCAATCTCATAGATATTGTTGCAAACTTGGGTGTGTGGCCTCTACTCTATTCACTGGTGACGGTCTCACAGTCACAAAGGATGCTTAGCTTGATCAAACCGAGAGTGAAGACTCTGACCAAGTTGAACTGCATTACATTTACTGATTCCTGGATACAGGATCGTGAGCATTCAAGTCTTTCATTACACAATTTTTCACTCATATGCTGTGCAATGTGAGAAGGTTCAAATTTTCATGTCTACAAGTCATATGGTTCAAGGAAGTGATTTTATGCATGCTGTACGGGGTCTAGTAAACTTTCCATATTTCTACAAACTGCTTGGTTTCTGCTGTGTATCTGTAATTGCTTGGGGAGAGGAACATCCACATCATGTACTCGCTAATTTGAGATGCAGCTGTCATGCGTTTTGCCGAGGATGCAACAATTGAATGATGTGCATTTGCAAACTGTGCAATTCCCAAGCTGAATGAGTTCGCAGCTTAATATCAGGTTCTGGGTTAGATTGCTTGTCAAGTGTATGGGGACTAGACTAGGGTGCAATCTGTTGAAAAGTTTATAGATACTAGGTACAAAGTGGATATCATGTTTTAGCAGCCGCAGAATTTGAGCTGATATCTCACTAGATTATCTTTGATCTGGATGTGTTTTTGGGGCAGCTTCTAAAGGACATTCAGGTTGACTTGGGACAATTCTCATGCGGCCTGGCCCATTTTTTCTGTCAGTTTACAACTTCTCACTCTCTTGCAGTGTGTCACTACAATGACTATCCCCTGACTTTTGAGTGGTAGATAGGAGAATCTTTTGAATGTTCTGGTACAAGAGGCTTGGGTTGTGAGAGATAGCTGACACGCAAAATATGCTGCATGGGATGCTGTCATGGGGGTGAGGGGCAGTGCAGCACACAAGTGCATCACTTACAATTAATGAAAACTACGACAGTGATGTACTTGAAGATGTGGAGACTTTTTTGAATGGGACTGTACCTGAGGTAAGAGAAACCTGTTGTGTAGTCCAACTTCAGTGTGCAACTGTATTGACTAAACACTGCATTTCACCAGGATTGTGCAGCAAAAGAGAGTTGGAAAAGAGAAGTTGCACACGTAGAAACTTTGTTCTGAGAGGACTAGATGAACATACCTGAAACTCCTTACTTTATTAATGGCTCCTACCTGTGTTGGGAACTAAGTCTGGCTACTGGCAGGGAAGGAGAGCTCCTTGGAAGCATACACTGGAAGGTGAGCAGATTACTTCACCTACCAAGGGTCTTTGGTAAGGGTTTTTTGCACTGCGAGTTTGACTAGTTATCAGGGAGGACAGTAAGTGATCCAGGACAGGTACCTTGGCTTCTGCTGCACCCATCTGACTTGTGTATGGATTTCTCAGAAAAGGATATAAGAATAAGTCTTTGTGGCATCTTGGTTTTATTAGTCTCTCAAAGTGTAATATGATTTCTGATTACCCTAATTCCTGTTGTGAGTGGATTGTAGGACCTGATGATATGCCAGCACACATAAAGTCATCCATGTTTGGTTGCTCTGTCTCGTATGTTTCAGTTCCCTAAACCCTTCTGTTCCTGTTGGCATTAGTCTCAGTTTGCAATCATGAATGTGTAGAGTCGGACATGATGGACATTGTGGCTCTCATGTGCAGGGTGCCTATTACTGATGGTCGACTTAACCTGGGGACTTGGCAGGTTCATTACAATTTCTGTCTTCCCTTTAGAGATTGGTGTTCACTGCATCGCTTCTGTATGATGTACAAATCAGAATCCTGTAAATGCAATGAAGTTCAGGAAGTCCACTCTCTTCAAAATCCATTTTGCTTCTTTCCAGAGGATTAATTCACTGTTGTGGTGATAACCAGTGTGTTATCTTGTGACCCTCTTGCTGTAGATGAACAAGCTGAAGTTTGAATTCCTGCTATTAAGTTTGACAAAGATGAACTTCTGATATAAAAGTGGCCTCATGGCAGGGTATATGGATCTGTGAACATCGGGACCATGCAAGTGCTCGAAAGGTGGTTGTCACAATGACAGGAACTTAAATTGTCCATATGAATTTCAAGAACTTTTTGTGTTACCGTACAGGAAGGACTTGAGTTGTTTATTCCTGCCATAAATCTCAGAAGACGTGTAATCATGTTGAAATGAAGTTTCACAATGCCCACTTTTTTTGTCTATTGTAGCCAATCTTAGCCCTGTAACCACCCAACATCAATATTCTCTGCCTCCCTGTGGACAGTTAGCATGGCGAAGGAGGTCAACAGTGCAGGTTTAATGTTCCAATTTTGCAGAAAGTGTGTAAACTGTGATCAGTAAAGTGTAACAGCACAGGCCTTCATCCACCAAACCTGCATGACAGAAGACAAACAAAAGTGGTGTCATTTGGCTGTATGCCTTTATCACAAATCTGTTCAAAATGTTTAAGAGATTGCTTACCATGCCCATGCATGACACATCCCCCAAGTATGTTATTCCAAAAGATCACATCACATGATGGCATCTTGTTGAACTCTCTCAAAATATTCTCCATGCTCCCACATTTTGCATACATGTCAACCAAGCGAGTCTACACAAAGACATCTGAATCCCATCCACTTTGAATGATTTACTGGCACGTGCATTCAGCATCCCCACAAAATGGCACATCTTCTTGTTGCATTTGTCAAAATACTTTGAGTACCTTCTGTCCATGCCCATATTTGACATGTACCTATACCATGCCATTCCAAGTGACTGCATCTTGAGATGGCATCTTGTTGAGCACCCTGAGCATCCATGCTCCCACATGTGGCAAAAACGCCAACAAGGCTACAACCCACAAAGACATCAACCTCACAACCATTTTGAATTACCTGTTCATGAGTTCGCCTGCCCTCTTCAAGTGCTCATAAACTTGCACATGCATTGAGCACAAGAACAAAAGTGGATTGGTCAGAAGTCATGCCTTTTTGTTGCATTTCTTGGAAAAGCTCAATTGTCTTCTCATGTTGTCCAGCCTTAACATATCTTGCAAGCCTTCTATTCAATGAAAAACAGTCCAGTGACACACTCCCTGTTGCCATGGCAGCTATGGCAGCTAGCTTTGCACCCACCTGTGGGGGGTTTCATTGGTCTTCAAGCCAGAGTATGTTTGTGCATCTTCTTATGCTTGAAGTCTGGGTACCTTGCAGTCACCTTCTCTGATCTACAATCCCACCACTGCCAAGCATGTGAAAAGAATTCCTGCCAAGGTTTCTCTCTCTGGCCTGCTGCTGTAAGTTCTAGAATTGTTTGGGGAGTGGAACATCCACGAATAAAGCACTCGGTTGCAGATGTTGTCATGCATTTCATCAAGGATGCAACAATTCAATGATGTACATTCACGAACTGTTGTGTTGCCCAGCTAATTTATGAGTTTTCAGCTTATCAAATTATGGGTTAGATTGCTTCTCAAAAATACAAGAGACAAGAATAGGATGCAATCAGGGTTTGTTTTTTCAAATTCCTCAAGTAGGTCCACTGGTGAGGATCCACACCATTGTCACAACAGACCATTTTGCAAGAGGCCATCCCAAATGTTTCTCCTACCTACGATGTTAGAGATATCCGTAAAGTCACCCTGTCTTCACCCTGTCTTTGGGCGTCCTTCCACCCCCTAACCCCTCTTTTAGTGGTATCTGCAAAGTAAGGAAATTTCATTAAATCTCAGTATGAAATGCTGAATCTCAGCATTTAATGCACAAGGTTCGAGAGGAATTATAGTACTTGTACAGGTAGGAGCAGTGAAAATCTATGTAGCAGCAGTAGAGGCGCTCAGGAAAAAAAGAAAGACAGGGAGAAACTCAGGAAACCATCAAAATAATGTACTTTTTTGCAGGTTTTTTTTGAATCTCCCCTTGTGTATGACCAAACTCAGGGTGCTGGTGCTGTCTTTTCCTGACTTTACGGATACCTCTAAAATCTTAATCTAAAAATTAACACCCTTATGGTATATGGAACATGTCATAGCATCTTTCCTGCCCTTGCAAATGTTCCATTCACATTTCTCAAAGTCACATTGGCAATTGTTTTTCACACTTGAGCATTTATCTTGCAAATCCAAGTTTCAAAAATTTCAATCTGTTCATTCTACAAAACATCAAAATGTGGGAAAAGGATGAGCTCATACAAGGTCCCTGAAACATATTAGTTAGGGGGTGGGGAATAGTCTCAAATTGTTTTGAATCTCTTCTACTCAAAAATAGTTGGATTTCTATGGTTTCGTGTAAAGCTACATTGGATGGTCCACTTTGACTAACCATTTTTCTCTTCTCATCTTAACTTTGTTTTGCATAATTTTTTTTTCACATCATCCATATGGATGTTTTGTATCTACCCTAGAATTTTTACCACCAATGAAGGATGGTATCTTGATTTAATTCTCCAAAAACTTGTAATCTTGAAAGCTACTTGAAACTAAAAAGACTAAACTTTCAATGCTGATGAATTTCCATTTCTAAACCAAATCCCATTTTTTAAAAGCCAAAAGATTAAGCTTCAAATTCTCTACAAAACTACTGAGTCAGAATTTTAAAATTCCAACATAATCCATGACTTTTGAGTGCATGTGTGGGGGTGATCCAACTTTCGGATTATGACTATTTTGGTCAAATGTCAATTAAGGGTTAAGCAGCTTCTCTTTCTATCTCTTGCAGATCCATTAAGTCTCTTTTCTTTATTGGCAAAATATAGTTAGTTAGAACCAAAATATTGACCCCTTCTTCTCCTTAAAGGTATTTAATTTCTTGAATTTTTTTGAAAAAATTGTCCAATAATAGTCTTCCAATTTGTTGGAGTGGCTAGAAAGTAGTAGTGCAAAATCAGTAGGACTACCTTTATTACCTCAAAATTGCCCTTGTCAAGGTTGCATTTGAAGGTGGCCAATATTACACAAACCTGTGGATGCATTTCCACTACTTGATTGAATTTTTTCTGTTGGCGTCTAAGGTCTTTTTTCATCCACCTTGAAGGTCTTGCAAGGCCAGTTGTTTATTTCAGCCTTAACATTGACATGCTAGAATTTATAATGCAACTACCTTTCATGCTATACAATATACATTCACTTACTTGTGTCACCAGCTCTAATGCAATTTCTCCAGACTTATTGCAAGGAGTATGGAAGAAATTGCAAGGAATAAATTTTGTAAATGCAACTTAAGTTGTGAGTTGGCTCTCTGGCCATAGACTTCTCTATAATATTTACTTGTCTTGTCATATGTTTGTGACGAGTTTTTTTGTTGTTTTGGCCTTTTACATTATCATGATGGCATTTTTCCATTAGGTTGTTGTGATCATAGATTTTGCCTTTACAACATTTATACATTCCGTTTGTTCCAATTAGCTATGTTCACAATCACCTTACAACTCTAGTGACCAAATTATGAATCATCATAAAGTGACATTTATCATATTTTTCATGAGAACATGTGTTTTTTTCTTATTTTCTTTTAGAAAGTCCCCTACAGATGAAATGTTCCCAAAGTTTTTAACATTGATTATCTACATATTTTCAACCAAGTTACAACGCTCCATTGAAAGTGCCGATCCATGCAACAATAAACAAGTCCTTGTTTCATATGCTTTCCATTAAGCCACTTTTGATCCCAACACATTCTATGTACTTATGATCATGACAAGCATCAAGTGTGTCACTACAAAAGAACCCCAGCAGGGAAAGCAGGCCACAATTGCATCAGAATCATTCAAAGTTCTTACACGGGGTAACACAATCTAATGATGTCACCACCATCCACACCAAAAATATTGATGTGAAGCCAAGTAGATGAAACATTAAAAGGCAAAAAAATGGTGGTAGAATTTCTTGAACCTGAAGGTATAATCAAGTTCATGATTTTGTTTTACAATCACTCCTTTTTTTCTACCAATAATAAATTATCTGAAGCAATGGGCAAGAGAAATCCAATAAGAGATATTTTGAGTTATTAGGTCGTGCTTGACCCTATTTATTATCAATGATTTTTATGAAATAAATTGACACTTTTACTACTAACTAATAAATAATAACACATGTGATGACAATATTGTAAGGGAATCCTACAATATTTACTTTTGGAATAATAATGTTTTGATAAATTAAAAAATAGCACCTCAAAAATCATATTATTTGAAATTTCACATTCCAAGAAATTAGTAATTCAATAAACTTATGCAATAAAGCTTTCATGGGCAACTATTAACTCAATTGAAATTGAATCTTCATCAGAAAATTTGAGAGCATCATGAGCAATATCTTCATCTGAAGGATGCCAAGTATGCTTATTATGGTAGTGCCCTCATCCTTGGGGCCTTACCTACCACATAACCTCCTAACTCCATGCATTCCATTCCCTTCCACAACCCCGGCCTCCTCCCCCCATAAAAACCCTGACACATGATTCTCTCATGAGTGCATAACCCCTCTTCCCTTGTGTCTAGGTAGGCACCCACAAAATGCATGCTCCCAAACATAAAATTGGTTATGTCCGGTAACAAGTTCGAACACTAGATATTATTTCCTACAATAATCATCAATATGGAAATTGTTTGTAATTACCTTCACCATTGCGTGTTAATAATGTTCAATCTGCAAATAACGTATTTTGTAAAATTCAATGATGAAGGTTTTATGTGTTTTGGCCCAAGGATGTGGAAGATCATGCACACATATACGCATGATCCAAGACTCTATCTAGACCTGTTCATTTTCATAAGCATTAAAAATGTACATGGCACATATTTTTCCATAAAATTGCAGCTAGTGTACTTGAAGATCACATATGCAATGAACATCCATAGAGTTCAATGGAATGGAAATGAACATGCCATGTTGTATATTAAAGAGTTTGATGTAGTGACATGTTTGGAATTGACGTCAATTTTGTAAGATGTTGCAACTGATCTAAGTTTTGGGTTGTAGAGTTTTCGTATTATTAAAATTTCTGGCAAATATTAAATCACTAAATGTTAGTTATAATTCCATTGTAACCAGCCCGAAACCAATTACTATGTCATTATTTCTATTTTCTTTTTGTAAAGATTATTGAGGGGGATTGTAACAGAAAATTCCTGACATCAAATGTGGTTAATCGATTATTAAATAACTCCAGTTACTATAAACACTTTGATTCTCAAGGCCTCATATAAGTTAGTCTACAAAGCTGGATCATATCTATCACATAATAGCATAGTACTAGCATGAAATCATGGCAACTCCCATTGCTTGATATGTTTTGGAGCATGCATGTTGCACTATTATACTAACTCTTGAAAAGGATAATTCATTTTCCATCCTTCCTATCCATCATCGTGTTGGCAATGGATTAGGATAATTAGGTATGATGACATTTATTGAGAATTTAATGTACATATTGGTGATTCGTGGGATTCCATCTTAGCCTCTTTGTAAATGGGAAAACATGCGAAACATGATTTAGGTGGGATTGTAAATGAACATTGGATTCTTTTCTATCTATGATTCAAATCTAGCACAACCACATGTTTAAAACATTGTGTGTTTACAAGTTACATGTTAACACAAAACATTCACAATTTCAAACTTAATATATATCATGGAGTTTAGATGTTCATGTTCAACTTAGATTATAATTTGATCCTAACTCGTATTAAACCTCAGTGCCGCTAGCATGTGAAATCTTCCCATTATGCCCAAGACAAAATCAACAAAAAATATTGAATCTTGTTAAATTATTAGTTTATCTAGATTTGATCACTGGAAATTCCAATCCATCCAAATTGTAAGTGCACCTTGTAGAAAAATGAGCCAAAATCAAGGTAAACACCCAAACAAATGTAGATTTGTATTTTAGTAACATCATGAAAATATTTGAAAATGTCCCCCAAAAAAATTAAAGATAGTCACAAGTCATAATTGTAAGCCCTCATTAATGAAGGATGGGAACTTACCTCTATTTTGGAAAAAGAGCCCGTAATGTTCATAAACATCTGGGATTGGGCTTTTCAAGTTTAATCCTAATGCCAAAATCTTGTGTTCTACTGAATAGAATTGGAGCATCTCATCAAAGTTTTGAGTCCTATGTGGATTCCCTGGCTTCAAGAGTTCATCAATAAGGGAGGCAATGATTTTAGCTTTCCATTTGGTGAATGCTAGAGCATGTGCACATATTCCAGTGCATTTTCCTGCTACAATTGATGAATCACTAAGTGTTCTATTATCAGTACAGTTGACTGGCATGCAAACACCCATGAACATCGCTCCATCATCAGCAGCAAGAATTAACCCTTCTTGAATTGCCTTTTGTGCTTGTGATGGCTTCAAACTAGGATGAAGGTCTGCATCATCTTCAAAAATCAACCTCCATGAAGTATTCTTGGCATTCTTGTCATTCGCAAAGTTGTGAACCAAATCAAAGAAAGCCATTCGATTTGACATACATTTCCCGCGAATCTTTATATCAAGAGGCCACCCAAGTGGGAATGCTTCTATAGCTTTCAATACAACTTCTGAATCATATGCATGGGGGACATGTTGATGAATCTCAATGCCTAAGGCATTGAGAAGTGGTTTTATGTTATTGAATCTTGCATCATCTACACTCACAACATATCCTTCTAACTTGATAGTGTTATCTTTGTTGTTGTATTTTGCCACTTTTGAACTTTTGTTGGGGAAATTTGCATGTTGCATCTTGTTGTCATTGAGCATGTTTTGTTGCAAACAAAATGTTGTAATGAAAATGATGAACATAGATATAACCAAAATTGAAAGAAGTTGTGTTATTGTTTTCATTTTCACATGAAAAGGTCATATATGAAAAAGTTCCATATAAAGAGTTTCCTCTAGAGTTTTACTTCATGAACACCTACAAGAAAACACAATAGTTAGAACTTGTGTTATAACACTAAAGAACATTGGAACAAATCTTCAACAAAAAAAATCTCAAAATTAAAGTAATTAAAAAAAGTATAATCTAATTTTCTATCATCAATTGGTTACAACTAGTGAATGTTGTAGTGCAATGCAAATCCATACTTCATATTCAAAGGCACACACATTATGATCATACACCTAAGCCATCACAATATCCAAATAAAGTCATGATCTTCTTGACTTGCCAAACATCAAAATAATAGTATTATCATTGTTCAATCACCATGGGAGAAATGTATTTACCTTTCAAGTTGCAAGTTTATGATTTTGTGAAGTAATATTGAAGATTTGGTGATCAAATTAGTCATTTCTAGAAAAAATAATCATTGCAACCATGCCTCATCTACCTTTGGAAAGATTGTGTTTTGGTTCACAACACAACATTGCATGTTGTTATCATTTGTTGAACAAAGTAGTTTCAATATCTTGATCAACATTGAACTACACATGAGTGAAATTTATTTGGATTCTAGCTTCAAAGAAGTTACTTAATATTTTATAAAATCATTTAGGAAATTTTGGTCATTTATAGCTGACCAACATAAAAGTATGACTAAATGACAATTTTGTTTCCTCAAACTAAAAATGAGACGTCTACAACAAAAGGGGAAAATTGAAGATGGGTGGAATTACGCATCCTTAGGCTTTTATACATTCCCTTGAATTTGTAGGTCATATTATATCCGATATGTGTCTTTTTTTTCGTTATTTGACTTTGGGAGGTGTTTTAAATATTATGAATGTATTGGCCATTTTCAAACTTTAAATGTTGGAACAACATAGCAAGTTAGTACATAACTACATGGCATGTTCAAACAAGTACTTATTCAACATTTTTTTTTAACTCGATAAAAATATTTATAAATAAGTTCAAAATGTTATAAGATTATGAAATTGCTTGAAACAAAATTTTTCAAAAAAAGAAAAAGAATCAATATAATGTTTTAAGACATTGTTCTTTTTTCAACAAACATAAATTCTAACTTTGCATGGAAAAATATTCATGACTTGTGGATAACAAGCTTATAACCATTTATAAATATATTGAAGTCTAGATATATATTCCACCTTCCTATTAAGATATATATAGTTGACCATGATTTTGTTACATATATTGTTATTACATATGTGTTAACATAAAATACAACATTTTTGAATTAAATTTATGTTAGATATCTAAAAAAGCAATAAGCAAGCCTACATTTCCTATCATTTAGACTTCTTCCAACTACAAGAATGGGGACCATGTTTCTTGCAAGTCAAGTCTACATGCCATGTTCCAACAAGTGATTTTACAACACTATTTTAGTATAATATGTATGTGCCATGTTGTGGGATGAACCTTCCCCCCTCGTATGATACATGACCGATTTAAAGTTGTTTTGCATGTCCCATGTCAAGCATGTGTTATTTATGCATGTATTTAAGTAAAATTGATATATATATATAGTTGCAAACCAACAACTACACACACTTATTTTATGTATAGATTGGAAAAATATATGTCCACTTTTAGTCCAATAAATGTCCAAACATTCCAACATGTGAGACAAATCAAATTTAATAAGTTTTTTTTTTTTTTTTTTCAAAAGATCCTTGGACATTAATATACTTAGGAGCCATGTCTTCATGATCAATTTGATCAAATTTTGGTGAACTAGTGAAATTTTTCTACAAGGCCCAAGACTTTTTTCAATTCATCAAATATTATTCTAGTAGATGCAACAAACATTTTCAAATATTTTCCAGTTTTATGTAATCACCTTGGTGCATTAGACTATATTCGCGCCTCAACTATATTTGGTAATCTGGCTCCTCTCACCGGTTACCTAATACTTACAAGGCATCTATGAGTCCAAACAACTTGGGTTGTTAGTTTAATGTTTTCTTTTCCTCAATACATTTGTATGTTGTTTAAAAAAAAAAAAGAGAATGAATTTGATTTTTTTATTATGATCATAATAATAATTTTTTTCTTTTTTTCTTTTCCAATTTTTTGATTTCAAAAGTTTGGTGAATCTTTCCCAAAAAAAAATTGCAACATTTGCATTTTTTTTTCATATTACATTTGTAACAAAGTTTGTTAAATTGTCAGCTCGATGCAAAAATTTATCACCCCCTGCCCCAAAAAAATGCTGATCATAATTATTGCAATGAAGCAATATTGGTGACTAACAAAGTGCAATTATTCCTAGTGATCATGCATTTCTCTTGATGGTTTGTGAATTGCAAGGTGGTTCAAAGTACATGATACAATTGTGCTATTTGTTTGATGCTTCTCATTTACACACTAACTAATGCTTGAGGAAATACCCATGGTGACATTAAGGTGTTATCCCATAATATACGTAGCTTATTCGAATGATATTTCATAATCCAATTTTTCATTTTCATTTTATGAACCTTTGGTGCAAAGGTACTTATGAATTTCATGGAATGGGAAACAAACCAATGTTTCAACAACTTGTTGGGGGGGGGGGGGGGGGAAAAAGGTTTTTCCCCCCCTTTTAAAAGACAAGGGGGGGGGGGGGGAAATAAAAATTTTTTTTTTTGTGGGGGGGGGAATTTGGTTTTTTTTTTTTTTTTTTATTGATATTT
>Ga0116231_10005511_pt1 | contig 24874 bp, 15 predicted proteins | sample S1TSphgellanicum_2_FD_89695 | JGI IMG/M metagenome (GOLD analysis project Ga0116231, IMG submission 89695) | Host-associated microbial communities from peat moss isolated from Minnesota, USA - S1T2_Fd - Sphagnum magellanicum MG | ecosystem: Host-associated > Plants > Peat moss > Unclassified... | reverse complement strand
GTCGTCAGCTGCACTAGTCCTTGCATTGAAATCACCAGTGAGTAAAATACTGCCCCCAAGGTCCTGAATCATGCCGACCTCTGCAGCAATGTTATCAAACAAGCCTTCATTAGCATATGGGGATCCTTTGGGTGGAGCATATACTACAGCCAAAAACAACGGTGCAGCCCCCGAACGTTGGAACTGTAGCCACAATCTGGTGCCATCTGTGCTCTGTTTCCATAAGGATACACAATCTGACCAAGAGTCATTTACAAATACTACAACACCACCACTATGCTTCACTATTGCTCTGACTGAGCTCATGTCAAATACAGGGCGTGGATTGTGTAAACACTGAAAACCAGGCATCTGCAGTATCCACACTCTGAACACGAAAACAAATCAATCAGTTCCAATCTAAACAGTCTAGACACTTTCACCAAAGAAACTGGTTCACCTAATATGAAACTGGTTTTGAGAAGGTAAAACTTCCAAAAGTTGGATCCAATGCGATAGTCCTTGCCCCTATGGGGGTAGGGCCCAATAAACTAAAACTAAACTAAACTGCTCCTTCATAATGTTTCACAGGGTTGGTTTCAGGGAGCTCACATCAATTTTCTTGCTATCTTTTCTATGCTATCTGTTTACTGTTTACAATTTTACGTCCGTTTGGGACCAGAGAGTCCATTAGACGAAAGGTAGATCATGGAGGACAGATTGTCCTCTATCACAGCATTGGAATTGATTGCTTGGAAACCTAGTCCATGCAACAGGTTATGATTGGTCCCCAGGTACAATCAGAAGTTATGTACACTTTGAGCTAAAGCTGGTATGATTTCAAGCCTTTGAAAAACGTTCATCCCCATGTCACTAAGTTATTTAACTGATGGAAAGGAGATCACAACATATTAAAAAACCAATCTCTTCTTCTTCAACTTCCTTGTCAGGTACTGGACCTTTACCTCATGATGGTATGAACTTCTTGCAATCATGTGCCAAATGTATTATTTACCTTCTGTTGCACTAGCAGATTGCTTCCAACCAACACCCACCATGCACAATGGATGATATGTGAACTGCAAACACTTTTTTATTGTATTCCTGTCCAATACATAAACCTACCTAGTAGCCAGCCAGACTGAACCAGCACCCACCGATGCAACAGTTGCGAAAAACCCTAAACCCTAAACCAACTGAAGATTGGTTCTGGGTTGATTTAGAAAGAAAAAAAGAAAAAACACTCCCCTCCTTTGAATTTTTTTCCTGTTTTTTCCCTTTCTTTTTCCTCCTTTTTTCTTCTTTCTTCTATTTTTCTCTTCTTCCTTGTTTTTGTTTTGCTTTAATTCTTTGCTTGCTTGTTGGTTTTTTACCATTTGTTCATGGGCAGCAACAAGCTCAAGTTTTTTTTTGGGTTGTTGTGCAGGCTACCATCTTCAATTGTTGTCATCTCTACTTCCTATCATCATCTAGAAAGGTACTCCCTTTTCTTTTTCCTAGGATTTGATTTTTTATCCCATTTTTTTGTGTGCTTGCGAAAGGAAGAAGAAAAAAAAACATGAGAGGAGGAAGAAGAAAATCAGAGAAGGAGATGAAGAAGGACAAAAAAACAAAGGAGGGAAAAAAAAAAGTCAAAGAAAAAGGAAGGAAAATAACAAAAGAGAAGAAGGGAAAAAAAAAAAAAAAGGAAGAATAAGAAGATTGGATTTCTTTTTGCATTTTCTTTTTTTTTAAACACTTGTGCAACGTTGCTTGTTGCTTGGTTTTTTTTTTTTAAATTCTTCCTTTTTGTAAAAAACACAAGAGTGCTACATGGAACTTGGTTGCAAGCCATTGATCATCCACCATTGTTGCGCTTGCCCAGTTATAGCCACATCGTCATGCCTATCACCATTACTTGTCACACCATCAATTAATTACAACATTCAATTGCAAGTCATGCCAAGTATGTTTTGCCCATTTCCTTGTTTTTTGGTTTCTTTTTGTTTATGAAACAAAACAAAAAGTAAAAAAAAAGGAAAACAAGGAAGAAGGAGAAAGAAATAAATAAATAAAAGGAGAAAAAACTCAAAAGAAGATTTTTTTTTTTTTACTTTCAAGTTTTATTCTGTTTTTTGAATTTTAAAAGAAGGATTTTTTTTCTTTTTTTTATATTTCTTTTTTCCCCTTTATTTAAATTTTTTTTCAAGTTTTTTCAATTTTCAATTGTAGGAAGAAAAAGAAGTTAGATTCTTTAAAGGTTTTTTATTAAAATAGTTATAAGATTTTAGGTTGCTTTGGTTTTTCGTGAGTGTGTAAGATTTGTGGTAACATGGCTTGTGGGAAAATGTGCCATTTACACCAAGTTGGGGAAGGAAGCTTAAAAGGAATTGTGATTAAAGTTCAACATATTGTTTCATCAAATGCAACTTGAGTTAGCCCACAAATAAATGTTGGCTCCAATGATATACTTTAGTTAACATTGTTTACTTTCATTGTGAATTTGAATGTGCTTTCACACTAAATCAATGAGTCCAATTCAACTGAAGCAAATAATGGTTTGGGTGTACAAAAAAAAAAATGATAATATAATTTTCATTTTAACTTGTACATTTAGTAAACCTCTTTGTGAAAGATCATTTGTCTTGTAGTGTTTTTCACTTTTATGAAAAGTTCTTTGAAATAAAATGTGAACATTTGGGTTGAATTTCTTAATTTCATGTATGTGTTGTTTCTTCTTGTAAATTATGATAAAATTATAAGAAAAGAACCAATCCCAAACCCAACTTCCTTATTCTATTGTTGCATTATGATTTCACATCTACATTGCTAAAGTTCAAAATTTTTAAGCATTATTTACATAATGTTTTGTAAAATCCCCATGATGCAAGGAAAAATCTACAATACTCACATATGGCCACTTAATACACATAGGGTTTTTGGAATCATATGTAATACTTGCATATGGGTCATGAAAACATTCATTAATGAACAATTTTTGTTGAATTGTTTTTTTTTTTGGGTAGACAATTGAAAGTAAATTTCAACTAATGGGTCTACAATTGAATTATAGTCAAGACATCAACTAGGAAAATGACATAGCCTATAGTCATGCCTCTAAAGGTGGTGTGTTAACTTCTAAGTCTTGTGCTCATTATTTTGGTGAGTCACAAAACATAAAAATGGATGATAAATGCATGTTGGTGTTAAGGACACGAAAAAATGCAAGAACAAAGGCTAAAGGAAGGGTCTAAGTTTAATTTTCAAACAAGGAACAAGACAAGATTACATGATTCAAAAACAAAAACACAAGAACTAAAAATAAGAACATGAGATGTGTAAGATAAATGTGAAAACGAAACTTTATTATGCTAACATATGCAAACATGAACATGACAAGGTTATGGTGCAAGATTGTGCATAAGACTGATGTCAAACAAACTAAAGGAAATGAAGAGCCCTACTCCTATTTATACCTATTTATGTGTGCATCAAGTAGGAAAGCTTCTTAAAAACCTTCTTAATTAAAAGTTTACTATGAATTAATTGAAATTTAACTAAAAGTTAATTCGAACTTAATTAAAAGCCAACTAAGAGTTAATTAAGACTTAATTGAACTTAATTTAATTAGGACTTAACTAAAAGTTAACTAAAACTTAATTAAGACTTAATTTAACTAGGACTTGACTAAAAATTAACTAAGAATTAACTCAGATTGAACTAGAAGTTAATTGAAACTTATTAATAATTAACTAAGACTTAATTCGGATTTAATTAAAGGTTAACTATGATGTAACTAAAAATTAATTGAAATTTAATTAAGATTTAATTAGGAGTTATGGATGAACATTAAGGATGAATTTCATCCATTGGAATATGGTGTTTAATGTTCGCATCCATCACACCTAGATTATGTTACCTAACCTAAGCCAAGTGGCTAAGTATCATAGGTTACAATAGTGAAAATTTGGACCCTTCACCTTCAATTTGGGGTTCAAGTCTTCATCCATGGCACTACCACTTTTTTTTATACTAATTATATTAAATAAAAATTTATAAAGTACAAAAGTTTTAACTTTGAATTAACCTTGGCCACCTTAAGTTGACCTAAGTCAACTTATTTATTACCTACTAACTTAGCTTAGACCTCTATAGGTTTTCAAATGAACTACTTTGTTAACCTATATTATTATTCAATTTATTTTAGATTAATGTATGCATTTTTAAGCTAAAAAAAAACCCAAGATAATTATGTCGTATCTAGTTGCATCATAGTTGCATCTAATTGCACAAACTTGAAGTGGTTACAAACTTCATAAAATATCTTGTAATGACATTACTTAGGTTGATTGGGTAAAAAACCTAAAGTTAAGAACCTAGGCAAACCTACCTAAGTAAACTTATTAGTAAGGTATCCTATTTTAAATATATTTAAACATACTAGATGTAATAAATTTATTATGTATAATTAAGTAACTTATAAGGTAACTTATATTATGAAGTAGGTTTTTATTAAGTAGCCTACATACATAGGTTAACTTAATAGATATGTTAACCTAAGTGTGCCAAGTAGTTAAAAAGTCAAGGAATTATGTGTCACCTTTTTCAAAATGACTATTAATATTGTAATCATAATTATGATTAACAATATATTGTTTAGTACACATACACATGCATGTGAATTCATGACTTCAAAAACTTCATGGCACACAAAAGAATATGGCATGCCATGACAAATATTGTTGCCATAAATTCAAAACACACAAAAATTTATTGTGTCACAAAAAATCATGGATTGCCATGAAAATTTGTGACACCTTGTTGCTAAACGACATGCCATGTCATCATCACATGAAAGATTAAATCATTATTAATCGCAAAGAACAACAATATTTTCAACTAACTAATAGATGAGATTAAATCATCAACTCAATGACATGAATCATGATGTGACATTAGTGTCACAAACCATGAGGTGTTATGACTATTCGTCAACCTCATTGCCATGTGGCATGTCAGGCACAAATGAAATAAAATGTTAACCAATGGTGTTACTTTAAAAATGAACTACATGTCCTTTTGTCCAAAAACAAATTTTTCATACAAATGGATTTTTGAATTATTGTTTTTGCAAATTGTTATGAAAAATGCATATAATTGTTTAGGTGGATGATATTCTATTTTTTTGTATTTTTTTACTTTTGAATAAATATGAAGTTTTGAAAATGTGTCAATTCTTTGTAAATTCCGTGTTTCATCTTTAAAAATGATAACAATTTCAAATCATAACCAATAATTGATTTTAATTTTTTTAATGTTTTCTTATATAATAAATTATAATTTTTAAAAAAAATCATGTACATTATACCCCATTTATATGTGGTAAAAGACTTTTGAAGTTTTAAAATTTTGGATCAATTTTGGAAAGTTCTTTTAAATTTGTTAAGTTTTTGAATTTCACATATTTTAAGGTATGAGTGTTTTTTGAATATGGTTAATAGGTTTATAAAATAAAATTTTATACTCAATGTTACAAAAATAATTTCTAAAATAACCAACAATTTATTTATTGAACTTTTACATTTCAACTACTTCATCGTTTTCAAATTCCCCTTCAAACTTTTCAAACTCCTTTTTAAAGTCTATATCCCTTTCAAAGAATTCTACAAAATTAAATGGAATTTACATCCTATTTGAGAATCATTAGGCCGATTTTTGTTGACAAAAATCAACTTTTAAAATTTTTTTGTTTGCAAATGACATCTCCTAAGGTTAATAGAAATTCCAACCAAATAACATATATATTTTCTTTTTATTTAGGATTCAACAATCTTAAAAATATGTCGAACTAAAAATCCAACTATAAGAAACATTACTTCATGTTTCTGCCAACAATGAAGAAGACATTTGATGTCTTTAACATCCAATTGATATCTCTTTAAAATTAGTAGTTCCTTCTTAACATGTTCTTTTACTGGTTCATTTATGCTTGTAATCAGTTCAAATATATCCAAATTGTAATCATGATAAAAAATATCTTGGTCAACAAAAAAAAAATTTGACCTCACCAAAGGATGCAAATGTTCATGACATTTGACCAACATAGGATATAAGGATTTATTATCATATTCCTCAACAAGAACAACACCTTGTTCCTTTCCAACAAATGAGGAAACTATACAAAGGTTCTTATACCTAAGGTTTAGCATTAAAAAAATCATATTATGGGTTTTTCTCTTATCATAAACCTTTAAGAATGAGAGGAAAAAATCGAGCACATTGATTAATGTTAGAAAACAACAAAAATAACTCATCACTAACAACTGAATCATCATCCATGAGGCTTTCAATTGAAAGAAAAACTCGATTTTCTTCCTTAAGTTTCATATTCATGGAAATGACAAAGTGTAAAACATCACTAAGGAGCCAATGTCCATGCAATTGGTTAAAAACATAAGTAAAAACAACTAGGGAAATATAGTCAATAATAATCTAAGTAATTTGCCATGTTAGAGGTGGAAGCACTTGACTAGTGACTCTCACAACAATCTGTTTGTTTTAATAAAACACAATGGTAAATTGAAATTGTAAAGCCTTTTGAAACATCATGATTTTATAATCAAACTTGTAAAACAATCAATAATAACTTGATTAATTATCTTATCAAATTTTAAACAATAAAAACTGTAAAAAGTTGAAACAATAATGAATAAACTAACTTATTTTGATTGGAGTGTTTAATTTTTTGGTTTGAATTTTAATTCCAATTCAAGCCTTATTCCATTCCCTTCTACTTTTCTAAACTTCTTAGGCCAAGTGATGTACTTCTACAAATCTATGTAGGCAAACTTGATGGAAACATATTTTAGATTTTCATAGACTTTTTCCTTTGCAATGTTACAATAACATGCTTTTGAAAAAGCATGTCCAAAACAAGTGCTTTGAAAGGTCTTTTCTAATTCGAAAGATTCACAACTTACAATAGACTTCAACACAATAGTCATGGAATTGAAATTAGATCCTTCATCTTTGACATAACCAATAATTTTTTTTCTTAAACCATATTTGTCCAACATTTTTTTCAAACTTTTGGCCAAGGCTTGCCTTAATATTTTTATCGCCTCAAATAAATTAATAGTCAAATTTTGGCTACTAATCATTGTTCAAAAAATTAATCACCAATGCAAACACATTGTAAGCTCCTTTAGACATCTAAAGGTCAAAGCTAATTATTGTAGAATAACATTTTGCCAAGGTAGGAACAACATATAATTGATTTGTCTTCTCGACTAACCTTGGTAGTATGTTTTGTGAAAACTACCTTTTGGAAGGGAAATTTAATTTTGGACAAGACACAAAACTGAATGTTTGAGCCAAATACTCTCCACAAATTGGATAGGTAAATTGCTTTTGATAACTAACAAACCAAGGTCCTCTAATTTATTTTTTATGGCACATCTTCTTTTCTAAAAGAATCCTTAACAAAAAGAATTTTGAAATTGACCCTCAAAATGGATTTACTCTTTCTTCAAAAACCTTTGTGCAATAAAAAAATGATATGCATCCACATGTTTTTTAAGAGAAATTATTTCATTGGTTTTGTAATAAAAAATCAATCCTTTCTCGCTTGAATTCTTGGATTTATTCCAATTATTAGATTTTGATAACAAAGTATGCAACACATTATTTGTGTGTTTTCCAAATCAACTTCATTATCATTCACACAATAAAATCTCCAACATAAAGAGGTTATTCCTTGTGGCTTGTAGTTTTTTTTTTTAACATGAAATTTTTTCAATTTTCCTTTCATTATATTTTCACCGTTTTTCTAGATTAATATTTGCTTATGTTTGGACACTTGGGGTTTTCCTCAAATATGTCTCCCAAAACTACATCACTCATACAAATTTCAATTGTTTCAATGTTACCACTTATCATATTTTCATTTGTAGAAAATTGTTTAATTAGTAGTTTTCACAAGATTATGTTCAAAGATAATGCAAAATACAATTGTTTTTCAATAGACACACTTTACTTACAAGTTTTAACAAAATCCCAATCAAAGGGGAAAAAAAAAACACTTTTTATAAGCAAATGGGTTTAAAGGTTTTAAAATATATATTTATAAACAATGGGGTTTAAGGTGTAGAAAAATTATCAAAAAATCACCCATTTTTTTCTTTCATCTCATGATGGAAAAAAGGTTTAGGTCTAAGGGTAATTATCTATCAAAGGTCTAAGTTTTAATCTTGTGCATAAACAAGCAAAAAAAAAAATTTAACATATTAAAACTACATAAATTAAACTAAAAAAAAATCAATTCAAAACAAAATGGCAAACAAAAATGAAACAAACAAAACAAATACAACAAAATACAAAGGAAAAAAAAATTCAAAAAATTTGGAAAACAAATTTACCTTAGCTTGTTGAATGAAGCTTGTTGCTATTGTTCCAAGCTCGCCCACTTGCACAAGAGAGTGGGGAAGGAATACTAACTGACATAAAAAGGCATAACAACAAGGAGCAAAGGCGAGCAACAATGGGGGAGAGGTACTTGAAAAAAAAAAAGGGCGAATAACAAGGCGCAAAAACAAGTAGTTAGGTGTGACAACGAGCATCAAGGTGAAAAGGTGAATGACAAGGCACAACGATGAATAACAAGGCGTGGTGAACAACAAGATGTGACAACAAGCAACAAGGTGTGACAACAAGTAACAAGGCAAAGTAGCAAGGCGCAACGACACAACAACAAGGTGTGAAGGTAGAGCACATGGCAAGGCACGAAAACAAAACAAAGACAACGAAACACAAAGAAAAACAAAACTCTAACTAAATGTAAAAATCCACAACATAAATGCAAATGAAAACATGTAAATCGATGTGCAAAAATGCAAAACTCAAAGTGCAAAAAGTGCAAGAAGATGAACAAAGAAAACATAATTGTTAGAATGTTGTGCTTCCAACCTAACCCTAATATTTCATGGCAGCTAAACCCGAAGACCCTGACCCGGGTAAGGGGTCAAACATTACCCGATTTTCAGATTATTATTATTATTATTATTATTATTAAAAACTGGTTCTCATATCTGGTTCTCAACAGAAGTGAGAACTGGTAGTTTGGTTTTCAGTCAGGTTACCACTCAGGATGATACCCTGAGGAGGTCAGACCGAGATGCCCAAGGTATTTGTGATACCCGGCCGACACTGATAAATACATGTGGGTGGTTAGTACATTGCTAACCAACATGGCTAGCTATGGGACAGGAATAGAATGAGAAAATGTTTTCCTGTCCATCCATATACCATCCATCTTAAATGGTGTGCTGTTGGGTGCTGGTGCAGTATGGCCAAAATAAGTAACAGAAGAAATCCCCATTTGTGTCCTTCCTAGTTCCTTAAGAGTTAACCATACTCTCATATCACCCATTTGTGTCCTTCCCAGTTCCTTAAGAGTTAACCCTACTCTCATATCACCCATTTGTGTCCTTCCCAGTTCCTTTAGAGTTAACCCTACTCTCATATCACCCAATTTTGTGTGCTAATTAATTAAGAGCATTCCTTCCATTAAGAGTGTTAATTAGGGGTGTCCTAACTCTCACTTCACAATTGTACTTTTGTCAGTTGAGGTTCAATGTCTCATTGCTTGGGGGAGGGGGGAGCTTGGCTTCTCACATGCAAGAATGTAGTCAGAATTTTTCTGTGTATTGACTCTTCTTATGACAACTCCGGAACCAAAGTGTAAGTGAAGTAATAAGGGGTTATAGAGAAGTGTGGGATGGTGGGTGTTGGGGTGTGTTTTTACTTACACACACCCAGTTAGTTTTATTGGTGCTTATTAATTTGTTGTGCTGCAGTAAATGACAGAAGCTTTTATTGCCCATATCAAAAGGTACAGAAAAGGAGTAAAGATTAGGTTTTAGAATTTGGTGATCATTGAAGAATGTGAGTGACGGTTACATGTCCATTACGAATTTGTGCAGCAAAAACACGAGGCCCGTACAAGGCTTTGATAGCTTTAATTTAATTCATTGTTGTAGTATTAAGTTCAACTATCAATCATCGTGGCGGGCAACTACTGCAGCTGGACATGATGATTCACATTGTACTGTGGAATGAACAATGAACCACTAAGCAGCTGCCCATTATGTGTTACATAGGAGAAGGCTACAGCCTGAGGTCCTTCCTTGTTTCGAGGTGCGAATGCACAAGAATGGTAACCGGACTGATGGGTGCACCAAAAAACAAGGAAAAGCCAACTGCCGTACCCTTCTGCAGTGTAAAAACCTGCCCTAATTTTCATAGGATGTTGCCTTCCACGGTGGAAGAGTTCTCTCATTTTGTAAGATCTTGGAAGATCGTTGCTGAGTTCTTCCTCCTTACAATGGTTATCAGAATACAAGAACTGGGGCAGGTTTTCATGGTAGGGAGAAACGGGTGATGCATCCAGCATGATGGGCAGTCAGGAGGGTATTCCGTAATGTGGAGTCGTGAGCCTATTCCATTAAGCTAACACCTTAGAGAATGATTATGAGGCACCATGAAATGACTATGGGAATCACTTGGGACTAAATGGGAATGATAAGGGAACAACGTGGGCATGTCATATGAACATCATGAGAATGTTGTTGGAACATGAGAACATGTGAAGAATGTGAAAACAAAATATGAGAACATTTTTTGTAATATGTCATCCTCTAGTTTGGAAGATTATACAACATAATTTATCGTTTGAAACATCATGGAATATAATCTTCCTGTCTGGAAAATTATGAATTGTCATCCGAATGACACATGGTAGGCTAAGCTATAGGGTAATGGTTTATTGCTGGGGTGCTAGCCGACATAAAACTCAACTCACCTTTAATTGTTTTCTTTTTAAAAAATTGTGATACCCACTGGGTATCACAGAAAGAAAAAAAACACAAGCATTGTCAAATGTGAAGAGCTTGCATTTGCACGCATTTCACTTTTGAAAATGCCCATTCCCTGCTGGAGCCTGATTGGGGCATACAAGGTACCTCTATTTACACTCCTACAAAATGTGGAAGGTTTTCTGATTACCAACATTATCTAGCCTACTATGCTTTTGAACCTGAACAAAAAAATGGCACAACAACCGTTCATCAAAGATGTTACCAAGTGTGTTATGTTAGTCACAATGAAATTAAATAGGAATTGTCTTCTCTCTTAGGACATAAAAGTTTTTTAACAACATGCTGTATGGAGAGAGTAGTGGTACATTTTTATGTCAAAAGTTTCATTATGAGCTCATCTTTACATGACCTAAGAGGATTAGGTTTTCATTGCTAATGTGATGATTATTGACTTGACACAAAAAACAATAGTTTCAAATGTCACTAATTGATTAGCAAGTATAACTATGAAATTTAGTGTCACTATTAAAATCTACAAGTATAAAGGGCGTCATGAAAAACATCATTTTATTTTAATGGCCATAAAAGTGCATGGCATACCTGGGTGAAATATGGATCATTTCATTAAGGAGTGTGCTTATTTTTTTCATGATAGATGATCGAAAGGTCATTTATCCTTTTTTTTTGCATTCAACTTTTCAAGTGATGTGTTAATATTATTTTTTAGCATGATTTAACCTTTATTATAGAGAGAAAGATTACGTTGACAAGTGATGCTTGTTTTAGACCTCTCATTAATATTAAATCTCACAATTTGCATGCAGATGACATTAGAAGGGCTGTGGGTGAGATTGCCTCCTACCACAAGAAGGACTAGCTTTTACCTTTTTCTTGGGTCCTGTGGGTTGTGCGTGTTTTAGGCTTCCTTTTTGTCTCCTCTTTGATGGTTCTGGCCATCGATCTTTTTTGGATTTTTGTGTTTTTAAATTTTTTTTAAAGGTCTTTGATGTCAAACCCAAAGTTGCAACTTGCTTGACATAAGACACATGCAAGGACACAAGTAATAAGAGGCAGAAGGCTCCACAACCCATAAAGCTGAAGTTTGTCCCTCCTTCCAAAACCAGTAAACAGCAGCAAATGTCTCATAACTGTAGTCAATGTCAGTTTTATGTTCGAGGTTGTTCTGTTGCATGTCAGAACATGGTCAACAGTTGTGAGTTTGTGTCAATAGGTTGCACCTCTTTGGCACAACTCACGTACACTGTTGCTTCCAATAGAAAGTATTGCTAGTCAGTTGGGTGGCAAATAGTAGAACATTTACAAAATGTCATTCAGAAAGCACTCTGCCTCAAGCACTCTCTGCCTCTGTTCTTCCTGACTGTTTCTGTCCTAGAGAATGTGCTATCAGTGTCACCTTAGTAAGGTGACAAACTAGGAGGCAGCATGCACACCTGAGAACGCCTCAAGTATCATAGGCATGTAAGTGGGCAGAAATCAGCCATTTAAACTGCCTGAAAACCTGCTGAATTGGGAGGTACAGATTACAGACCTGTGTTTGGGTGGTTCTTTACTTTTATGAAGCACCTTCAGTTCTGGTTCTAAAAAATAAATTGGAACTATCTTGATTTGGGTTCCGCACATAAATGGAACCCCAAATCCAAGTCCAGTTCCTTAAATATATAGAAAGTTCTGGTTTGAAACTCAGACCCAGTTCGGGTCTAATTCTGATTAACTTTTAGGTGTGCACCCTGGAAACAGAACCAAACCAGTTAACCTAAAAGCTAATAAGAATCAGAACTGGAACCTTGATTCCCGTTCTGGTTCTAGGTCCTGTTCTCAAAACAAAATTCTGGTTCCAAAAATCAGACCATTCCAATTTGTTTTGCACTAATCAGAATCAAAATTAAAGATTCTTAAACACCAAAGCAGGTACCTACCCAACATTGGTATAGCTTTTTCCACAATGTAAAAATGTAGAAGTTTTGGGTCACATTGAACCTGCACCCACCAGTTTACCATGAAGGATGGGTTATAAATGATCTAAAGCAGCTTCCTGTTCTGTTCCAGTTCCTTAGTTGCTAACCATGGTGGTTAGCTCAGTTGCTTTTTTTTTTCCCTACCTACCTACTGACAACCTGCTTGTGGGTTGTTAGTAGGTAGGTACTAGGAAAAACAGCCCTTACATATGTATAAACCATCTACTTACCAAATAGTGACCTAATTTCCTACCTACTTACCTATGTATGAGACCTATTTCCTACAGAACTGGTTACCAAGGCGAAACCAAATATGAACTCAGTTTAGGTTCATCTACAACTGAGTAACAATGGGCATCCAGTGGATGGTGCACTGGTGGGTGCTGGTTCACTGTGGCCAAGGTTTTGGTTTTGTTGCTACTCACACAGGTCTTGTCTTTTAAGTTCAACTTAGGATCTTGGAGATGATTTCCCAAGCACAAGAGGATTTGCTAATAATTTTGTACAAGGAGAGCTATAAATGGTGCAGATATTTTCACATTAAGTTAGAATCTCAATTTGAAAAGTAATTAGGTTTTTATCAGTAGTCACTGGGTATCCAATTTTGAGGGAAAACAATACGAGGCATTTCAAAAAAAATGAAAAAGCCACTCTGAAGTTGCCAAATTTAGACAATAATTTCTGGTATGTCACCAAAATACAACAGGATTCCTAAAATTCCCTACTTTCCTGACTGACTTATAGCCAAATTTGATTAAGTCTGTATTTTTTTTACTTGGTTTTTCTCATTCCCCCTCTTTTAACAATTCCTATACTAGGGTTAGATTGATTAGTGCTAGATCGAATGTACTGGAAAAGTATTGATTTCATGTAGAATTTGCAAAATCTAGATGAAAAAGGTATTGGATTGGAAAAAAAAAAAGAGGTTTATGAATTTTTCAGAAAAACTAAGTCCTCTTGTGGATGATCACCATACCACCTACCTCACAAATTCAAGAAAAAGCCAGTACACTCTATATGTTATATGATGTAATTTGCTTCAAAATGTCTTTCCATGCAAATAAAGAATGGACGTTCAAATGGAATCACCTAAGCTGAAATATTGAGGACACAGGCATCGATAAGGTAACCGTTGTACCTAGTCACACACATTGAAAGGAGAAGCAAATAAAATAAAATCCAGCTTGGGAAGTTCTGTTTTAGTTGGTGGTGCTTTAGGTACATTTCATGACTTCTAATGAGTGGCACCCATGGGGGGGTGGAGGGGGCGGCGAGGTTGTTGTTGGGCGTTCAATCGATGATGGTTTTGGGCACAAGACAACTAAAAATCGGATGACTCCCATGTGAAGACATGCAATGAGTCCACAATAAAAGGTACTTGGGACTCCCCAAAACAAAAAAACAAAAGAGAAAAACACTCAGAAATTCAAGATGGAAGCTAATCAAGATGATTTACTCCCAGGATATATTGTCTACACATTGGAATTTAGAAATTCAAGGCAAATCACCTAACAGTTCACCTGCACAGGTCTTTCCTATTGTCATACTTGCTGGCAATTAGAAAGGATACAATGGGTAAACCAGTCAGTGATTTGCATTTTCACAATGGCCAGAGTGAACCAGCAACCATTAGTGCACAATTCAGGATGGATGATGTGTGGATAGGAAACACTTTCCAATTGTGTTCCTGCCCCCCAATATAAGCTAACCACGGTGATCAAAAATGTGCTAACCATCCACATCCATATACCTAGTTAGTAGTAGTCATAGTGCCTTACCTACAGACTTCCCTACATTGTAACTACTTAGATTAACCATCAACTTATCTGTGTTACTTACCTACTTATGAAGGTAATTACATATGTAGGCGAAAGGAGATTTAGGTGGGTTTAAAGTTGTATGTGGGGGGGGGGGTTGTGTAAGAGTGGGTTCCCCTGAGGGTATGAGCCTGAAGGTGTTCTTGAAACTCAGGAGAACTGATGTGCAAGATGGATGGTATGTGAATAGGAAATATTTTTTGGTGTCCCACAGTTAACCATTGTGGTTAGCTCTGTAGTAAGGATTCATATGTATCTACATATAGCCTATTATGCACCAATTGCCTTACCTACTTACCAACATATATAGTAACATTACCTACCTATTTACTTATGATACATACTCATCTCCATAGGTTGTTACCTCGGTGTGAGAAGTAGGTTGGTCTACAGGATAGATTCCCAAGATGGAACTCAGTTGTGATTCATCCCAAACCCATAACGGGGTTCTGGTGGATGATGCACTGGTGGGTGTGAGTTGCATAATCCTTTCACAATGGGGTTGCCTCTTCACAATACTCAGCAGCCATAACTGGGCTTCACAATACCAGTTGTTGGAACCATGATTATTTTACATTGAAGCTGCAGTTGCTCATCAATGGATCTACCAAGTACTTGCTCCAAGGACCAATAGGGCCATCTGTCATTCCATAGTAAGCATTGGACTCCTAGCTGCTTGTTATTGGTTGCTTGCAAACCTTAAAGTGGTGAGATAAAATATGGCAAAATATTGGGGCTTTCAAGACATCACTAGGGACAACCTTGGGAACCACAGAGACTGAAGAAAAGGGAAGTGATCTCTTAAGTGATGATAGGTTGAGAGGGTATTTCAACCGAACAAGATTCCAAGTCATGAGAAGGGATTCCTTCAAGCCACAAAATATACCAACAGATGAAATCTACACCCCCAAAAAAAAAAAATCAACTCGGGGGGACATATTGGGATTTGGGAAGAATCAAATTGGAAACACCCTAAGCACAAGGTTCTAATGGCAAAGCCCTCAATCATCACTTACCAACTCTCATGTCTCAAGTGCAAATGATAATTCTTGGGCAATTTTATAACATCATGTTATAAATGGCACACCTAATCTAGGTAAAGGCTGCTTTTACTACCTTCCTACTAAGAACCTGCTAGCAGCAAGTGGCAGGTTCTTAGTAGGTAGGTAGTAAAAAGACCAACTGAGCTAACCACCATGGTTAGCTTAGGGAACTGGAACCCAGAAGAAGACCCTTGCAGCCTGAGCACTAACTACCATCCATCTTCATGGTGCACTAGTGCGTGCTGCTGCACTCTGTCCCTGTTCAGTAAGTGCAAATTAGGGAAACCCAGTTGCAATAATAAGCTTTATGGTTGCATGGATTTTCCTTCCGTTGCATAAAACTCCCAGCTCCCCCTGTGAGGTTCAGAGTGTTTTTTTAGGAATTTTTGTTTGTAGGCAAAGCGGCTATCTTCCATAGGAAGCTGTACAAAAAGTGGCAATCATCCCTAGGAAGATTTAGCCAAATATGAAATGAAAATTCTTTAATCATCCTTCTATATTTGGCTACACTGAAAACCAAATCACATAAATCTGGAGATTTTTATTCTAATTTTTTTTTCACTTCCGGAGATTGAAAAAAACTCCACTTGACTTCTGAATTTTGAATTTCGCCAGTAAAAAAAAATTGCTGATGAGGTCCTGCCTGGGTACTTACCCACTTCCTTAGGAGTTAACTTAGTTCAACAGAGTCCATGGGACTCAAGAATAAATTTAGTTTACTTAATTAGTAGTTGTAGTACTTTCTGTGCCTGGCACTGTCCATAAATAACGGGCTGTGATCCAGCAGCAGCGTAGGTAATGTTTTTGTTACGTAATAAAAGTAAGTACTTCCAAGGCCACAGCTCCTGTATCTATCCCGCCCGCCTTGCCTAGTCCCTATTTCCCTTTTCTGGACGCACTAGAGAAGCGCCACCAATTGCTATTTATACGCTACTTCTAGCTCAATATCCTCATCATTCGGTGTTGCATGTCATTGTATGTCTGCTGCGCTCTCATGTTCTGCCTTCCTTTTCGTCTTCTGCATACTGTGCTTGTATTTCATGTTAGGCTGCTGTGATTACAACACATTGTGCAACTTGAACTCAGTACATCTGCTAGTGTCTCGAAGTTGGTATTGGGTAGAAGTGGCGTTGAGAGTTCGGGAATCTCCATGAGTGTTTTTGCTGATCGTCTGTGGACGTTTGTGATCTAGTTTGTGAGTCGATGGACTTGAATAGGCATGCGGATTTGCAAGATATATCATTTGAGGACAGGTGTTCGGTCCGTTGTTTTGGCGTAAGGCGGTGGGAATGCCTATAACGGCCTGTCAACACTTACTATTGTATGTGTTGACGGGTCGTGATGGGCACTCCCAACGTCTAGCGTTATGGTCATCTTCCGGGCCTCGGGTTGCCTGCCTTCTATCAGGCCCTGATAACGCAGGAAAGTGTTCGAAGAACGTTGGCCACTGAGGTGTTTGTAGTCCTTCTGCTTCTGAAGGGAATTCTGTCGCCAGTAGAAATGCATCTTTCCGCTAGCTGAATCATTTATCAGACTTCCGTTCAAGTATTGTTCTTGCTTTCCAACTTCGTGCTATAGTCTATCTCACCCACTAGATTTACCGATGCTGGGTGTTGTAGTGTGCTCGAGGAATCGTTTGGTGCGTGTTGCCTTGCTTTGTTGACTCCTTGATAGAAGCTATCCAGATTCTGAATGATTACCAGGAATGTGCGGTCGTAGGGATACCACTTGTATAGTTAAGCGGTGGGATTGGTAATTGAATCTTAATATTCGTGAAGATTGGATCTAAACATCAATTGAATTGTAGTTTCATATGCAGCTGACAGTGGGCATTGTTCGTATATGTTAGGGAAAATTGGATCGTACAAAAATGTCCTAATTTGGGTTGTCAACGGCCTCTAATCTAAGTAGTTTAGTGGGAGCCACTGACGTATTGTCTCGTTTTGTGCTACAGTTATAGTCGCTGTCCATTGGTCGATTTTTACTCTCAGCTCTTTCAGCTCCTGCAATAGTTGAAAGCTTGACCGGTGAGTGCAGCGAGGTGGAGAGACGTCCAAAGCAGCTGTGAAAGACCGATCACAGCGGCCTGATGGAAGGATGTCTTTTAGCTTTTTTTCTGCATGACGGTTATGTAATTTACTTGGGCCTTGATTACAGGTTCATCTGCCTGGTTTTTCATAACAATGTTATTGAGCTCCAGCTATAATGTATGCTCCAGCTATATCTTTTCTCTTCTAGACTGCATCAAATTATTACCGCATTTTATCACTTAACCACTGACGTAAGGGACGATCTTAATGGTAAACCGAACATTAAAATGTGTCATTTCACGTTCATTGTTATTACGACTACTGCCATCTGATTATTTAGCTGTTGTGACGTAACTCATTGGTCAAGACTAGTGTGTTTAAAACATTGGATGTTTACTGATAGAATTTATAACGATAATAATTATGATTATGCTCTTTAACATCAACCATTGTCAGTTGATTATTGCAAACATTCATGAAATCATCAATTGTAATCTTCGATGTCCATGTAATTGAAACACCGTTTTCAACATCAGGTTAAAAGTAGAACTTAAAAGAAAAGGATCCGATTTGATTTTTCCAACAAAATGTTTTCTATTTAATGTTTTTTTTTCAATTGTTTCGTTACATTAAAAGTAACGATTTGAAAATGTCGTTGAACCAGATTAAATGAAGACAGATTAGAAAAGAAATCGGTTATTTTGGACATCTACAAAGCAAATTGCATTTGTTGAATTGAACCAGATTAAATGAAGGCAGATTAGAAAAGTAATCAATTATTTCGGACATCTACAAAGCAAATTGCATCCATTAATTCTCACAATAAGTTACATGTTTTGTAATACTTCAAAAGCAAAAAATACAATTACAATAATCTACGCAATTTTATATCATTCAAAAAAAATTTATACCGGCAACCTTTAAACCGTTAGTTCAAACAGAAAAGTTTCTAAAACACTGAACTATTGCATAGAATTTTTTATTAGTGGCCACTAATGGATAAAGGAGTTCTATATATCTCACCAACTTATTGTATTTCAAACTTATTGTATGGTACTGTTGGCTTAAAAGCTACTAAAGCATTGACAAATTCAAAAACTGTTTCTAGTGGTCCACCTAGCGGGACATTAGATGTATAGAAACATAATTTATACGTTCCACATGTGATCTTGAATAGAAAGAATTTGCTTACAATGTGAAAGAAGCATTCATTCATTGAATCTGACAACAAAATAACTGAGTGTACGAAAAATAATGATTTATCAATTTATTAATTTCATACAAATGCAATAATGAATCTCGCCATCCCTGTAGAATTTTGAAATATTAAATATTAAAATTGAAATGGCATTTTATAAACAAACAAAAATTGAGAAATTATTGAACTTTTGATATCAACAATCAAATATGCAACTATATTTCTCACGTCTTTAAAAAGAAAACATAATCAACAACAGAATTTTCTACCAACTAGAATTGCAAATGCTTTCGTATAGTTTGTGAACAAAGACCAAAATTCACTACAAACATAAATGAATAATTAAAAATTTCCCAAAATTACAAACATTGGACAAAATATACACAACTTCATGTTTCGTCTTCACTCCCTCATTTGAGGCTCCTTTTTCCTCAACTCTATTCTTCCTTTTAAGAACACTTTTTGGAGAATTTGTTGCAATTTTCTTTTTGTTCTTTAGTGTTATTTACATCTCTTCTCTAGTTCTTTTAACCTTGGCCGGTGGTTTTTGTAGATTGTCCTTTTGATGCACAAACAAATATTGAAAGAATTTTGCCAATACCAAGATAGATTCATAAGTATTTTTCATATCCCCTTTATTCTGCTTAACATATTTATACCACCTATCCAACTCACTACACAAACTAATTTGTGTCTAATCTACTTTTTGCCCCTTCTTTGCTCTCACCAATGTAATAGCATTTTTGTTGCTAAAATATTGTACTTTTTCCCTCTAATAATTGACAAATATAATGGTAGGATATTTGACAAAATATGGTAGATCTAGATTCTTTGCATTCCATTAATTTGTAAAAGAATTTGCAAGTGCAAGTATACAACTTTGTAATGCCTAAATTGCTAGTGATTTAGTGACTTGTCCTTTCAGTTTCTTTACATACCCTTCCACACACATTCCAAAAACATTTAATGTTGTGTGAATTGAAAGGTTCTAGTGTTGTGTGGACATGAAAATGTTTCTTTTTTTCAAAAGTTTGTCCCATATTGTTTGTCATCCAAATGATGAGCAATATAAATAACTGCACCATAAGCATCCAAGACATAAAAAATATTTTAAAAAGCACAACCACTTGGGATGAGCCAATTGAAAAGGTTCAACTTTAAAGGCCAAATTCAAAATGAACTAGGATTTTCCTACCTTGGTCATCTAGGTGGTACACATTTAAGCCTAGTAAAGGTCATAGTTTAGGTTGCCTTAGCCTACTTTAAGATTTTATACGTAATTGCTAATTATAAGCTCCTAGACCTAGACCTAAGAGTTTAGGTTATAAGTTCCTAAACATAAAGACCTTAGGAATAGGTATTTAATTTTAAGTCTAACTTAGGTTATTTATGTTTTATCCATATGGCATAGCCTAGATGGTTAATGTTTAAATGCCACAAGGCATAGTTCAGATGACCAATGTTTAAATGTAATGTGGCATAGTTTAGTTGGACAATGTTTAGATGCCACGTGGTTTAACTTGGGCAGCCATTGTTTAAATGCCACATGGCATTTACTTAGTCAAAATGATGTTTGACCAATCAAAAATCATTTGACTGTTATATTGACTAGTCAAAAGTACCAATCAAAATGACTAATCAAAAATGTCAATTTAAGCTTGGTAAAAAAATACATGGCCCAATCACAATGGACAGGTTCAAAATGACTTGTCCAAAATGGGTCTTTTTCAACCAAAATTTCTAGTAAAAAAAAAAGGAATTATAATAGTGTTTAATACTTCTGCACATGACTTTCTAAGGTCTAACATCCTCTCTTAACTTCCTCCATTGCTTTGAGCCTTCTCCAACTTCATATGTGTTTTTTCTTTTCTACATAAATCTTGGAGATCCCCTTGATATTCCCCTCCTACTGTCCAAAACTTGATGTAACTCCTCCTTAAACATCTTGGACTTTTTCTAAATATATGTTATCTTTTTTTATGTACCCTCTAAATCCTCCTAAAACATATACCTAAACAATCTTCCCAAAACCAATGTTGAATGATAAAATTCTTTCTTTTCTTCATGCTTTCACTTGTTTGCATTTTCTCTTGCATCTTTGTCCATCTATTTAATTCACTACATAGATTATTGAACAAAATCTATGCCTAATCTACCTTAATTCCCTCCTTTACTTTCATGAATGTCAGGGCATTTTTATTGTTCATGTAATTTATTTTTTCCCTCTGGTAAATCACATATATCATTCCAATTCACACTTTTAAATTTGTTCCATTAATCCACATTGGTATATAGAGGTTTGATGTCATGTTTGAACAACAATTCTTTTGCAAATCTTTTGATTACATGTCCTTTGGGATCTTTAATATAACCACTCTAATAGACATCGAATGCATTAGCTATTAATTATTTGCTAATGAAATACACTATATTTCTCCTACCAAAATAGATTTCTAGTCCTTTGATCACAAATGTATTCAAGAATTTTACCAGTGCATCATGATCAAGTTCCTTTTAGTCAACGGCCAGCAATGTGACCAACCCCACCTTACTAGCCTAGGCTTCTTCTGTCTCTCCCCTCTTCTTCCACATCTCCAATCTCTCCACCTACTTAAAATAATTCTATTTGGTTAGAGTAAAAAAATACTTGTTTTCATTTGGAATCTTAATTCCTCTTTTTGCTAAAGTCTTCCGGTCCATCTTCCATCAAAGGTTTTTTCTATCTTTTGGTACAAATACTAGTAAGTTTTCCAAACCCTATTGAATGATGATGGAAACATGAATTGTTATGACCTACCATCTATGGCTACACCTCCTTTTGTGTGATTTTGGTGGTTTCACCAACTTCTATTGTTACTTCAATGAATTTGTGGACTACACCAACACTTTCTTTGTTTTCATTGTTGGAATCTTGGATCTCTACGAGTTCATTCATTATTGCACCAAGTCTCGTTGCCATTCTCACTTTTCTTTTGAAAACTTCTTTTTGCAACCTTTCCAACAATGGTCTTGTGGTCTCCTCAAGATCATTTGCACATATAATTGTTTCACTAATTTCTTTCATGAATTATTTCCCTTCCTCACATTCCAATGATGATGGTGATGCCAATGGTGAAATTGCTTTCAATGGCACAATGTTGTAAATCGGTCCTCTAGTCTATCTCTGTAACTTTGCCTATAATTCCCTTTGCTTTGCAAGAACTTTTTCCATGTAATGATCTTTTTCAAGTTTCTACACACTCTCTCTCACTTTACAACTATGTGTGCTTATGCTTCTCTTGTAAGTTTCTACAATTTTTCAAGAGCATTCACTCATGTTGCCACACAAATTGCAAAACACAAAATCCTTTTGGAACAACTTCAAATGCGAAAAAGTTCAACTTTCGTTCCCTCCTCCCATTTTTTTGTTTAGGGCAACCTACTATTTTTGCATTAAATGTTTTTTTTAAAAAAGCACCTTGTTCATTTCATGATGGCCTTGTTCCTTTACATCCATGTGGAAGGAATTACTATCCCTTAATGGTTTGGATGCACTTTAATCTTCTTCATTCGTCCATATACCATTGTCATCCATCATTGTCTCCACCATGTCTGTTGAAATATGTTCCACCTAAATAGTAGAGTCGTCAACCATTTAATTATTGCATCAATTGATTCTACTAACGAATCATCAAATTTATCTATGGTTTTGATCACTAATTTTTCATTGTTAATCTATGGTTGTCATGGTGTTCTTTCATCATCTTCATCTTCATCCATATCATTGTCTTCCTAGACTCCTCTCCATGGTTGATCTATGGTCTGTAGTTCCTCCCAATAAACTAGTTTCTATGCCTCAAAATTTTGCACCTCAAATGTAATAAATTAGTATGGTTTTAACTTGTATATATTTTCCAACATAGGATTAGGTTCAAAGTTCGTTAGTGTCACTAGTAATACTGTATTGTTAGGCAACATGTAATGTAATTTGTATAGTCTAAACCATTTTTTAATGAACTTCCCCAAATGTGACTTATTCCCCTTTGGAAACCACAAAACAAAATCATCGAATTTGAACTGTTTTATTGTATTTTTTTATTTGACTCCACAAAGCCCTATTCTAATGCTAAATTCCTAGATTCACTTCATATTGCAATATGTATTCATGTAGCTTCCCTAATTTTAACACCCTACTTGTTAAAACCATCAAATTTCATTTTTTGTGGTTACTACCAATTACTGGTAAAATGTATTTTCCAGGCATTAAAGGATCTAACCCATAAACAAGTTGGTATGGTGTATACCCTTTAGCTAGCTTATATGTTGTTTTGTAAAAAAATAAGACTATGGGTAAATGGTCATCCCAATCTATTTTATTCTCATTAACCAACTTAATCAATGATGTTCCCAAAACCTTATTAGTGGATTACGCCTAACCATTTTCCTATGGGTAATAAGTAATGGAATTGGCATGTTTTAATAAAATATGATATGTTTGTTTTATAACATCATTTATAAAATGCACTCCTTGATCTATGACTATAGTTAGTGGACACCCAAACTTGGTAAAAATGCATTCATACAGAAACTTTATTGTGACCATTGTTAACAAATAGGAGATCTATTCAAGTGCAAACCTAAATCTTTATTGAAAGGAAACTACAACATGATGTTCACAACACGAAACATAACATTAATAACTCCTCAAGGTTCTTGTCACATGAAATACACAAACTTGTGTAATGAAGAAAAGAGAGCCAAACCATCAACATCAAGGTATTTAACTAAAAGACCAAACCGCAAATAACCTAAATATAAGTAAAGAAAGTAATTCAACCTTGTGAAAGTAACCTAGTTATTTTCCTATTCCAGTAACTAATGAAACCTAACTAGTTGAGCTTGAATTCTCAACACTCCCCTTCAAGCTCAAATCCACTTCTAGTACACCAAGCATTTTTCTAAACTTCCTTAACTTGTCTATACCTAAAGCCTTTGTGAAAATGTCAACAACTTGATATTCGGTATTAACATAAATAAAGTCAATTTCTTTTGCTAGAATTTTTTCATTAATAAAGTGGTAGTGCACCTCAATGTGTTTTGTCCTAACATGATAGACCGAGTTGTTAGCAAATAGTATGCTACTGATGTTATCACAATAAATGACAATAGGAGCATCCATTGATTGTCCCAAATTTGATAGTAATTTTTGTAACCAAAATACTTCACATGTAACAATTGTTGCACCTTTGTATTATGCCTCCGTGTTTGATAGTGCAACTGTTGGTTGTTTCTTACTGCTCCAACTAACAACACCACTTCCAGAAGAAAACATGAAACCACTATTCGATCTTTTATCTGAAACATTACTAGCCCAATTAGCATCCGTGTATCCATGTACTTGTAACTGGCTTTTGGTTTCATAAAAAATTCCACACTATAATGTATGTTTTATGTTCCTCAATATGCGCCTCACTACATCTAAATGTCGCTTTCGTGGTGTTTACATGAATTGACTCACCACTCCAACAACATAACTCAAATCTGGCCTTGTGATGGTCATGAAAATCAAATTCCCCACTATGCGTTTGTACATAGTGGTATCTTCCACAAGATCTCCTTCATCTGCATTTAACTTCACATTTTGCTCCAATGGAATTGAAATGGGTTTGTAACCCGTCATCCCATATTCGGTCAATTTGTTCAAGGCATATTGCCTTTGTAGTAACCATATCCCTTTAGGGGACTGGATTACTTCAATGCTGAGGAAGTAATGCAACTCTCCCAAATATTTCATCTTAAACTTTTGCTTCAAAAGCTTCTTCAAATCAAAGATGTCTGCATCACTATCTCATGTGATAATCAAATCATCAACATAGATGACTATGACTACAATCCCATGATTTGTCTTTTTCACATATAGTGAAAAATCTGCATTGGATGTTTGAAATCCACTTGTGACAAGATATTAACCTATCTTGTCTGACCAAATTCTAAGTGCT
>Ga0116231_10005510_pt1 | contig 24874 bp, 17 predicted proteins | sample S1TSphgellanicum_2_FD_89695 | JGI IMG/M metagenome (GOLD analysis project Ga0116231, IMG submission 89695) | Host-associated microbial communities from peat moss isolated from Minnesota, USA - S1T2_Fd - Sphagnum magellanicum MG | ecosystem: Host-associated > Plants > Peat moss > Unclassified... | reverse complement strand
TAGGAACCTAGCTCACTTAAACACCTAACCCACCAACCTAGGGTGCAAGTGTGAAGGTTTGAGCCTTCCATCTCCTCTCACCTCCATTTCTAAAAAACAAATCTTTAACCATTAAACCACTATTTAAATGAATGATATTTTTTTTGTCATCACATATTACTATGTACCTTTTTTTTTTACCCTAGGTTATTTTAGGCTATTCTACCATGGGCTATTTCTATTTATTTTAAATTATTCTCTTGTAGGTTATTGTTGACTATTCTAAACTATTTATCAAAGGTTATTGTTGGTTATTTTATCATATGTTATTTTAGTGATTATACCATAAGTTCCTTTTGGTTAATCTAAACTATTTTACAATTGACTATTATTATTTATTTTATCATAGGTTATTTTATATTATTTTACTATAAATTATTATTGGTTATTTTATTGTAAGGTCCTTTTGGTTGTTCTAAGTTATTTTATCATAAACTATCACTGCCTATTTTATTGTAGGTCTATTATTGGTTATTTTAGGTTATTTTACCATATGTTATTTATTTTTATTTTAGTTTATTTTATTACATGTTATTTTTGCTTATCCTATTATAGCTTATTATTAGTTATTTTATCGTAAGTAATTGTTGGCTATTTTAGGTTATTATACCACAAGCTATTTTTGGTTGTTTTAAGTTATTATACTATAAGTTATTGTAGGTTATTTCATCGTAGGCGATTATTAATTGTTATGAATGACCTTGAATAATTTAAGGTATAACTTAAAATAACATATAATAATTTAAAGTAAAATAACCTAAGTTATATTCTAGGGTTACTCAAATAGTTTAACTTAAAATAACCCAAGGTTAAAAGTTTATAATAAATTAAAGTATAACCTATGATACCTTAAGTACAATAATGTATAATGGTTTAGGATATAACTTAAGGTATAATAATTTATAATAACCTATATTAATTTATAATAATTAGGGTATAACTTATAATAACCTAGGTTAGCTTAAAATAATATAGGGTATAACCTAAAGTAGCCTACAATATTGAAAAGAACAACATAAAAATAAAAAAAATTAATTATTATACTAAATTATTTCCATTAGTAGTGAATTATGTCAAATAGTAATGAAACATGAAGTTAACATAATGACCTTATAATGAAATAACTTTAAGCAAGGTGAAATCACTAAAGTGGGGCAAACTTATTTCACTTTTGAAGTCTCATAATGATTTAAGCTACTTAATTACACCTCATTTTTGCACTAGTTTATACACTTAGGACATGGATTTTTTTTGTGTATTTGATTGAAAGTAACATCAATAATTTCAAATCCATTGCATGTTGTAACTTCATATGAATTTAGTGGTATATGATGTTTAATGTCTCCATGCTTAAACATTTCCATGCCCATTAAAAGCCACAAGGTAATCATATTTAATTTTATTAATGTATTGGTGGAATTCGTAAACATAATATAGGGGATGTTTGAAGATTATGGTTACCTTTCATATTTTTTAATTTTTTTTTATAGAAATTTTATGTTGAAGCTTTGGATAATCAAATGTGAAATGCATAATGACTTTGAACAACTTTGGAATTTAAAACTCCCATTTAACATTTGACCTCAACTTAGACATTTTTTCAACAACACAAACATCTACATGAAAATTTGTGTGATGTAAAAAGCCAAGTAGATATAATGTTTTTTTGGTTTTAAACATAAGAAAGAATAATGTAAATAAGGCCATGTTTTGTAACATGAGTAAGATCAAATGCCATGTCATCTAATGACAAACCTTGACATTTATGGATTATTCTTGCAACAAGTTGAATGAGAAACTATGTCCTTGTGACCAAATGGTTTTGAGTTTTTCCAACTTGTATTTGCTTGACAATTGGCCCTATTGGAGTCCAATCTTTTTCAATATCTATATCATCATATAAGAACATGTTTTTATGATGAGTCAATTGTCCTATAATTATATTTGAGGACTTTGTATAAATATACTTTTATCATTAAATGATGATGTGGTTTAAAATAATCCATCAACTCCATTAACAAACCCATCATATGTCAAGTAATCACCCACACATAGATATACTAACATGTTTGTTTTAACACAATTTTGTATGCAACCTTACAATCTTGTTTGCATCAATTATGTGTAATGAACGATAATGTATATCAATAGTTTGAAGTGTATATATGGGACCTACCATTTTATTTAATATTACATAATTGTGATGATTTGTAGCTTTGTTTGTACATAATAAGGTATGGTTGCATAATCAAAACGGGGCATAAAGATAAAATGTTTATTGTGTCAATATCATGGTTATTTTGAGAGGCTATTCAAAATCTATTGAGGATTTATATAAATTGACCATCATTTTGTCATGAAACAATGTTTAGTTCATAGCACTTGACATGTTCTTGCCAAAGGTTAATTGTTATATTGCATTGAGATTATGTTTTGATTTTTAAAAAACCCAAATGTCTTGTACTAAAATAACTCGATAAAAAATCTCCAATCAAGATGATGCCAAGGTTTGCAAAAGGTTTATTGTGAATGTGTTTGATTGTTTAAAGTGTTTGATCTATAGAATTTAACATTCTTGCTCCAACTAGTGAAATTTCATCAATGACCACAAGGTATTTGTTCATAATGACTTACATTAAAATGTTTAATAATTCAAAAAATCATTTTCCAAGATTTGAAAGTGATAAATTAATTGATATATGGGGCTTAACATGGTTGGGTGGACCCGAACCTGACCCAAAAAAAAAATTGGCCCAAAGTCCAATTTGTAAGCTTTACAATGTGCATAGTGTTGACACAAAATGATAACAAGATGAAATCTATCCATTCCTAGCATTTTTTCCATATGTGATTTGTGCATTGTAAACATTAATGATTTATATAAATCTACAAATTTTCAATTCAAAACATTTTTTTTACATATGTTATACACTTTTAAAAATAACATGTGTTTTTTCAACATTCAAAAGTCCATAGGGTAGTACTTTCAATTCATATGATGTAAAACTCTTTTGCATTATTTTTATTAATACACTTCCATTTTGAAACCAATTCCTTAAAAAAAATTCTAGATCCGTCATTGAACCAAATTAAAATCCATTAGCCTAATTGTAGTTGGCGTTACACCCTAGTTTTTCAATTTCAAAAGTCCGTAGCTCTTGGGATTTTATGTTTTTTGCATTACAAAAAATTGCGCCAGTATTTAAATATTAAATTCTATTATTTGAAAATGAATCCTTATTAACCAAACCCAACACATGTAATAAGACATAACATTTGCAATCACACCCACTATAGAAAAAGTACCCTTGTGATGCAAAAAATGGTCCACCCTACCATGCCAACACCCATATTCAAGGTAGAATATATGGTTAATCCACCTATATTGAAAGCAACTTCACCTATGAAAGTCATAAGTATTTAATCTTTAATTTTAAGTGGATCAAAATTTAATTCTTAATAGTAAATTCTAAATAAACCTTGGACTATCACCTTCAAAGTGAATGTTTTTCATGTTCTTGCTATTCTGATAAGAAAAAGTTGTAAAGGTTCATGTGGAAAATTTTGTTTGCAATTTATGATGTCATCATATATGGCTCTTTGTTCATCGTATTGTTGTTGCATTAAGGATTCAAATGATCGTTCATCCATAAGTTGATCATGTGAATGAAATGTATAATGTGGGTTATCTATATTGTTGGTCAAAAATGTAAGAGTGATGTTGGGCCTCACGTAGATATTAATTATTAAATCATATTTTTCATTGTGAAAACAATTTGTCACAATAAGAAATAAAACATTGTTATCAAATTTTGATGTATTAGCCCATGTATTTTGATCAGTATTTGTTATTTTTGAAATTTGTCCAAACAACATCTTGATTCAATGAGTAATTTAAAATCATTTGAAAATTGAAAATGTTACAAATTGAAATTTTTCTTTTTGAGTTTTTATGTAGGTGCTACATACTAAATTTCATGATTTCTCAATTGCAAATGCTTAGAATGTTAAAATGGCAAATAATGCAATAATTGTTCTTTGGACCAATTTTTTTGGCTCTTTAAATTTGTTCTAATGGACATATTTTATTTTAATTTTATAACATTTTGAGTCTTTGGTTTTTTACATTGAATTTTGTTACAAACTTGATAAAATATATATTTTTTAATTCAATGGGTCTTTTTAGATACTTGCACATGTTCAATCAAAAACTCGCACATGACATTTATGAATTTTAGATCTAATTCCATTAGTTCAAATTGTGGTTTCAATATAAAGGCCCTACTTTGGTAAGGATAAATGTTAATGAATTTGAATGTTCATGATGAGTGATACAATAACAAAGATATAATAAACTATTAATTGAGCCAACATTTATTACATGTTAAAGAATGCATTTCCTTATTTTTGAATCATGATATGAACATTCATCTTTTTTGGTATTGTTGACTTAAATAATTATAAGATTCAATTATAAAGTTATGTTTTTGTCTATTTAGTCATGTATGAAATGCAATATGTAGTAGTTGTATATGGATCAAGTATAAATTAAATACTAATGTTTGCACTTGCCATATATGGTTGGCCATTTTGTCGAAAGAATTAGTAAAAATAAATTTTTGTACTTGTTGTAAAAAAGTCTTATGGTTTTGTTAATTAGCTATGTAAAACCACAATGTAAGTTTGTTCATCAATGTGAACTAAATTAAGATATTCATCAAATGAAATGTCTTACCTAGTTCCCATTTCACTTGATAAAGAAAAAAATTGTTTACTTTTGTTGTTAAGAATTTATTGTTGGAAACCAATAAATTTTGGTGTTTTGTAATGGCTCAAGGATTTTAATTTTTTGCAAGGTGGCAAAGGATAGTGAAATTTGCACACCAAATGCCCTCTTTTATTGCATATAGGTGAATGTCAATGACATTGGGCTTGTTGTATTTAGATAAAAATGTTTTGGTACATGTAATGTATTTGTCAACAAATGATTCAATATTTTCATTTGTGCTTATTTTTATATTGAAACGTTTTAAATTTATAATATCCCATGATCATGTTCATTTTCACAATGTTGGAATCAATAACAAAAAAGAAATCAATAATTTTTGAAAAATACTAATTTTTTTCTTTATCAAATCTATAAAAGAGAATGTTCAATGGTCATGGCTAGTACCTAGCACATGTAACATGGTCACTTCAAATTAATATGGCTATATCTACACTTTCCAAAACTTCAACTTTGTTTAATAGATTGAGGTGCTTCACATTCAATTTTTAAATTACTTCAATTAATGAATCCCATAATCATTCTGCATTAGTAAATGTCACAAAGAATGTTGATGGACCAAGTTGATGAATGATGGTAAACAAATTATTTTGTAACCCTTCCATATAATCTAGATATGTTCATAAACTAACTAGGTCTTGGAATTCAATGTATGATTTAAGAATCTTATTAAAATTTTGTTTGTTGGTGACTTGATTTGCTTTTAAGTTTCTACTACAAAATTTTCCTTTTCTAATTCTTATTCACTTTGAATCTCTAATTTTTTGAATACACATTTTTATGCCTTTAAAAACGATGTTTGGAACATTGGTTGCAAAGTCATAATTCTTGTGTAATGGTTTGCATTAAACAATTTGTGTGTAGGAAAAATGTTTATAAATTTTAGAATCATAGAACAAAGGGGAAAAATTCAACTCCTCGCTATATTTGTCCTTGAAAAGGCTAAAAAGATTATTATTTTCACTTGGAGATATAGAGGTGATGACATTTTCATGATCATGTATAGTTTGTAATTGTAGAAAATTATGAATGAGTGCATTTAATATTATGTTGTTTTGATCATGGTCTTCATCAATGTTGTTTTCAAAGGTTGAAGTATGACTTGAAATTCATTCATCTTCTTAAATACAATGTTCTATTCTATTGTGGAGAGCAAATAGACTTAACTATTGGGGATGGACAATGACATTTAATTCTTTGTAAAATGGTGTTTTGAAGAGATTATTCAAAACAACCATCATATGATTTCATAATTACCAACTAAGTACTTATACTCCAACTTGTAAATCCTATAATTGCTTCATTGTGAGGTAGTCTAAACAAAATATATTGTGTCTTGTCAATGTTTTTGCATGAACATTGATCATACTCCCATTTAACTTGTATTTTCCAGATGATAAATTCAAAAAAAAAGGAATTTAGGAAGGATTACTCATTCTTCTAGATATGTTAGGTTTGAATAGATTCAATGACTTGATTTTTATTTATTTATTTATGGTATTTTGAAATGTACTTTTAACTTTTTTAATATAAAAAGGGTATATGCATCCTTGGATGGATTGACTAAAAACCACCTCAAGGAATGGTAAAACTATCAAAATAATATTTTTGGCCCTTTTAATTTTAATTTTTTCTATATATATATAATGTTTATCCATTGCATGCCAAAATACACAATCTAAAGTGTTCTTTGGAATTTTAAATGTGCAAAATATGGCAATTTTGATTTCCTAATTACAATTTTTTTATAAAAAATCACTCTCCTAAATTTTGGAAATTCATAATTAAATTATATCTATTCAATTAATTACATAATAAAAAATTAAAATAAAATGCCTTCTAAAGTACCTATGAAAATTATTTTAACATAAAATATCAAAACATGTTTAAAACTTGTGTTCCTAACCAAAAATTCAAGGAAAAAAAACCATGGGATAGTCCTAAAACTTTTTTAAAATGAAATGATGAGGAACATTAAAAGACATAATTTTTTTTATCACATTAAATATTAAAATTTTATACAACCTAATTAGTGCAATCAAAAAAATTTGAATGAAAAGTTTCATGTAAATGTTTCTTATTCTTTTAAAGTTCAATAGGTCTAGTAAAAGGAAAAGATGACATTCCTAGTGGGTCCACCCAAGGATGCTTATACCTAAAGATAATTACTACAAATATGGAGATTTTCATGCTATGATTATAATCATTGTGGAAATATGTATTGGATTCAATAATTCATTTGATATTTTGGTCATTTGTTTCATGAAAAACCATCTCTGACAACAAAAACAAACATAAATGGGAATGTCCAAAACACTCATCTTGAAAACATCAATGTAATAATAATTCATTATACAATGTAAATAAACTTCTTGAACTAATGGGATTTCATAGTTGGAGTTTGTCTTGTTAAAAATAATTTAAACTTAGATTTGATTTTTTTGACCAAGATATTTCATGTTATACAAGTTTGGTTTCTATTTTCTCAATTATACAATTTGTATTATTATTTAAACATATGTGAGTTTTTTCATTGAAAGACAAATGTATATGGGATTGTAATAAAATTTCAATGGGTGTATGGGCTTGGTGCTACGAGTTGGGTGCATTTGGACTTGCAATGCAAAAGTTCTTGAATATTGAATGATTTTTTCATTGAAAATTAAATTGAATCGTAGTTGAAAATTTTGGAGGAATTGGAATGTGGTTTTGGTGTTGTTGGAAAGATTTTGATGAGCAAGATTTAATGGAATTTATTTGGTAAGATTTGGATTTAGAATGTGGGATATATTGATTTTTTAGGTGAATTCTACTATTGAAAATTCGAATAAATTCCAAAAAACCAGGTTTTGGAAGGAAAAATCAGTTGAGGACGTGGTAACACTTGGGCCAATGGCACATGCCACACTAGTAGAATGTTAAAATTGAATTGTATCAAATTTTAATTATTTTTTAATGGGTTAGTTTAATGTGTTTGACTTTTTATGACATTAACAAATTCAAATAATCATGACGATATGAACATGTTGGCAAGTTTTTTTCATGGATAAGTTTGGTGAGTCAAAAACACATTGAAATATTTCATCATCAAGTTTCTTGTTCCAATGGAATCTTGTATGTTTTTGTGGAATTTTTTCCATCACATTGATTGAAAGTCTTAAAGGCTATGAAAGTTATTTGTAATTAATTCCAATGACGTTGGAACAAATCTATATGGGGTTCTTTGCAAAACATTTCATATGTCACTTCTACATGACCATTCCAATCGTATGGTAATCCCTAGACCATTCCAAAGACAATTTAAAAATAACTACCTCATTTTCAAGCCTAACTACTTCATAAATATTTCATAACTTCTTTCTTTGTAACTACTTCCTTTTCCTATTAACTTTCATAATAACTATCTCCCACCTTTCTCCTATCCACCAATATATATATAAACATATAAACATATGTCTGTTCATGTCCATGAAATGTATATAATTTAAATTAAATTTGACATTGACATAAATCTATGAAAACATAAGTAAAAATTAAAATAGTTGATCGTCACTAGTAACACATAGCATTGCAAAGCTCAAATATATTGAATATGAAAATTTTATTTGAAAATTTTATTGATTATGAAGATGTGACTTTAAGTTGTCACTAACAACTTTTTCAAATGGAACACATTTGATTAATTTCTATGCAATGTAGGAAAAATGGTTTTATATGAAATTTTCAAAAAAATTATTAAAGATGTATGTTCATAACTAGATCAACTGAAACTTGAAAATTGGTAAATGAGGTGAAACTTGAATATTAGATAACCAAAAAAATTTGAAGGTTGAAAATTCTGTCATTTCCAATTAGTGAGATTATAATTTGATAATGAGAGTTGAAAACTATATAACTAGATGTTACAAATAAGAAGGTGATATAATCTAGTAGGTAGATCTAATAACAATTTCTTTAAAGAGGGGAATAAGAAAGTTGGATCTATAATCACACACTAGAAGATTGCTATTTTTAATGAGGTTCAAATCCACGCATCATTATCCATTGCAAAGATTTTTAGCATCCTTTCATATTTTGGGACATGTGGAATCATCAAATTTGTAAGTTGTGAATACCTTTGTAACACAAAATGTTACGATTTATCCACCAAAAAGTGCAAAAATGCTCACTTTGCTTCTCATGGTCATCTACTTGCATCTAATGGCACACATTAGTCTACTTTTATCCATCTTTGACATAGACCATCATTCATGATCTTCTTAATCTCCTCTTACCATGCATAACTTCATTGCTTGACCACAACATTTCATTCATCAGTGGGCTCCAATCAACCTATGAAAATTGAGTCCTCAATAACGTGCATGGGGGCCAAACTTAGGGTAAATGCAAGAGAACGCAAGACATTATAAGAACATGTTCACTTGTGCTCCCCATATTTGCCACAACAACAATGACATAATTTAGTTTTTTTTTGTGGATGAACTCTTCAATTGTTGTCTATGTTGTGAAACTAAGTTCCTTATGTGTTCTCACTTTTCACTAGTAATAACTAATAGCATCATGAGATCTTATCCCATATTCTTTAATGCACCATTCTTTACAAAACACATTATTGACAATGAAGGCATGTTCCTAATGTTCCCATACTACGGGTCATTATTGAACACAAAAAATGAAATATAATTTCTATCACATAAGGGATGAAGTCAACAAATCCATTTTGGAATGTTGTATTCTAATGTTCAAGAAATATGTTTTTGATAATGTATTTTTGATCTAGTTTCGGGGAAGATCAATAATCTTCTTTTAAAAAAATTTATATAATTTTGACAATTTGTACAAGAGATATTGAGCCATTTTTAACAATTTTAAGGTACCATTTTTTAGTTGGTTAGTTTTTGAAGGGTTTATAAAGAAATATGACATTAGTACTAGTAAAAATATGTATATATGAAATCCATTTTATTCAATGGAAAGAGCCAATGTTGTCTAGATATCTATTTGAGCATGTGAGAATCGATGGTTTTGGATCTTAGGTACACTAATTATTGATTGATAATTTTCAAACAAAATTGAAGTATTGATTTTGGAACTAGGGTTAGAACCAAACCCAAAACTGAGAATTTGCTTTCAACTATAACTCAAAATCAAAATTGGCCCCCAAATGAATTTTATCCAAGGCTCAATTATTCATTTTCTTTAAAATATTTGGTGTGAATTTTTCAATTGGCATTAGAAATGTTGTCAATGTGAAAAATAATGCAAATGTACATTTTTAATATTAGATTTGGCGACGGGGTGGGGTGGAGGTCTGCAATAGGAATGTAGTTGTTACTTTTGGAACATGGTTCTTTTGCCCTTTTGGTTTAAATATGTAATTGATATATGTTATCATTTTTATTGGTTGTGGAAGGTTAGTGATTTTTTTAATAAAATTTGGGCTATGTGTAGGTAGGTGGAGCCAAATTGGATTTGGAATTACTAGACTTGCTTATGCATTTTTTTTAAAGAACTAGGGACTTAGAGTCTTAACATGTGAAGAACTAGGTTTGCAACTAGACAAAAGGTTATAGCAAACAAAAACAATTCCTTGAACCAAAATTGAAGGTTCTTTTTATAGAAAAAAATTGAATCTAAGATTAGATGTTCCTTATAAAAACAAGAACTAGACAACATTGGGAAAAACCACAACAATAATCTTTTCAATGTTTTCAATGTGAAAGATTTCTGAAACAAGTAAAAGTAAAATTACAAAAGGAAATTTCGAAATTTCTTAATTGCAATTTGAAGTTTTATCAAAAATTAAACTTTTGTTTATTATAGGTGTCAACATGTGATATTCAAGCTTTTAATTGCCATTACAATGACCTTGGTGGTATTGTACTTTGAAGGAAAATTGTTATGACATTCAATTAATTGAGCTATGTGATTCCTTGAAAGCATTTCCACCCCAAAATTATAAATTACACCCTTATGAAAGAAGAAAAAACACAATGTTTAATGTTTAATGTCCCCACCCATTAACATTTTTAAAATCACTTTAAACAATAAGAAATCATTTAAATCTTTACATATAGACCAATCATTATCATGGTGAAAATCATAGTAGGAAAATATTTTTAAGGATGTTCTTCATAGTCTTTACATTTTTATCAAATTTAATACATAGTAGGATGTTTTTCACTTTCTTGATGCAAATTTTAATATCAAGGGATGTTTATTGTTGTGAGGTGAACATGGTCTAAGAGGAGGAAAATATGGCACATGGCTTGTGCACAACATATCATTTTACAATGAATGCCTTAGTAGCTTATTAAATTCATCAATTTACTTTACTTTTGGCATAACCATTAAGAAATTACCGAGAAATAATTATTACTTGTTAAATACATCTTTGTAATTTCTCAAAAGTCTTGAATCTTCTATTGATTACGATTTAACTTTGATTAGTATCTTCCTTATTCTTCACATGAAGTTTTTTGCATGGTATTCCAAATGCCCTATTTTTGGGCAATGTCTTTAGGCAAGTACTTCACATTTACTTGCGTCTATAAACATTTAAACAATGTGTAAGTAGCTTGGACCTTAAGGTGGGAAATAAGCAATATTCAAGCACATCTATGTAAAATGCCCAACAACTTAGAACTAGCTTCAAAGGATAAGCACCTTGAACAAGCTGGATAAAGGGAGGCAAATAATTTGATTTTCCACTTTTTTTCAAACATCTAATCCATTCTTTTTGCATCTCATAGTATTTCATTTAGAGCAAGAGGTTTAACTGCATTTTATTCTTATGTTAAACAATACAAATTGTTATTTTTAAAATAAATAAGGTAATCTGAAGTACTATTATGTTCAATATTACTAAGTAAAGTTGATTTAAATATGTGTAATTTCAGTAAAGCATGCATAATAAGGCTTTACTGAGTTGTAAAGACTTGCATTTTTAAATTAAATATATATTTTTCTCATAATACCTGATGAGAGAAAAACAAAAAAATTGGCAAGACCAACAAAACCCTAACAGGGTCTCCAAAGGAAACTTGGAGACTGAAGCTTGGAAAAGCAAGTGCGCTCGAGAACAACAAAACCCAAACAGAATCTCAAAAGGAAACTTTGAGACTGAAGCTTGGCAAAGCAAGTGCCCTTGAGAACAACAAAACCCAAACAGGGTCTCCAAAGGAAACTTTGAGACTGAAGCTTGGCAGAGCAAGTGCGCTTGAGAATATCTTCATCAGTGTCAGTGTAACTGGGGGGGCCATTAAGGGGTCGCGCAGAAGCTCATTGCGAGTCCGAAAGGACAGCAGCCTACGGCCCTTTTGGAGCCGCCGACCTCTGGAAGACTCAGAGTCAGTTGGAGAGAGAGAGAGAGAGAGAGAGAGAGAGACACGCAGTCCAGTGAAGCTTTCATGTTCCTCTGATGTTCAAAAAAGGAATGCTGGAAGACCATGGTCAGAATGCTCTCTTCTGTCACGGACGAAGTTCGGAAACGGCTGTTTAAGTGTCGTTTCCAAGCTGGAAAGAGTTAGGTGCCGCGCGAGCGGATCTAGAATTAGGGCTACCGACAGCTGCTAAATGTCTATTGCGCTGTAGAAAGGGGGGTAATCCTCCGGCAGTTTTCCGGTATTAGGGTTTACAGATACCGTTCCGATCTCAGATCGACGGTGTGCAGAAACCCTAAATTCTCGTGATGCGGGTATAGATACTCGTTCGCGCCGCGTTGAGATTCTTCTTCTTCCTGTTCTTCGCTTCAAGTGGGCGGCCATCGCTAGCGCTTCGATCTCTTTTCGCAGAATCTTTTGAGCCGTTGCGATCTTCGTTCCTTCTGACTGGCGTGCACGGCTGTTGCTTTCATTTCCGCTTCTGCTTCCCTCATTCTTCGCAGAATCGTGTTACTTTGCAAGCAGGTTCTCTCCTCGTTTGGAGTGAGCGGACGAGGTGTAGTGTGTTAGTCATCATGGTAAGTCTTTCTATGCCTCCGCTTGTGGTTTCCAAGCGGACATTTTCCATTCTCTTGCATCGTCTCTCGGTGTTTTCTGATATGGATTCTTTGAGCATGAGTTTCTTGCTGTTGTCTGCTGATGCCTTTCTAAAAGGATGTCGAGACGAGAATCGGGCGATCTAATGAGGTTTCTTTCACGTGTTGCGTTCAAATACGTTATCCCTTGAGTCCTGTGTCATTTGTTTATGCGGGAGGTTTTTTTGAATTTAGCCGGTAAGGAGAGATTTGTAACCCCTGTTGTTTTTGTGGTGTGCACAGGTGCTTTCCAACGATATTGATTTGTTGCACCCGCCCTCGGAATTGGAGAAGCGAAAGCACAAGCTCAAACGACTTGTGCAGTCTCCAAACTCGTTTTTCATGGATGTCAAGTGTCAGGGGTGTTTCACCATGTAAGTCTCGTTCTTGACATGGAGCGAGAATTGAAAAGCTTCTTTAGTTGCAGTCTTTGTGCCAAATTCAGGCACTTTCAATATGTCCTGTAGAGAAGGCTATTTTCTTCAACCCTAGTGCACTGTTTTGGGGTTTTCTTTTGTTGTTTGAAGTTTCGGATGCTGTGATTGATTACCTAAAAGATAGCAGTAATAAGAATTATCTTCTCATGAAAGACTGCTGCGTTGCAATTTTCTGTGGTTGCAGAACGACGGTGTTCAGTCACTCCCAGACTGTGGTATTGTGTGGGAGCTGCAGTACAGTACTATGCCAGCCCACAGGCGGGAAGGCTCGGCTTACTGAAGGCTGTTCCTTCCGGAAGAAGGGAGAGTGAGCTGCAAATATTTTAGGAGTGGTCGATCAAACTCCTTCACAAGAAAGTGTACACAAGAAGTCCTCTGGATGTGGATGGGCATTTACCAACAAAAGTGGGAGTCAATTGCTAAATATGTTTCCACAGAGCATAGCTGCTGGCCAAAGTTGGTAGCTCGTACTGTGCAGTCATTATCTCTGAGGGACTAGTGAGTTCTGACTTGTACTCAAATCCGCAAGAAATTATGCACTGCAATGCACTTCTATAAGCCAATGAGTTTGTGTATAGGTTTCTTGCCTACTATTTTGACAGAATTCAATGTCAGTTAATATTGATTTGTGTTGGATTTGATTAAGTAACACATATTTACATTGCCATTGCATATAGGTGGATGTAATGAAGATTGTTTTGTGTGGAGATGAGTTTGATATTTTTTTGTTCTATGCCTCTCTGCAACATATTTTTTCCCATTCTTTTTTAAACCAGGAATACCCAATCTCCTACTTGGTGATGCTGTTTCCTTTCCCTCAACAGAAGTACAAGTATGGTTTGTCTTTTCCCACACCTGAAAGTCAGACAGGTGTCATATCAGAATGCCTTGGCTATTCTTTAGCATGTGTTAAAGGTCTTATTTGGGACTAGCTTCTGTTCTACTTGAGGTGCCTCTGGTGTTGGGGAAAATTAAGTGGGAGAATTCTGACTTGTGTTTCTTTGACTCATATTTTGGAGCGGGGAATCATTTGTGTTTCCAAAGCCATGGAGACTAGTGTTCCATGGTTATCAAGATTCCAATGCACCTCTCACCGATGATCACTCATTTGCCTCCAAGTTACTCCACTGAGTATTTATGTGTTTTAAGTGGTCCAGTCTAGTTGTGCGATCTGTGTGATCTGGAAAGCTTTCAAATCTATTTGTGCCATTGCCATACCAAGTACTTGTGGATAAAGTAACTGGGTCTTGGAGACAAAACCATTTATCATTTCCAATATATGAAGAACACAGAAATTTCCTAGTGTCTTTAGAGAGAGGACATACAGCTGGGCTTGGAGACAGAACACAGTCTCATTTTTAAAATGTAAAGCACTGAAGAGAAGTCCTTTGTCTTTGAAAGGACACATTATGTTGATAGGGGGTAAGACCTGCTCTGGGGGCCTTCTCGAACCTCAGGGTCCCAGCTCAATCCCTTCACATTATGTAGATAGAGGGTAAGACCTGCTCTGGGGGCCTTCTCCAACTCTGGGTCCTAGCCCAAGGGATCTGGCGTGAGGGCGGATCCCTTCATTTGACAAAAAGGATCTGCCATGCAGGGAGGTGCTTTGAGATACAAAGATAAGTAACCATGCACAAGCATCTAATTTGTTGCTCCTGTGAAGTGTTTACTTTGTTTTGCAAGAGGAAAGAGATCTTACCCTTATATATAGGTGTAAGATCGTTCCCATGCTTAATGCCTTAGTTTCTGCCTTGTCTGAGGTCGTTTATATTGAGAACTGTGGGGACCGTCCCTCGGAAGTTGGCACAAACTCCCAACCCAATTTGGGATAGTGCCAGGCAGGGCAGCTGCAAAAACTGTGCCTTCTAAAAGAGGGGTTCCTGATTTTTTGATTGCAATACGAACTTTGGATGGGACCAGGATGTAATGTATAGGAGAAGGGTCTGAAAATAGACCCTTCGGGTTTTGAGATCCCGGCCTCATTTTTTGACCCATCACCTCAGCCTACCGGCTGGGATCTCAAATCTCGAAGGGTCTATTTTCAGACCCTTCCCCTACATAAAGACTACTGGTGAATTTTCTTTGGGCTTCCCTGTATTGATAAAGAAAAAAACTGATAAAATGTGGAAAACCATGCAAATATGCAAAGATAGACTACTGAGTTTCAAAACTGTACCTTCCACATTTAGCAAAAATCTCTCTTTTTATTTCTCTTTGTATTTTGAGGAATCTCCCCTAGCAGAAGATCCCTAGGGAGTTATGTGGTGGGGGAGATCCCCCTATATTTCTAGGTTTCTATGTTCCCATGGAAAGATTTTTTGATGGGATGGATCAGGAAACTTCAAAAGCACAAGGAAAGGGACAGATAAGGAAAAAAATTTAAAACAAGAAGGAAAGAATGGAGGAAAGAAAAAGAAGAGATTTTTTTATTTTTTATTTTACGTATGTGGAGGTTCCCATACTCGTGTGTTCTCCATCAGTTAGGAACACCCTCAAGCTATATCACCTTTGTGCGACCCTCCCTTAGGAAAACCCACTCATATGGGAATTTCCCCTACAACCTATTGCATTTGGGAGTGTATCTACAAATGCACTAAAAAAAGTTGTGGAGGTTTTTTTATGTTAACTTCGGACTTGGAGATTTTTTATTTAGACTTGCTATACACTAGTAGTTAGGGCCAACATTCAACCCAAATCTAGCATTCCTATTGATGCAAAAGTTAAAATCAGCCCCAAATATTATCGGTGCTTTCCATCTTGGTTTATCATGCCCTGTTCATACCATTATATTTCATATGCTCTTCATGTTGAGGTTCAGCGTGTTTTGCACATCCTTTTAACTTAATTGGTTGTCAATCCATTCAACATAGCAACTTGCCATGCATTTTTACTCTTCCATTCTTGGTGTTTGTCATTTTTGCTTTGGGGTGGTGAAAAAGGCCACCAAAAAACTTGCACATGTTTGTGTTGGTACATGGCAAGGGACTTAAAAACATTAGAAAAAGAACATACAATTAGAGTAGAAGTGTTGGCTTCCTAAAGATCTTTAGAAATGGCACTAGATCCTAATCCACCTCCATCAACATGATTATGTCAAGCACAGGCACTTGCTCATGTAGGGGAGTATGCTTGAGCAGTGCGTGCATTGACTCCCAACACTCTTGTGGCCTCATCAATTGAGACCATTACGACCCTTCACCATCTTCATCCATTAGTTAAGGTGACTTCCCCCCTTTCGTTAATGATTTTCATCTAAAAATGGATCTTGTTTTGGATAGAGAGGCATTTATTTATGTTTTGATTGTTCACCATGTCTTTCATTTGGTAATCATTTGGGTATGGTGTAAGAGCTTTTGTGAAATTGTTTTGTTTTTTATGATTTTGATAGTGGCTTTGATTTTTAAAAAAATATGTGGGCACATCACTCATGATCATGTTCCTCCATCAAAATCACACCTGCTTGTTGCATCACGACTATTGGCTTTGGAAAAACAAATTGAAAGTGTTTGACCCATTACAATTGGAGAGGTCATTTATTGATTAGTCGCCCACACACTAATTATTTAGTTTAAAAATACATTTGCAAGGCATTTTAGTCCACATTAGTTTGGGGTGGCAACACCAAACAAATGTGAGATAATGGTTCATGGTGTAAAAGCTATGTTGGATTTACATTTAAAGTGGACAGTATAACAGGTGGATTTTCGAAACACGTTTAATTCAATATTTCAAACAGTCATTTTTCAAAAATTATGGTCTTGTACCGACACATTGGATCAATTCTTTTTTTTTGTTCATTGGTTTTACGCACACCCATTTCCACTATATTTTTCAGAGGTTTCTAATGGGAATATCATAATCATTTCATTCAAGTTTGGTACACGATAGGGGGATCTTTTGGGAGGAGTGTTGTTTGCATTAGTTCATCTTTACATTCTCCATCCTATTGCAACAACCCACCCTACTTGTGTTTTTCCTTTGTTAACAAATGATACACACATAATTGGTCTTGCTTCAAACATGGTACCTATTTTTATGTGATTACAAGAAAAATTTAGAGTATTAGGACTTTTAATGCAACCAACGAAATGTGTAATTTGGTTTCCACATGGGTTAAATTAATCTATATCACTTCCTCTAGGTTTTTTTACATTTGAATTTAGTTTTCATATTCTGAATGTTCAAGTGGATTTTTTGCCATTTGTGGAGTCCTTCATATAAAGGTGCTTTAGGAGGACTTTAACATAATCACTAGCTTTCTTATGTTTGCAATTTCTCAAACAACTTTTGCGATGCTTTTGTTTTGTTATGCCTAGTGGCCAAGCTACCTATAGTGTACTATATTTCCATCACTAAATATCTTGCAACATTATACTAAATTTGATGTTCATACCATAACTATGTTGGAGAAGCTATTAGGGTCAAGATCCTTTGGCATCATGGGCCATTTGGCTCATTGTCAAATCACTATTCATGCTTCTTTAAGGGGGCTAGGCCTTCCTTTAGTGATTTGACATGTTGCTTCCGCCTTTTTAAGATGCTAGGCTTTGATTACTCTTGCATTAGTCTTTCATTTTTAGCAAGATGATCACCTTACTCTTTTTAGTATGGTGGCACATGTAAAGACTAGTTTTATCCCTCCCAAATAACATTACAAGATACCTATGTGATGTTACTTGAGGTCGTCTGATCACATGTTTTGCCTTTTGAAAGTCTAATGATGCAATTATATCCTCAAATGTAGTCTTCTTCAATGGACCAACTACACAAGTAGGAATTTACTTCCCTTCTAATAGATGTTCCTTAAGACATTTGCGAACATGTCTTCATTCCTATGTAGGTCCAATAACAAAGGCTTGGTTATTGGTTTGTTCTAGCACCTTTTCATTTTGTTTGTCCTTTGCCCATCTTTTTATAACTCTCTATATTTGTTTCAGTATACCACATTCTACAATTCCACATATTTCACAATGTTAATGTGGTCATACCATTGATGACTTGGGTATCCATTTGCTACATTGCTCGTGTGGGAATGAATGCATTATAGCCCATGCTACAATTTGAAATATTGTTATAACCATCGTGTCAGAGAGTGGAGCTTAAATAAAAAAAAGGGTTCCCACCTTCCCCCCCACCATACATGGAGACGAATGGATATTGTTATCACTAGAGACGGTTTTCAAACCTTAATGGCATGGTTTTTTTTTTCAAATTCCTCAAGTAGGTGTATTGCAAGGATCTTCAACATTAATTAACAATAAATGGCGACTATCCTGGTGAACTAGTAGATTTTTTGGAATCCTTCTTAATTTTAGTGATTTAATGGAACACATTGTCTAAATCTGGTGACTTTTAACTTTTTTTCCATATGGCAATTTTTTTTAAGTTTCAAAAATCCCATTGTGGGATTCGATAGCCCTTTTTCTTTGTTGCTAGGTGGCGAAAATTCACCACAAAAAAAAACGTTGTTTAACGAATGTTGTAATTATCAATTCAACTCATACAAATTTGGTGTAGCATGGTTTGATGATGACAACGCATGCTGTAATTGTTGTTAGTCAAGACAAGGTGCAATCCTACACAAAGTAAACACCAAGAGTTGATTTCATTCCCCTTGCTATAATGACCTACAATTGTTTCCATCTTCATTTTGATTCTTTTTTTACTTCTTGTGTACATGCCAATATAGCTCGCCATCAATAGACCTCCTTAGTACTTTCAATGTTTATATCTTATTATAAACAATGAGTGTCAATAGCCCTCCAATGTGCGCAAGCCATCACAATTTTTCAACAGGCTACCATGCTTAGTGACAATTCTTCATCTCTTCCACATGTACCAACTAGTGCACCTTCATCACTAGCTGATTTTTGGCAGAGGATGCCTTTATATCTTGCATTTCATTACTAATGTTATAATTGTCTTGGTTTTCCTTTCATGTGTTACATTTGCTTAAACATGTCTTATGCTTTTTGTGGATGGATTTCCATCTTTGTTTAAATATATGTACATATATAAGGTTTTTTCTCTTTACACTAAAAGTCAAGGCTGAAATAGAAAAAAACTTTTCAATCTACCCCAAGTACTAATAAATGCTGAACTTTATGGCCTTGTATTGGGCCCAAGGCTAAAAAAAGGATACCATCAAATTTGGGAGGCCAATCTACAACCCTTAGGGCCAATGTTCCAAAATTTATTAATATTTTGACCTAAATGTTCTAGCATTTATTAGTAACTTGGGGCCAATTTGTAACCTAAAAATGCTCAAAATTGGCCCTAACTCCAAGTGGGCCTAATTTCCATTGATGTGTAGGGCGCATGCCCCAAGATCATGTGGTGCACCTTTCTGCATTTAACTCCCAACCCCTTTCGAGATAGTGCCAAGCAAGATAGCAATAAAAACCATGCATGTTCATAAACAATTCAAAGGTTCATAGGGATGGATTCGTGGGTGGTTCAAAGGTGATGCATAAGGGGTTGAAAGATGTTTCATAAATGGTTCATCGACAATTCAAGGTCAATGTAAAGACCAACAATAATTTTTTCCTTTGTATTTTTAGCTCCCTAGCTTGAATTTTGTAGTAATTGAAAGTTGTACCTTCAATTGTGTGAAAGAACACACATTCCAATTTTGGGTATGACAAGAATTCTTTTTAAAATGAACCACTAAGGGCTAAAGGCCCTTTGTTGGTGGGAGGAGGCGGCCCCCATGGATTGGTGTAACTTAATCATTATACTTACACATTAGTAATGAATTGTTTAATAATTATTGGATAATAAAATATAATAAAAAAAGAATCTAAAGGTTTTCAAATAGAAGAAAATTTGAAATATTCAAGTTTAGGAAATTGTCTAAAATCCTATTGATAAATAAAGGCATATTATGTCATATATGGCATTTAGATGTGCACCAAAATGAAGTTTAAAGTTTCCCTACTTTTTATTTGCAAAAGAAACATTTTTTTTGCAAGAATGATAATTGCTAGCATTGCACGATGTTTTAAAAACATATTTGGTGTTATAGTGGACTATTTTTCAACCATGTTGCCATGTGCCTACAAGCAACATACAACATCACCCAGTAATGAGTTCATGTTCATTTACATGCATTTATAAGAATTTCAAAAAAACATAAAGAATGACATTTTGGATTTTATTTGATTCATTTGTTTGAGGTCCAAAAATTGAAGGAAGAAAGTCAATTGTAACATTGATAAAAAAGCACATACCTAAATGCAACTTGTATTTTCCCATACTATTGTTTGCATGGTATCTATATGCATGTAAATCTATATTCGTTTCCATTGTGAAATGTTAGAAAGTGTTTGTTTTGTTAATTTATTGATGCAAAGATGTGATGCATAGTTTCAAAGATTTGAAAATATATAAAATGGAATTTGGGTGTTTGCAAGATATTGTGGTTAAATTAATCATTTCAAAAGTGCAAGGTAAAAAATCATTTGGAGTAAGATTTCCTATTATTTTCAAATTATTTCTATTTGTGACCCTTGAAAGCATGACAAATGTGAAGCCAAGTGCAAAAGCTTCTTTTATATCAATAATAACTTTTGAGCTAATTATTCTACCTTGTGATTTGTGTCCAATAATAGCATATGCCAATGTGATTGGAAATAATGCTTTATAATAATATCCATCATATGTATATTTGTGTTGAAATGTATATTTTTTCAAAACCATTTTTATGGAGTTAGTTGTTAGTTGGACTTCTATGGCAATGACATTGTTTTTGGTATCAAATATGATAGATGTTATAGTTGCAGTTGCGCCATTTACAGCTCCTTTTTGTATATTGATGTTGTTTGTGAGCATGACAAGTGCACCTATAGCAATGGTATGTATGTGGTTGAAGGATTTGTTGTTCAACCATGGTTGAATATGTTTTATGTTTGTAGCATTTGTGTCCATTTTTACTTGGTAAATTTATGAAGTTGGAAAATGTTTTTGTAAAAAAATGGTGTATTTCTCAACATTGACTTTATGTGTACAGAAAATTGTTGTGTGTCTATTTTGGTGAAAGCCTATTTCTTGAATTTCCAAAAAAGATGGTGATAATTTTTTTTTGAATTTCCTTTGTGATTGGAATTATTTCTCGAATGATGTTAAGAAATAGTAGGTATTCTATATTTGTGGCATGACACATTGATATAGACAAAAAAATGTTGTTGTGCCATTTTCTAACAGGGCGTAGATTTTACATGACAACTTTTGCATAATATGTCATTTTGTCATAATTATGCTTACAAATTGGTGGTAATTGTGCAAGGTCACTAACTAATAATACAAGTTTTGTTTCAAATGGAGATGTTTATGAAATATACATTGCTTGTTTTAAACGTTGTTCCATAGCACAAAGTATGTTGCTAGTCATCATGGAGATCTCATTTATAATGATGACATTTTAGTTTTTCTATGACATTGCTAGGTTCAAGGAGGATTGATAAATGTCCTTGCACCGGAATGCAAAATGCAATGTGTATTGTAGTTGTTGTGGAGCATAAACAAAATGCTACTCTGACCATAGTTGTTGATAACAATACGTTTTTGCCAAGTGTTTGAAAATGTTGTGTGATGTATTTCACAAAAAAAAGTTTTCCCACTTCTCAATTCCTGATATAACACCAGGGTTCTCAGAAAATTTGAAGAAAAATCAAGTGTGCCTGAACGACCACTGGTTCGTTACCTGTTCTTTGAAGAAAACTGCCAGTTCTTTGCAGTTTTTGAAACAACCAGACCCAACAGTTCTTTGATTCTGATTTTCCTTTTCCCCCAAGAAGAACCTGGAAATGGCAGTTATCTGAATCAGAAGGACTTAAAAACAGGAACCAGTGGTTATTAAGGAAATCGATACCCACCCAACACTGCTTAGAACATTCGGATCCTATGACACCTTTCCTAACCCCTGATCCAAAGCCAGGAACAAAAGATCCATGACCGCTCCCACAGAAGAAAAGCTGACAAGCTCAACTTTGTGCTCATCGACACCATGTGGGTGGGGGAGAGAGAGAGAGAGAGAGAGAGCAACTGACCACTTTTTTGGGAAATGAGAACTCATCAATAGAGAAACTGTTTGCGGTTTGCTCCAGCCCAATGAGAAAGAACCCATCCTTTTTCTTGTGCTCAAAAAAATTAGGCAGCCCAGCCTTGGAAACCTTCACAATTGGGACCCAGCGCTAAGCAGTCACACTGTCAAAAAAAAGAAAGCAAAAGAAAATTTAAGGGATAAAAGCCATTACTGCATAGCTCAAAGCCCAAATGGAGAAGCAGAAATCAATTTTCTCTTGCCCTACCTTTGTGCTGGGAGTCACTGCTATTACTATGGCCTCAATCCATCAAGTTATTTGGACTAGGTAAGCGGTGGCGAGAGCTTGGGCCAAATGACAGGACATAAACCAGCACCATTAACATCCACAACCTATTCAGCAGGCGAGCTTAATAGGTATGTGATATAACTGGGCTGTAGATATCTAATCAGGAAAGAGACACATCCGCTACGGAATTCCAAAAAGGCCATGAAAGGAGTGGGCTCAGGCTTGAGGTTTAGAATAGAATATTCTCTGTCCTGGGGTCCCAAGACAGGGAATATTGGCTTGGGTATGGGGGCAAACCTCATAAGATTCCCCTGGACATGGGGCTAGACATCTTACAAATCATGTTAATGTGATGTCCTACACCCTGCATGGTTTTGTCTTGGGCCTTTGGTAACCTGGGGTCGATGGGAACAAATATTGGGGTTGATAATCAATCTATAACAATTGTTCCAGGTCGAAAGGGATTTCAACCATTAGGGTTATTTCGTGACATACATTCTGAAGAATACAATTTTTCAACATTTTTTTTGGTCATTGCAAGACCATCATTAATAGGTTCATATCAAAAAATATATAACCTTAAATAACTAATTTTTTTTTCAAATCCATATTATATTATATATATCATAAAAAATTTGGATTCATTTTATATCATCATTTGCATGGATTTACGTATGAAAAGAAATTTTATTAGGTCATACACTTATAACTAATGATGTTTCAAACAATGTAAATTTCAATAAGAATTTAAATTTTGACATAGGCTATAAAGAACTAGGATGAACTAAAACATCTCCAAACTATTTAAAATATTTATATTAAAATGTTTTTGCAATGATTAGACAACTTGGACCTCTAACATTTTTTTGTTACATTCACTACAAGTGTTAACAATTGACCAATACTTAGTAATATGCTTAAAGAATTATATGAAAAACATGTTACTATAAATAAAACAAATAATAACATTAACCATACTCTAAGCATTAGAGAAGTTAGAAATGATCATGTTACATGTACTCGTTGTTGTGAACATAGAATGAATAGCTTTCATATACTTTTGAAAGTCACAAACATGTTGTTTGGTAAAATAAACGATTTTTTTTCTCATTGAATTTCAAACATGTGGATTACCATGTGATCATGGATTCTTATGGATAGAAAATGCTCCACGTTTTTGTGTTTCTTCAAATGAAATTATTGAAAGTTTTGTGAATAAATATCTAACAATGGATGAAACAACTCTTAAAAGAAAATATTTGTAATGCAAAAATTCATCAGCATAGACGAACGTGTAGAAAAAATGTCAACCTATTTGTTGATTTCATTATTTTAAACCTCCAATGAGATATACGAAAATATTATTTCTTTTAAAAGAATTTTTTTGCAAAACGATTGTGATTTCTTATAGTGAGAACAATAAGTGGTACCAAGCTTGAAGACATCCAAAATATAATCAACACACATTAAACTTGTTCAATTACGCATTCTTATTCAACCTTATAGGGTCATTAGGTTATAGACAAACTTTTTAAAAATTTAGGTTGCTTGTCATTCACTTACACAAATTGGAAAATATGGTTTGCCATAGCCCAATCAAGAAAGCAACTTGTAGAATATGGATACATGAAATGTTCACATATCAAAAAAAAATGTTCAAACATGAATTTAAGTATCTTAATGGATATATAATAAAAACATTATAGCTCAACATGTAATAAAATCCAAATCATGTCAATCATGAATTATAATATCGTGGTTTTTTAAGTTGTCCAAGTTGACTGGCTTATCCACTTTGATTAATGAACATGCCCATTTCAATTAGAGGCACGAATGACATGTGTATATTTTTAATGGGAAATTTGATTACAATGACCTATTTGATTATTTATCAAATTGAATAAAAAATAAATCACCTTGGTCAAAATGATAAATGTGTTCTAATTAAATGGGACATTTTGTTTGGGTTGGACAAATCAAAATTAACATGTTTAATCAAAATGACCAATGTTTTTGAAGTCAAATTGGACATCTTATGTTAATTAAAATGTTCAACTATTACAAACTATAAAAGAGTCTTTTATAAATTTCCAAAAAAATCCCCAATAAATATTTTAAAAAGTTTTCATAAAGATCCATAAAAAATTTGCTTAAAGTTTTTTAGCATTTTTCCAATAATATGTTGGAGTACTCTAAAAGTTTTTTAAAAGTTTGGAAATTTCTAAAAGTTTTCCAAAAATATCATTGAAATAATATGTTTGGAAAT
>Ga0116231_10005509_pt1 | contig 24880 bp, 15 predicted proteins | sample S1TSphgellanicum_2_FD_89695 | JGI IMG/M metagenome (GOLD analysis project Ga0116231, IMG submission 89695) | Host-associated microbial communities from peat moss isolated from Minnesota, USA - S1T2_Fd - Sphagnum magellanicum MG | ecosystem: Host-associated > Plants > Peat moss > Unclassified... | reverse complement strand
ACCTGTGACCCAATACCAAAACCAAAATGGTATGAAAGTTTAGGGTTTAGGGTTTTAGGGGTTAAATTTCAAACCAGTTGGATTGAAGGGAAAAAAAAAAAAAAAAAAATTGAAAAAGGAATTGACAACCGTGGTTAGCTATGGGATAGAATATACAATGAAAAAGTGTTTTTCTGTCCACACATCATCATCCATGGTGGGTGGTGTAGTGGTGGGTGGTGTTTAGGGTTTAGGGTTTAGGGCAAGAGAAAGAAGCCTTTGTCAATCCAAGTGAAAGTGGAAAAGTCCATGTATCCCAAGCATGGATCTTGTCTCAGCAAAAAGGTCTGGTACTACATACAACCTTTTTACTCTTTGAACTCACCCTCAAATTGGATATTTGTCTTTTCAGCACACTTGGTTAAGCACATGGCATGCAAAGGAGCACATTCCTTGTAGTATTCCTATGGCACATTTCACATAAAGGATATCTTCTTCTGGACCCCATGTGGAACTAACTAGGAGAATTATTCAAAGAATTGAGATTTTTTATTTTATTTTTTTAAAATCCTACAAATATATTCACAAAACATTTAGCAAGTCCCTTGTTATTTTTTGCAAATAGTTATTTTTTAAATCCCAAAGAAAAACAATGGGCCCTCCTATCTCTACGGAGACATAATTTGGTTGTTTTTTTTACAAAGTGACCTTCCAATGGGCACACATGGTTGATATAGCTTTGCCCAAGAGACCCTATTGAACTTTGGCTCTTGTGGGTGGTTGGAGTGCAATACAATATAACATTAATACCCAATGGGGTTTGCAACTACACATGGTTAGGGAATGCACCTTGGTCTTCATTATCGAAATCCTCTATTGTCTTGGGAAATGACTATTACAAGATCCCTCATAAGTTACATTGAAAAACATTCATATTCTCCATTTGTTTCATCTGGTTCTAGGGTTCAATTTTTTTCTTAAGGTGTCCCAAAACCTTGTCGCAACATCATTTTTTTCTATATTTTTTAATTTAGTCTTTTTTTTTACCATGTAAAGATACATTAATGGATGATTATGATGAAATTTAAAATTATAATGATTTAAAATATGATACTTATGAAATAAGCATCTAAGTTATAACAACATTGTTTCGCATCGTAACAATTGCTTATAAGGTTACAAGTTTTATATTTTGGTAATCAACCATGATGGAATTCATAAATTTTATTCCTATTTGCTCTTGTGGGACTGTAGCAATAGGGCACCCAATTGAACGTGGCAACACATAAAAAAGTTCAATCATAAAATTAAGTGGTTTCATCACAAGAAGGACCATGCAATTCAACACAAACATTTTAGTAATATTTAGAATTTTTAAAAATTTTCTGAACCTTCTTATTGTTTACTAATACCTATTCTTTTGAAATTCAAATTTTAATTCCTCATTTTGAGCCCTATTAGATTTTAAAACTTATGTTTGCTTCCTTAACAAAGATTTTACAACTAATGTAAAGATACATTAATTCAAGCAAAGTGAGAAGAGTTCATAGTTAGTATAGACATGGGTCACTCTAAAAGGCTAGTTAAAGATTGCTACTTACAAATGGTGAAAGATTCTGAAATCAGTAATGGACACAAACAAACATTTTCCACTATCAAAAAAAGGTGCAACATGCAAAAACAAGTAAGGCACAATAGAATATTTCAATTGCATTTTTCATTACATATAAATGATAGTAAGCAATATAAAATGTTAATGTTTAACCCAAGCAAAAAAGGTAGCTTTAAATGTCCTTCAACATTATAACAAAATAATGTACAACAAGATAGATTCCGTCATGAAAGGTGGGGAGGCGAAATGTTGCATCATCCTCATGTTCATGATCTATTAATGTCTCTAGATGACAATGTTTTAAGTCTTTATATATTACAACTAAAACTTGACAAGGTGAAAGCATGAATAGGGGGACTATTTGGACTGTCACTTTTGTAATTATTCTAGATTACATACAAATGTAAAATTTAAAGCCATATTCAAAATTAAAATTGTCAATTTTTTAATTATTCATGTTGTTATAGACTTTAATGGAAATCATCGTTATTTTTTTTGATGAATTCTAAAAAGATTATGGACTTGTAATGGACTTTTGAAATGATAGCACTACATCTATCACACAAAGAAAATGAAAAATGTGGAATCAAAAAATATGTCAAAGTAGTGTCAAAATAAAAAATAAAGCATCATCAAATGGAAAATTTATTAGTGAAGTGCATTGAAGCTTTCCTAATATATATATTTAAAATTTTTTAAAATTTTAAATGATGTGATTGTTATAAATTTTATCTTTGAGAGTTTATTTCACATTAAATTTATTGATCTTTTGCATGGATTTTTTTATCAATCACATGTTTAGGGATATTCATAGGTTGGTTTCTTAATATTTATGATTAAAAGCATAGGGGATAATTATAGGATTTATGGTTTGATAATTCTTAAAATTGCAAAAAAATCATTAGTGTTAGATTATGGACTTTCAAATGCCACTTTTGAAACACCTAACCATGTTTTCGCCCAATTGAGAAATCAATGCATTGCTTACATCTTGAAAGCTCATTTCCATTTTTTCAAATGGTATGCAAAAGAATATATGGTGAAACTAATTCATTAAAAAATAAAACTTATAATTTATTTAAATAAAAATAAAGTGTTTAAAAATTGATTATGATAAGGGTGTTTGCACACTACAGTGACCTTATATGGATGTCACAATGGCAGGTTTTCTTGTGTTCCCTAGATACAAGAAAATAAATAAAATAAAATTCATTGAAATAATAGAAAAAGGGAGTCACTTATCTAAAATTATCATAATCAACCTTCCTAAAATGAAAAAATCAAATCAAAATTGTGGATAGCCAATAAGTAATGGACTTTTGAATTTGGCCCACATTTTTTGTCACACTTGCAAAATTCATGGATATGGACTTTTATCTTACAATGTGTTATTTTGATGTGTTTGAAACTTTGGGATGTTGAATGAATCATGTTTAAAAAACTAAAGATCCATTGAATGAATGGAATGTGATTTTAATTTATTATGTTATGAACTTTTTAAAATCTCAAAAACTATAATTGTTTTAAAAGCCCTTTTAAGCATTTAAAAATAATTATTAAAAAAATTGTGATATTTTTTATATGTCTTATAGCATCATTATTTGAAATTGGAAATGGAAAAAAAGTTACTTTCAATATCATTTAAATATTCATGTTTTAAGCTAGTTTTCAACTACCTTGAAAAGGACTTTGAAAAGGGACTATAATCCACCAAAATCGTGACACCTTAGTGTGTTTTTTGCCCATAACATATCTTTAAGAAACTTAAAATATTTTTAATTTTAATAAAATATTCCTTCAATATTTTATTATCTCATACCCAAAAAAAAAATGCTTTTGTGTACACCATTAATACTTACAAAATAAGTTTTTAACAAATATATAGCATACAATCCAACATTTGGTACAAAAGAAAATCCCATTTGATTATGAATATATCTAGATTCTCTTAATGAAATCACCCATGAAGACATTTCACCAAACAAGGATTCTAATGCATCCATGAAAATTGTAAAACCTTTAAGTCCCATTGTTGGTTGAACGACAATAACAACTATTGTCGTTCAACCAACAAAAACCCATAAAGTCCTTAAGAATAAAAGCCCATTTAAAAATTTCCATTATGTACCCGTTGGGCACAAAAAATTTGACAAATGAAAAAAATAAATTCATTTCAAAAGGACTTTTGGAAACAAAGTTTAATCTAACCCTTCAAAATTTTATAACTATTATTTGATTAAGATTTCACAAAAAAAGATGTCATATTTAATTTTATGATTTCATTCTTCAACCCATGTTTAATCATTATAAACAATTTGTAATGGAATTCAATATGAATTTTTGAATTTATTAACAATCCAATCAATTAATCATTTCATATTTTTTACTTCAAAAGTCCATTATTGAGAATGAATGAATTATTTTCAAAGAATAATTGTGCAAATGTCTTCATAATCAAGTTGTTAATTTAGAATGAACCCTCATTTAATGTATTTAAAATTAAATTATTCACCATAAGCATTTAAACACAAGCATGATGTAGAAATTGATACTATGGGTTCAAAAATGAGCCACCATACCCTGCATTCAACCATTACAATATAGAATGACACAAAATTAAAGGTACAATTGTTTATTTACTCAAACATTTGAATTCAAACCATATTTCTTAGATGTTCAAGAGCCAAATCTCTAACTCAAAGTGCTAATTTTCACATAATAGTTATAGTCTTTTAATTGCATAAATGATAGAATAAATTCACCATTTACCTAATCTCTTCTTGCTCATTATCTTTGGTGCACATGACCTCCTTGTGCCACAACATCAAAGTCTTGAATAGCGATAGGTGTTTCCTATTTTAACATGTTTAGGATTTGATCAACATCAATACTAAAACAACCAATTAGTATGTTGTGTAATGTACAATAAAAAATACAAGATTAGGCACAATAACAATGTGCATGTTAACTCTTTTCCAATGTAGATTGAGGTAAAAAATCTTTTTGAAAATACCAAATGCATTTTGGATACAATTGTATTAATAAGAGCCATAACAAGTGTAATCGACACACTTGGTTTTTCATGTTTTATTGTCAAAATTTCTACTAATGTTGCAAGTTTTTAATGTTTTTACATGACAATTTTTTATGTATATTATGGAAACATGTGAAATAATTTGGAATGAATTTAGTAAGGATTAAAAAGTCCTCAAAAACATTCATAAGCATTGTAACCAATGTTTAAAGGACTTGAAATGCTTTCAAAATGACATAATCATGTACAACAATTATTCACATATTCACATAATAGTATAATATGTTGTGAACCAAAACAAATTATAAAATCATGAATTTATATACATCACCTTTTGTAACCCCATTTATAACCAATTACAATTTATCACATCATCGTAAGCAATACTCCCATTGTTTTGTTAAATAGTAAAAAAAAATCACCCAATGTGGCAAGGTTGGCTCCTATTATATCTTATTGGCACCTTTTTTCACAACAAGTCAACCTCTTTTGTGTTTGTAGTTGTAAATTTTTTTTTAAAATGTTGTGTTTTCCATCCTTGTGTGGAGTCATCCACCATTACCAATAATGGGGTAACCTTTATCTCCTAGTAAATAGGGAGCTCCACATTCTTGACCTCTTAATAAACAAGTCATAACTTGTTTTTTTTGTCATGTACAACTTGATAAATTGCATTATATCATCTAGTTTTATGATAATGATACAATCTTCACTAAAATGTCTTGAAGGTTTTGAAATAAAGATGTGTGTACCATCTATGGCCCCATGTATGCTTGGGAGATCACATAATGTTTTAAAACCAAACATTATAAATTCCATCCTAAATCCAATTGACTAAGAAATGAGCTTCTTTGAAACAACATTGATCATTGTGATCTGACCTCTTTGACAATAAGTGAGATATTTGATTGATCGATAGTAAACAATTGATTATAGTTGAAAATATTATAACCTTTTGCAAGTTTGTACAAAACATAAGCTACTTGCACCTCAACCAAAATAATTAGTTAGTATTTTTTGTCTTGCTTGTGAATCAAAAACTCCAATTGATTAACAATATCAAACAAGGTTTTCTTTCTCATTCTAAAATTCTTGCAACCACTTTTCATCATTGTACTTTGTAAGAAAAAAATTGAAATCCATGTCATTGATCTCAATTTAACCCATTGACAAATATTAGTATAAAATGATCCCAAGCAAATGTTCTAATAATCAAGACATAATAAAATGTTATTCTACAACCTATGCTAGTATGCACACACAAGGGCACAACACATCATGATAAGTTGTGTTAACCATTTTTATTAAAAATCTAGCTCTAGGTGTAAACATGCATCCTTCTAATGTTCTTAGGTTAGTGTTTGTGTAGTTAATTATAGCTCATTGGTGGTAAATTTTACAACCTAAAACTAAAATAATGTTAGAATTAAATTTTTAAAATAACTAACAATAGGTGTGGTTTTATTATAAGCCTTTTTAGTTTGAAAAGTATAATCAACAATTGGTAATCTCACAAACTTTGTTCCACGGTCCTAAAATATTTGTTAATCTCAATTTTGTTTCTATATTTTTTTCTCTTCAAAACGATAAGTGCATAACCATCAATCCAAAACATTTCAACACATATTTCTTGGAGTTAAAAGTTTCATGTGAGTGGCTAAGGATGATGCAACATGTTTTATTTATATTGTGTCAAATTCTAATGTCATTAGAAGCCTAAACATTTCACCCAAAAAGAATACAAAACTTACTAAAATGAATATGGAAAAAAAATGTAAACAATTCATTGTAACATCATTAACATAATTGTGCCCTTGATTGCCAAGGTGAGGTTCAACCTAGTTTTAGACTATAATTTGTGACAAAATGAACATTTTATGCTTAAAAATAAACTTAAGAAAAAGTTTACCAAATTTTCCAATTGAATTTCAAACTATGGCTAATGAACATATTATTGGTTAAGAGAGATGATTCACTTCAAATGTGCACTAATTAGTATGACTAACAAATTAACCATAAAAATTAGATATTCATTTTATAAAATTTCTTCATCCCTTGCTAAAAATAGATAGTTAAGTTATAGGTTTTTCACATCATGTAAGGTGAAAGTATATATTTGGTTTGTACCACAAGGAATATCACATTTTCATTTATTGGACCCATCAAACTTTAAAATATATAAGAGACATTTTTTAATTCATCAAAAACATTAACTAAGTTATATAAACTTTAAACTTTTCATGAAATAATTCTTTTATAAATTCCATGTTCCTAATCATTTCCTTGCTAAATTTTTTTAAGAAAATAACATTGATTATTTTCCTTCGTCATGAAGACTTTTGATTCCATTTGATTTTTTATGAAATAATTAATCAACTAACTATAATTTAGATAAGAATTTCCAAAGTCCAAGTTCATCATTCCTAAAGGAACCATAGAAATTAGGAATAACAATTTGTAGCAAATCTCATCTTTTTTTATTCCAATGAAAACTTAAAACCATATACTTTGGCATGCAATGGATAAAACATGAGGAAAAAATAAATAAATAAAACATAATATTATTTGACAATAATTTATTTTCTTTAACCATTCTTTGAGGTGGTTTTTTTTTGAGATACCACCTAATCATACTTTCACCTTGCAATTAATTCTCCACCAATAATAAGCAACTCCAAATTATATGTACAAGCAAAATTAGACACCATGCAACAAAATTCAAAAGGTCTTTGGTTCCAATTGAAACCTAAAAGTTTGTTATATTTCTATACAAAAGGAATACAAAAATGTATTTGGATTTTAAAAGGAATTCTCTACCCAAGTTAAGAAACCAAAACCAATTGGTGCCTTTAATGAAAAGGTTAGCACAAATGTTGATGTTGAACCAACCTTTTACAAACAAAAAGGAATGCCTATAAATAGAATTTAAAATATGTTAAACTCTTATGGGGGTGAAGGTGGATCGGTAACATGAGTTATAATTGGATGAAAAGTTGGGGATGAATGGGTTGGGCCCTTTTCACCTTGACATGAAGCATAATAATAGAAGAAACAAAGGTGACATGAAAAGATAGATGGGTAATGGTACACATAGTTAAAAAGGGGGGTGAAGGACCAAATGGTCCCATCACATTTGAACTTCCTAGATGTAGGTGGATCATGGGGGGGAGAAGGGGGGGTGGGAGGGGTGGTGTGAATGGAATTGAAGAGTGCCCAAACAAACACCAAAGACAATACCTCAACCCCACTCCACTAAAAACCAATATAAACCAAAAGAATAACTCCATGGAACAAATGGAACACACATGGGCAATAACCCAAAAAGCCACTCCACTAGTGCACATTGACCCAACATAGAGCACAAGGTGAGTCCTGTTCTAGATGAGTTGATTGTGTGAGATTTACATGTGTAGATCATGATATATATTGACTGGGACTTTGTTCATGAAGATTCTTATTGATCTCATATAGAGTCTAAGTGCAACCAATATTTGAAGTCCTTACAAAATTGGGGCAAAATTATGTTGTATATAGTATATGTATCCAAAGTTAATGACATTAAAAGCCTAGTCCTCAATTTGGAGGTCAAGTTTTGGCCTTTATTTACATTGGAATGAGTGGGCAAGACTACGCCCATTCCAAGCTTTAATGCATTATATATATATATATATATATATATATATATATATATATTTATCCAATAATGTTGCATGTCTTCTAATTAATCATAACTACAATCATTCGGTTTTTATTTAATTTTTTCTTGAATTGATTATATCAAGCATTAGAATCCAATAAAGATGCTTTATCAAAGCGATCAAAAGGAGTAAAATCCTCTTCCCATCACATCATGGTTTTCAACCCACTATATTGTCGTGTTGATGGTGGGGTGTGTGTGGGTTCCAAGAGCAGATCCACCCACACCTCCTCACATGTGAGCTTGGGCTGGTGATCTACCACATTCCGAATAGTGTGCAAGCTATTTCCCCACTCTCCCTGGACCCTCATAAACATGAAATCTTGGACCTTGTAGAGTGAGGATCAACTAAAAGTCATCACATGGACTAATCATTGTGACGAACTGATCAAAGACAATCACATTTCTCTAGTGTCTGGGAAGCCTTACATCATTCGCATATTTACAAGTTCAAACTCAGTTCCACATTATTCAAAGCTTGAACTTCATCCAGATTACCATTTACAAGCCATTGTGATAGCAAAAATTTGGCAATCTTTTTGCAAAACATTAGACAAATTAGTCAAATCTACACTAGAGAGCATGTTTGTTTCATAGCTTGCTTTGGAAATTCCAAAAGTCTATTGGTACTAGAGTTATCCATAAAGTCCCACGATTAGGGGGCGAGAATGGTCAGTTTCAGCATAATAGGGCATCAAACGTGTAACTGAAAATGAAAATTTTAACAAAGTGAAATAACTGGGACCCAAACTAGTTTTCCACCATTTTTTATGATAAACTGAGTTTCACCCTATCTTTCCTTTTTCCCTGAGCGCCCCTACTGCTACTACATATATTTTCAATGCTCCTACCTGTACAATTACAAAAATTACTCTCAAACCTTGTGCATTAAATGCTGAGTTTCAGCATTCCATATTGAGATTAATAAATTTTCATTATTTTTTTTATACCCACTGAAAGAGGGGGGCTGAAAGCAGGCCCAAAAACAGGGTGAAGACAAGAGACTTTGCAGATCACTGTATTATTATGAATGTGAATTTTCACCCTGGTGCTTAGTTTTTATATTTCTATATGGTTTAAGCAGGTCCCTTGTAAAAAGATAAAGATACAGCTACAAACCTTGTGGATGTAAGTTATGCATAAAGTCTATAGATGTCCATATTTGTTCTACACTTATTCTCAATAAGAGTTTGCAAATACTTGTCTTGGAAAAATGCAAATCCTACAAAATGCTCTGGGGATGTTTATCATTAGCCACAATGGTAGGGTTGTGTGTATTAGGTCATTACTAATAAAAAGACTATCTAACATCTTTATATTATGTAATAACATTACATCTTCAAAGTGTAAATGCAAATGTTGTGTTTGGAACCGGTCCAATCTTGGAGAAAACTTTAGTACAACATTTACATGATAAATCTTAGTAAATTATATGATTATTTGTGAAAATGAATTTGCAACTATTGCATTTTCGCCAAGACTTTTGAGCATGCAATCTCCACCTTCACTTTGGGTACATGACTCCATAACTCCATCTTTTTTACTTACAATCTAATATTATAAAAATAAGTGAAAAAAGATTGTCCTACCTAGTTTTCCATAACACTTGATTGTCACGGGAGAGATTCAGCACCTCACCGTAAGCTTCTAGTAGGGTCAACTACCCTTTCAAATGCACATGAGCAGCACATCAAGAGCTTTTAGGTCTTATCCTACCTTCTAATCAACTAATTCTCATGCTCAATTGGCTGTTCCACATGGGTGCCAATTCCATAGACCTAATCAGCAAGCCCTTGCTGATTCTATTATCCCAGGGAGCTGCCAGGGGTTGGCCAATTCTAGCTCCTGGAAAGCCTGTGGCCAAGACAAGTGAGCTAGGAGCCAGAATCGGCCAAACCCTGCTGATCTCTCTCTCATTGCATATCTGAAACTGGTGATAAGTCTTATATACTATATGGTACTGATTTTGTGTCCTATTGATTTTTCCTTGTAAAGTTGAATTCTGGTGGCCATTTCCTCGGCCAGCCATTTGCTACTTAGGACTTGTGATGGAAAAACTAAGATGGTACTAGTTTGCACAAGAGAAGGATCTAGTTTGCTGGGTTGACAAGTGCACCAAATTGGTGCCCTATTGAGAGTCTCAAGGACTCAGGAATCAGAGACATACATTACAGATTCCCAACTCCTTGAAGACACTATGCAATTAAGCACTCCTCTCTATACACTACAGTTATGACAATGTTGCAATTTTGTAGACCATAATGAACTATTACTAATAAAACAACCTTACTGCAAGAGTGGGCAAGAAGTCCCTAATAAATAGTGGGCTTCCAAGATCATTTGTAAATATTGTGGCTAACATCCGGGTCAGATTGTTAAGAGTCCTAGGGTTTGACAGACAAGCTGTCACATAGATTAATGAAAGATTTGAGCTGATGCGTAGTATTCACTTTCCTTGAACACTGGCCTCAAATCCTCATCTGCCATGAATTCGAGTGGGAAAAACACAAGGTGACCACAAATTGCATTTATACACGATTCTTGGCTCATTGATAGGCCTTCCCCTTTGTTTAAAAGGACTCCTTGATCAGGATCCTTAGGAGCAATGCCAAGGTCAATGGTTGTGTGGCCTACCTTCTCCTTTTGCTGAGCTACTGCTAGCCGGAGCGCAACCCGGGAGTGAATAGAATCAGATGGAATGGAGCCAAAAACAGAACCATATAATCTCGTGTTGCTTTCTGCTCTTGACATCCAGACACCTCTGTAAGTGGCATTGCTCACTGGGTCCTTCACAAGATCAATCTCTGCTTGTCGAATGCCCAGATGCTCTGCCCAAAGTGACATCCGCAGTGAATGAGCAAAGCGACCTGCATTCCATATGTTTCCATTCATTGTCGACTGGATGTAGTCAGTGTCTTCTATCACAACCCCCAATTCTGAGTCCCGAGAACCCAATAAGCTCCTGTCATTGATGTTTGCCGAGCCAATCAAGACTGTGCGGTCATCAACTATCATAATCTTGCTATGTACATAAATCTGACTTGTAGACAAAGGGCCATCTTCATAAAGCTTTCCATGGTTCCGGAGCCCATAAAAGGAGATGTAATTTTCCAAATCCGGTCCCAATCTGTCAAGAAGCCTCTGGAGCAAAGACTGCCTCCCACGACAAATAGTACGGTACTGCCAATGCATTATGGCTCTTACAGATGCCGCTCCGCTATCATCCACCCCACCTTGGAAACCAGGCAACAAAGGCATAACCACAATGACACGGAAACACCGATGGTCTTCGTGTGCCCTCATTATCCGGGTATACAATGCCTGCAGGACCCTGTTGTGGATAATGTCATCACTATCCAAGCCAGATATGAAAAACTGATTCTCAATGTACACAAAAAACTCAGCTTTCTCAATGAGAGAACAATAAGCAGTATGAATGCTATGCTCCTCCAGTTGGCTGGTTCCTGCCGACCACTGCCCAACACTGCGAATCACTTGGCATTTGCATCTCGATCGTGGTCCAGCCTCGCCGATAAGATTGAAATCCATCTCTCCGAGCTCCCTCTGCTCCACCTCCCACCATTCCTGATCAGTGGTGTGGTTCATATTCCCTATACTACTAACCTGGTCTTTCAGCCTCCCAGAATCTGTCACAGTCCTTCCAGAATTTCTCCCTACCTCAGGATCCTCCACAAAAGTGTGCATTTGAACCTCAGATGACAAAAGCCTCTCTTCCTCACTGGAACTAGGATACCGCAGCATCCTGCCATTCAGTGGCATGATTCCAATGAACTCCCTCGAGCTACTCTTAAAATTGAGTGTATTCTCCCTCATCTCAGGGTCTTGTTCCTCCTCTTTTGGGAGTAACAATGGGATGTCCTCATAGGATGACCTGGCAGAAACAAGTTGCTCTTTCTCAGATACTTGCCTTTGAAGGGCATGTTCTGCCTCAATGCGAGCTTCAGTTGCTTCCCGCCCTGTCAAGTAGTGTGGAATAACCATATGATGTTGGGGCAAAAGCAATGGGATTGCTTGCTCATTTGGTGCCTTACTCCGCTTTGCATAATTCCATCGTTGTACAAAATGCCTAGCAACATCTCTGCAAGGTGGCCCCCAAAGTGCACAATGGACATCATGCCATGGCATCCTTGGATACTTTTCACGGTCAAGCTGATCCTTCATACTCTCCTCCCATGAATTTGGCTCTGACTCCCTTGGGTTATAGTAGTCTTTCCCAGGCCAAAGTGACACTGGGTAGTCAGAAACCCTATGCTCTGGCGAGTCATAACGCCCAAAACACAAATCAAGGCCCCCAATGAAACACACTTGATGATCCACTATGATAAGCTTCTCATGATGTGACCAAAGGTACACCCCTGATGAAAAATGGTCAGGATAGCGCAGCACTTTAATGTTCTCATGGATACTCAACAACCTTTGCTTTGTGTAGTTGCTGTTGATTTTCAATGCCAGTGCAACCTCCTTGTATAACAGAACATAGATTTGCACACCCATTTTTGCTTTTGCCTCAAGTAGGATGTCCAACCGGGAACTTTCATGAGCACTAAATGGTCGTCGCAAGTAGAGGTCTGGGCACACCCACCATCCAGCCAGAAAAATTTCTGATTTGGCATCATCAATTGCCAAAGCAATGGCTTCAAATGCAGCTTTTCCATCAATGAACCATTGTGCAGCTGTGCCATCAGAACTCAACCCTCTTGGAGGTGCAAATGACCCAAAGCGGTGCGGATGACACCATCCCTCTGGAGGCCGCAATCCAGCATCATTGATTCCAGCCACCCAATCACGGGCACTCCTGGCCTGTTGGGTCCGGAATTTTACCACCCTGTTTCCACATGTCACTAGAAAGCTGAACCGTAGAGGATTCCGCTCCTTTCCCATCCTGGCAAGAGCAATCAAGCCATCTGTGGCACCTCGATCTGAAGGGACTAATACATCAAACACAATGATATCCAATGGCTTAGGATTTGTTGGATCAACAAGAAGCGCCAGGAATCCAGGTTTCAACACTGCCCACACTTGTTGCCAGTTAGGGCTACAACAATGGCACATTCTGAAGCAATTCGAGCAACCCCCTGAACTGTCTTCTGTTGAGAATTTTGGGAGGTGCTGGACCATCACATAGCCTTCTCGGAGCTTTGGCCCATATTCTGGTGCAAAAGAAAGCTTGGACACTTCCAGAAACCTACAAACCTCTCTCGTGTTGACAATATCTAGATTGTCAAGAAAATGCTTCAAGTAATGTTGCATAGCTGATTGAGCTCGGTGTGAAATGGTTGGTAGACGTCCTAAAGCTGGTCGCATTACAGGTAAAGCAGCACTTGATGGAATGTCCTTCCGTGGGGCTGGGGGGTTGTCCTCTTGATCATAGTCATCATGTGAATGCAAATTCACACCTGATGGGGAATGCTCTCCAAGCCCCAGGCTTTGAACCCACTCTTTCACTTGCTCTTGCTTTTCTTGAAGATCTTGGAGAAGAGCCCGCCGTTTCAGTGCTAGATGAAGGAAAAAGACCTGTGCTGCTTTCCGCTCAAGACGCCATTTGAAACCCTGGTACTCCAACTGGATGCTGTAGACCAGTTGGAAGGCCCGACTGAGGTCATTGCCTTCTGCCCTTGAGACCTCAATAACTGTGGCAGCTGGTGGTTCCTTGAATATTGGCTCATCTTCTAGATGGTGTCGAGGAGACGATGCAGGATTAAGCAGTGACTCCTGCATCTGAGCATATTGGAAACTTGACCCCAAGTCCCCATCGCAACTCCTGACCTTCGCCAGCTTGGCTGAATGTTTCTCCCTCTGGCTGACCAGTCTTTTTATTTCCTGCAGCAGAAAGAACCACCTCATTCTCTGTCACAAGGGATCTTCACTGTGAAGTGATTGCATCACAATCTACTCTCCCAAGTCCAAAAATAACTCAAACCACCTCATGTTAAACGTAAGACAGTCACACTGCCAACAGAATTTGGTTCCACTTGACCTCAACAAGACAACTGCCACTTGTTGATTGTGCAGACCTGGCCCAAGCCATTACTGAAGCACCAAGAGGCTGGGTGACTCCCACAAAAAAGATCAAAACATAATCACGGGAAATCAGGGGAGCAAAGCAGTATACAAATCATTGCACCCAGATAACTACCTAACATAAAACCATGGAATTTGAGACCTCAACAAATTGATTATGAGTCCATCAGGTAGTGTGGACAGGTTTCATGTGACATAGTACTACTTTACTACTTTGAGTGTTTTATTTCCTAAGGGTGGGGTTTAATGGCACTAAGGAGTTGCATTATTGAGGAATGAACTATACACAAAGCTGCAGTTAAAGGTTGGTACTTGCACAATTATTAATAAACCTGAAATTTATCACCTAGCTCTTTCTGACAGCTGACAATTGGTCATCACAGACATGAACATTGACCTCCAATCCATCCACTCTGGAGCTACTACTCTAGGTTAAAACCCCAGATTGTCAAAAGACCCAGAAAGCCCAAGAGAAGTCTAAAATAGGTGGAGCAAATCCAATACAGTAGCATTGTTGAGGAGCAACCAAGGGTTTGTCAGATTTTCAATGGCCTGGAGATTGAAGTGGGGATTGCACCACTTGAAAGTAGTAGTTCATGGATATGCCTACCACTGTCTATGCAAGTTGTGATCACAGCCAATCTGGTTATGCAAATAGTGCTACATTGGCAAAAACAAAAGAGACCCATCTCTGCATTACCCACTACATCTCATCCACCAAGGAATTTGATATATGAATTGTCTCACTTGAATGCAGTTCATGACATGAGAATATGGAATGAAGCAGCAACTTTGTTCAGAGAGGTTGATATTTGTCAACTCAATGATAAGAACAAGAGAAATACCACAGTTTGAACTCTGCCCCCATACAAGTTCAATTTGTGATTTCAGATTATGGAAGCACAAAACTGTGCAGAAAAAGACTACTGCATATGCAGGGGATTCTAGAAACCCCACAAAGTTCTTAAGCAGCACATCAACTTTCCAACAACTCCAGAATGTGGTTAGAAATCTTGTGATCAAGGAAGACCAACAAGATTACAAACATACAGACAGACAGGAGAAGGCTCCAAATGTTTGCTGTCCCGTACCACCAGGTCAGAATGATGATGGGCACATTTGTACTTCTGAAACCTTGTCCTACTGATTTCCAGGAGGGGGGCAGGGGGGAACCTCTAAAGGCCACAGAATCTGAACTGAAAGCAATACAGAAAAAGGGATGATGAGAAGCTTTTACCTAGCAACTCTGATATCGTTGCTGTTGTTTAAGAAGCTGATCTTTCCAGCACTCGGGCTGCAAGGTTGTTGTCCATCAGCTCCTCAATTCCTCACTCCTTGTGCACTCAAACAAGATCCCAAATTGCACCACCATTCCTAGATGATGGAAGTGCATGCTTGTGCTTGAGAAGCAAAACAAGGGCACACACCATGACAGAAGCCCTTCAAGGAACTCCATCAAAATCTTCTGTTTCCTGCAGAGTTACAACAGAGCGAGCTTGCTTCATGACCTAATTTCTTCCAAGATCTCTCAGGGATGATGATGGATCAGCTCAGGTGAGCAACGAGAAACAACCCAATGTATTTATTTCCACCTCTGAGGTACTTATCACAGCGTTCACTACAGCTCAAAAGGATCAAGAGATGATAAGGAGATGATAAGGAGATGATGATGATGATGGATTCTTTTCCCAAACTCTTTGAACATCATCAACTCTTCAGTGAATTGAAGGCTGGAAGAAAGATGGGAGCTTTCAACCCTGATTATGGCAGACATCCAGTTCCAAAACTGTGATCACAAGACCTCATCATCATCACTACTGTCAAAGAAGCAACAACAATCATGAGAAATGACATATGAGGAAACAAGAAGACGTATCATTTATTCATTCTTCAAGACAAAAACACATACCAAGCAAGTTCTCCTTCCTGCCTGCTGCAGCCATCCAAATCATCGCACTAATCTCTCAGCAGCTGGACGGACACAACCGAAAGAAGAAATCTCTTCTGGAGGTATCATCAACATCATCATCATGACAATTATCAGCATCATCATCATCACAACAACAACAACAACAACAACCCACAAGCTACCGATCAAAGACGAACAACTACAGAAAACAAAACCTAGACAAGACAAAGAGTGCAACAAGAACAACAACAACATCAAGAAGCAAGGGTTAGGGTTGAAAGCTCATGGTTGCTTTGCTTCAAAGGAAAAGTAGTCCAAAGGTACTTACTTAAAAGTGGTGTTCTTGTTACAAGTGAAAAAAGCTCATGTTTGATCTTTTGGTTTTTTGTAGCTTTGTTTTGGGTCTCTTGAGTGGCTAGCCAAAATTGATCATCATGTAGTGTGAGTCTTCTTCCCTTCGTTCTTTGGAAACACAACACAAGCTCATGAGAATGCTAGGATGATCAGTTTTGCCAAGATTCTGCTACTAGGGCACAGTGGCATTACCCTAGTACCTTGCTGGCTTCCACAAAAATTATATTATTTTTAGAAATGCTGAAAAATTTTCAGAAATTAATTTTTTTTTCTCAAAGAAAAAAATGAAAATTTCTTGAAGGAAAGCATGAAGAATCCTATTTGGAATATTCCAGTTTTTTTGAAATGGAATCTTCAAAATTAATTAAATTAATTATTTAGATCAAGGGAAGCTAGTAGCTGATGAAGTGAGTGGGTCTCTCAGACTTTGTGACCAACTTACTCTCTTAAGGTTAGAGTATCCCCAACTGTGCTCGCTCAGTCAGTATGTGACCCTGCACAAATATTTCTCACATCCAAGTTTAGTTTTTTCTTTTTACCTCTGGACAACCTCACCCATAAAACTAAAAGTGAGACTGCAAATAGGTAAGAGACTACTAATAACGAACCACCTGGACCAATCATTATTATATGATTGGTCAATCAGAAACAGAGAGCACCAGTCAGATCATATTTATTACGCTCTTCTCTCAAAGCTGCACGGCAGCAACAAGGTTGTGCCTTTTGTTACCAGCCTTGGTAAACTGTACAGAAATGCTGAGCCAAAATCACAATTGTTGTTGACCCAAGCCAGCATGTTTTGACTTCTGTTGATCCAATTTTTTTTTAATGGGCAGGGTCATATATACTGAGCACTGTTGGGGGATGTTCTTATGAGTGCCACCCATTATTGTATGTTCCTTGAAATTGTTGTTCTTGAGCTTTTTCTGCAATTTCATTCATATGTATGGTATATGTCTAAGTGGACCCTGTCGTTATGTATTGATTGAAACCCTGCTTAAGAATGATTGGTCCAGGTGGTTTGCTATTAGTGGTCTCCCACCTATTTGATGCAGTCAGTGAGGAGGAGCAATGGCAGCTTGCCAGTGGCTTACTCATGATGATGGTGGGTGAAGAAGACATTGTGTTTTGTGTGAATGTTATGGTGTTACAACTCAGCTTTATCCTATCATGTGTGGGTTTGGTTGTTGCTGGACTAATAAATGTGCGAACATCAGTTGGTTACATAAGGTTCTTTACAAAATTCAAAATGTGCACAACACTGGTCACTACCAGACCAACATTGGTGTTTTTCTTTGGACCCATACATGAGGTTCTTTGTGCTTTCAGGTCAGAGGTTTTGAGTAGCCGTGTTGACACTTCAGTGCATGTGCACACTCAAAGGTGGGTTTGCCTCCCCAGATCTTCCTGTTACTTGAAATGGACTGACTTTTGGAAGATGCGGGTGATGATGGTTGTTGACATTTTGCGTGTTTTGTAAAAAAAAAAGCTCATATAAGGTCAGTGAAGGAAGATGCTTGCTTGCCATTGTGGATGTGTATTGAAGAAATTGAAGAAGATTTGCACAATCAACAACGCATATGTTTGTTCAAAGACAAAAAGAAAGCATTGGTTTCATGTAGACTAATGAAAGTAGTCACTAATTGAAACTTTCCAATTGGGAAAATTGTGTTAATATTGTTGATGATGAATTAATGTTTTCAAAGTAATCTTTGTGAACTCCCCCGCAACAACAACAACGTATTGCACTCATACTTGGACAAGGAATGAACACAAAATTGTAAATGATTTCAAGAGAACATCATTTAACTCATTGCTTTCAAACAATGGGTCTAAAATGATGGGTCTATAGTCTAAACATGTGTGCTCCAAAAATTATATGTGATGAGTTTTTTCCCCCAATATGTGGACTTTATATATACATTATAAAAAGGTCTTATAATTGATAAATCCTGATTAAAATGAACAAAGGAGTAATATAATGCCCACTATATAAAGCTTTAAAACATTATTTCATCAGGTCTTTTATTTCAGCAAAGATTGATATATGGGGGGAACTTAACTCATAACAAATAGAGAAACACCGTGGTCCAGAATTGTTAGCGGTGAGTCCAAGATCATCCATCCCTGCATGGTAGCACACAAAACAAATATGAGGTTTCTTTTTCTCATGAATACCAAAAGGAATAAAACAAAAAAAGGAAAAAAAAAAAAACCATATTTAACAAGTTCATGTTTTTCCAAAAGAAGCTATTAACATGAGTGTTGAATTTAAATGCACATTAACATTACCAACAAATGGCCTGAAAACAAAAGAGATCCCACCCATTTGCAAAAAAGAGTAATCTTACATGTATAAGATGTTAAAGCTAGAGTGTTGGAAATTTTACAGAATTGCTGCGGAACCCTTAAACCTTAAACCCTAAACCCTAAACCTTGTAATACAAAATGAGAAAAATTGCAATTCCTTACAGTTTGAAGCAAAAGGCTAAGGGAAATAATAAATCGACCTTGGTGTTCTCAAATCAAGGGGCCCATGATTGAGAAAATACGCCATTGTCATAGAAGCCAGATGGGGAGATGGTCCAAGTACATTTTGTGGAGCATGGCATACTGGGACCATACATAAAGCCTCGGAAGACTATGATACTTGTTATATGGTATGTGGTACCAGCACTAAAATCACATGCGAAAATTGTTGTCCCTTGAATATTTGGTTCAAAAGATATGACATAACTAGAACCAAAAGCAACAGATTGCCATCCTAGATCATCATCTTTAGAGTGACAATGCACATGGAGTATTTCATTTGGAATTTCATTTCTCAGGGTTACAACCGTCGGGACGCATGTCACATGTTTCATGATCATCATCAACAAGTGCACTACAACAACCAAGTATACACAAGAAAATGTTTGCTTGGACATCATATTCAAACTAGTCTACGGATGAAACAATTTGCTTAACAACCTTTGAAGAAGAACACTTATTCTCTCAATCTATCACTTCAAGCACACAAACACACACTCACAATATTGTTGGAAAGACCAAACTCTTCTAAAACAATCATCTACATGATACTTTATATAAGCCTCAGAAACACCTTTATATCGGTGTTGTGTCTTCACACTAAGTCATTGTCCATGACATGAAATGAATTAAATTATGACAATTGAGTTTGATTTTATTATTACAATGCAATCACCACAATCACTTTGGATTTGGACATGGCTTTTTTTTTTATGTTGCCTTTATATTAGTGGTGCCTTTTTCACACACTAAGTCATTGTACATGACATGAAATGAATCAAGAAACTTGTGACAATTGGGTTTGACTTGATTATCACAATCACTTTGGATTTGGACATGGCAATTTTTTTTTTATGTTGCCTTGAGATTGAGACTAACAAATACCATTTGTCACCCATTTGTTTTGGTATTGTTTAAATTATGGTTCGCTAGTTTGTTTGAACATGACAAAATATCAAAGTTGTTGTTACCAAGTCGTGTGTTAATAATATGTGCATTGCTAATGTGGAATGTTCCTCCATCACACATAACTTGTCACCGTTAGTAGATAGTGACAAATATTGGCCTTAATCCTTAATTGACCATTTTAGTTCATAAACTTGCATGTTTAACCTATACATGTATTAGAATTTGTTAGTAACCCCCAGTTCTGAAACTTTCTTTTTAAGCTTCTGAAATCAAAGAACCAGTGGTTCTGGGATTTTGGAAAAGAAGCTCAGAATCAAAGAACCTGCGGTTCCAGTTGTTTCAAAAAGCAAACCACAGGTTTGCTTGCTGCCACGTTAGCGGAAACTGTCTACAATCAATCATGAGATCAAAGAATCACCCTGATAACATGGGTGGGACCAGTTTGGTGCCATTTCTGATAACCATACAACACTGGTAATTACTTTGCCCTCCATTTGATGAGCTTGCTCTTTCAATTGAGAAACCATATTTTGCTACATTTCGATGAATGGTATTTTGCAGCACATGTACATATCTTCATCTTCTTTGGAAAACAATGAACTTTGATTGTAACTTGACAGATTTGAAGCAGTTTTCTGAACATGGTTGAAGTCTCAAGTTGCTCATGCCCAAAATGGGAAGTAGACATGATGAACCAAATTGACTATATATAAGAACACCCACATGCAGGAGTTAACCCATCTCACAAGGGGGGGCAGAAGGAAGGAGCCTTAAGTCTATGATACTGCATCTGTAGTTTATTCATACTCTGGCAACACTGCAAAACAAAGGATACCACATACTAAAGAGCATATCTACTTTGTCCTTAGAAATGAGAATGGTATAATTTTGTTAAGAACTGAGTCACAGAGCACGGCAAGCACTTTTGGTATGAACTTACATATCAAGATCGAGCAAGTCCATTTTGATCAAACTTCTCATGTTTTCTTACTACTACTCCTTGAGCTGCTCCCAAAGTGCCGGATCATTATAATCTTTTATCAGGAATGAAGCCCCCGCATCAAGAAGAGCAGAGCCAGGATTTCCTGTAGTGATCCCAACAACTGGTAGCCCAGCTGAGACAGCTGCCTTCAGACCTGATGGTGAATCCTGCAACTCACAGATTTACCTTTTTTGAGTATTGAGCATGCACTTAGTGGGTGCAACACAAAATCACTTACCAAGCAGGTCATGAACTGCAGCCACAAAAGGCTACTGGCTTGACCACTAATTTGTTCCAATATCAATAGCAGTAATGTAAAGCACACGAGTTGAAATCTCATTCCTCTATAAACAATCATTTGCAACCATTTGTTGGGGTGGGCAGGCAGGTTGTGACAGACCTCAATTGCAAAAGCATTTTCAGGTGAAACTCCAACTTTTTCAAGGGCCTTCAAGTAAGGATCTGGAAATGGCTTAGCCCGCTCACATTCACTTCCAACCACAACATGATCAAAAAAATCCTTCAGCCCAAGAGTATCAATCATTTGCTCTGCATTTGGGCGAGGTGCATTGGTGACTGCAGCACGCCGTAGTCCTTTCTCACGAACCCAGTCTGTCAGTCTGTGCAGGCCCCTGACAGGTTCCAAATGTTCAGCTGCCAGCCTGTTTCCCCCAATGTCTCAAAGTCAAATAACATCTCATAGTTGGCACAAAAAGAGAATGCAAAAAAAATTCTTGACTGAGAGCACCTTCCAGAAAGCAAAAATCACTCTCCAGGAAAATCATGGAGAGTGGTTGCCAATAAGCAACACATGCATGTGAGGATGGATATAACCTTCGAAAGTATGCTTCTTTTTCATCCAACCACTTGTCCTGTTTCTCTTGATCCCATGATGGAAACAGGTCTTTCCCTATCTCTGAGTTGTGCTTGCCACTGATATGTTCACGGAACCAGTCTTTTGTGATAGGCACACCATCATTATAACCCTCCTGCTCCACAGTCCAACTCTGTACAATTAGAACACCCAATCCTGCATTTTCTCCCCTACGTCTGTCCATGAGGATTTTAAAAGACGAAGTGATATCAGAGCAATTGCTCAAATTGTATGTTAAGACAACAACTCTGACAGAAAAAACATGGCTTACTTCACCTTTTGCAGCATGTCCCGGAAAGCCACATAATGGAGAGGGTCAGAATCCGCCAGGGTGCCATCCACATCAAAGAGCACAGCCTGCAGCTTGTCAACTGGTGGAAGCAGCTGCCGTATGTCTGCAAGGGGCTGTGTCTTCACTGCAAGAGGCTCCTGCACCATCTCTGAAATGGACTGTGCCATATTTTCTGACCAGATGGGAAAAAAACAGTTACACAAACCAGTTGGTCCTTTGTATGTTAAGAACAATTCACACTTTGAATATTGTTTGGGTCAAAGTAATGTGCAGAAATACATGCATAAAACCTTTACACATTCCATGTTATGAAGAAGAATGAGAACAGTCATTCTTCTCTACTGTTGTTGTATGAGAGTTCCCATCATCTTCATTTCAAGAACACTTGTCATGGATGCCATACAATACCTAGCCTGTTTTCCTCCGCACAAAACTATATGGGTCATGAGGAAACCCTGTTTAGGAAGGGTTGATTTTGTGGGTCATGTGGAAACAGGGTTAGGGTTTCCACATAACCCTAAACAAAAACCCTTCCAAACTCTGCAGCATTTCAATAAGTACCTGCAGCTAAGGAACAGCAGACTCTTGAGGGTGAAACCTGGGCTTGCACCAGCGAGGATGGTCGTGATGACACTACTCTTCCTTCCTGGTGATGCCCTAGACCATATCTTCCAATTCTCACAGCCAGAAAACTGCCACCGGTCTGTCGTCGTCCTCTAGACTGTGACTGTGCAATGCTCGATAAATTATTGAACTGCCTGAATCCTGATGCAGCTGGAGCACTACACCCAATTATGTATTCGTCAATTTCCATCTCTTTCATCATCACATTGCACATAATAAAAATTTGCAAAGAAGCAAGCAAGCAACATAAACCCTATAAATTTGCTCAAGGAAAAGAAAACATCCTGCAACAAGAAAAACAGAAACTCTTGACTCTGAATACCTATTCTCTACTACTTCCACATGCAGGTGTTGCTGCACTTTGACTGCCATTCTGAACATTGCACTTCTGTGGGTTTCAAGATCCTAAAATCGTGAGAAAACAAAGAGAGTATGGTGATGGGACCCATCAAAGTATGCATAAGAAGATCTAGCCTACCTTGAGTGCCAGGCAACAACAACAACAACAGAAAAGAGGAGAACCCAATCATTGTAATTGAATGAGACCGCCCCAGACACAGAAAAAAGTACTTTTATAATATAAAATTTGAAAGCTTCCAACAAGAACAGCAAATTTTGTGAAAGAAAGAAACAGAACTCCTACCTGACCCACTTTTTCTTGAAGAAAAACAATCGAGTTCAATTGCAGGAAAACAAAAAGGATCAAACTTCCGTCACACTTGGAATTTTCTAAGCGGCAGATTCAAGAGCTTCTCTGTCTTCTCATCATCACAACTTACAAGGGATTCAAGATCTTAAGAGCCTCAAGAGCTTCTTCACATCATCACCATTTTCCAGAGAGGGTGAGATATGGAGAGAGGGAGAGGGAGAGTTTGTAAAAATCTCTGGACTCAAAACCTTTGGGAGAGAAAACTGGGTCCTGAAGTCTTTTTTCCAGCGACAATTTGAGAGGACTCTGAGAGAAACCCAATGAAACTGAAGGAAATTGGAAGCAAATCAAACAAACCCAACAGAACAAAACCAAGAGATCAATGCTGAGGGGGGGGGGGCAAAATAAAAACCCCAGACATACCCAACCAAAAAAACTGTGCAAGGAGCATCCCTGGAGCATAAGCTAGCTGCTTTCTGAATATCCATTTTGGAAGCAAGCTGCAGTTTTTCTGGTTTAATTGCAACAAAAACACAACCACACAAAAGAATGCATTTGTGCAAACTCTTTTTTAGCAAAGGCAATTAATGACACGCAAACAAACTAACTACAATTTGATTGATTTTATAGCAAAATCCCTTTTTTTTGCAAAGGCAACTGACCTAGAACCTAGTTAGTACCTACACCCAAAAACAATTGGATTGATTTTTGCAAAATGGCAAATTACCCAAAACCAATTAAAGGAAATTTACAACCAAAAAACAATTTGATTGATTTCTGCAAAAAGGAGAAATCCTTTTTTGCTTGCAAAAAACCCAATTTCACAACAACCCAAAACAATTTGCCTGATTTCCCAACCCAATGACTCATGCACAGATGTAGGGCAGATGATGCAAACAGGCAGACTAACACAAGATTGCCCACTCAGAAACAAGAGCAAATGTGATTGGTGGCTACTGAGAGCAACAGCTTTTCTTGGGGTTTGAACCTTGAGTGTTGAACCTTGAGTGTTGGAGCATCTGACAAGTGTAAAGTTGTGTTCTTGGTGAGGATATTCTACAAAGTACCACAAAGTTGTGTGAATTTGTGTGTGTGTGTGTGTGTGGGGACATTGGGTGTGTTTGGGTTTTGGAATTGGGACTACTTTGCTTCTAGAAAAACCTTAACAAGTCAAACACAATACCCTGGTAGTGCAAGGGCAGCTTCAACACAATGCTTGCAAAATAATTAATTAAAAATTGAAGATTTCATGTCGATAAATAGAATATTTCAATAGGTTTTTTTCACTTTTCTTTGACAATTTTTTTTTTTTTTTTTTTTTTTTTTAAAAAAATTTTTTTTTTATTTTTTTTTTTTTTTTTTCCACAATTTAAATAATTACTTAAATTTTTTTT
>Ga0116231_10005508_pt1 | contig 24884 bp, 24 predicted proteins | sample S1TSphgellanicum_2_FD_89695 | JGI IMG/M metagenome (GOLD analysis project Ga0116231, IMG submission 89695) | Host-associated microbial communities from peat moss isolated from Minnesota, USA - S1T2_Fd - Sphagnum magellanicum MG | ecosystem: Host-associated > Plants > Peat moss > Unclassified... | reverse complement strand
CAAGGTTTCCTGATTGTGCAAAGATGGTGGACAACACCCCAATAATAATGATGCAAGACCCCTTGCATGTGGGTAAGAAACTTCAAAATCCTTTACTTTCAGCAACAAAAATTATGTTTTGGGGTAAACATATGGCAAGCAAAAATCATTTGTTATTGATTCTTGAAAAAATAAACAAAGACACCAACATGGATTATTGGAAGAAGACATCAATGTCAAGGATAAATAGAATTTTCTAGTCATACAACAAATTGCTTTTCCTAAGGTAAAAAAATGTCTTGAAACAATTGATGAAGGTATTTTTTATGAAGGAATGCAATTTCAAGAGCATGCCAAAGGTACAATTTTACATCTTCAAGTTATTTGGGCATTTTTGGAAATTTTTTATGGTCAAGGAACTCCATTAGAACATCTATCTATGAAGAAATGTAATTTGTTTATTTTGTTTTGTTTTGTTTTGTTTGTACTTATGAGATCCACCAAACTTGGTTGCTTTAGATCACATTCTTGGTTTCTCTTTAGGAGGAGGGGTGCATCAGCTTGGTTTCATGGTGTTTGGACTTGCGGTGTAGAAGTTTTTGAATATTGAATGATTTCTTCACTGAAAATTAAATTAAATTGTAGCTGAAAATTTTGGAGGAATTGGAATGTGCCTTTGGTGTTGTTGGAAAGACCTTGATGAGCAGGATTAATGGAATTTATTTGGTAAGATTTGGATTTAGAATGTGGGAGATATTGATTTTTAAGTGATTTATGCCATTGAAAATTCAAATAAATTCCAAAAACCAGGTTTTGGAAGGAAAAATCAGTTGAAAACGTGGTAACACTTGGGCCAATGGCACATGCCACACTAATATGTTTTTAAGTTTTGATTTGGTTTACAAATTCAAATTTACATATTTAGTTACATTTAATTTATTTTTATATTTTAATTAAATTATTTTTATAACGTCTTTACATCCAAATGTCAAAACATTACACTAATTTGAATATTTTGATTTGAGAAATGGAGATTGTATAAATCCAGAAATCCATTTTCAGAATTGCACAACAAGGTTCTCTTATACCAAAAGAAATTTAAAATCAAAGGTTCCTTTCAAAATCAAGATTAGAACAAACACCAATTTAAATAAGTTTTGTTGTACTATTATTGTTTGGGGTGTTGGTATCAATGCTTTTTTTTTTTGATGAATTTTGTGATCCAGCCAAAGTGGTGATCATTTATAAGAAGATGTAGCAAAAGTGGGGATCATTCAAATAAAGCAACTACCTAATAAATATGATGTAAAAATCCTTAATCACCTTTTTATATTTCTGGTTACTTACTAAAACTGAATATAAAAAATCTGCCAACTTTCACTTGTATTTTTTCAACTTCTAACAATCAAAACCCTAAAAGTTCACTGCATTCTTTAAAAGCAATATTTGATTTTTTGCCAAATTTTGCAATCAAAAAATGCTACCGTTGCTATGAACTAGTTTGGTTTGTCAATTTCTAGAAATATATATTTTGCACTGAAGATTCATGTAAGCTATATATCATTGGGGGTAAGACTTTCACATTTCTCTTCAAGGTCTCCAAGGCTTCTTCCACCTTGGATACTAAACTTTCATCACATTCCACAACTCTACAATTTGCCTCTGTGCTATAAACTCTCTGGCACTTTGCGTGTTATCATGGGGTAAGTGTTTGGGCACCTTTCTCTTATCTCCAATACATAATTTCTTGTGACATGTGACATTTTTTTGCTCATGCCATCACTTGATCCTCAAGTGATATAAATTGTCACAATGCCCCACTGGGTTGCTTGTAGTCATCTCACTCCAACAAATTGTGTGTTCACAACCTTCTCTATACTCTTCCCTCATGCCCAAATTGGATTACACACCATGACCCCAAATTCTCCGTGAATTGTGAAAACTTTCCACACTACTTGTAAACTAAAATTGTAATCTTGTTGGGAACAACTTGGACTAATTGATAAAAGGACTCTCCCTATATTTTCAGTCATCAAATTTCGACAATTTTTTTTCAACAGCCCAAAATTAACAAGGTCCTTTTGCAGGCACCTTTTTAATTTCACAAAATGGTGTGGTGAATTTTCACCACATTAAAAAACACTGCATGGCCCTTGTGTATTTTACACCTTTATCAATGGATCCTCAAGCACCAATACTATTACACATGGGATGGTTGTTGATGTTGTTGCAGGTGGTTCAATTTTTGCTACAAAATTTGGTGTTATAGGTTTTGAATATAGGTACCCACTAACCCACTAAGAAGGTCTATTAGCCAAGCCAAAATTGGTGGCTACTGTAGTAGTACCTGAACAATTTTGGCATAAATTAAAGTATTTTTTGTTTTGCCGAATTTTTGAAATTTTATTTATTATTTTGCGCCAACTTTTTTATAAAATAAACCATATGCAAGATTTCGACTGTCAGACTTGAACCGCAAACCTTAAAAGTTCTGGAACCCAGTTTTTCCTATGAATTTTGGAGTTCTCAGCGCGTTCCCACCAGGTTCCCAATGTACCCTCAGGAGTGCAAAATCCTGAGTCTGTCTGCCTATCGTACTCTCCTCAAAATTAATCTCATTTCCTAAAATGCTAGAGGGCGATTTTTCTCCTTTGGGGTTTTGGTGTTCCCACCATGTTCTCAGAGTGTTCCCACCAGGCTCCCAATGTACCCTCAAACCAGGAGGAGGGCAAATCCTGACTCTCTTGCATTTGTACTCTCCTTGAAATCAATCTCATTCTAGGAGATTGATTTCCATTCTAGGAAAAAACATAACAAAAAGTGAGACAAAACCATGGAAATCTCTTCTGTTGCTCTGTTTGTGGTGTGGTGCACCAGAGAGAGAGACAAACACGCACACTCTTACAAGAGAAACAAAACAAAGAAAGCATGGGGGAATACAAAAGTCCAAGACCTTTGTCATCATGCCTTTGATGACATATGGCAATCAATCTGAAGCTTTAGTCATAGCTGAGATCTATGGAGACGAGATCAAATCCAGGCACAGGGGGTAGCCACACAGAGAGAGAGAGAGAGAGAGTTTTCTTATTTTCTTTGTAGTGATGGGTGTGAAACATGTTTGCTGTTTGACAGGACATGAACAAAGCTCTCATTGAAATTCCCTCCCTCACAACAACTGAAAACCCTTTTTGTTTCTCACAAGGTTCAAGACCTTTCTGAATACAGAAAAAGCTCCACAAATCTAGCTCTTTGACCCCAAAAAAAAAGGGTTGTACTTGTGTACAACAACTTGATGAAGAAGAAGAAAAAGAGGGGGGAGATGATAGATCTACTCATTTTCCAAATGTACAGCACATGCAAAGAGGGCAGCCACACTAGAAGAAACATGTCAAACTGCAAAAGGGAAGGAGGCAGGGGCAGGAAAGGGGACCCATAACTGCCATGACAGGAGAAGGGGATGAAATATCAAAATTTGAACTTGGGGCATTAGGGGTGATTTTCTTAACCAACTTTCTTGAAGCAGATGGTGGGGGTTTTCTTGGAAGAATACTTATGGGGTTCTTGGCAGCTTAACTGCTTTTCAAGGATGGACACTGGCTGCCTGCACAAGCAGTGAGAGAGGAAAGCTCAATAAAAGAAAAATCCACCAAGCTCTCTCTCTCTCCCTCTTTCTCATAGTACCCGAAACCCTGAAGCCCATGATCCAAACAGCTCTGTGAAAGTGGGAGAAAAACAACCAAACCCACAAACATTTTAGACTCAAAATTGATTGGATTGGATTGGATTGGATTATTTAACATACCACAGAAGATAGTGAGATAGATCTTTGAGCAAATTTGATCTCTTGAGCAAATCTTTGAGCTTCTTGTTTGCATGAGGGAGAAAGAGTTTGGATATCAATTGAATTCAGTTGTTGGGTTGTTGTTGCGCTTTTCTGCAAGTAAAATCTCTGTTGAAGTTCAACATCTAGGAGCCATGCATTTTGCCCTGGTCTAAATAGTCAGAGATCCGAAACAGTATCAAGTTTTTCCCATCATCATTTTTCTGCATGATCCATTTCTGAAAGCTAAGCTATACAGGTAAAATGCAACAACCCCATTTATGTGATTCTTTTTTCCACCTGCAACTTTGGGGTTTCCTTCCAAACCAAAAAGTGTCCAAAAAATGGAATCTTGGAGATTGATGGAATCACTTACAAGATTTGCAGTTGAGTTTTTGTTGCACTTCTGTGCTTGGAAAATAGCTTTGAATGTCTCAGCTATTGAAAATCCCTCCAAAAAATCACAATGTCTTATCACTCTGTACCACCCCTCCATCTCTGAATGTTGCTTTTGATGTATACTTTTTGGAGAATCGGATAAGCCCAAGAAGAGAACCAAGAAAGATGATGCAATCAGTTGGAATATGCAAATTGTGGCCCTCTTGTGCAAAAGAGCTTTCTTAAGTGAATCTTAGAAGCACTTTGTTGATAAGCCTGTGTTGTTGAGTGCTTGTCGCTTAGAGCTCCTTCTGTGGTGATAGATAGATACTCACAAATGAAAGCATCATGCCTGCTTGCTGCAACCCAAATACTGTGCTTGATCATGTTAGGGTTGTCAAGCTCCTTCCTTCGAGCTGAAAAATTGGGCCAAATGTGATGGAATGCAGGCATGGAAAAGATTTGAAGAATGGAAGCATGAAATCAGAGCTGTTGTTGGTGCAAGTAGAAACAAGGACACAAGCTACTTCTTCTTCTTCACTGCCTCCTCCTCACCCACCACTCCTGTCATCTCCTCCCAACTCTTTTACAGGGGTCGCACAGTGGGATCCAAACCAGGCTCACCATTTTGCTGCTCTTATGACTGGAGGTGTTTTGGTGACATATGTGCTCAATATACAAGAGAGTGGAAATTGTCCTCAAATATTGCATGTTGCATCTTTCCAGCTGCATATCTCTTGTGGTGGAAATAATAATGGGTCAAACCTCAGAGCTGTGGATGTGCAGTGGGGAAGTTTTGAGTTTATTCCAAAGCGACCAAATGAGATCATTTTCTTCCAGGAAAATTCGAGCAGGATATTGTTTGCAAAGCTGCCAGGTGGTGCTGATTCTTCTTCTCCTCCTCCTCCTCCACATGGTGGTAGCAGCTGGAAAAAACGTGTGTTGGGTGCTGACACAAATGAGAGAACTGCAAAGGTGTATTGTATTGGTCGCCACCCAGCTTCATTCCTTCTGTCCATTGCAATCCGGTCAGATGGTCTTGCACTCGCTTCCACTGCAACGAGTGGCTCAATTTGTGTCTGGAGACTTTTGGATGGAGCTTTGCTTTGCCAAACCAATGTCTCTTTCATCAATCTTCACCAGCCTTTCATTGGCAGTACTACTCTATTCCAACACCAAGCACCTCAACGACATTTCAGAGGCTGTTTTGGAGCACCACACCAAGCTACCAGAAATTTTTCTTTTGTTGAGAAACCATGGGGGTTGGCAATGGGGTGTCCAGATGGCAAGGTTCGACTCTGGACCATGCAAAATGGGGATGCTGATCCAAACCACCTCTCAACAAGCTCGTACTTGATGAAATTTAAGAAGCTTTCATCATCTGACAGAGCTTCAGTTTCCGCCATTGCGCTACATACACCACAAACTGAAGGACCTCTCTCTGTGTCAGAGGATGAACAATTGACAGGTGACTATTTCTTCCACCAATTCTTTGTGCTTGAAAGACACCAATAAGTTCTACAAGAAGTTGTTAAATGATGATTTGATGGTTATGGGTTCACTAAAAGGTGCTCTTTTCATAAACCTTCTTGATGCTTCAGCTTTAGAATAAGCATAAAAGATTAAAATTCAAAATCTGGAGCTCCAGTTTGAATGCAAACAATAATTCTTGTTGAATAAAATGGAGCTGCATCAATCATCAACAGGGATGACAGCAACCTCAGATTACTTAGCTGTTGGGAGCAGTGAAGGGGGTTTGAGCATTTGGTCGCGCCATTCAAGCTCCAAGAACTGGGTGCCCACTTGGGCCACAGGGAATTCTGGAGATGATCATGTCTCGATGATCATATGCTTGAGCTTCTGTGCAGATGGAGGCCTTCTTGCAGCTGGAACTTCAATGGTAGCAAGTAGTTTTTTGCATGCTAGGTTTCCTGGTCGGGATGGATCCTCTTCCTGTGAGAGAGTCTTCCTGTACGAGACTGGGAATTGGAGCTGCGTTGGCTCCCTCACTTTCAAAGCCTGTTTGGGAGCTTGCTTATTCTACTGGCCTCCAAGGACAGAACACAAATGCAAGGAAGATTATGAGGTTCTTCTTGTCTGCACCAGTGATGGCCTGCAAGCACACATTTTGCCAAACCTTGTGGAAACAAAATTGTCTCCACAAAGAAGTGGAACTAGCAAGACTGTACATTGGACTGACACAGATGATAACATCAGGTATGGTCTTTGTACTACTACTCTTTAGGTTATGGAATACACTTTCAAAGAACTCTTGGAATGTTAGTACCTAAATGTGTGCCAAAAGTGCTCACTTGCAGTCTTCCAATTCATCTTCATACTAATACAAGTCAGGATTTGTGTGCATCATAGTCATGACTAAACTCTCACATTTGTGTGATTGTTTTTGTTGTCTTTCTCGTAGAGTACATGTGCACCAGGGATCACCACTAGACTTTCCTTGTCAGACATCACCAGATACTCCACTCCATGACATATCGGACAAAATCCACAGCAGAGTTGACAACAAAATCAGCATGAGGAGTAGAGTTGAATTTGTTACTGGGAGCCTCTGTGAGGATGACCCACCACAACAGCTTCTCCGAGTCAATTGTAGTGAAAGAAGCTCAGGAAAGAACCACATTTCTCAGGAACAAATAAAGTCCAGTGCGATGTGCATAACCAGAGTTCGAAGTGGTTGTTGCAGTGAAGAAGAAGAAGTGCATCGGAAGTCCAATTTGCATATCACGGCAGGATGTGTTTTGCAAGAGCCCCTTGGCTTACAGATCTGTCAAACCTGTGGAGGCACCATACATTTGCATTATGATGATGAAAAAGAGAACTGCAAAAACTGCTTGATCCACCACTTGACAAAGAACTATGATGACAAAAACGAAGTATATATGGAGCTGCCAAATTGGAGCTTTGACTTGCAGCAGCAACAGAGTAGTTCCCTGCACAAGGATGAAGAATGGTCTCAAATTGTTGATCAATTGAGCAAAGAGGAGCAGCACACTGGACAGGAAGGAAGCAGCAGCAGCAACAACAACAACCACAACAAGAAGCAAGACTGCAACATTCACCCAACAAAAATCAATGAGAGTAGCTGCTGCACCAGAAGAGACACAGATTTCGAGAAGTGTGAAAAATGCGGTGGCTGGAGAAGAACTGACACTGAGGAACAATGTCACAATGTCAAAGTTTGCAAGGTTTGCCATCACCCAGTGAAGGACCACAATTCGAGTGCAGCAGCACAGGGGAATAATCCTCCCAGTGAGGAAGAGGAAAGGAATTGCTTCCTCCATCCTGATGTTCAAGAGTGCAAAGAAGGAAAGGAACAAGATAGTAGTAACTGTGACCCATATAAACAAAAGTTTGAAACTTGTCAAGGTTATTGCTGCCACACAACAACAACAGGAGACACCTCTCAGTGGAGATCACAAGATGTGGAGGAAGAGGAGCCCACAAAAAACAGCCAAGAAGAGAAAGGCAAAATGAAGAAGAAGAAGAAGACAGTACTAAGCTCCACACCATCAGCAGCTTGTCTGCAGCACTCTGCACAACAAGTGCTTCTTCATAAGAAGCAACAGAGCAAACAAATCTCTGTAGCAGAACTGGAAATGGGAAGAGGAGAGGAGGAGAGTCATCATAGTGACAGCTCCATTCATACAGATCCTCATCATCATCATCAGAGAAGCAGATTTCTTGAGAAAGATCCAAACCCATTTCATGTTCATCTTCTCCTGCCGGCTCCAACAAAGAGGAGATCCTCCTCATCTCTTCATGAACAATGCAGCAATCACAAGAAGAAGAAAGAAGTTGTCCCTACATCAAACTCCCAGGCTTGTTTCCACATCACACAAGGGAGGAGGAGGAGGAGAAGAAGGAGAAGCACGCAAAAGAAAGAAGAAGAGAATCATCATCATGGTGAAGAAAAGTTTGTGACTTGTTCTTACCGAGATGGAGATCATCATCGTCATCATCATCAATCCAGAGGTGAAGAAGAAGCTTGTGGTGAGCTTGAAGAAGTGTGTCCTGCTTGTTATCATCCAATGACGGAGCATCATGCACAGCAGGATGAGGTGCAGCAGACCAGCAGTGGAAGAGGAGGAGGAGGAGGAGAACCAGAAGAAAGCAGCAGCACCAGAAGAGCTCGACAACAACAAGAGCATCATCATCATCATCATCATCATCATGCAGTACTAGTGCAAGAGCATGAGGTTCGAACAGAAGAGAAACCACACCGCCGCGGGTGCTCTACTTGTTGTAGGCACTCCTCGTCCTCAGTGAACAACACCGGCAGAAGAAGATTTGCAAAAGCGTTCTCAATCTCGAAGCCAAAGCGATGGCTGGAGAAGCTTGCAGTATCGAAGAACATCCCGCTGCATATTATTCAGCAGTATCATGCTGGCAGGCGCGAGTGCGCTCCGTGTGTGAAGAAACAAACCTGCGTTGCTTGTAGAGAGAAAAGGGAAATTGCTGCTGCTGCATCTTCTTCTTGTTGTTGTTGCAGAACTCCATCTCCTCAAAAGCTTGAAGAAGAAGAAACAAGAAGGAACTCCTCGATGAACAAAGCTCGAGGAATTCTTCTTCATATCAAGCGCAAATCTGATGCAGGAATAATCAATGCGATGACTGTTCCTATTGTCTCTGAATCTACCACTACTGTTGTGCAAGCAGAAGAACGTCGGTATGCTCCAGAAGCAAATCAAGGATCTGCTGCGCTCCTTGAGGAGTGGAAGAACTTGAGGAATCGCGGCCGCAGGCGCTGGCTTTCTCTCCTTGAAGAAAACAGCCACAACATGACGTCAATTGCTGCCGCTGCAGGAGTCTCGCAACAAGGAAGGAAGCAGGTGAAAGCAGCAGTTTATAAAAAACAACAACAACAACGCATTGTTAGTACAGCGAAAAGCTTAAGATCTCCAGAGCTTCACTCCTCTGGATGGCTGTTAGCAAAGCTGCAGGAAATCCAGAACGAGACGTTCGACATTCGCAAAGCTTCAGAGGCAAGATCTTTGTTTCCCAATAATCTTTGAGAAAACAAAACATTTAAGAAAAATCTTGCGAGCGACAAATCTCTGTCATGTGTAGAAGAACAAGCTGCAGCATGGCGAGTTTCTTCTTTCTACTTCCGCAGAAAACAGAGAAAAGATGAACAATACTAAGTATTGCTCTGAGAGAGAGAGAGAGAGAGATCCATCAACAACAATAATACTGAGCGTTACTTCTTTCTTTTGTCTGTTCGCTTTGTTTGCAGCTAGCGAAGAAGGCCAGAAACACAGCAGTGATTTAAAAATGGTATGCACCTGATGAGAAGAATAGAACTCCTCGTCGTCGTCTTCGAGCTGGTGGCGATTGGAATGCAATCGACTGCAACAACAACAACATCAACAACATCCAGTCTAGAGATGCAAAAGACGATGAGAAGAAGAAGAAGGAGGAGCAAATTCCACAGCAGCAGCAGCAGCAAGAGCAACAATACTACACAAATCTTTGCAAGAGTGCTCAAGGAGATGGAATTTGGAAGCGGCACAAAACATCCACCTGCCAAGAAGCTCAGAACACAATGTCGATTCAGAAAAAAATCCCATATTTGAGAAGAAGTTGGTTTTTGCATTTCTCAGTTTTCCCAGCTGCTGGTGCTCTATGTGTCTGTGTCTGTGTCTGTGTCTCGTTGTCTCTCTCTCTCTCTCTCTATATATATATATGTGGATCTCAAATGCTTGAGTTTCTTTGCTGCTCTTGACGTTGATCTGGATATATATATATATATATATCATCTGATGTACCCATTACACTACTTGAGCCAAATCCATCTGCACAAAGCTCTCTTGATGCTAATCTAGACATTGGCTCCAATTTGTGAAACCTTGAACTAATGAACCTGGATGCTGTTGTTTGTGCAGGTAATGGATTATCCAGTGTGCACTCTTGGAGAAAAGACCGAAAGTAAAATGGAGTCTCAAACCTACCTCCAGTGCTTCTGGTATGCACTGACCCAATGACAGTGGATGGAGAATTCTGACAAAGAAAGTGTGTTTGCTGCAATCTACTACGACTTGGGTATCTATTGATGACATCTACCATTCTCAGAAGCCAAGGTTCATGCCACATCCATGTATGTATCATCATCACAAAACCCTGTGTTTGTTTGCTTCAGAGCTTTGATGTCAATCGACCAAGAAGAGCAAAAAGACAATCAGTTTTTCGTAACAACTAAATTCTTCAAAACTGGACAAATGACAATTTGCTTGCAGAATCCCTTGTTTCAAAACCAGGAATTTAGAGCTGGAGCTGATGTGTTTCGAGCCACACTTTCAAAGAGTACTCAGACAAGCACTATCTGAAGAAGGATGATGAGGAAGAGAAGAAGATGAGTAGCCGTAGTTCAAGCCATGGCTCCCACTGCAACTGTGTTGCTCAACAGTGTCAGTTGATCAAAGAAGTGCGGCTCAGTCCAGATTTAGGGAATGGCTTCCTTTACATTATGTATGCTTGTAATAGCATGATCAGCTCCCTCACACTTCACTGAACTGCCAACCTGAAAAAATCAGTATGCCACTGCCTTTTATAGTCTCAAAAAACTTGTGAGAAGTGCTACACGCGCAAAGTGACAAACAACTGTTGGATGTGGGAGTAAGTGTGGGTAACACAATCTGGGTTGCATACTGAGCACCAGTGGAGTTGCTCTTATAAGCCTCAGGAGCTAGACCCTGGGCTTGACTTGGAGGGTGCAAGAACCAAGACAGACAAGACTCAAGGCACAAGATATAAGTCCCTCCTACTACTTGTTGGCATCTAGAGAGTATGTGCTGCAAGGGAATGTTAATACTTACCAGCACAGTGTGTAGCCCAGCAGCTTTACCATCATCAATGTTCCTTACGCTGTCATCAAAGTATAGCTGCATGCAGTGCAAATTCCAAGCACCGAAAAAGTCCTGAGTTATGGATGGTATTTGAACAAAATCCCTGGAGCATAATTCAGAAATCAAATCATTTGCAAGAGACAGGTGCTGAAGAAATTTCACAAAGGTCAATGGGTCATACAGCAACATGCTGAAATAGGTACACATATGATGGATGATCATATACTAAGGGTAAGAGACAATTTGATATGTGTGCCGTCTTTGCAGGGTCTACTTCTGCAAGGAGAATAGCATGCCTCATTGCCTCGGGGGATGGTTTGCAAAAAATCAGTGGTTGTTGTGACCATCACCACCACCCTCCTGCAGCAACTTCTTCATCAGGATTGCTGTGCTGGTGGTGGTCATCCTTTGCAAATTCCAGATGGTGATTGATAGTTTCGAAGCATATAACACCTTGGAAGCAGTCCTCCAAACCCAGCTTCTTCAGCACTATCTCTGCATGTAGTTCATCCACATTCATGAAGATCTGGAAGGTGACAGATCAGAGCAGCCTCAGTGTCTCATCTTAACATGAAGAGATTAATGTCCTTCACTCAAAGAAGAATTCACAGAATGCTGAGTTTGAATGAGATTGTTATTTGGTGCATTTTGGCAAAGAAGGTCACGATTTCAAGAGTCACCCACATATTTGTGCTGGACATGCTTAAGATCAAGTTCCAAAGGAAAGGATCTGGCCTCAGCAACTTGTAAGGCAATGTCCCATGTAGGAATCTGCACACCATGGATCTCAGGTCCAGCTTCTTCTTCTTCTTCTTCTCATGGAAAATGGGATAAGCAAACAACGAATTATATTGTATTTGTATACGAGCAGTTAATAGATGTGCTGAAAGGAAGCTGTGTTTTCCTTTGTGTGGTTGGTTTGGTCTTAGGGTGTCTTTTTTTTCTTAGCAAAGAAAGATGTATGTTGCCATGCTTCCATAGATATATATTGTCTCTTATGTACCGCCAATAACACTTGGGACAACAACAACTGATATACCAGAACACAATTCCACCATCAACATCATCATAGTATGTACAAGGCAATGAGAAAGGGCACACCTGTGGAAATCATCCTGGTCAAATTTATGGCCCTGAGCCTGCCAAAGACAGCAACAGCCAAGTTTCTAACATTATTGTGCATTTGCATTTCAAGACTTCTTGCAACGTTGGCAGATTCATGCACTATTAGATAAATTACACATCTGTAACTACTGTAAACTAGTGTTATCTAGGTTGAAGTGGAGTGCCGCACCTCTTGATCTTTCAACTGAAGGTTCCCAAGCACCGAACAGTGGACACTTGAACATCAGCATAGTACTGGAAGTTTATGTTCAGAAGTTTAGGATAATAAGTAGTGAGGAATCATCTTGTTAGTTTCAGAATTTACGTCATATATGAGCACGTCACCTAGATTAGTTTGACGGTGAATTCTTGATCGACGGTGATGCACTAATCAATCCACCAAAATTGATCAACTGGAATTGTGTATATATTTACTGGAGGTCTTTCTCTTTTGATTAATAGAAAAAGCTCATGCAATTTACACTATTTATTGACACTATTTCTCTTTCATGGCATCAAAGTGAGACAAGAGAGTGATCAAGTGAAAGTTCTTTTGGTGTAAGGCAGTTATTCAGTGCAAGGCATTTGACTGAAGGGAAGAGCTTAGATAACCAAATCAACCTTATAGTGATCAGTGAGTGATCAGGTCATTATAGTGATCAATGAGTGATCAAATCGTTTGTTTTTACAATGAGTTAGGAAGGCATCTCAATGACTGAGTCTAGCAAATTAGAGGGTCCTAGCAATTATGTTGTGTGGAAGATTAATGTCAAGACAATACTTTTGAAAGAAGGTTTGTGGGATCTAGTTGATCCTAAAGGAGAGATTGATGTTGGAGTAGGACCATCCAAGGTGGTCAATCCTGAGCATCAAGAAGAATCTGATTCAAAGGGTTCAACACAATCTGTAGCAGTTGCAAGAGCCGCAAGAGCTACAACATTTGCAGTTGCCCCCAACAGAAGAGAAAGTACAAGTGTTGTCCATTCTTGTCATAACCGTCAAAGATGAATTTATACTGTTTTTAGTTGAAGCTAATGATCTGCGTGAATGTTGGATCATGCTAAAAGACTTGTATGCAAGTCAAAATGCAGTTGTAGCAATGTACCTCACAGAGAAGCTACACTCCATCAGCCTGGAGGAAGGTAGTCCAATGTCATGATTGATTCACAAGACTAAGGAGGTGACTACACAAATGGTTGGTTTGAATGATTAACTAGAGGACACACAAATAGTGCAGATCATGCTTAATGCACTGCCAAGCTTGTATGAAGGATTCATACAGTCAATAATTGCCCAAGATGAACTACCTTCGGTCACCAAGCTTACAAACAAACTTTTGTATGGGGAGCAGCGGCTTCAAAGCAAAAAATTGAAGGTGCCAACCAACGAAACGTTGTTGATGAGCTCATACAGGGGTCAAAGGGGCCGAACAAATCGTGTCCAAGGGCGCAGTGGGCAAGGAAGACTTGGAGAGTTCAATACAGGGAGGGCAATCAGCACCGACAATGGAGACGATAGCTTTAGCAACATGACTGAACCACGACAGACAACACCATGGCATCCAGGTGTGTGCAACAAATGTTGTCATCAAAGACATTGGGTGTGTGAATGCCCTCAGTATTCAAACAATGAACAAAAGAATGCTCACTAGCATGTGGATGTCATGATTGTGGACAAGGGCAAGGAGGAGCAGCCGGATGAAGAAAAGCCACCAAATTTTCAAGAACTTGAAGTTGCAATGTTCACTACTAATTTGAAGAATAGAAATACAAATTGGTATCTCGACTCTGGAGCAACATCTCATGTAATAGGAGATGCTTCCAAGTTTGTTGATTTGAAAGAAATAGTAGACAGGAAAATTGTCAAGTTCGTTGCTGGTCACAAACACATGGTGTATGGCAAAGGTAGCATTGTAATTTCTCAAAATGGTGCAATAAAGAAGGTGAACAATGTTCTTTATGTGCCTGGAGTAAAGAAGAATTGGCTATTTGTAGGAGCCATAGCAGATATGAGGTACATGGTCTTGTTTGGTACTAGCAAGTGTTGGATCCTGTCTAATAAATATCCTCACAAGCTCATTGCTGATGGATGGAGAGACCCACTGAATGGTTTATACATGCTCACAATGGAAGTCATTCCCAGGACAGTCACAGGCAAGACTGAAACATTATTGCTGATTGAAGGAGAATCATAAACCGATCTCTAGCATCGACGAATGGGACACCTAGGACTCAGAGGATTACATGAGATTTCTAGAGAAGGGATGTCAATTGGTATGCCATACATTCCAGTCAGCACAAAAAAATTGCAATGAATGTGCACTCGGCAAACATCATGAGAGTGGTGTTCCAAAATAGAGCAGCACAAGGGCATTAAAGATCAATGAGGTGATACATTCTGATTTGTGTGGACCATTCAAAAATACTTCTTTAGGAGGGTCAAAGTATTTTTTGACTTTTACAAATGATTTTTCGAAGAAGACTTGGGTCTATTTTTTTAGACTTGAAGTTGAGAGAGTTGAGAAATTCAAGGCATTTAAGAAGTTGATTGAGAATGTCACATGAAAGCTGATAAAAATTTTATGGATTGATTGTGGAAGGGAATTTTTGTCCAAGGAGTTCAATGCATTTTGTGAAGATAGTAGAATAAAGTGGCAATTGATGGTGGCAAACACTCTGCATCAAAACGATGTAGCAAAGCGAAAGAATCGCACCATTTTTTATTGTGTGAAGAGCATACCAACGAAAGCACAACTACCAACATTCTTGTGGATAGAAGTGGTCAACATGACCACTTACCTAATTAATTGTAGTCCATCGAAGGCACTAGGAAGATTTAGTCCTAAACAGATCTATAGTGGAAAGCCTCCTAAATTAGGACACCTGAAAGCATTTGGATGTTTGGTGTATGTCCACATTCCAAAGATGGGGAAAGACAAACTCGAACCAAGGGCCTTAAAGGGTGTTAACACTGAATACAATCATGCGCCAAAAGCATATAGAGTTTACAATCCACAAACCAAGAAGATAATTATTACAAAAGATATATCATTTGATGAGGGTATAGTTGGAATCACAAGCTTGAAAGAAAAGGATTCCATGAGAGCAATGGATAACTCAGTTATACCACTGAAGTTAGAATTTCAGCAAGATGAACCTATAGTTGTGCTAGAGTTGGATGGAAAAACATTGAATCAATAACATGGTGAGAATGAAAATGTGTCTTAGGATGTGCAAGAAGTAGAGGAAATCATAAATCAACAGCATAATCATAAGGATGTGTCTCATGATGTGCAAGAAGCAAAGGAAATCATAAATCATCAACATCATCATAAGGATGTGTCTCAAGATGTGCAAGAAGTAGAGGAAACCATAAGTCAATAGCATCATCATGAGGATGTGGCTAAAACTTATTGACCAACAAAAGATGTTTTATCATTTAGGCAATAGGAAGAGCATATCAAATGAGGCCACCATCACGAGCTCCTTCAAAGAGGATTAGAAGTGTTCCCTTCTACTTTAAAGACTACATTTACTTATTGGAAGCAATGGATGAACCACAAAGTTTTGAAGAAGCCAACACTCATTCTGGATGGAAAGCAACCATGAAATAAGAGTACAATTCCATTATCAAGAACAACACATGGGAGTTAATGAATTTGCCACTAAGGAGAAAAGTTTTGTCAAACAAATGGGTGTTCAAAATTAAACTAGTTGCAAACAAGAGCGTGGAGAAACTAAAAGCGCATTTAGTTGCACAAGATTGTGCAAACACAAGGCATTGATTTCTAGGAGACGTGTGCCAACTGTCAAATGGGCAACAATTAAAACGATGGTGGTGATGGCTTCTAGAAGAGGATGGGCCATCAAACATTTGGATGTCCACTTAGCTTTCCTCAATGGCAATCTAACTCAAGAAGTATACATGAATTAGTCGAAGGGTTTTGAGGTGAAAGGATCAAAAGAAAAAGTGTCTTTTCAAAAAGGCATTATATGGGCTTAAACAAGCTCTAAGAGCTTGGTACTCAAAAATTGATTCATTTTTCAAAAGACCTAGATTGACACATAGTAATTCAAACTACAATTTGTACTACAAAATTAACAAAGATGGAGTCTATGTGATTCTCATCTTGTATGTAGGTGATATTTTATTTATTTGTGATAATCTTGAAAAAAACATAGAATTAGAAATAGAGCTAGAAAAGTATTTTGAGATGTCAAGGTCAAGGTTAGCACACTTGTATATAGGTGTAGGATTTGTGTATGTCTAGGAAAGAATTATTCTCATGTAACAAAAATATATAGAAACAATTATTTAGCGATGTGGAATGTCCACTTGTCATTTAGTAGCTACACCAATGGAGGAGAGAGTAAGGATTCAATGAAGCATGGAGTCAGAATAGGTTGATTAGATAGAATATCGATGCCTCATTGGTAGTATGATATATTATCCATTAATTAGACCATAATTAGCTTTTTTAGTAAGTTATATGAATAGATTTCTATCAAAACCACAAAATGCACATATGCAACCAATAATAAGAATATTGCAATATATTCAAGGGATGGAAGATTGTGGGATTTTTTTTTCAAAAGAGGGAGCAAATGAATTTATTTTCTACTTGGATGCAAATTAGGCCCATGATCCAGACAAGAAGAAATCAAGTACCGGGTTCTTGTTCAAGTTCAATGGGAGTCCAGTATTTTGGAGAAGCAAGTTGTAATCGATAATAGCCCTCCCTCCAACTGAGGCCAAATATAGGGCATTTATAGATGTCGCTTGAAAGGTTATTTGGTTGAAGGCATTCCTTAGGGAGTTGCACATGGATAATGGACATCCCATGATTATTTTATGCAAAATCAAAGTGCATTGAACATGCAAAGATAAAACATATTGAGTTAGTACATCATTTTATTCAAAAGAAAGTTGAAAAAAGAATAATTGAAATAATGTATGTACCCTTTAGAGATCAAGAAACATATTTGTTTACCAAGCCACTAGGTAATAGAGACTTGAAGAATTAAAAGCTAGAGTTGGAATTGTAATTGTTGAGAAATTTAGTAACTTGTAAAATGAATTATCTTGTAGTATATAATAATCTTGATAGTAACCTTTATTCGTAATTTAGAATGCATACAAATGTGAAGGAGGGTGTTAGATAAATTACACATATGTAACTATTGTAAACTAGTGTTATCTAGGTTGAAGTGGAGTGCTGCACCTCTTGATTTTTCAAATGAAAGTTCCTAAACATCGAACAACAGACATTTGAACATTAGTATGGTATTAGAAGTTTGTTTTCATAAGTTTAGGATAATAAGTAATGAGTAATCATTTAGTTAGTTTTAGAATTTACATCATATATGAACACATCGCCTAGATTAGTTTGACGGTGAATTCTTAATTGACAATGATGCACTAATCAATCTGTGAAAATTGATCCATTAGGATTGTGTATATATTTACTAAAAGTCTTTCTCTTTTGATTAATAGAAAAAAGCTCATGCAATTTAAACAATTTATTGACACTATTTCCTTTACATGCACAAACTATTTTAACCAAAAGGCAAAAAAGAAGGAGGATTTAGCTTGAAACAACTAACTCCAAGGTAAGAATTGAAGAACAAAGAAATAGTTTTTTTTGCTTGGTTTTTTTTTGGTTAGGGATGCGTGGCAAGAATCCAACCATAAAAGTTCCATAAATTTTGTACACACTGTAGAGACCTCATGGAAATCAATGCCAAGCTTCTAAACCATGTAAGTTGTCCTCCATCCTAGAGTGCATCATCAATCATTAGGTGATTATTTTATACAAGACAAAGAAAAAGACAAGCAAAAGCTTAACGTCTTGGCAAATCACAAATTCCAAAATCTTCAATTGGAATGTGCAAAGAGTTGTTTTAAGAGCCTTCAACAAATTATGAAGAAAAAGAAGAAGAAAACGATGGACATTCACATTATTGCCTTCAATGTTTTTGTGGCATGGTGCTCAAAATCCTAAGCTTAAGGGATACAAAGTGTCATCAAAGTCTACAATTCACACACAACATATGCATCTAAATTATCCGAGTGTGAGAACAGACATCCATAATGCACCAAAAAATTCATTCAAAGTTGGGATGGGTGGTGGTTTTTTTATGCTTTGGAGTTGAGTGTTTAGTGAAGCTTACGAAAAGGGATGGCTTCATACCAAATGCCATCATGTTCATCATTTGGAGATCCAATGTTGTAGATCCTAGTGCAACAATTTTGTTGAGTGTCATTGTTGTCATTTGTTCCATGCAAAAAACATGACTAGAAAATGTTAGAAAACCAAGTAATGGGTTTCATGTAAAATTGCATGAAGGACAAGGGTGTTATTTCATGAGCATGTGAGCATGAATGGTGAGTAGGTGAACATGAGTAAGTGAACATGAGTAAATCTTTTTGGAATATTTTATTAACATCAATGAAATATTTGGAAAATATTTTTTGACACATGGGACAAAATATTTGATGACATGGAGGAATATTTTGTCACATGTTCATGGATGAACGATGTTTATGGATGAAAATGTGGATGACAAATGAAAATGGATGAACTTTTTCATGAATGTTGGCAAAAAAAAATTGGTGAAAAGTTGAACAAAAAAAATAGGATGGAAAAAATTTATGTTGGTTTATTTTGAAAAATTCAACACATGAAATGTTAAAGTCATATTTGAAATCATACTTTATATTAACTTAATATGAATTTCTATAGCATCTAAACCATATATAATTAAAACTAAATCCAATTCAGTGGCATATGAACTTGTTGACCCACCAAAAGGTATGTGCCAATCCAAACACGACCTATTCACCATTGAGAAGCATGTGCCCATTAGGAATTGAAACAATATGAGGTAGCCGATAACACTTTACATTGTCTATACCATTTAATGTTGTTTTCTCCTTTCATATTCTCTCTTAACCTCTTGCATCTAGGACCATTCTTGTTACTTGTACAATCAAATTGCATTTTTCCCCTTCTACTATTAATTTACATGATCTATACCTCAATTTGCATTTATTCCACCTTTACCACCTACTTGCATCCTTTCTACCTCTACCACATGTTTGTAATCGTTAAACTTTTATTCTACAATGGGAAGAAGAAAATTGACACCAAATGTCACACCAAACACCTTGGAATCTATGATTGAATTAACTTTAATATCAAGCATACTAGATAGAATATGTGAAATGAAAAAACCCCTTGGAATATTCAAGAGATGACACCGGCTAATCCTTGTTCAACATTTATTAAAAATCAAAACATGGGGACAAAATTGAAAAGGGCAATTAACAAAACAAATGAATGGGCGGCATGGTGATGGGCAAATGTGAAGATAGACAAAGAAAGTCTTGCATTGCTCAAACATACTATAAATATTTCAAAAGAAAATACAGAAGATTACAATTGGACGATGTTTACACATGCCATGGATTTCTTCAAAGATCATGCGAGTTTGAAAAAGCCGATTCTAAAACATTTTTTCACAAGCTTATTCAACTATTTGTGAATAAAGGATTTGGTAACTGTTGGCAACTTGCTATCAATAGAATTCATGAAACCTCGAAAACAATTGTATGCAAGTCTAAGTAGGCAAACCTAGGTGCCACCATAATTTAAGAACAAAGTGTTAAAACATCTAGTGAATCATCGAATGATAGGGCTAGCCTTGAAACAATGAGACTTGTACGATAGTAAAAAACAACAACATATCAACAAATGAAAGAGGAACTAAAATCCCATTGTTTGCATTAAATTATGGTTCAATAGATGTGTTAACATGAATATTAGTTCAATGTATGTGATCTCATAAGGAAACATTTAGTTATGAAAAAAATATATAAAAATGAAGGTTGAACTTGAACATTGAAGTTGCTTGTTTAACATATCCATAATGATTATTGAAACAAAAAATCATTGAAAATATCAAATTAAAGGAATAAATGATATCATAAGCAAATACATGATTTTGTGGTTATTGAAACTCATGTAGCTACTTTGCCATTTGGAGCCATTATGGCATTTGCTATTGTTCCAAACTCACCACTACCAACAAAATAAAACAATAAAAAACAATGGTTGTCATGTTAGAATTAAATGTAGAACTTGAGTGGACCATTATAATTATGACACCAACTTGACATGTTCCCAAATATGGGTTATTTTGTGCATTCAAGTTTATTTTATTTTGAGGTTGAAGGGTTGAAAAAAAAAAAAAAAAGGATTGAACTTCTTTGTTTGCATCATGTCATGATATCCATATCCACAACGCTCTTGTCAAACACCATCAAATTTGGATTTATACATGTTTGTATATAAAAAAACAAAAGAATGTAGATGTAGGGTTCCACGCAAAGGTTGGATATTGGGCATCTACTAACCACTTATAAGATTACAAAATATATGGGATAGTGATCAAAAGGTTTATTTCAAAATTTCTAAGAAGTTGCCACAACCACTTGGAGATAATCCATGGCCAATAGACCTGACAAATAGAAATCTTAGAACATGATTTCATTAACAATGCGATTACTTGCTAAGATTCCAAGTGCCCAAAAAAGTAAACAAATCAATCTTAGAAAAGAAATGGCCAAAAAATGATTTAAATGTAAAGGGTGATCCATATGAAACAATAGTATTTGCTTATAACAGGGAAATGGACCAGTAGTGGAGGCTAATACAACTAGCAACAACGTGGAGGAGGAGAACTCTACAACATGCCTAGTGGCGAAATGACAAAGTTAGATGATGAAGAAGAAAGCACAATGTTAAAAACACCATGCCTAAAATATGCCATGATAGATGAAGAAGAGGAAGGCATGGAACCAACAATAATGCCAAGGATAGAAATGGGTTATAATAATGTGAACATACACCTAAAGAAATTGACTCTACTAAGTATGTCCAATAGAAAGACAGATAATATTGTTGATATTAAGAAGAAGTAGTAACATAATGCTTAGAATTTATAACCCAAAATGTGTAGTTGTGGAAATTCCATTTGGACGTGAAACTATGTTGATTGGATATAACAATTTCAGAAGTTAAAAAGTTGGTCTTTCTAAACATTAAATGTAGATTGAATTACTATCTATTCAGAATTTGCAAGGAGCTTTGGAGAAGGAGCAAAAGCTCAAAGTAGAATAATAGGATAGGAACAGTGAAAATAGTTAGGTATTAGTAGAACTCCAAGCAACCAAATAGGAGATCAATAACATGGAAAAGTAAAGCAAGGATTTGGAGAACATCAGAATAGAAAGGGATTCCTTATAGGCAACTTTAAAGGAGACATATGTTAATTACTGGGGTTTTAAAGCAGAGAAGGATACTCTAAGTATAAAACATAACAAACGTCAGAAAGACTAGAAGAATATGGAGGAAATTCTCTTAAAGCAACATAAGGAGGTGGGGGAGCTTAGAGTGGACAATGCCAATGCATATCAAATTAATAATGAGATACAAAGGCAAGCTGACCAAAGGCATGCGCAGATGGCCTTTAATGAAAAGTTAAACAATCTTTTAAAAGAGACTCAAAAGAAAAAATCCTCCAATTATGATACTGTATTTGGAGAAAATAGTGAATTCAATAAGCAAAATACTTTGTTTCAGATAAAGTTCAAGGCACTATTAATGGAGGAAAAAGATGCATACATGGTGAGATGCAATTCAAGACATTGTTCAAAAGGATATTAGGAAGGTTTACAAAAAGTATGAGAGGAATGAAAGGTTGTACATACACATGATTTTTCAAATGGAAAAGTTATGCTGTCATTTAAATATGAACCTTTAGTTTTGTTTCTAGAACCAGAGATTTCAAATGAGGAAAAAGATAGAGGGGATACAAATGGGGCTAGACCATCAGGTATAAGAGTTTTAGAGGAGCGAGGAAACATAAGAGGAAGAAAGGATAGCCCTAAGAGGGAGGCTGTTGAACATACTTTAAAACAAGTATAATTTGTTTTACAAGAAGTTAGTTTTCAAGAATATGCATATATAGCCACAAAAATAAGGGAGTAGAAACAACCTAAGGAACATATAATTCAAGAGGATCAACAGGGTTAGATTGAGCTTGTGTTAGAGCTGCAACAACAGGATAAGACTCAGATTACATCAAATCTAAAATCAAATCAATAGTTACAAGTTCTATTAAAGTTGCACTAGTAGGGTCAAAATTAAATCACATTAGATTTGCAGTTACAATAGTAACTACAAGTGACAACACAATTGCAATCACAAGAACATAGAATAACCTATCAATAAACAATTATACAGTTGTCAACAGAGGCATAAAAAAAACAACAACAAACTCTTTATATAATAAAGAATCAGACAGTGCTTCAATATGAAATATAGGCAAAATAGACTATAGTATGGATAGAGCAAATTATTATATAGACAAATTAGATTTTTGAATCACAAGATCACAATTTTTTTTAAAAATAGCTTTCTTAACACAGTTTTGATCCAAAATTCCGAGACATAATTCAGAGTACAGGTGGGGTAATGTTAAGGGAGTAGTTACTTGTGTTAATTATTAGTTAGTATAATTATATTTACCTAGTTAATGTTTTAAGAATTATTAACTAAATTACATAGTTTTTATCACCATTTGAATTTGAATTAAACATAACACTATTTTTGTTGAGGAAAATCTTCGGAGAAAAAGGAAGAGATGAGTACTGTTGTATCATTATAGAACATGTATCTTCAAGGGAGTATGAGATAAATATACTTTGATTTTTTAGAAAGCTTTGTTTTCATAGCCATAATTTGTTGTTTTGATGTTTTTAATCATACTTTCATTATTAGATTTGAATTTTGAAACTAGTTATAAATAGATTTGAATGAGTAGATTGTGTTAATATTAATTTTATTACATTTTAGTCCATATTTTGACTTGAATATAGAATTAAAATTTTTATATTTACCAATTAACCAAAAAAACAGAGACTTTTATTTGGATAGAGGAATGTCAGAAGGCTTGGGAGTTCATCAAACAAAAGTATATTGAAGCATTGATATTGACATCTCAAATTTGGCATATGGAGCTTCATGTTCCTACAAATGCATCATTATTAGCTATAAGAACTATGTTGTTTCAAAATTTGATAGGGTAAAGCGATCAACTAGTGGTGTATGTTTTTAGACTTTTGAATAGAACAAAACAAAATTATTGCTCAACATAGAAAGATGTTTTAGTAATGGTTTTTGTTTTGCACAAGTTCAAACATTATTTCTTGGGTAATAAGTTTGTCTTTTATGTAAATCATATGGCATTGGACTATTTGGTCAACAAACCATAGGTTTCAAGGAGAATAACTAGGTGGTTGTTATTGTTCCTAGAATATGACTTCATAGTAGTGTATAAGTTAGGCAAAACCCATGTAGTTATAGATGCATTGTCAAAACTACCAAATATTACAGAATTCACATGTGTGCCTAATCAAACCATAGATGCAAGTCTATTTTATACAAACTTGAATGGTTGAACGATGTAAAAGGAATTTTTGAGAACATGGCACATTGAAAGAACATTATTTATACAACAAAAACAAAGATTGGTTAAGAGAATAAACCTTTCACATTGAAAAATGGTGAATTATACATAATGGGCCAAAACAACATGCTATAAAGATGTTTGACAACTACAAAAACACAGATGGTGATGAAAAAACTAGATGAAGGACCATCAAGAGGTCATTTTGCAACTGGAATCACACAAAATAAGATATTGGATACAAGATATTGGTGGTCAATTTTGTATAGAGATGTGAATGATTATTGAAAATCTTGTGATGCATGCCAAATAACAAAAGGATTGGCGACTTAAAGTCTTACAAAGTTGGTCATGAGTCTTCTAAAAAAACCATTTATGAAATGGGGATTTGATTTTGTGGGGCCAATAAAATTAGTAGGCAAATATATAGGAAACAAATAGATTATTGTAGCCACAAATATGCTACAAAGTGGGTGGAAACAAGAGCATTAAAAACCAATATTGCAGCAGTAGTAACAAAATTTTTATATGAGTGCATATTAACTAGGTTTGGCTGTCCTTTGACTATAGTCATTGATGAGGGAGTTAATTTCATTAATGATGCTATTAAATATTTGACATATCATTTTTTGTTAAAACACATGAGTTCTACAACCTATTATCCTCAAGGGAATGGGCAGGTTGAATTTATTAACAAAGTATTCGGGACACTCTTGACCAAGTTAATTAGTGAAAATAGAACAATTTAAGATGAACATTTGTCAACAATGTTATTTTCATACAAAATTGCATATAAAGTAGTAACAAGGTATACACCATATCAATTAGTGTATGGATTACATCCATTGATGCCCATAAAGTACATAGTACCAATTGCTAATGGTAATCAAAGAGACAATACTTTAGTGAAAGTTTTAACTATTATTTAAATGTATGATAAAAAATTAATGTAGAAATAAATTATATATTTCCCACATCCTATTTTATTTTTAAATTAAAAAATAAATTTATTTCATATATGTATATATATATATATATATATACCAATAAATTTATTCCAATGTACAATTATTTCACTCATGTTTATTTTAACCAAATTCATTTTATTCATGGTTAGTTTAACCATATTAACTTTATTCATAGTTAATTTAGCCATGGTTGGTTTAACCATAAATTATTTATTCTTTAATTAGTTTGGCCATATTTATT
>Ga0116231_10005507_pt1 | contig 24887 bp, 20 predicted proteins | sample S1TSphgellanicum_2_FD_89695 | JGI IMG/M metagenome (GOLD analysis project Ga0116231, IMG submission 89695) | Host-associated microbial communities from peat moss isolated from Minnesota, USA - S1T2_Fd - Sphagnum magellanicum MG | ecosystem: Host-associated > Plants > Peat moss > Unclassified... | reverse complement strand
TCCTTGCTCTCACTTTTTCCTGGGCCTTTTTTTTTCTCTCTTTTTTCTTTTTCTTGAAATAACACACCTGTGCATTATGCACAGGGTTCACACTAGTTGGGAAAGAAAATCCCTAATGACAAGCCACATTTGGTCCCAAAATTTGAGAAATGCGCACCAACTGTTGCGTGTGTGTGAATTGTGAGTTTCATTCTTCAGAGAATTTCATGGAATGTTTCCAATTTTATCTATTGTTAGTTTGAAATGAACCATAAGAGGGTTAAAATCTTCAAGTAAAATAAGAGTTATTTGTTCAAAGCTTTAAATTCTTGTTAAAAGCTCTTTGAAATTTGTATGTCTTTTGCATGCAACATGTAAATATTAGTTCGTTAAACAACTCTTAAAAAGAATTCAAGGCATTCATTTGAACAATCTCATTGGCCACAAATCTTTTCTTTGCATCTAAACACAAGATTATGAGGCTATTACAACATTTAACTGTTAGTTTAGAAATTAACTCCTCAAAACATTTCAAGGTTCCCATTTTAACAATCTCATTGGTGATAAGGCTTTTTCCTGCTCTTAAGCACAAGCTTATTCCAAAGATTTTATGGAATTATGTATATTTTTTATGCTAATGGTGTGACCCATGTTATACATGTGCATGGTTTAAAAGTAAGACTTTTAGGGTGGAAATGTCAAGTACAAGGTAAAGAGGTATTGACCATTATAATACCTAGCATTTAAAGTGTTGTATATTGAATTTATTTTGAAAAAGTTATTTCAAAAATATTTATTTAATTAAAATGGTTTAAATTTTTTAATGTATTGAAATTCGACATTTATGGATAGAAGGTTCCCATTCATGTCAATATTTAATCAATATTTCATGAAAGTTCTTAATCACCAAATTTTGAAAGCACACACAACCATTTCTTCTTCAACTCCCATTACCAAATTGTTAAACCAATTTTTTTGCTTTATATTGCCATATTGTGTTTATATATAGTAGCAAGACAATGGAGGTAGGCATAGGTAGAACAATATGAAAATTGTTCCAAAATTGTTATCAAACTAGAAAATCAAACAAAAAGCAAATGAAAGGCCACATCAAAAGATTGGAAAGTGGCAAAAGATGAGGAGTACACCAAATAATTTTTATTACATCTTTGGTCATCAATCATGGTTGCTATGAAGAAATATAGTAATAATTCATAGGTCTCACACTTTTTCAAAAAAACTTACAAGAAGCTTGGAATGGACCAAATTTGTATGAAAAATTAAAGGCAAGTTTGTGGGATTGGTTTACACCTTAATGTAATTTGAAACCAAACTACATTCATGCAAAGCAACTTGGGACTATGGTAAAAAAACATTTTAAAAACATGCCAATACTCAAAGAATATTTAGAACTTTGAAATACCTTAATTACAATGTTGCAAAAAATGACAAAAGTAGGTTAGCAATTTGCTACATCTATGATACAACCTATAATTTACAACATGATACAAGCTCCCACTCTTGAAATCATACATGATGCACCTAGAGGTTTTAAGATTGAGAGTGAACTCCTCAATTTTTGAACCAATACATGAATTAGAATTTCAATGTGGGAAGAATTGCAACAATAAAACTTCCTACTAACAAGGGCAAGTAAAGTTTCTTACCTTGTAAAAACCTATGACATTACAACCTTAATGGTCAATAATGACCAAATTAGATTGTAGCTTATACGAGTACCAAGAAAATAAAGGTACAAAACACATCAAGGTCTTAAGGATAGATGATAATTGATAGGTGATGTTTATTTCATTTGCAAATGGATTGTTCCTCCCCTCTCAAGTCATATTCACAAGTACCACATATTGAACCTTACCCCCAAATGCATGAAAAATGAATGGGATTTCACCTTCAATCACAATCTTCAACTTTGCCATTTTTGCACTCACAAGTTCAATAATTGGCCTTGTTAAACAATTAAAAAAATGATTTGGTTGTTGGATTGTTGGTCAATACACAAGATCAAAGATTTTTTAGATTAAATGAAAGTAGATCACCCAAACATTTTGGTCATTTTCGTACCTACAAACTACACAAGTGAATCTAGCCATAACTCTACCATCATAGAGATTAATGCAGCTACACTTCCTAAACATTAACTTGAGTTGTCCCAACAAGAGAAATCTATAAAGAGAAAGCTTTATGAACCTAACATGACCTTTTAGGACATTCGCATGTTGCAAAATTTCCTTGGATAAAATTTGTGGTAAGTTTAGATGGCAAGTTTCACAAGTTGAATAGAAGGTTTGTAGCCACATTGAAGGTGTGACAAATTCTTGTGCTCTAAGCTTGATGGGTTGTATAAGCATTGTGGGAGGAAGAAGGTGTTGGTAGATACCCCTTGTTGACCTAAGGGGACAATTTATCTTGAAAGTAGTTACCAACACCAAAAAAATGAAAAGTAGTTTGCTACCCAATTTTGGTTAATGGATGTTTTCTAGCAAGTATATGTGGGCATAAAGGGAGAGGAAAATAGTAAAAGAACCTAGTTTGCATGCTACTTTTATATTATGAATCAAGGTCAACCAATGACATAATATGAAAGCTTGATGGGTTTGTTTGCATTTTTGAAGTTCAAGCACAACCCAAAAAACATTGGAGTGATTTGTCTACATGGGAGATGGTTATGATATTACGTGACATTGTGATAAGCAAAATGAGAAAGGTTTTAAGTGCTACGAAGTTCATCTCCATATTTGATGATGAGGTGATTGCAATTGACAACAATAGTTGGGTGAGGATCCATGCATATGTGCTTAAAAGATGAAAACAAATGCCCATTCTATTGACCTTTAAAAAGGTGACAACATGTGCCTATACAACAAATTCGACCCAACTATTGTTGCGTGCCTTCTTGAGTTTTGATTGTATGGATGTTCAAGTGGTGGGCTAGAAGTTAGTGTCATTTGGGATTCATGGAAGGTTTGTGTTTATTGGTGTACACAATGGAATCACCACTCAAATCAAATGCAATGTGATTTTTTTTCTATCCATGTCCATTATGTTGCACACTAGGTTGATTTGGCTATGAAGAATTATCTACTTAGTCATTGGTTGACAACAATGAGAAGTTGTTTGCTAAAATATATTCATATTCTTTTGGGAAGAGAACTCTTGAACTTGAAAAGCTTGTTACTTTGTTGGATATGAAAACATTGAAGATCCTTTGAAATATGAAGACACATTGGTTGTTAATGGCCTCTTTTGCTAAATGAATGTTGTTAAAATACTAACCCCCCATCATGCTTATGTTGACAAGTCAACTTGCATGTGATGTAGCCAAGGCCTACATCACCACATTGCTCAATGTTTTGATTATGCTTGGTTTCCATTACCTCATGCCCTTGCTTGAATTATTTCATGGGTTCATCAAGATGGTTCAAGCTCGAGACATTTATGTTGTGGATTTTGTTGAAGCTATGAAAATGGTACAAGTTGATATATAGTGTTATTACAATGCAATTGAAATTGCATTCGAGGATGATGCATTTGTTGTCTTCAACAATGTGATCAACTTTCAAAGTGATGTTTTGCCATTAGTTTGGGCTATGAATTTAACTTGCCCTAAACTTGATGTTTTGTGGTGTGCACTTCGTGTGGGTACTAAATTGGCATGGCTACATTTTGATGATTTGCAAATTGGTGAATGGAACCAGTTTTTTCTAGTACATTAGGGGAATAACATTCAGAAAGTCAAAAGGCACAAAGGTTTGACATAACATCTCAACTTTCTTGTGAACTACAATGTTGATTCCCAAGTTGTGAACTCGTGAAAGCCATGGGCGTTGTCTACCCACATTATTGGGTGAAATATGATGTTGAAATTGCCTAAAGCATGGAATAAAAGTCTAGGCCCTTTCCTATTCATATCCTCAACATAAATCAAAATTTATTAAAATAAAGATCATAAGATAGTGTTGTCATGACCAAAAGAGAGCATAAGAGATTTTCCGTGGGTGTTCAGTTCTACTAGACATGAAGATGTATGAACTCAGTGGAATTTACTCATTATACCACTCATGGACTCATGATCTACATGATTACCTACTACCCCTGATGCTACACTTCATCTGAGCAAACCCATCAGCATTAGATTGCAAAGATGGCTGCACACAACCAAAAAAACTCACGAACCATTCCTCTACACCACAACCTTAAGGCCTGATTTTGAGAAAGACTCGCACTTCCCCTCAAGTCCTAAGATGCCAACATTCACCCTCAAAGCATGTCTATTACAAAACAAAAAGCCAAAATCAACACAAAAACACCTCAACTTTGCATTACGTCTTCCTCTTCTGCACACCTCTCTTGCTGCATAACAACTCCTTCATACCTTGATGCAACTATCATCAACTCCAACGACTCATGTTCAGTATTATTTGCTAAATCCAGTCTAAAACATTCTCTCTTGCACTCTGAAGGGATATCTCTTTATGCCACAGCCCTGTGTAAAAAGTACAGGCACATCAAATCACACACTGAAGTCTTTAGCAGTATTCATTTCTAGTGCAATTCACTGAGAGTAGATGGCAGTGCTAGTCTCATAACTTATAAGCAATCTGAGGAGTCACACCCTTTTCAAGTGCTTCCAATTCCTTGATTCCTCTGTGAATCCTCAGTCTCCTGCAGTTTTCATGATGTCATTATCTTCGTCTTCTGAATTACATTTAACATGAATCTCTGCAGCCTTTTATTTGAACTCTTGTACACATCCACCTTCTATCCACTGGTTTATCCTCATGATAAGGCAGATACAGATTTTCAAATTTCTTAAAGATAGTTTTGAAAACCCATATCTCTCTTCACTTCCGCATTCCATTAACCTGTGCTGCCCTGGTTTCTTTAGTGAAGTTTTAGTGAATTTCAGGTCCATCACAGTCATCACAGGTCATGGGTCCACTCTAAGAGCAGCCTAGAAATCTCAGGTTTTAGAGAAGCTAGAGAAACACCTTTGTATAAAGCAGCAGCATGTATAAAAAGGTCACACAAAATACAGAAGACACAATGCTGCTGATGGTTGCAAACAACTGCCAGCATCTAGTAGTGCAATTGGAGATTGATGTTTACAAGGCATTCTGCAGTTTGAAGATAGAGCTGTAGTTGAAATCTCAAAAAATTGAACAGCTTGAATTGCAGCCGGAAAGTTGTTATCAACATACCAACCTCAAGAGAAAATTTCACTTGAGGCTTGGTCAGAACCTGTGGAATGGAGGGTACTTTAAGTACTTCAAAATATCTTCAACCAGAAATTTTTGGAAAGTCTTAAGATTCTTTAAATGAAGGTCAAATGCTCAATTTTGGAAAAAGCACCTAAAAACCTCACTGGAAAGATTAGCCTTAGCATTTGTATTTCAATGTGGGGATCCTTGACTATCTCTTTCACAGGGTTGCTAAAACCTACAGTGCAGTAACTTTAGTGAAATACCTACTTTGTAGAATCCACATCCATATTCAGCAATGCTGATACTGGGGGTTTGAAAGTTTTACTGCTGGTTTGAGGAGCTTTGGTGTCTCGCCAGGCACCACCTAACTCAATGGGAACCAGAGGCACAAGAGACTGTATTACATCCGTAATAAGGGGCCTATAGCTTGGTTCTGATTGCAGGCAGAGCTTCACAACAGCTGCTACCTGCACAAACAAGCACATTGACAAACACAGAAAAACTCAGTTCACAAATTTCAATTGATAGCAGAAGAAAAAACCAATGCCACTCTAAACCTTCCATTGTTTAAATACCCCAGCCAGTACCTGGTAGAGATGCTTCAAGTTGACTGTATCATGAAGACAAGGGTCAATGATTTCTAGAATCTTGGCTCTGTCACTCAGCATTGGCATTGCCTGCAAGGTCATTTTTCCATTTGCAGAATCAGGACGAATGCCAGCTCTCTGAAGCTACCAGAAAAGAAACCAACCTAATCAAATAACATACTTATGCTGGTCATATTTACAGATGAGTTTCAAAGTGCTTGTCTTGCCCAGACAATAGAGAACACAATGAACTTTGACAAATCATATCCTTGTTGGTCTGACTCAGGACTTACCCATGTAACCAGAGACTGAGATCCTAGAGTCATTGCTGAATCTACTGGTAGTCTTCCTGTCAGAAGCTCCAGCAGCACAACACCAAATCCATATACATCACTTTTCTCTGTCAAGGAGCCTTCAATCATGACAACTATGTCAGTAGAGCACACAAACTTAAATGCACCTCTTAAGATCCTTTGTCTCACCCCATCTTTCTCAACATACCGCCCTCACAGTACCATCACTCAACTTCACATGGCAGAAATTGAGACAATGCTCTACAAAACAATAGTAAAATGTTTTATGGCAAATAGTACCATTCATCAAGTACTCAGGAGCAAGATAGCCAAAAGTTCCCTGCACCTGGACACTGTTTTTGGGTGGGCTTCCCTCAGGGTTTGCAATGGCCAATCCAAAATCAGAAACCTGTAATCAATGGACAACACCAAAGCGCATAATCAGTGTCTAGAGACCAAAGAGTGAGCAAATGCAACCTTCTCCCACTTAACACTAAATACTTCATGAGACTTTCACACAGTCAATACAAACCTTGGCACTGAACCTGGCATCCAGCAAGATGTTGGAGGCCTTGAAGTCTCTGTGAATCACTGCAGGCTTGCAATGATCATGTAAGTGTTCCAGACCTCTGCCATGATACAGTCTTGAGTTAGTGGATATGCCCGAGGAAACCACCATACAGATTCTCATGCTATGTTCTTTACAATGTCACAATGCTCAGAAGTGGCAACAAGACAAGATATGGAATACTTTATGAAAGTGGAGAGAATTGTGAAGCCCAAAGCATTTTTGGGACTGGGAGATGTAAATCATCAAAACAGAAGAGAGGTCATTACCGGGCTGCCTCAAGTGCAATCTTGAGTCGGAGATGCCAGGAGAGCCCAGACCCATGTGAAGGACCTGCATTTGCTTACAAGCTCAGTAAGGATGGCCATGATTCACCTTTATCCACACACATTGAGGTCACACTGCAGTCAAACAGTGGCCTAACGACAGACATCACATGAAGGAATTGACAGCAACAACAGAATCAACATGTTAGATGTGAATACAGGTCAGGTTTCTCTTTTCTACTTTCATCTTCAGGCTGTAGAAAGAAGAACAAATGTAATCAGAATGGACATGTGAGAACAACTGGGGCATAGTGCAGAAATCAGTGTAACATACCATGGAGCTGATCATGTAGGGAACCATTATGCATTAGCTCATAGACTAGCAGGTGCTCAGGCCCATCACTAGAGAAACCCAGAAGAGCCACCAGATTTGGATGCCTGATCTTGCTCATCAGATCCACCTCTGCCTGTATGCCCCATACGCCACATGAACTGATTGCATTAGTAAACTTGCAGATATCAACATGGACAAAAAGCACTGGGGAAAGAAATCCACCTGAAATGCATTTTCGCCCTGCTTCCCATTCTTTTCAAGCCTCTTCACTGCAGCAAAGATGCCATAATCAAGGTTTGCCTTATATACATGACTAAAGCTCCCCTCCCCCAGAAGATTGGAGGAGCTGAAGTTGTTGGTGGCGTTCTGGAGTAGAGAGTATGCAACTTGACATGCTGACAAGGGCAACCCTCCTTCTGCAATGGTTCGCTTGGAACTCAACCATGACCCAAATAGCTTCGGCCCTGTGTGCAGCAAAGCAAGCTTTCAGGTGAATTTGTCATGATGATTTTGTACAACAACTCCCAGAGCTAATAGAAGTTCAAGTAAATTTTGTTGCCATAATCAAGCATACATCTCTGTCTCAGCACAAGAAAAATCATAATATACCAACAAAGGTTTTCACATACTTGACAGCTCTCTTGAGAGCTCCATGTCAAGGTGAGGTTGGAGTGTGGCTTGGTTAGTCCAGACCAGCATACGGGAACTGCTTTTGTACCCCTTGCCCATTCTACAAGCCCTATACAAGCAGACCAAGATTGCCAAGAACAGCAAGGCTGCAGGGACTAAGAGGAGCATGAGGAACCATCTGTTGCTAAGTTTGTGTACCATCATCCCTTGCACAATCATACCTGCGAAGAAATTCAACAAGATTACACATCCAGATGTAGGACTTTGTCTTGATTGTACAATCATTACACATGAATCCTTCCATTCATAACTTGCCCCAAAAATATGTTCACTCTTCTTGATTCAGTTGCAGCAGATTTCAGATGGAAAATGAGAAAGGAATTATGATCACAAGTCTTTCCTTCAGACATACCATTTGAAGCAGAATTCATCTGTTGACTTGCTGAATCTTTTGGCCTCTGTGCAACTTCCACTGCAAGTGGACGCTCACTTAATGACAGTGACTTCCATGATGAAAAGAGAGACAGCTTGTTGTTGGGACTCGTCGGAATAACAAATATTTGTTTTTCAGTATTTGAAGTTGCTTGCAGCGGAGGAGGATTGCCATCTAGCCAAGACGAATCCTTGGTAATTGCAGCCACAACAACCGGGTGTGGAAAGTGCCTGTTTTGAAAAGCGAAAAATCGTGGTCTGTAGGCGGCTACTCTGTCAATTTTACCAGAGGCCAAGATACTGAAGAAAACAACAGTTGCCAACATGTGGGCCGTGATACCAGCCATAGCTCCTTCAAACTCTTAATATCATGTCAAGTGAGTCTCTTCCAAAGTGAAGACTCCGCACTGCAAAACCAAAAACGGATGCCTCCTCAAACTACAATGTGTCGCAGTAGAATGTTCTAAAACATCAGGAGACTCCTCTCATGTGTTTTCCCCTCCCTCTCTCATAATCATATATAGATAAAAGAGATGCAGAGTCTAGCAGAGGATTTAGAGCAGTGCATGGAGGCTAACGTACCGTCCTGCTCCTGTATACATTTGTTCCACATAGATAGATATCGTCCTTTTGCCCGCCAATTCTCTTGACAGACAAACACATCCTAAAGGCACATACATATGGGAAAGATAGAGGGAAACGGATAACGACGGAGAAAGAACTTACATGGAACTCCTTTTGAAAAGCTTTCCTAAACCTCGCTTCCTGTTCGTGGTGGCAAGGATTTTCTTCAGAGTGGTATGAATATTGGTGCTCACATTCATGCTTGGACTGCAACCTCCTCAGGACTTCGCCATAGAACGATTGAAGCGGGAAATAGACATGGACATGCTCATCGCAACCGGGTTCCAACACCAACTATTTATTGATGAACACACGAGAACAGAGCTTCTGCCGAAGTAAGACACATGAGGCCAAAACACAAGCTATATGCACAACACACCCGCAACTATATACAACAAAGAAGAAGATATCAGCAATGAATAAACAGGAACAAGAAACAATGTGTTTCTGCAATCCAGAAAAAGAAAGCAACTGGTCCCGTACCATTTGCAAGCTCAAATGCTAATCAATTTGAAAGGAATGAATAAAATCTCGCGTACATAGCTCCTAAATATACCCACCTCCTTCCAGGGTTTTTTTTTTTTCAATTTTGTGATGTTGCTCACAGTTGCAAATTGCGCTCAGGTTTTTTTTTCCTGTTTTCAAATTCCTCAAGTAGGTCCACTGGGGAGGGTTCCAGCATTAATTAGCATTAAACGGCGACTGTCCTACCTGGGCTGTAGCATTTTTGCAAAAGTGCTGTTACAAGTGGTGACCTAGGAAGTGCCTAGGTCTACATGTGGCTAATTTAATTCTTTTTATTTCCAAAAAATAGAGAAGATCCTTTTTAAATCACAAAAAAATCATGATTTTTTCATTTTCTGAAAAGCAATTCGCCAAATTGCGAAATTTCGCCACCAGAAAAAACACTGGTGACAATCATTGAATTTGGCAGTATCCAAAATACGGAAGTAAAAAATCTTGAGCAACCTTTCATTTTGTACGCAATTGTGACGATTTTGACTTTTTTAATAATAATAAAAACTTCTAGCGAATTCTTTTCCAAAAAAGAGAGGAATTCTCAACAGAATATTTTCAAAAAAATATTTTTCAAATTGGTGAAAATTTGGCCAAAGGTTCCCACCAGAACAGTTTCACGCGCAATGCTCACTAGCATCCACCAGTGCACCATCAAGGATGGATGATATGTGATCAGGAAACAGTTTTCGGTTGGGTCCCAGTTCCCTAGCTAATCATGGTGGTTAGCTCAGTTGGTTTATTTACTACCTACCAACTAGGTAGGTAATAAAAACAGCCCCTACCTACTATGTATAAACTATCTACATACCTAATAGTACCCTATTTTGTTACCTACCTGTCCATATGTTAGGCCTACTTCTTATAGAATGGGTTACCAAGATGAAACTGGGTAGTAACTCAGTTGAGGGTCATCCACAACTGAGTCATAACAGGCATCCAGTGGATGGTGCACTGGTGGGTGCTGGTTCACTGTGGCCCACAGTACAGTACCTCTCATCGAAAGAGCACAGAAACAGGCATAGACAAATTCACTAACACAACGGCACACGCCCCAGAAAACCACCCACTCGTGCCACAGCACATATCAATTTGAAAAAACAAGGTTGCTGGAAAAACAAAGGAAAGAGGTAGGTACTATGTAGACAATAGTGTGTACATATAATAAGTCCAAAGACTACTAATACTTATATGGTGGGTAAAGCCCAAGCCTATGGGCTTTACCGGAATAAGACCTCTACAAGGCAGACTTGAGTGTGAGGCCGCATTGCCACACAGCTGTGTTCATGTTGCTGGCACACTTTACAATGTTTTCGTAAAGCCTTTCTCTGCAAGCTTTGTGGAAAACATCAAACCCGCAAGAGAAACGGACGAAATTTTTCATCCTGTAACAGGACATTCCAATGCAGTGAAACAAAAACAAGTTCCCTAGGTAACAATTGAGAGAGAATAAGTTCACTAGAATTAAAGTACCTAGGTAGGTTGTAAACTAGCTTAGATAGGTTGTTATGTTGCATAGATAGGGAGAAATGCATTGCCCATTTCTGCCATTTAAGACCGCCATAAGGCACTTGAAGAAATTTCTTCACGTATGGGGAGGGGACATTATATTCATGATATCCCAGCTACGAAAGAGGAGAGATCTTACACCTACTTACAGACATCAGTAGATTTGAGAACCCTCCCATTCTCAAAAAGCACGCTAAGAACCAATAACAGACCCCTCCTACAAATCAAATCATGATCTATGTATGTTTAGACAAACCTTTACTTTGTGCTTCATAGAATGTAAAGCCCCAGGGTAGGGAGATTCCCAAAATGCAGGGCCGGACCCTCAACCCTACCACCTTGGGGATGTCCCTTTACCTTGCTTTGAAAACCTGTCAAATCAACAAGTATGAACCAATGTTAGGCGGTTATTAAGAATAGGAACAGACCCAGCAGTTATTAAGGCAGTTAGGTCTAAGGATTGATAAGCATAGTTCTTAAAAACATCAAAGACTTGGTTCTGGTATATAATCAAAATTCTCAAAATTTTGAAAATACAAATAACCAGTTCATTGTCACCAGTTGATTCACTGTTCTTTCATTGAAACTGTCCATTTTTTTAAGGCTTTTGAAATAACTAGATAAACAGTTCTTTGATTGTGATTTTTCAAAGAACCAGAATCAACAATTCTCTGCTCCAAAATAACTTTAAAACCAGACTGACAATTCTTTACAAATTCAAACAATTGCAAAACATTTGTATGAACCTTCATATAACTAGTCTTGGGTCTTCATATTTTAGTACTTCTATAGGTTTTCTCTTACGCCCGCTTTACATTAGGAGTCAGGGCGAAAAAAACTTGGGGCCAACTTTGAGCATTTTTTGGGTTGCAGATTGGCCCCATGTTACTAATAAATGCTAGAACATTGACGTCAGAATATTAATAAATGCTGGAACATTGGCCCCAGGGGTTGCGAATTGGCCTCCCAAATTTGATGGTATCCTTTTTGAGCCTTGGGTCCAATACAAGGCCATAAAGTTCAGCATTTTTTAGTAGCCTGGGGCAGATTGAAATTTTTTTTTCTCTTTCAGCCTTCACTCCTACTGTAAAGCCCTTGGGGCTGATTTCAACTTTTTCACTAATAGGAATGCTGGATTTGGGTTAAATATTGGCCCTGACTCCTAGTAAAGCACACCTTAGGTGAGAGTGTGGTGATCTGTCTGTTCCACTATTCAGGATGCAACACAGTGTGAAAAATGAAATACAACACGAATGTCCAGAATATCTCATAAATAGACTAGGAAATTGAACATATTCGTTTTGGTGATAGGCATTTAGTTGGGGAACCTTTGACCTAAAAGGACAATTTAACACATTTGTCCTAGGGAAAGAAAAAATCTTCAAATAATTGTCTTCATTTAAGAACAATATAACCCTAGGAGACAATTGAACACATTTGTATTGAAGAACAAAATCATGTTCCTTACTGAAATACACAATGGTTGTGTGCTTTAGAAAAGAATGTTCTTCCTTCTCAGACAAAAGCAGCCATCCAAGACGAAGATCTTCATGATAAAAGGATTTGAACCTAACAATTTTCACTTCAAGATTTGCAAAGTGATCAATCATTGTGCCACGCCACTTTCTTTACAGAAGGATAGTATCCTAGTCATGCTTAACACAATTATTGAAATTGAGGGACCAAAAAAAAATTGAAGATTAATTTCTCATTGGGCATCATTATGAGCCGGTGTACTTTGTGCATCAAAGATTGAGCTGCATTCATTTGTTGCACTTATTTATTTATTTTGTTGTATAAGCTTCTTGCCCATTCCATAGTACACACATGATTAGGATTTACGTGTAAAATAAGGACTCATGACCAATAAAGAGGCTATTCTAGGAATGAGGGCCAGGTATGAGCCAACATCAAACCCAAATTCACAAATCAACCGCATTCAAGTTCCTTACCTAGTGTAAATAGCCAACATAATTTTGCTTTTCAGAAATGGACAGTTGTAATTCATTTATGTGGGGGGGAGGTACCAGATGTGTAAGATTTCACAAGGTGTAAAAACCTTCAAGATTTTTCTTAGTGTATTTGGAGGTATGTACGCTTATAGAGTGCAAAATCTTAGGAGGCATTTCAAAAAATGGAATGCTTGCACCTGTGGGCATTTTGTATTTCAAAATCTCCCACATCATTTTTCTTTGATACCCAGCAGGTACCCAGTGGGTACCTAATTGGGTATCAACCAAAAAATAAAAAATAATGCTTGGTAGTGACCTCAGAGGGGGGGGTGTTTCCGTCTGGAACTCCCCACTCCACAGGCATTACACTACAAAAAAGAATTACTGACGTCAGCTTCCACATACACTAAAAACATTCTACCTGCTCTTTAGAAAATGCTACTTACTGCAGCTTAGGTGACTGGGGCATTTGTTTGTCAGAATGTTCTGTATAGCCTATGCCATCTAGGTACCTATTTGTCTTTGTTTTCTTCCTAGTGAAGTCCTGACCGTGAGGCAGACGTTTGCTTTATGATTGGCTGTGGAGTCCTAGAGGAATGAAATTAAGTATGCTTCTTGCGACAGGAGGGGATTCAGGAACTTGATGTTCCCCTTCTGGTTCGCCCCTCTTCTGTGGTTTTTTTGTCTTCTTGGAAATGGGTCCTGCCATTTTGTTCCTTGTATTCTACCTTTTTTGGGTGCTTTGGTTTATTTATGATTGGCAGTGTTTCATCAATTAAGTCCTCATTTGAAAACTGGGAACGAGTATAGAAGGGAGGTGGATAGCTGGGTGGCATAGCATTTTTAAAATCCCTACCTGGCAAATCTCATCATTTTGTGCCCTACTATTTGTCCGGTGCTTTGGATTTGGGTACTAATGACCTAGTAAAGTAGATTGCTCTCCAAATGTGAAACCGAATCTGCATGTCTTTATTGGCCTGGGTGCAACAACACCCACACAGAACAGAGGCACAAATGGTGGCGGGTGGTGACACAAAGTCTACTGAGTTACCATCATTTTAGTCAATTTTTAGGGCTAGCAAGAGTATTCCACAACTACAAGATTGGGGTGAAAGAGCAAGAGGACATGTGTGGAATGTAGTTACTCATGTACGGGCCACTTTAAACACAGGTCCACGGCCCAAAAGCCCAGGGACCAATTTGAAGCAAATTGAACCTTTAATTGGACTCTTCTTCACAATTTTAAAAAACACTTTTTATTAAGGTACAATGAGTGTGTCTAAAAGCTTGAGGTCCATTTCAAAGGTCCAATATAAAAATGTGTGATTGACATGTGAGAGAATTAGGTTAACCTTTGGTTTCTTCTCTCCTCTTTTGTCTTTCTTTCATTTTATTTTTTGCTTTTTGTTTTCAATTTTTTTGTGCACTTGGAAGAATTGAAAATGCATTTTTTTAGCAACCACTTTGTGAGGATCCACAAAACTAGCCATGTGAATTCTAGAATTGATCCAAAATGAGGGAGCTAGTATGCTCTCCACAATGTCCTCAATACATAGCATATCTTCCATTCCCACAGAATTTGATCAACAAAGATTTTTAAAAAACAGTGAAAAAAAAAATGAAGAAATGAGCAACCTTGGACCCTAGGTTACACTTTGATTCTTCAGACCATGAGCTCTCCTTTAAGCTCTTTTTAAAATCCGGACCAATTGGTTTCCCTCCAAAATGATGTCATGTAAGTTAAATCACAACTTGATTTGTCTTGGTCCTGGACCGTTGTCTAAAGGCCTTGGGACCAATTTCAAGCTCTTACCCAATAGAAATGCTTGGTTTCATTGGACCTTGCTCCTTGGACCCTTGTCTAAAGTGGCCCTTCAACATTTGATGCTCAACTTTCTATGTGGTTCCATCAACTTTCTAGGTGATGTGGAAACCCCATAGTACCACCACGCTTATATGCATATATATTGTATGCTTGAGTTTGAAGTGACAACAAGTTTGCCAACCTCACAATCAGTCTTTTTTTTTCAAAATGGTGAGGTAGGTGGGTTGGACATCATCCACAAGAGGACTTAGCCAAATTTGGCTACAGGTCAGAGAGGAAATTTTTTAAAAATTAGTAGTTGTACTATATTTTTGCAAGATGCTACAACTTATTGTCTAAATATGGGAACTTCAATATTTTTTTCCTCATAATGCGGTGACAATTGGCCACTTTTTTCCTGGAAAAAAGCCTTTGAAGTTGTCACAACGGCCTTTTTTTGTCACCAGAATCTGAAAATTGGCCCAAAAAAATCACTGCCCACAATACCTCCATGGTGATTGTACCTACAGAGGTATGCATAGGAAGTTGGAACTCTGCTGCGACTGGAGGTCAGAGACTTGGAGAAGAAAAGGTTCTGGCCTGTTGGCATTTGAATAGATGTAGGCTGGGCAATCAATTGACATTTGATCTCAGATGTAGTGGTGTTGCAATAAAATTACCATCCATCTAGGACTAGAAAAGATTGTGCATCTGTATACCACCTTGGGACCTTGGCCACTTCCACACATGTTTGTTGAATAATTAATTAATTTTGCAGATTCCATTCCAACAAATGTTATATTCTCAAATATTCCATCAGATTCTTTAATTTCCTTCACATTTTTTTTTCAATATCAACATTTCTAAAAATAATATAATTATTGTCAAATTGGCCCAGGCACTATAATAACACCCATTTAACTTGGGTCATCAAACTCTATTACACATTGTTCATAGCTTCAACAAATAGATGGTTTGTAACCAAAAGAAAACAGTAGAAAGAAAATCTCCTGGTCACAAAAATTCACAATAGATATATAAATTCTGTGAAACAATTCCTACAACTTACATCTTTGAGGCTGCCAATCTGGCACTACTATAACCCCTTGGTGCTACTATCCTATCAGAACAAAATGCTTCATTCCTATGTGAATCTTCAGTGACACATACCTGGCAATCTCTTGTAGCTTATTATAGTGGTAGCATTTAGTTTGCTGCCATGAACAAATTCACACATTGTGAGTGCAAAATCTAATGGGGTTTGGATTGAAGTTAGAACCCTTAGTGTTCAGTTGGTCCATATGAGCTACTAACCCTCCCTCTATGATATGCGACAATGCATAAAAACACTTGGCCTAATCTTAAAAACATATTGACTTCTAAATATGAACCAAGGATGAGCAATGTATATCAAGTTGATTTGCAACCACTTAGCAAAGACAAAATTTTGTGTAGAAAGGGTCTATGGATAAATTTTCATTAATTCTTCCATTTCTGTTTCTCTTTACCTGCGTTCTGCCCAACCTGCGGACACCCATTAAGTCTTATGGCACTCACTTAGACATTTGCCTTACTAATTAGATCAAGGAAAGGTTCAATTAAGGTACCATGCAGATGTATCCCTCTACATGTTCCTATCTCTACAACTTGGACTTCCTTTTGTTTGTCATCAACCCTCAGCATCAACCCCTTATAGAGTCTAATACTAACAAGAACACATAGCTTGCCATAGTGTAGTCATTAACGCAATGGAAATCAAAGAAACACAATAATTACAAATCTCAACAAGCTCCACCTCTATTTTAATACAAGATTAAAAAAAACCAGATAGACCTGCCGAATTGCCCTCGATTTCTCCTTCTTATGTTATCTTGCACCATCTTAGCCTCCACCTCCATTGAATGTTGCAGCTTCCTTAGCCATCCATTGCTTGATGTTGATTTGTTCCACATAATATATAAACAAACAAAGTTTCCTACTTAGCCTCACAAGTCTCCTTGAAGCAGTCATGGCAGGCACTAACAAACAACGACGGTATGATTCCCATCATTAGCACGCAGAAAGTTGACAATTGCTCAAAACAAAAACCAAAAACCTTAAAAATTGGTTATGTTCACATGAAAAAATACCCAACTAACTTCCTGTCTGGTCCCATGTTAACCATGGACAAAAAAACTTGTTGTTGCACACCAGTTTTAATAGAGCTTTAGACATAAATAACACTAAAGGCTTCTCACAATGATTAAATTTCCCACATTTCCCAGGTTCATTAAAAGGGTAATGCATGTAGAACTCTATATATGAATATGTACAAAATACATAGTATACACAAAGGGCACACCATAATTTCTCCACAAATGTGGGGGGTAAAACTAGTAAATTCCTATTTCAATGGCCTTTTAATCTCTCAAGTTTTGACTTTACAAAGAGTGATAAGTACAATGGGTAACTTTTAGTACCATTTTCAATGAGACTGGTCTAGTAGTAGCTATGTGATTATTGAGGAGGAGTTTTGAAGTTTAAAATCTCCAGAGATTTTATCAAACTAGCATCCAAGTACAAGAGTAGGTACTTCAAAAACATAGTTAGATTAACTATGATTGAGTAACTTCCCAACACAATATTAACACTAACTACTCTTGCTACTTTGCATTTTGTTTACCAACTAATGTTTAACTGTTGTTTTCATTGAGCTGTGGAGGTGTGTTGTGAAATAGGTGCAAGCTGGTTCACGTAACAAAATAAAACCCCAAGCACACTCAGGCTCTTTCTAGTTGGTACCATAACTTAACTTATGGCACGATTGTAATCAAGTTGGGGAACACCAAGAGCAAATAACATCCCCTACGTTTGCGTTCATATGATGTTTCAAGGATATCATAGTGGTGCACCATGGCATAAAACAAAGGTGACAAGCCTGAGTGTTGCCCAACCCCCTACAACATATTCATGACTTGAACTTTTCAAACCCACAACAGAAACTTTTTCTTTCTTAAGGAAAAGTCAACTCACTTCAAAGATAATCATCTCACATCGAGCTCAAAATTGGCTCTAACACATGCTCCATTTTCTTTCAAGGCCTTGAAATTGGAATGCTAATACACCCATTGATTGAGCAAGCTACAACATGTAGATTATGTCTTAGTAATGGCCTGGTTGGTGTTGAACTAGGTATATTTTATCTCTTCCATATGAGAATCCCTATCTTTTGTATCAACATAATGTTCAAGACCCCAACATCAAATCCTCCCAAGGTATGAAATGTGATCCTACAGTCAAGACATTGTTAGTGTCTTGGCAACCACAGCATGTTAGATGCTACTTTTGCCTCCGAAACATTTTCTTGTGGACTAGGCTTAATAAGGTTCCCTCATTAAACTTTCCTTGTTAACAAGTAATAACAAGCTTGACCCCAACAAGTCAAGTACCAAATAATACATGTTTTGCCCCATTAATAGGTAATAGGGGCATCCATTTTCTCTACTTTGACCTTAATTCTAGTTTGTTTTTCTTCTACTACATGTAACAAATTTTCAATATTTTCTTTCTCCTTCAATTGTACATGTGATTCCATGTTTTGATTGTACTCTAAGGGGTCATGTTTGGGTTCAAAACTATTGCATTGAGTTTACAACAAACATACAATTGACACAATTAAAACTAGAAACAATCTTTGTGAACCATTTGACTAGGTGCTACATTGGTTTCCACTTGGACAAATAGGTGACATGGGCCTAACAAGTCTGAAATGGGACATAGTTTTTGGTCAACTTTGTCAATTGAGCACATCTTTTCTTTCTGCATTAATTAAGACATGTCCACTATTTTCCCCGCCTTTGTTATATTTTAGGGGTCTCTACAAGCCTTGTAGCTACACCAATGTTGTGGCTTCAAATTATGTCATGCTATTGCATGTCACTTGACTATTGTTATTAATAAAAGAAAGTTGAAACTAGAATAATTAATTTTGAGTATTAAGATTCCAACTTCTTTTTTATTTTGTGGAGGTAGCCCATGACATGACCTTTCATTTACTCCAAACTTGAATAGTTGATGACAAAACAACATAGATGGTGGACAACATTTAATGGAGCAGTTACAAGAGAAGATAAGGATATCTTAGATAATTGAAAAATTCCAAAGTTCAATTTAATAAATAATGACCAAAATTGCAAATTCCCCCTTTTCAAAGTAATCATGTAATGTTTTTCCTTTACCTTGGCAACCTTTTTCTATGCAACAAGTACCAAAGAAACTAGGAATAGGATGCATCCAAAACCTAATTGGATGTTTTTAATTTATGAATAAGGCAGGCCTCTGGTGCACAATGTACTTCTTGACTTCCTTCTAAAAAAATAGATGTGTGACATGTTTTGCTATATTGTGGATTTCTTTTTGCCCAAACCTAAACTTTCAATCCTTGATGCTTGAATTTCCTATGTTTAGAACACAATTAGTTTTCAATTTAATGCCAATGATTAAAATGTAATATTTCATTGATTTATGCATTAGTGAATTATGGTTCTAGATCATACAGTTCCAAGGTCAAGGAACAAATTATAGTGGCAACTAAACTAATTTGTTAAAGGAAAAAAATTGTGCTACATTTTCTTTCTTCCATTTTTTTATGTTAAATCTTGTTTTGGACCAAAATAATTATTATACATATTACATGATTGTCCTTAAAGAGGCATTTCACCCTTCATCATAAGCCTTTTAAAACTAACTATTCTTTCAAATGCATGCAATTTGTGCATAGAACATCAAGATATAAATGGCATAATGACTAAGATTACTAACAATTTGTATGTGGTTCAAAGTTAATGGATATACAATTTGTCTTTGAAATTTCACCAACATTGGTAATTTTTTCTCTTTGGTAGTCTTATTTTTCTCCTTATTTAGTATCATTAGGTGTGGATTATAATGCTTTAGCTCCCCTAAAAGGGTGCAAGTACAATTAAAGGAAACAAAAACCATGTCAGATAGTGGTGAAAATTGTGAACTTTTTTACATATTTTTTTTCTTAACATTTTAAAATTATATTAATCATTCCAAGTTGTGTTAAATGATTATTATGAATGTTGAGGAATTCAAATTAAATTTTGGGTTTTGGTTCTAGTAGAGGACGTTTGAATTTGAATAAATGTTGCATTAGATTGTAGTTAATTTTACCTATGACTGAGTAAAGACTATTTTAATAAAGTAATTTTGATGGTAATAAAATTTAGATGATAATAACCTACTACCCACATTCAAAGAGCACTCACAATTTGAAATATGTGGAATTTTTAAAAATTTAAAATTCAAAATATTTTTAAAATTTTTAAAATTTCAAAAGTCCTTTACCACATGTAAATGGGGTGTAATGTGCATGACACACAAAACAAAGTTGTAATTTATAATACAAGAAAATAAAACCTAAAGTAGTTAGCATATTTTGGCATGACGCAAAATTATGATAAATTTTCAAGATGAAACACAAAATTTGGCAAAATCTACACACTTTGAAAAATTCATATGTATTCAACAATGATTAATAAAAAACATGTGATATATTGGGGCAATAATTTGTATTTTTACTAATAAGTTGCAAAACATTTCATTCAAAAATTCTTTCATACAAAAAAGTGAAAAAGGACTAAAAAAATTTCACAATCCTTTGGTAAAGTAATCTCGTTGGCTCCTTTAATCGTATCTGCACCCAAAATCATGTAATGATAGCCAAATATTGACCTAAAAATAACACATGTGGTTAACAAATGGGGACTAATATTATCTAAACAACAAACATACATTTTAAAAAATCATATTTGAAACATTGAATTTTCATAGACAAATATTTCACTTATCAGTACCAAAAACATCATTAAAAACATCCAAAATATGTCATGTAAAGAAAAACACAATCCCCAATAAGCATCCATGCAATGTTAAACACCCATTATAACATTTCATTCATCAATTTGTTTTTAAAAATCCTAATATAAAGATCCCAATTATAGATTTTTTACACATATACCATGATAACAATGGTTGTAAATAGACATGTACATAATAATTTCCGCACTAATTTGGGTAATTACATGTAGATTTTTCATGATACTACCCTAATGTCTTTTGAAGAATGAGGTTGCTATTCATTAATGCAAAAGAAAGGTATGTTTATCATCACTATTAACATTAAGTTCTAGTACTTTTTTTTAAAGAGGAAAAAAACTCTTAATCTCCTCTTCACCTATTCCTTTCCTACAATTGTAGGAGAAAATTTCATCTTTCACCTTACTTTTTTATTTTGGAAAGAAATAACCAAAAAGAACAAGAGGAAAGGTTCCTCCAATCATTTCCTCCAAAAAAAGTCAAAAAGCTCAAACTTTGATACCAAAAAAATTGGGGAAAAATGCAAAGGATCCAAACTTTTAACATTTTACCCTTTTTACACAATGGGATTACAATATAATGGTAATGCACACAATCACAAGAATTTGGCCTATGGTCCTCAATTATAATGCCAAATCCCTCCATGCAAAAACTAATATGATGGTCATTTCAATTGTGAAGCTTTTGCTACAACAATAACATGTAGGCTCCACTCAATATAGCTTTGCAATAACTAGGATCCACAACATCACATTAACATCAACACCTAAGACAATGCTAAGAACTATACATTCTCAGGAACATAGATTAATGCAACAAAAAATTACTTTTACCAAGCTAAACTAAAGATTATGAATCACCCAAAATACTTTTCACCATTCATAAATCTAGCATGCAATGAATTAATAATGAAAATTGTGCAAAGTTTGTTCATTCATAGGTTTGTGCATTTTACACATGAATATCATGTGTTGAAAACATAATTGACACATAAATAAATGTGTTAATGGATGAAATACGAATTTATGAATGAATGAATGTCACACGAATTTCACATCTTCCTATAAATCCACATGTTAAATGTGTTTTCAATGTACAATATTAATGCATGAAATGTGAGAATTATGAATGAATGAATTTTGCACAATTTCCATTATTAAATCATGAGATGTTAAGTTTGTGATGTGCGTTTCCCTTATGTTTTCTTAGATTTTTTCACCATATTTTTCCAAAGTCAACTTACAAACTAACCTTTTTTAATTTCTTTAAATAAATTTGTAAGTAAATGAGAATATTTTTCACCCACCCACATTCAAAAAAAATCCACTAAAAATATTCTAAAACAATGATTTGGTAATTTTCAAACACTCCTACCTATCATTAATAAATTAAATCTACTAGATTATTATAATAATCATCGCAAACTTAGCATTTCATGACTTAATAATGGAAATCATGCAAAATTCATTCATTCATGATTCATACATTTCACACATTAATATTGTGCATTGAAAACACATTTGACACACATATTTATAAGAAGATGCAATATTCATGTGATATTCATTCATTTATAAGTTCATACTTCATTCATAAACACATTTATATATTTGTCAAACTTTTCAACACATAATATTTGTGTGTTAAATGTATGAACTTATGAATGAATGAACTTCACACAATTTTCATTATTAATTTATCGCGTGCTAAATTTGTGATGAATGCTCCAAAATTAAAATTTGATCATTTTTACCTTAAAATAATTCAAAGACAACAATTACTATAAGGTAACATACCCACTACCACCAACACCTACACAAACCCAATCAACAATAAATGCATAACAAATACAAAATAACTTTTCAAATTTTATATTTTTTCAATTACAATAGGAAAGCATAAGAAAGAGGGTGGTATGAAATGAACAACCTTTTGCAAAGTCACATATTACTACACATCCAAAAACTAAGTGACATAATTAAAAGACAGAATATTGCAAGTTAAATCATAAATGGCATGGTGGTTTAAATGAATGTTGGGTGGGTATTTGGTTTCACAACTTAAAACTAGTATTGTGGTTTCAATTAATAAAGTCTAAACAAGTTTAATGTTAAAATCAATTTTTGAATGGGAACCAAATTTCAATTATTTTCAAATATATACCTAAAATTGGGTTCTCAATTTTATTTATGTGGGAAATTGGAACCAAAATTGAAATTTGAGATTTTGAAAAAAAAATTAGAATTGAAGGTTAATCAAGGTTTAATTAATAATTAACCCACTAATTTTAATTTGGATTACTTAAAATTAAATTTGATTTTCAAAACCGAAACCGAAACCAAAATTTGTTTTTATGAATCAAACCCAAAACCAAATTGTTAGTTCCACTTATGTGTTGAACCATAACCATGTTAGAATTGATCTTTCAAAACTGGAATTGAAGGTTGTTCATACAAATTAAAAACCACCCAACAATAGTTTAAACATGTCTTTGATTACATATACCAATGTTAGATTCCATGATCTCTTTTACTTTACATTTGTGTTTATTCATAACTTAGGACATGGAGAACACTAATCTCAACACAATTTTTTTTGTTTCCATGGACATATGAAGAGAGAATTCACAATGTTGCACTACCATTTCCAACTAATGAACAATTAAGTGTTCCTTGTTAACATGCTACCTTTCATGAAACAAGATTTATGTTATTTCAAAGTCTAGGTGTAGTTGTTTCAACAATGAAACTACATTAACATCTTCACTTTTGCAAATTGCCCTTCTTTTTCACTATGGTCCTAGCTAGGACACTAGTTCTTGTGTTTATGCAAACAACCTTCCCCTTTGCATCCAACATAAGTTTGTGTTGCACAAGTTGTGTAATGATGGTAGCATTAACCATGCATTGTCTCCAAGCCCATATTCATCATTATATTTTTTGTAAACAACACAAGAATACATGACTATCCCATGATTGCAAAAAATCCACATCTCCTAATTCTTATGGTTAACACACAATATTGGTCATACATTTGGAGGTGACCTAATACCTATAGTTTTCAAAGTGATTATTCCATCAAGGCATCTTAAACATCCTAAGCTCATTAATGACATCATCTACATGGTTGAAATTGCATTCCAAATCTTGTCAATTGCCTTCCCATGCAAGAAATTACTTAGCTTCTTCAATTATATGTTATATGCCATAACCACCTTCATTGATTTGTTATCATTTTTTCTAAATGTTCATGTCCTTATCCACCACTATAAGTTTTATTGATAAAATGACCAAGCAAGGGCTTTACAACAATCATTGCAACATCACTAATTGAATATGAAATTGATCCCTATATATCTCATAATGTAATCTTGGTCCATGTATTTTATTGTTACCAAAATATGTGTACCAAAGCCTTTACTAAAACTATCTTACCAAAACCCTTTTACCAAAATGCATTACCAAAACACCTAGAAGGTTATTTTTTAAACCAAAAATTAGTTGATTTTAATTAAGAGAATAGGATTATCATGTTTCAATTATCTTGTAATTTAGAAGATTTGATGGGGATTCCCTTGATATTTGGGTTATCCACCATTTTTTCATCACTTCAAAAAAGGTTCATGGAGAAATTTGGCAAAGGGGAATATATCTTGTATATTTTTGTGTAATGATTTTTTGATTATGCTTTCAAGCAAAATAAACTCTTTTAAACATTGTGGATTCTTCTTGTATGTCTTTGTACTTCTTTTTGAAGTTGTGTCTTAAATTGGTAAGTTTGAAATTTTTGCATAGTAGAAACCTATAGTCTATTTGTACCACTATGTCATAAACTCTTTGTGATTTTTTGTCAATTAATGTTGCAAAATTGAAATGTTCAATGTATATTCATATCTTATATATAAATTCACTTGTCTTCCTGTCTGTGACGTGACGTTCTGCTGCATAATCATTTTTTATGTTTCTGCTGCGGAACCGGCCATAGGGAAAAGCATTTTCATCTGGAACTGGCACCCTTGGGAGACCCATTTGATTTTTACACAACTGTCCATCTGTCCGTCCGTCCGTTCGTTTGTGACAAGGCGTTCCGACCCATTAATGGTCTCTGCGACGCCGATTCTGTAACCCCCCAGAAATGAGCCGCAAAGACCGATTCTACTACGTATTTGCTTCTTTTTTTATCTTTTTTTTTGGATTTGTTTTTTCGTATTTTTCTCCCCTTCTCTTAAATTAACAAAAATGAAGAAACAAAATAAAAAATAAAAAATAAAAAATGGGCAGAAAAATCTAAG
>Ga0116231_10005505_pt1 | contig 24889 bp, 17 predicted proteins | sample S1TSphgellanicum_2_FD_89695 | JGI IMG/M metagenome (GOLD analysis project Ga0116231, IMG submission 89695) | Host-associated microbial communities from peat moss isolated from Minnesota, USA - S1T2_Fd - Sphagnum magellanicum MG | ecosystem: Host-associated > Plants > Peat moss > Unclassified... | reverse complement strand
TTGAAGTTTTTTGTTTTTTTTATATATTAATTTTTTTTTTTTGAAAACTCAGTTTAATTTTTTTTTTTAAATTTTAAAGTTTTTTAAATTTTCCCCCCCCCCCCCCCCCAAGGGAATTTATGATTGAGTTTTTAAAAAAAATTTTGGGTGCAAAATGGCAAAAATTCACCACAAAAATAATCATTGGGTGAAGCAATTTGGTATTGGAATTTATTGTGGGATGAGCATAAATGTTTCTTGAGAATTGATACCTAATGTGCATGGCAACTAATTCATATCAATGGTGTTCATTACAAGTGTTGATTTATATGATGATTTGTTGTGTGGGGGTTAATTTCAAATGTGGAATGTAGAGTGCGGAGAACTTAAAGCAAGGTTTTAAGTGTTTTCTTCTTGTTGGGTTGGGGTGGAAGGGGAGGGGGTTGTAGAATTGAGTTTTAAGTTCATTAGCAAGATGAGTTTTATCCAATGTTGGGTGGGTATATTAGTTTAATATATTAGCCAAATAAGGGTAAATGCACAAATTCAAACAATGTTTCAATTAGTAATGGTCAATGGGTTTCAAAAAAATACCAAACTGGGTAAAAATAAGAATATTAAGCTTTGCAAAATTATCATTTTGGGTAAGAGTAAAAAGTAAGTCTTGAACATTTATCCTATTTCCAAGGTAAGGGTATTCTTAAATATGTCATCAATTACCTTGTATATACCATGCAAGTATGAGTGGATACAACATAAGGTAAAATAATATTCACATTAAATTGGCACATTTCAAAGTGCAAAAAGACAATTACTTGTGCAATTGGTTTTGCAAAACATGAAGATGTGAAATTTTAAACACCCTATCAAAAAACTGAAAAAATAATCAAATCAATCAATATAGTCAAAAACATATTCAAAACTTTTTTATAATGATAAATGATATTAAATCAAAAATAGTTGCAGGAGCATATGGTAAGACTTTTTCCAAAATAATTAATGTGCTGAATAAAAAATAAAATGCAATAAGCAAATATACCCAATCGTTAATTGTCATAATAATTCGAACAAATCCATCGTAACCACATGCATTACATATATGCTATATGATTTTGACACATACCCTTTATTTACCCACCCAATACTTGTTTTATCCAAGTGTGGAATTTGTAAGGATGGTTTTCTTTGGGATTAAGTTGGATTGGTGAGGTCAGTTTTAACTTTGGACCTCCTCAATTGAGGGTGAGGACTTAGGATTCCTAAATTGGGTTAATCAAAACTGTCAGAAAACCTAGAAGGTTCCATGTCCTTTAGGGTTCCATCCCCAAACCCTAAACCTACAATTTGTTCACTATTAAGCAGCCAAGTGGGAGTTGGCAGGAAACATGTAAGAGCTACATAGCCATAGCACTAGGCTATCGGTAAAATTATTCTACAAAACCAAATTAGCTCAAGAGTATTATACTTTAGAGTACTCTTCGGATTGGGGGAGGGGATGGTGGTGTGGTGGTTTTTGATTTGATAGTCGCATATATGGACAAAGACCTGGGCATCTTTTTCCCTTTAAAGTTTGTAGTAGTCTGGAATTTTAAATTTCAGTGCATTTGACTGTCACTTCACCCACCAATTTTAATGAAAAGTCTTGAATTTGTAGTACGGACCCTTGCAAAGCACCAATGACTTGTTAGCAATGTCTTATGAAATATCTTTGGATGTGCTTACATGATCTGGATGTCACCCCAGTACTACAAGTAAGTTAAATATTGTAAGTACTTAAGTCTGATAGAAAACTCATCCTCTTTCTCTTTCTATGTGACAAAATCCTTGGGAACTAGCTATGAACAACAATAATATGGAAAGATTCTACTTTATTTTGAAACTTCGCATCATGTTCATTTGGGTCCTCACCTCACTTTCCATGGACCCATTTGTGCTTTAAGGTTTTGGCAATCTTCAAAACTTTGTAAGTGTTGGGAGCTTAGTGTGCTCAAACTGATTGATTGGGGCGAGGGGTATGAAGTACATTACAGCACCAGAACCCACCATACTCCATAATAGCAGTTAGTGCTCCCTTCATATGAGAGTCAAACTTTACACAAGGTAAAACAATTACACTTTCCTGAAGCCAAGAGTATTACACCTTCTTGGCTTTGGCAGAAGAGCCTCCTTTCAGCCAGGCCCCTGAGTCCTTGCCTCCAGCCTTCCCACCACAAAAGGATTTATTAGGTTTCTACAAAGACCCGTTCAACCTCCACAAATTGAGGGTTGATCTTAATGGTGTTGAAAGCTCGATGATCCCCAGATTTGATTGGTAAGTCAAGCCAGAATAAAGCCTTATCTTTTTTCTTTTTTTTTCCTTATGTTGTCTTTCAGGTATTCTTCGACTTCTTGGGTAAAAAGACACAACTTCTGGAGCCAAGTTCTATTGTAACCCAAAAAGGAGAACTAGAAATAGACAATAGAGTTCTGTAAAGTCACCCTGTCTTCACCCTGTCTTTGGGCCTCCATTCACCCCCTATCCCCTCTTTCAGTGGTATTTATTAAATCTCATTATGAAATGCTGAGTAACTCAACATTTCATGCACAGGGAGTCAGTGGAGGCGCCCAGGAAAAACGAAAGACGGGATGAAACTCAGTTGATCACAAAAATTGATGACTTTCTGAGTTTCACACCCCCCTCCCCCGCGCCCTAATGCTAATGTATTTTTTTGTAGACTTTTTTTTACTTTCATCCTGTGTATGAGCAAATTCAAGCTTCTGGTGCTTTGTTTTCCTTACTTTACAGATAACTCTAATAATTAATGAAGTTCACCATTCAACAAGAAAAGGATGCATAGTTTCATTGTGCAAGAGTTCCTGCTGCCCGTAGAAATGACAAATCTGAGTAAATAAGTATTACAACAATGGATCTTTTATTGGTTCATACTTGGATCAGATTTCTCCAGATTCACTCTCTGCAGCTACAATGACTTTCTTCATGGTACCTTAATCCCAAATCCTATGATTACAAATCCCACCATAAAACACAAAGACAGAACCATAAATCCCCAATGTGCTATCCACGTCCCAGAAGCCTTGTGAAGTGAGACAATATGCCCCCATGCAATCAGGTACTCCCTTTTACAAACATACTTTTAAACCCAATAGATGCTCAGATTCCCTTGAGTGTGTCAAACTTGAAGAAGAAGAGGATGAGATTACAAGCCAGCTCCTTCAAATCCTCTAGTGTTTGTCATCATTTGCATATGAACCCTACCTAAGTGACTTATATCTATTCCCTATCCTACTTCTCCATGCACAACAGCGTTTTTGGAGAAATTGAACAATGGTACTATCTAATGATTGAACATTAGTCTCACACATTATCCCACTCACCTCTACAACAGCAAGAAGAACAAAACATTTTACTTCTTGATCCACCTTTTTGATCCTTCAACAATGCAACACCTCTAAATCCATGTTGAAGATCTCCTAATGCTCTTAAGAATTCGACTATCTAATCATCATGCATCCATTTTTCTTCTCCATCAAAAGCTATGTTCCATAAAAAATAAGCATCGATCAATATCACACACAAGGTCTTGACAACCCAACAAGAACAACATTGACAATGTAAATAAGGTTTATGACATTCTATATCCTTAATTTTTTATTTTTTTTGTTATAATACAAAATATTTATAATTAACAAAACTTGTTTACATAGCACAAAGGTAGCCAATAGAGGTTATCCCCACAAAACCATAGCACATCGCCTATGCCTTTTAGCAAATGTGCCTATAAATGTATGAGCCATTTTTTGATTACTTTTCAAGTAAAGACTCATTGAATTATTGTTATCATTCCCCTCACATGAGGTAAAATTGTTGTCAATTCAATTCAATAACATTGATTTCCCTATCCAAAGGTTTGTTGTATTGTTTCTTTACCTATATTAGGCATTGGATGCCCAAGTGAACCTTATTTTATAGCTAACCTTATATTAACCTTATATAATGTGGATGTGCACACATGGGAGGTAAATGTTATCTCCATCTCTTCCCATAATCAGAGGCTTCCACAGGATCACATTGTTAAAGTTGCATTCTTCCAACTATCACATTTCAACAATTAATTAATCAAGCTCCTCCCAATAGTCACACCCTTCATAGAATGACAATGCTTGAAATTTTGTCAATTGAAGCCATGTTTTGTTTTCTAAAGCGTGAAACTTTGTTAATTGAAGCATTGTTTTTCTTTCTAAAAGTAGTAGACATTCTTAGATTCACAATCTCCCTTTTGGTTGTGGAGTGCATTTTTTTACAAAACCCTTAAGTTGTTCATTTTGTTTAAGGGTTTGATTGCTTATACTTCAACAAATTGAATTAGGTCAAAAGGTGAGATTTTTCGTGTGTTCTTTTCAAGTTTTTCTTTCTTTTGCTTGTAGCATTTTTGTTTCCTCTTCATGAAGATGATTCTATTTAAATGCAAATGGGTTTTCCATATAAAAATACGAGTGCAAAGTTCATTTGAAACTATGCATGTGAATGTTTTTGAATTGTCAATAATGTGTTTAACAATGTTTTAGATCTATGAGTTGGGAACATTTTTAAATCACAAGGGAGGATTGTAAACAAAGTTTCTTCAAAGCTTTTTCAACAACATTTGTACTGTAAGTTTCAAGTTTTTATTAATGTTTTTTTAAAATATCTCCTTTATGAAGTAATCACCATATCCAATGTATATATTTATATGTAGAATGTATCAATTGACTTAAATAAGTTTATAGTGATAATGTTGAGTTTAATATTTGTATTGTAAACTTTCTATCTAAGACATGTTTTAAAAATCAAATTTATTACATATGCATGCACTAAAAATAGTGTCCATCTAAAATCATGTTTCCCAATAGCATTTAATATTGTCCATAGAAAAAGATAAACGCTCAAAAAAATGCAATCCAAGTAATGTTCCTAATATCTCATTTGCAAATTGGAGGCATTCCAATAAAGAACTCAATGAACAATGTTTGGGTCTTTTTAGCTTCAACCTTGCAATACCAAGTCCAAAATGCATTGATAAAAAATAAAATCCAACTATTAATTCAATGTCACTATGGAGTGGTTACATTTGGTGCAACATGCTTGACAAGTTGAAATGCTTGTGGTTAATAAAACATAGTTGGGTTCACTAATGGAGGCAAATGTGAAGTGTCCTTACATATAGCTTTCAACCTCCTTTTTTATGACTATTCTTTGATTGTACTTGCACCAAGATGGAATTAATCTACAATAGGGTGCATGGTACCTTCAATTGTCCACAAGTAATCCAACTTTTATTTTTTTATGTAAGTCATTTCACATAGCTCCAATACTTTTTGTAGACCATTGTTCATTGAAACTTTTTTTTGCTATTTTTTTTTCCCTCAACGTTGAATGCTATCATAACTACTTTAACTCTCTATATCTTAGTTCTAGTTTTCTTGCATTCATTCTTTCTCCTTTGATGTTCTTTTCTTACTTTTTTTTTTCCTTGTTTTTTCTTGTAAGGCTACAACATATTGATTTATAAATGTAATCAACAAAAGACTAATTCATTTTCCTTATGTTCTAATTAACAATTGGAATGTAAATAAGTTTTAAGAACTTGGAAATGTTAGTGTTGTTGTCACCATTGCCTTCCATAAGCAAGATCTCTTCAACCATTGATAATTGAATGTGAACACAAGTTGTGTTTATCTCAATCACTTTAACATCATTTAATTCTTGTATGAATTAATAATGCATTATAATGCCAGGGTGCAACCATAATATTAGGAGCCAAAATAGTTGTTGAAAATTTGTAGTAAAAATTTGTGGTGGGTGCAGTCATATTAATTTGTACCATTAACAGTCGTAACCATTATTTAATTTTTTGAATTTTGGATTGTGAAAAAATTAAAAAATAATTTTTTTTTATAAAATTTTATTGTGAATACATCATGTACATATCATAAAAATTTGGAATCAATCTAATGAGTAGAAAATATGTAATTTACACTTTTAAAGACTTGTAACCAATATTTAAAAATAATTTTGACATAAAAGCACAATTTGAAAACATTTTTTTATGACATATTTTGGGATATTTTTTAATATACACCTTAATTATATCAAGAAAACTTTAAAGATTTGTAATGTTTTTTGAAAGACGTATTAACAATATTTTAAGAATATTTTTCAAAAACCCAACAAAATAGTAGTGGTCTATAGGGGCACATGTGGCTCCTTAATTATAGGGTGGTTGGACCCTACTTTCACTACTTTGAAAAACCACCATCAATTGTATTTAATCAATTATTTATCTATCTCTTGAAATTATGTTTATTTATTCATGAAGTTGAAATCACATGAATTTGAAATCATTTCATTGTGTTCAAAAAATTCCTTTGGGTAGAAGCATATTATAATGAACATTTTAGGATGTCACATTTAAAACATACTTTTTTGAGTTAAACACATATTATTATATAAAACCATATGCAAGTTGGAAGTTTTAACAAAATGGATTCAAATAAGTGAAAATAATTTTTTTTCCTTCTTACATTTAAATAATTACACCAAAAAAATTAATTTTCAATGAAATATATATTTTGCAATCTAACCAATTATGGGGTCGCAATCCATAAAAAAAAATGTTATGGCTTTATTGCTTATAATGGAATTGAAAGAAAGTCCAAAATTTTGAGACATGCTTTAATCCCAAAGGCTATGATATTTAAGAGTAAAAAGTTTGAAGAATATGAAGTACATTATGGGCTTTAATATAATCCCTTATTGTGTGTAATAAAAGTAAAAAAAAATTCAGAGTTCATCCCATATTGAAAAAGAAAATTTTCATAACCAATATTGAATAGAGGTGTTCAAAAAGGTTGAAAGTAGAACACCATTAACTTGGACATGGAAAAGGATGTCAACTTTAACATTGTTTCATGGTTTTTGTGTTTTAGTTCAATTTTTTATGTTTAAAGATATACTAGAAAAACTCCCAAAATCAACTTTGTTAGTGACCTTTTTTGGTACACCCCAATGTGCTTTCACCATTTTACATATAAAAAAATCTTAATTTTGAGCACATTTAAAATTTTGGATGTGGCTTTTGTAATTCAAACCTTCACCAAATGTTTTCAATTTTTTTGTTTTAATATGTTTCATAAAAAGGGCCACATGCATTGAACCATTTGAAAAAGTCTTGTTGAATTTTTCACAATGATTCCATATTGAATTTCTACATTCAAATTCTCCTAATGACTAGTATAGTTCAAATTTTGTAATCATAGTTAAAAGCAAAGTTGTAGGTTAATAAATGTTGTAGAACACTCCAATCATTTTCAAATCAATGTTTAAATTAACCTTGAATGCAAGACATACTTGTCTCAAAATTAGCTTTTGAAGTAGCCTTCAAAACAACCCTTCAAATGTACCTTCCATGTTAGCTTGGTGTTTTTCAAGTCAACATTTGATTAGTTATTTAATAAGCCTTACATTATTTAGAATCTACATGATGGTTCCCTAAACTTGGGTGAGACCAAAAAGGCCTACATAGAACATAAATTAGAATATATACTAAATTGGAACGCAATTTTAGAGAAATAACCTTGTACCTTTAAATAGGGTAAGTCATATGGGGCAGTGTCATGTTTCATTTTTGTAACTTTCAAAGGATCACCTTTTGACGTGGGTGCATTTCCATTTGCCAATTTCATATTATGTCACACAACTTATGGTTTTTGAGGTAACCATTGGGTGTGGTCTATTTTTGTGCTATTTTTTCCCATCAAAATGAACCAAATTGTGATTTCATTGGTATGGCTGACCCCTTGCCAACCAATGGTGAAATCCTTCATATACAACCTTCCTTGATTCCCTAGAATGTCAAGAGGTGATATCGAGCCACAAGATGCACAAGCTTTGTAACCTTGGTGGACACATCTAAAGACCAAGCCATATGCTAGGTAGTCATGGATGGTCCACATCAATATGGTTCTTAGGGTAAATTGCCTCTCCCCAATAGTCCTTGCCACATCTTAGGTTGGGATCCCTTCCCATAATGTTCAAAACTCCTCTATTAAGGGTGCCATGTATACAAATTAATTGGTAAATTATCATTTTTTGCCACATGTATGTCATCCAACAAATAATCTTTGTTCAATTGTTGGATAGATTTTCACCACATGACACATCTTAGCTAACCATGAGCCACCACTTTCATAATTAAAAGTGACTAGACATTTTAGTCATACAACTAGTCATAAATAATTGTGCCACATATTCATATGTCATTACAAATTTTAGACATAAAAATTAATCATCAATGATCATGCCACATAAGTTGAATGAAAAGTTTATGCAAGTCACACCTTCATGCGATTGTTGTTTCAACTTGATGCCATGTGATGTTTTTTGTGACAAAAATCTTAGGCGACTTCTTTAAGGCAACTATAGGAATTTGTAGTCACATGTGGCATTTACAACTAATAAATAATTGAAAATACTAGTGATTAATAGACAAATTCCTTATAGTGCATGCCCTCAACAAAGTTATTTCTGTGCATGGTTAAAGCCTGCATAGAGACATATTTGAATTTCTAATGGCACAAATCATTCCTTTTAATCTTGGTGCTACCATATAGAACCAAGGATTGAACAACTCTAATCAATTTATATAACCTTCCTTCTTTAATCACTTCAATAATCACCTTGTTTGAATTAAAAAACTTCAACCAATGATTTCAAATTCCACTTTGAAACCTTGTTCTATTAGTTGACTAATTGATAATAGATTTTTTGCCAATTTTGAAACATATAACATATTTCCAATACACTTGGAAATCCCATTTGGCAAATTGAAAATTATAGTGCATTTCCCACATACATTAAACGTACTTAATACTATTGTCTCCAAAATATATTTTGTGACTTAAAGTAAACTCTTCAAAGGTTGAAAATATTTTTTTTCTAAAGATAAGATCTTGTGAAGTTCCATAATCAACAAACCACGCATCCTTACAAATTGAAGAAATAAATAAAGTAGTCACAAGAAATTCAGTTTTGCTTGCTATGGTTACTTGTGAAGAACCTTTGAATTTGTTTTTCCAACTTTTTTTTTTGGTGACATTTTCTTACAAAATGGCCTTTGATGCCACAATTGTAATAAGCTCCTTTCTCTTTCTGCTTTTCATTCTTGAACTTCCTCCGATTTATAACTCTTTTGAACTTCTTAAAACACCCTTATCATTTAATGCTTCATGTCTTAAATTACATTTCTCACTTACATTGCAATTCTTCTTGCAACGATTGCCCACATACTAACTCCATAGATAATTCATTAGTGTAGGTACTAAGTGAAACCACAAGGGTGTGGAAAGATGGTGGCAAACTCCTTAAAAGTATGAACGCCAAATCATCATCAAAAACTTGATGATCAATGTTTGTTAATCGATTTGCAATCATCTAAAGCTTGTCAATATGAACCTGCACTAAGGTGTTTTCCTCCATTTTAAGATTGTAAATGTCTTGACATAGTTGCAATATGTTGCCAACATGTTTTCTTTCAAATGTTGCACAAAGATTATCCCATGTATCTTTTGTAGTTTTTGCACATGCTACATGATGGAATAAAAAATCAACAACATGTAGGAGAATTGTTCCATGAGCCAATTTGTCCTTCTTCATGAAAAAGTGGTGTTCAAAGGTGCTTCCTTTAGGAACAATCTCTCCAAATTCAACTTTAGGTGGTAATAATTCTTTTGAGGTGATTTCTCACAAATTCTCTTCATGTAAAAGAAATTCCATCTTCATATTCCATGTATGAATGTAATTGCCATTCAACTTCTCAATAATTCGAACATTAGACATGGATGCCATGATTGTGAATAGAACAATACCCAAAAACAAAACATGTAGAGCTTTGAAATTTTCAACAAAATGTTAGAAAAATAAAAAAAACACACCCAATGTTTTAAAGCTTTCAAGAACTATAGAAAATAACTTCAATTTTTCTTTCCTGCAAAAGCAACTAGTGTTCTAATACCATGTTGAAAATTGACAACATATCAATGAAAGAATAGAAATAATGAAAACACACATTTTTCTTACAACCTTCTCCACCCAACCTTAGGATCACATAGATGTTACAAATTTATGATCCACCTTCGAGTTCTTGCCTAATCTAAATAGGAGGTGAACACCCCATGTAAATGTTACCTACCCTAGAAGGCACATGGACTAGGCCTTCCACATTTCAAAAGGTATAATTTTCAAACTCAATACTTTATTTTTTGCATATTTGCATAGTTTTTGCCATTTAATCACAATTTTTTTTATTTATAAAAAGGAAGCTAAAAGAAAAATCATGTTGGTCTTTAGGTAGGGGAAGGGTCTAAAAATATAGCCTTTCAAATTTGAGATCCTCGCCCAAGGTTGGTAGACTAAGGGAATGGGTTGAAAATTAGGAAAGGTTTATTTTCAAACCCTTTTCCTTTACAGAATATTGAAAAAAATATATCATTGAAATTTTTTAGTAGGAGGTTGTCAAAATGTGCTAGGATTTTGAAAAAAAATTTACTTTCCTTTCTGGCTAATACCAAATTTGGCTAATTCTTCTTCTAGTTGATCACCAATGTGGGTGGTTACATCCTAAAATTCAGGGAAAAAAAAAGAAAAAGTTATGTCTTTAGTTTTCATCCCCAAAAGGCTACATGCTTAAAAAAAAGCTTGGCCATCATTGATGTTCTTGCACTCACTACCATTGTTGAGGATGACGGAATGGCATCTAAGTGTAGATAAGTTTAAACAAACCAAAATTAATGTCAAAACGTCAACTTTTTTGTAATTCTTGTTACATTTGTTTTTGTGGTGCCATTTTATGTGAATCATGGAAAGTTGTGCTTATTGAATAATATGGATATTGAAAAATCTAAAATGAGTCAAAAAATCTTCCAATATCAAAGTTTGGTTTGAACAAAAGATGTTTAACAAAATTGTTTAATACTTTCACAAAGGGCCTTTTACTTTTCATAATACATTTTTTTTTACCTTTGATTTTTTTTGTAGTAATAGGGTATTATTGGACACATCTTAAAAGCTTTCAAATTTTCATATTTTTTCAATTTTCAATTTATCAAAATTTGAGGGTTTTTTTTTCAAGTTCATGAGTCCTTTACAACATGTAAATGTGATGCAATGTATATGAACATTGTTTAAAGAAAAGTTGTAGCTTATAATATAAGAACTAAATTTGAAATGTTAACATGTTTTGGTATGATTTGAAATTGTGATAATTTTTCAAGACAAAACACAAAATCTAACAAAATTTGTACACTTTAAAAAATTCGTATTTACTCAAGATTGATTGTAAGAAAAATGACATATTTGGGAAACTATAAATACAATAAATAAAAAGTTTCAAAATATTTCATTTGAAAATTCTTTTTTATGAGAACATGTTTTTTTGGCAAAATGGCCCCAAAATAAACACATTGGCTTGTTACATGTTGTTTGAACCTAGATGGCACATTATAGAGCTTTTAGTGACATTTTTGTTTTTGTATTCTTATGATAGGTTTTGTGTGTAAAGCAAACCACAATTTTGAAATATTTTGACTTTTGTTTTGAAGTCTATGTTTCCTTCTTGTTGTACGCTAGCACTACAAGTACCAATGATGGAACATTACAAAAGCTAGGGTACATGTATTTAACAATCTTGCATACATGTTAAAGGAGCTTTAATGAACTTCAAACACACTAAGAGGATTGAGGCACTTAGATGGGGGTATTAAAATGAAAGTTTCCATGTTTTAAGTGAAATGTTACCAAGGGTAAGTAAAGCAGGCATGGGCAAGGGCAAGACATGCATGGCCAAAGGTAGGGCAAGGCAGGTAGAATAGGTAGGGTAGGTGAGCATGGCCTTTGAGTAGCAACACATGCACGTGAGTAGTGGCAAATCTATAGTTGGGTTCATTTGTTATTCCCACCCATTCTTTGGGTTTTTGTGAGTCTGCACCCATATGTCCCCTTCTAACTTTTTCATTTTGTTTATAAGCATTTTTTTTTAAGGGCAATAATTTTAAGGTTTGAGGGCGATTAAGGGGATTTTTTGAGTTGGGTTTTTTGAAATTGGGGTTTCAAATTTTCATTTTAGACCATATATGTTAGGCTAGGGATAGGCATGGTAGATCTTATGGGTTTTTCGTCCCCAAAGCGTTGCCGGGCATCCCAACTCTCTTAGTAAACATCCGATGGATAGCTAGTAGTTAGTTTTTACCTTTATGCCTAACTATGCTTTAGCTTCCATCCATTCGCCTATGATTCCCATCCCTCTTAGTTTATTTTGGCAAGTTGTTTCATCCTCTTTTGGTTCGTTGGCCTTTTTTTTTGCCTCATGTATAAGGGGAACACATTATTAAAACATTCGCTTTAACTTGAACTTGTAAATGTTTGGAGTTGACTCCAAATCCTACCCCACCTCCATCAACATGATTATGGTGTGCATGGGTTTTTGCTCATGTAAAGGAATTTGTTTGGGTGGTATGTGCACTAGCTTCAAGCACACATGTAGCCCCATCTAACGAAACCATGGGAATCTTTCACCTTCTCCATCCACTTTTGAGGTTGAATTTTCCCCTTTTGTTGATTTCCATCCTAAGATGGAAGTTACTTTAGATTGGGAGGTATTTATTTCCACCTTGGTTCATTCACCACATTTTTTTTTGGTGGCCCATAGATATGGTGTATGAACTTTTATGTGATTGTTTTGTTTTAAACAATTTTGTAAGTGGTTTTGACCTCTTTTTTGAGGTATGTGGGCACATTACTCAAGGTCATGTTCCACCTTCAGTATTGCATTTGCTTTTTACATCTTGATTCATAGTGTTGGAAAAACAATCTAAAGGCATACATCTTGTCACAATCGGTGATGTGACTTATCGCTTAATTGCCCACACATTAGCTATTGAGTTTAGGGTTATTTTTGCAGAACATTTTGGTCCTCATTAGTTTAGTGTAACAACTCATGGTGGGTGTGAGATAGTGGTTCATTGTGTTCAAGTGATGTTAAAATTGTACCCAAATTGGGTGGTGTTATAAGTGGATGTCCATAACACCCTTAATTCAGTGTCATGGTTAGCAATTTTTCAAGAGTTACGGTCTTCACCTGGTTCTCTGGATCAATTTTTACCATTTTTGTGATAATTCTATGCATGCCCATCCCCATTATATTTTTCTTAAGCTTCTTAACATGGGGATTACATAGTTATTTCGTCAAAGTTAGGTGCATGATAAGGGACCCATTGGGAAGAACATTATTTGTTTTGGTTCACCTTTGCGCTCTTCACCCTATAGCAACATCCCACCCTACTTGTGTTTCCCTTTTGTTCGTGGATCATATGTGTATGATAGGTCTTGCGTCAAATGTGGTTTTTGGTTTTTTATGATTGTAGCATGAATTTTTAGCATTAAGGCTTTTAATGTAGCAAGTGAAATGTGTAGCTTGGTTTCCATAAAGGTTGGACCACTCTATATATCACTTCTTCTTGGCTTTTTTACTCCCAACTTGGATTTTTATATTTTGGGTGCACAAGTGGGATCCAAATCATTCATTGAATTGTTTATGGTTGAGAATCTTCATGAAGATATTGGGACGATATTTAGTTTCACTATGCTTGTAGATCCTTAGGTGGTTTTTATAATGCTCTCATTATGCTATGCCCAACACCCTTGCTACTTGCTTTGTATAGTGTTTTCATCTCCAAGTATTTTGTAGCATTATGCTGAGTTCGATATTCATACCATAGTTACATTGGAAAAATTATTTAATGCGGGATTTTTTGGTGGATCTATTGGTCACCTAACTTGTTGTTAGGCCATTCTTTTTACCTTTTCGAACAGGTTTGGCTTCTCTTCTATAGTTTGGATTACTGCCTTCGCATTCTTGGGATGTTAGGCATTGTTCATTCATTTGTTTCGAATAGGATGATCACCCTATTCTTTTAGATGTAGCAACACATGTTGAGATCATAATTTTTTCATTCTAAATGGCACTATGAGATATCCAAGCCCTGTTACCTTAAGTTGTTCACTTTTAAGTCCCACCCTTTGAAAGCCTAGTGGTTTAGTCTTATCCTTAGTTGCAAGTTTTTTTGGTGAATCGTTTACATGAATAGGAATTTGCTTCACTTCTAATAAACACTCTTTTAAATATCATGCGAGCACATTTCCACTCATGTGTGAGTTTAGGGGCAAGTGTTTGGTTATTAGTTCATCTTACCACACCTGCATTTTGTTTATCCTTGGCCCATTTCCTTACAACATTATGTATCCATCTTGGCTTGCCACATCCTACAATTTTTTAATCTTTCATGGTGTTAGTGTGGTCACACCAATAATGATATAGGTACCCATTTGCTTTAGTGCCCTTGTGGGAATGAACATATAATAGCCCTTGATACACTTTGGGATATTATCATAACTATTGCTTTAAAAAATGGAACAAATGTTTAGAGGAAGGTCTCCCACCTTTTGCCTTGCCACATTTAATGATGAGTGGATATTTTTATCATCAGAGATGGCTTCTAAACGTTAATGGATATCATCATTGTTAACCCAACTTGCACATATATGGTGTAACGAACATCGATGATAATAACACATGTAATGATGATGATTGTTCAAGAGAAATCACAATCATATGTTGAACAAGCAATAGGCAATGACTTCATTCTCCTTGCTATTGAAATGTATGAGTGTCTTCATTTTCATTTTGATTCATTTTGACCATTTGTGCACAAACCACTATCACACATTATCAATGGTCTTTTTTAGTCCTCTCAATGCTTATTTCTTATTATCGCTAGTGCATGTTCGTAGCCCTATAGCGTGTGTAAGCCATAGCAATTATTTAAGAGGTTGCTACACTTGGTCAAGGTTCTTCACCTTTTCTTTCACACTATAGCTAGTGCACTTCCACCATTAGTCGATTTGTGGCAAATGATAGTTCTTTCATTTTAGGTCTTTCTTTGTTATAGTTGATTGTCATTTTGTAGTCATGAGTCCTTTTTGCATAGGTCTGTACCTGATTTTTGTTGATTGTTTGCTTTTGTTTTTTCTTTGGGTTGTGTCTACTTGTGTTCTCATTTGCCTTGTACTTTTGATGGATGGGTTCCCATCCTTCTTTTTTATTTACTGGGTTTTTCTTGAACGCTACCAGATGATGGCTAGATTTTCAGTTTTTACCATGGATAGAAAGAAACGCGCCTGATACCTAGTAGTACCTAGTTCCGAGGTGTAGGTGCTTGCATGAGGGAGCACGGAGGTGTAGTTGCTTGCACGAGGGAGCTGCGAACTCGATCTTCCGCACGAGCACAGGAGCCTTTGCGCGAGCAGGGAGAGAGGAACCTCTGCGCTTTTCAAGAATTTTGTGTTGCCGAAAAACAGCTATAAGATAGTGGAGCAGCGAGGAGTTTTGCAAGAATGGCGCTGGTTGCACACGCACTTACTACTACATGCCGGCTTGAGCACATGTTTCACATCTTGATAGGTGTCTCTGTTCTAGTGCTTCTCCTCTGTACACTAGAAGCGGACGCTTCTTATCAAGCCAGGAACTCAGCCGCATCCGGTAATTGAATAATATTCTCACCCTGCATGACATTGAATATCGTCTCCCTGTCGTGCACTTGTTAGTGATTTGTGCAACTGGTTTAAGTATGCATGTTTCTGTGTGTTGGAGAACTTCTCGTCCTTTAGTCGGTGCAGCAATTAGATGCGGTAGAAAACCATGGAACAATTGAAAGTAAATTTGTAGAATGTGTTTATGGTGCTCGATATCATGTTGCTGCTGCTGCAGAGAGAAAGATGATTCTTCTATTAGTATGCCTGTAAATACCTGTAAAATGTGGAGTTTTGATCTTCGTTCATTTTCTAAATTTGCAACTTGCAAGAGCGATGGACTCGTGCACATGTGATTTTTCGGTGTCTTGTGCTGTTTTGTAGGATATTATACTGCCGATACGGAGAAGGTTTATGAGAAAGGATTTTTGGTGGAAACAGTGTTTGATGGCAACAAGCCCGGCCTGCCTCATGTGCACAGCATCTCAACCTACATCGGGACTGATCTGAACATGGTGAAATCGGTGGTGGCGTTGGACTCCACCAGTAGCAATATTGTCAGAATTCTTCTGCCTTTGTCTCTGAGTAAGAGTTTGTCACTAGCTAGAGCATCACGAGCTCCATTATGTTCTCCAACTTTGAAGCATTGTGAAAGCATAGTATTGGTTCACCCTGCTTGCTTGTGAGGAGCCTGTGAGGTTTTGAAGTTCTCCTGGAGTCAAGTTTTCATATATATTTTGTTATGCTGACCCAGCAAGGGTCTAGCAGCTCCAGTGTATTGCACCTTGATCTGTGATGTAATAGTAAAATCTAGTTTAGGCCAAGTTTTTGCAACTGCAGGCAGTGTCTCTCAGGTTCTTTCAGGATCTCCCAATGGAGAAACAGGGTATCGTGATGGACGTCTGGATGAAGCTCTTTTTCACAATCCCAAGAGCTTCACCACCGATGATGCTGGAAACATCTACATTGCTGACACTAGGAACTTTGCTCTTCGAAAAGTCAGTATTGATACAGGCATGTCCTCAAGCTTCACGGAGTCTGCTTGCAATCATGTTGGGGAAAGTGAAGAAACATTCACCATTCTAGGGTTGCTTGCTTCATGTCCTCAAGCTTCATGGAGTCTGAGTTTGTGCATATGGTTATATTATACTGTTGGGGAAAGTGAAGAAACATTCATCATTCTAAGGTTTCCATGTTCCCTTGCAAAACACACACATATTTGTTATCTATTGAAAATGCTTGAAATTATCATTAACATGTGCTGGACTTGGTGAATGTATTCTGGAGGCAGGTGATGTCACAACCATTGCAGGGGGCTCGAATATGACTGGTCACAGAGATGGCGAGGGAAAAGAGGCATCTTTCTCAAATGATTTTGATGTCATATACATGCACAGCAGCTGCTGCCTTCTTATTGCTGATTGAGGCAATCGGATGATTAGGGAGATTCAGCTTCCAAGGGTTGGTGGAAGTTGTCCAGGCAATTCAGGAAGCAAGCTTGGAGGTTACCTTCTTCAATTGTGTTTTCTGTATGCCCTTTGTAGTTTATTGCTTCTTTCAGGTTGCCTTTGAGCACTTTGCTGCTTGCAGAATCTCAACTTTTTACAAATGTTTTCAGAAAATGGGCTTCTTGACTAGATGGTGCAATTCTATTTTGGGTTGTATAGCATGTTCAACTTGATGATTCCCTCCAACATCATGAAACCAGGTTTGTCACAATGGTCAGCTCTTATAGCAACATGAAGCAGTGTTTTTAGGTTTTGAAACTGTGCAATGGTGGGGGATTGGAGCAGACTCTCCTATTTTTCTGGTTGCACTTGTCCTTGTGGGGTTTGTGGTGGGTGGGCTTCTGACAACTCTTGCTTTTCAGTGGGAGTCACTGGTAATGATCTTGAGGTCCACATTCTCTTGGATAGTAATTTTGTGGCCTTCACTTCCACTGTACATAGGCTTTCACTCGGATATGAACACATCCAAAAGGATTCCATAAATACACTAGAAGTAACTAGTGTATTTAAAACCTAAACACTAAAACTAGTTTAACCATTCTCTTGGATAGTAATCTTGTGGCCCCCACTTCCACAATACATAGACTTTCACTTGGATATGAACACATCCAAAACAATTTCATATATACACCAGAAGTAATCTTTTCACCATTGTCGTAGATTTCTTATCTGAATGTTGAACTTGTTTAACCATGTGTCACCTTCTTATTTGTAGGTTGGTAAATGGCAATCATCTACAGTACCACAGAGCCTGATGACTACAAGTTCATTCGTAGTTCTGGCTCTGAACAAGGACAGACAAATGATTCTGCCAAACCCAGAAATTCAGCAACATCAAACTGAACAAGTCTCTGCATTGCAAGCAAGCTCTGTTGGCATAAGTGATCTGATGGATTTTTCAGATGATCTAAGCCAGACTTCATATGGGTTGGCCTCCAACAACATGGAAGATGAGGCAAGATTGGAGATAGTGGAATCTCCTGCTGGCATTGATCTGGATTCCAAGATAAAAGAAGTGCTAGAGAAGTTCTGTGTCAATCATCCAGCGCCAACATCTAGCTCCTAAGGCAGGAGACTGCATGAAGGCAGGTGCTTTGCTATATGCAACCTTTTTCAGTTTGTTTTGAGAACACCACAGGCTTGCTACAAGTAGCAATGCATCCTGCAAAATCTTGTGTGCTGGTTGGAATTCTTTTCAGTTGATGGTGCATTTCTTATGTAGGCAACTAGTGTCTGGACTGACGGAAGATTTAAGGACTCTTGCAGGATCAGAAGCCTACAAACTACAAAGCACATCATGGAGGAACATGATCTTGGCAACTCAAAAGCATGGTAAAAGCAATGTTTATTTGCACAAAATTCTGTGTTTGCAAATCTGATTTCTTTTTCTAGAGACAAATGCAAGCATAGAGGCTCATGAGCAACATGCACTTTTTATGCATTTCAATCTACTGTTTCAAAGATAAGCATAGAAAGTCTTGAATGCCATGTCCCAGAGGGTTGCCATGAGAACCTTGGAAATGTTGGGACCATAGGTTCATGCTTCAGTGTTTCAGGAATGGAGTAAGCAATGAAACATGTGTGGAATGCTCAGGTGAGAAAGATATGTTAGCAAGAGTTTCTTTGGTGTGCACAACTGACTCAAAAAGCCTTTCTGATCATCACTCCATGGTGCCAACTTCCTTACCTTATTTGATTGAGTGCAATTGTGATCTAGAAAATTACACGTCCTTGTCTTGAATTTACTGGTGTCCATGTACTTCTGAAGAAATATTGTTGGCGGTTAATAGGTATGTGGAGCTTACTAGATTAACATAGCTGGGATGGGTGTTAGAAAGCTTGAATTAGGAGCATTGAAAAGATGTAAATGTGGTCAAAGTTGCAAAATACTGTGGTCTAGAAATTTCTAGACTGGGAAACAAATGGTTCAATTTTGTTACATTAAAGACTGCCCCCCTCCCATAAACTCTGGAACAGAGCTGTGCATCCAGACCACTAGCTTAGTGGTCTACTATGCTTGTCTAGGATTGTGGTGCTTGCTGTCATGCCACTGGAAAAAAGATCTGGAGAAGAGTAAAAAGTCATGGAGAAAACACTCTTGATCTGTCTCTCTTCACTAAACATCACCTACAACATGTGCATGAAAATCCAACAAATCTGCCACCCATTAGTTGCTCCTCAAACTCATTATTACTCCAAACATATGCAACGTGTCTGCTTGCACTTCTCACAGCAGTCCACACGCTGTTCTCTAGCAAATTGAAGCACTCAATCCTCACAACACTAGTCCTCTCACTCTTCTCTCCAGTCACAGGCTACGAACTAAGCCACACCAGCTTTGCAGAAGGACCATTTGTGCAGCTGTGTTGTAGAAAGGCAAGAAGATTTACTTTGTGTATTAACAATTTTTAGGATTCTACATAGGCTGGTTTTTATAAACTACCGGTTCTTTCCTTTTTTGAGAAAGTTTTCAAATGGTTCAAAATGTTTTTTGAACTCTGTTTCAAAACACCGCTTGGAACTATGAGTGTGATGGTGATGAAGCAAATGAATTAGCGGGGGTGTTGGGTTGAGAAATAGGACTTGACAGAGAAAGGGAAGATCAAGGGACTTATTGCCAGAGCTAGGCAACCCATTCCCCTCCAAATTTCTGCTCAATTTTAGGATCCAAGATGTTGTTATGTGACTGTAGTGAGGTTGGAATTAAGAATCGAAGCAGTAGATTCATACCTAGAAAAATGGCCTGTGATGTTTGCTATGTAAAATGAGAAAATTGATGCTGCAATTGGTCCTTCTTTGCGGTCATGTAATCTTTTTGTACATCAGAGTCAGCAATTCTATATTGAAAAAGAAAACTAAAGATTTGGATATGAAATGTTGGATTAACATCCACAAGAACATAGGTACATGATTTGGGAATTCTTCCACAAGTCAAAATACAATTTAAAGCATTTGTTTGGCTTGTGCTTCTCTTTACTAGGCATGTAGGTGGCAAACTTTAATAAGATCCCACACAAACTATTATAGATTTCTTCAAGCATTGAACACCATATAATTGTATCATTGTAATAAAGGTTTTTTGAAAAGCTGAATTCAACATATTAAAACTTGTTGTCGGATTACTTTCATTTATATGGCAAGTAGTCAAAAATCTTTACTTTACCATGTTGTCGCTCATAACTTTTGATGAATTATGATAAGACATATCAAATTCATCTTTTGCATTAAAAAATTATGCATCAGTTATGTCCAAGCAATCCAAGCAAATTATGCTTGTTTGTCACGTTTATAACAGGTCCGGACACCTGTTACAATGAATCAAAATTTTGCTAAACCCGAAAAAAAGTGAACTGATCAATAATGGGTTTAGTGTTCTTTGTTTAGGGTTGTAGAGTTAGGGTTTAGGCTCTGAATATACACTTGACTAGCTCCTCAAAACTGTGTGCAAAGCATCAAATCTACTGAGCTGTGCACTAAAAGAATTGTTTGCGTGTAATGACTCTAACTTCCGCGTAATGAATGTTGCTACCTCATAAATGCTAATTACTAAGCCGATACTAAATTTTAATGTAATTGAATCATTTGGATGAGATGGGAGTGATGGGCAAGCCAAGGAAAAGTCCCAAGGTGAAGAAAAGAACTATTCATGATAAAACTGTCCAGTCTTGTTTGTGTCGCAAGTAAAGCCAAGTGATCAAGCTGGTGCAGCTGGCTAGTGAGCTCATTCGCCGTCGCTTGGAGTCCTTGGAAGAGGACTGTGTTCACAGCAGTGGATGCGGCGGAGATCGAATCCTCCGCGATCCGCTGTAGAAAGTGGTCGGCCTGGTCCACCCACTGAGTCGCAGACTGGAGGTACGTCGTCGGTGCATGTGTGTTGATCAGCTCGGGAAGGCTAGAGATTGCTCCTTGCAGTAGAGGAGTAGCTTGGATAGTCGGACTCGTGCCGGATGTTGCGCCGATGTTGTTCACCGCTTGATGTACTGTTGTTGCTGCAGCGCTAGTTATGGCGCTTGCGGTTGAAGCTGTGGTACTTGTATGCACGGCGGCAGTAGCTGCCGCTGCTGCTGCTGCTGCATTCGACGACATTTCTGCAGGTCCATTCGACGATGACATTAGTGTGCTAATGGTGACGCTACCTGCAGTGCCTGCGAAGACTTTCAGCGACGCGGCTACTGCGGTCTTGGCTGACACTACCGTGAGTTTGAGCTCCGCCATCAGCTTCTTGACTTGCGCGGCGTAATAAGGAGACTTGAGCTGTGAGTTGATGATCGCTTCTTGGACATGATCGGCTGCTGGAGTAAAAACATCATTCGCCGTGCTTGTTGCCAGAGATTGATCTGAAGCTGCTGCCTTCGAGGTTGTGAGATCACCACTTTGATTGAATGTCTGCTGTTTGCTGATCTTCGGTTTGGGGGCGTTCAGTACACTGTCGTCCAGCTTCGTCGCCATTTGTGCGAAGAAGCTGGCGCAAAGGATCACAGATCCACCAAGAACGGCAGACTCGCCTGGAACGTCGCCTCGCAGCAAGAACGAGAAGAAGGCGCCCCATAAAGGTATAGTCGTATTGATCATGGTGGTGGTCGATCCAGAAACTGAGCGAAGACCTCGAAGCTCCAGCCAGTTGCAGAGCCCAGCACACACGAGACCGCTGTACACAAGAGGAATCCAAGGCAAGGACTCCAACTGCGTCAAGTATTGCATGCAATCGTACGACGTGCTGCTCAGTCTGTAAGCTTCCCACAAAACACTCAGCACGGCAAGCGTCCCACATTGCACTGCAGTCACAGAGACCGGATCGACGCTTTTGCTGTGACCTTCCGAGCGCAAGACGTGCAATCCTAAGATTGCTGACGCTCCTAAGCCCCAGAGATCTTCGATTTGTGGCACAGAAATACCTTTCCACCCAGCTCCCTCTTCTTCAAGAAGCCCCATCCCTGCGCACAACAACCCAAAACAAAGCTCAAATGATCAGTCCAGTCTGGCAAGTACTGCAGCCGCACGGTACTGTGCGTGCGTGGAGCAACTCCACAGTGCTCAGTATGTAACCCTGCAAATTAAAATTGGATGAAGAAAAGCAAAAATATGCCGGTTTGGCTCAACAAAATAGTATTGGCCCAAAGTTTTGCACAGTTTATTAAGGCTGGTAAAGGGCACAGTAAAGCCTAATACCAGCTAGAGAAGAGTGTAATAAATATGATCGGACTGCTGCTCCTTGTTTCTGATTGGTTTGCTATTGTAGTCTCTGAGCCTATGTAAGGTCCCAATTTTCATTTTATGGGTGGGGTTGGAAAAAAGTAAATTACTAATCTTGGATGTGAGAAATATTTTTGGATGGTCACATATTTGAGCATCCACTGGAGATGCTCTGATAGATTTGGGCAAGAGCTGCATATCTATACCTGAAAGAGCAACTAGCGATGCAAGTCTTGTGGCTTTGCGGACAGATTGTCGGCCTGCGCAGAGCTCCATGATGGGAACAAAGATCATCTGTAGACACCCATTTCAACGCAAAGGAAAAAGATGATTAGATGTTGCCGAAATCTGGCTATGGACAAGAGCCGAGGAAATCCTACCAAATGAGTAGATAAGAGAAGAGAGTAGTTTTCGCGCTTGCAATGAGCTAGCGTACTAGACGACCCATGGACATCGCTACTCACTGTGAAAGCGAAGAGAAGAGGTGCGTCGCTCGAGACGTCGCCGTTGTTGCCCAATGTCTCAAGAATGGTGGCGACGAATGACAATGCTCCGAGCTCCATACCAGCTTTGAGTGCAGGCGCGTCAAAGCTCCTGATCACTTTCGTCAATTCTGGAAGGAACAACACAAGTGCTGAGCAGGAGCTAACCGTGGAGCTCAGACTTTCTGGGAGTGCTGGGGCCGCTTCTGCGGCAAACTTGTCGGCTACTGTGCTGGATCCATACAGAGCTGCTAGAAAGTTGAGAATCACCAAGCTTCTCGTCCTTCTCTTCCTACAGATGCGTTTCCACAAGTTGGATAGCGACGAACTCTCTCTTGAATCCGCACTTTCAAGCTCTGATCTCGAATCACAAGACGAAGAGGGCGAGGAAGAATATCCTAAACTTCCGCCGCAAAACTCTTGTCGGTTCGATGGCAGACGTTCCTGCAAGCAGCTGCTGGGAGAATCAAAGCCGAAGCTGACCTTTGATCTGCTGCTTCCAGCTGAGTCCGATTCCTGTTTTGCCCAGTTACTGAAGTCTCTTACGTCTCGCACCAACGAGGCGCGGCCACTTCCATTTTTCGACGATAAAGCTGGCACTCGCAGTCTGGCTATGCACTGCTGATCAGTGCTGCAAAAGTCGAAATCCTTTCGCTGGGCGATATGGGCAATAGTAGTTCTGGTCCCTGATCCGAAAAACGATGACTTCCTAATGTGAGTATTGTTCTGGCAAGACGGTCTGTACTCTAGTGTGGATACTATCTCCGACGAAGTCGGGAGCTGCCATCCTCGCAGCATATCGCGACGGACCTTGACGACTAGTGCAAATCAGGATTCAGAACTTTCAGCTGATCAAGTCGCCAAATACAGGCTATGAGTAGTATGTGCACGGTATCAAATTCTCAACGCCTTTTGATTATTATACCAATCAAGCGCGGCTAGCCAGCACCATCACCGAGGAGTCCCGGAACTCGAAATCTATGAACCAGATTAGAAGCAAAGCTCGTGCACTAAATACATACATGTAGAAAGTTGATTCCTTTTTTAATAACTACCGAGAGATGCACAGAAGACTTTTATTGCTTCCAGACAAGTCGACAAATTGATTGTCTGTACTCGATCTTTGCAACTGCAAGTGGACTCGAGATTGTTTAATTAACGCTCCACGTCAAGCTGATATATATTGGGCACTTGAAGAAGAAGACGCGTGATGAAACATGAGAGGAGCCTCTGCAAGATGTTCTTAATAGACATGCAGGATCTACATATATGTATATATATATATACATACATGGATGTTGGGGGTCTAGCCAGAAGCTTGTACTTCGTCCTCTAGCTAGAGCTGCTGCAGGTGGTGATGATGATGATTAAATTGGGAAACATGGCAGGCAAGCAGGGTGAAAAGCAGCACTGCGAATTAGAGCACGTGATGGAGAGAGAGAGAGAGAGAGAGAGAGAGAGAGAAAAAAAACTGCAAAAGAGCAGTGGTCGAAAGCAAGCATGAGCTTCTGCGACGGTGCAGCTATCGCTGGGTTGAGTCCGTCTCCGGCTCCGACGATCGCGCTCCACACTTTGCCTTGTTCTTTTCTCTCTCCTGGTCAACAAAGCTGTTCCACCCCTGGCCCTCACTAATGCACTAGAAAAGCTAAGATTCTTTCTTCCACCCACACACACCACGAAATTCCTCTTCAAGATTCCCAATACAGAATCTTGCTAAGCTTCTTTCTTCCACCCACACTCACCACGAAATTCCTCTTCAGGATTCCCAGGACAGAATCTACTTGCAGCACACTGATCTTTCTTTTTCAATGGAGGTACCTAGTAGCGTTTGACCGGGTACCCGGATCGCTTGCCGGCTAGGAACCGGCGGCCCTGGATCCGGGTGCCCAAAGCTGACATCACGGGAACCAGCCCCGGGTTTTGGAACCGGGCGGGAAGATGGGTTCTCGGACCTGGTGGGAACCGAGACCCCCCCCCCCCCCCCCCCCCCCCCCCCCTTCTTTCTTTCATTCACTAATTCATGCCAAACGCCGGGGCGGCGGCAGGGCTACATCTATCTATTCGCCCCTAAGAAACCTGTTTTTGTTTTTATCTTTTGTTGTTGATTT